>Ga0209415_10017911_pt1 | contig 11225 bp, 8 predicted proteins | sample PeaSoiSIISIP2007_FD_187696 | JGI IMG/M metagenome (GOLD analysis project Ga0209415, IMG submission 187696) | Peat soil microbial communities from Weissenstadt, Germany - SII-SIP-2007 (SPAdes) (version 2) | ecosystem: Environmental > Terrestrial > Soil > Wetlands > Peat | place: Germany...
CCGACAGAGTGGGATTGGCGCTGGAGCTGCCGGCGGCCAGCCTGACCGCCACGCCTCAGCCTGCGCAGAAGACCCATCGGCTGCATGCCTCGTTTCTCACGCTGGTGAAGGACTCGGACGGTCAGATCGTCGACAAGTTCAGCCAGGACGCGTTCTGGGAGGTTCCGGACGACAAGCTCGCCGGCGTTCAGGCACTGCCCATCACATGGACGCATCCGTTTCATCTGGCGGCCGGCCATTACCATATCGACACGGTCATGCTGGACCGGGAATCGAACCGCGCCAGCACGGGCGCCCTGTCCCTGTTTGTTCCGGAACATCAGGGGCTGGCTTTGAGCAGCGTCGTGCTGGTGCAGCGAGTTGACCAGTTGAAGGACCAGCCGGACGCGGCGGACCCATTCGAGTTCTCCAGCTCGCGCGTGATCCCGCTGCTTCGGTCCGCGCTGACGAAGGACGAGAAGCCGTATGTGTACTTCGTGGTTTACCCCGACAAGGCGAACGCCGACAAGCCGCGCGTAGCCGTGCAATTCCTCGCCGATGGCAAACTGGTGGCCAGTCAGGTGGCCGATCTGCCTCCGGCCGATTCGTCCGGTGCGGTGCCCATGGTAGTGGCTGCAGCATCTCAGCCCGGCGACTGCGAACTGAAGATCATCGCCGTGCAGGGAGGGCTGCAGATGGCGAAGAGTGTGCACTACACCGTGGCGGCGCAATAGGTCGAGGCGGAAGGCCCGAAGGGCCCATGCTACGCTCAAAGGAGCGCTCTTCCCCGCGGACCCGTACTCACGTGAAAATCGGTTTTGTCAGCCTCGGTTGCCCCAAGAATCTTGTCGACAGCGAGGTCATGATGGGGCAGCTCGTGGAACGCGGCCATGAGCTGACTTCCCGCCCGGACGACGCCGACATCATCGTTGTAAACACCTGCAGCTTCATCGATCCTGCCAAACAGGAGTCGGTGGATACGATTCTCGAAATGTCCGCGTACAAGCGCGAAGGCCGCGCGAAGAAGCTGATCGTGGCCGGTTGCCTGGTGGAGCGTTACCGCGGCGACATACGGAAAGATCTGCCGGAAGTGGATGCAATCCTCGGGACCAATGAGCTGGATCGTATCGTGGATCTGTGCGAAGGCGAGGCAGGTGAGCCGGCGACCGCGGCTCAGCCGTATCTCTATCACGACCTGACTCCGCGCGTGCTGGCGACACCGAAACACTATGCATACATCAAGATCGCCGAAGGCTGCGATCACCCCTGCTCGTTCTGCGTGATTCCGCAGTACCGCGGGAAGTTCCGCAGCCGCCGCTTCGAATCGGTGATCGCCGAGGCGACGCGGCTCTTCGGTCAGGGCGTTCGCGAGATCAATCTGATCGGCCAGGACACTACCTGTTACGGCGAAGACCTCGGGTTGAAAGATGGCCTCGCGCATTTGCTGGCGCGTCTGGCCTCTATCGAAACCGCGCAGCCGAAGTGGGTGCGATTTCTGTACTGCTACCCGAACAAGGTAACGCAGAAGCTTTTGGATACGGTGGCCGCGCACGATGCGCTGGTGAAGTACATCGACATGCCCCTGCAACATGCCAGCGCGAGTGTGCTGCGGCGCATGAAACGCGGGGCCAGCAGCGACATTTTCCTGAAATTGCTGGAGCGTATTCGGGTGACGATTCCCGGCGTGGCTATCCGAACGAGTATGATTGTCGGCTTTCCCGGAGAAACCGCCGCGGATTTCGCTGAATTGTGCGATTTTGTGCGCGCCGCTCAGTTCGATCGTCTGGGTGTGTTCTCCTATTCCGACGAAGACACCAGCGGCAGCTATCATTTGGATGGCAAGCTGGACCGCCGGACCGTCTACAATCGCCGGCGCCGGCTGATGGCGCTGCAGAGGCGAATCTCCCGGGCGCGGAATCGCCGGCTGATGGGCCGTGAGGCGGACGTGCTCGTGGAAGGGCCGTCTCGTGAAACCGACCTGCTGTGGGAAGCCCGGCTGCCCACTCAGGCGCCGGAGATCGACGGCGTCTGCCTGATCAACGATTTCGGAGATTCTGTGCCCCGCCCAGGTGAGATGCGGCGCATGCGCATCACCGAGGCGCACGATTACGATCTCGTCGGCGAGTTAATCGACCAGCCTTCCGCGGGCTTTGTGACGGCTCCGGTGAGCCCGTTCCGGATTCTCGCCTCGCCGAGGCCGCAGACAGCGCCGCTCGCGCGGTAGGTCCGCCATGCAATGCCCGATCTGCAGGAAGGAAGTTGACGATTCCAGCGCAACTGCTCCTTTCTGCAGCGGACGCTGCCGGCTCATCGATCTCGGCAACTGGGCGTCGGAGAAGTATGTGATTCCGGGTTCTCCGGCTCCGGGCGTGGATCCTGAGGACGTCGAGGCACCGTGAGGAAAGCGGCCTTCGTTGTTGGCACGTGGTTCGGTTGTGGTTACTGGCCCTGGGGACCTGGCACCGCGGGCTCGCTGGCAGCGGCTCTCATCGCGTGGCTGGCGGTGCATTATGGCCGGTTCGATGCGCGTTGGTTTCTGCTGTGGGCGGCTCTGTTGACGCCGATTGGCGTCTGGTCAGCCACGGTAGTCGAGCGGACGGTGAACAAGGTCGATCCGTCCATCGTGGTGGTGGACGAAGTGGCGGGCCAGTGGCTCACGCTGGCGGGTGCGGTAACGTTGAATTGGAAAAGCTGGCTGCTGGCGGTCGCCTTGTTCCGCGTGTTCGACATCTGGAAACCGTGGCCCGCGAGGCGGCTCGAGCGGTTGCCTGGCGGGACGGGCATCATGGCCGATGATCTGATGGCCGGCTTTTATGGCGCGCTTGTGTTATTCCTGGCAGGGTGTTTCAATCTTTATTGAATATGGCAGCGAAAAAGAACGTGGATGGACGCCCGCAGATCGGGCAGGTGATGCCGCCGGCGGCCATCCCCGGGGGTGAGTTTCAGATTCGCGGCACGGGACTCGCCGCGGGGCCGGAGCGCCCGCGCGTCACCATCGGAGAAGCTCCCGCGCAGGTGGTTGTCGGGTCGGATTCGTACCTCGTCGTGCGCGTGCCCGAAGGCGCCGCCGGCGATCTGGTGGTGGAGTCGGGCGAACGCTCCAGTGACGCCTGGGCCTGCGACATCGGCGTGCAAATCGCCGACAACCTCCATCCCGTGGCCAACCCGGCGGTAGACCGGCACGGCAACATCTACGTGACCTTCAGCGGCCAGCGCGGGCAGAAGACCCCCGTCGCCATTTACAAAGTCGATCTCAACTACTCCGCGCAGCCGTTTGTCACCGATCTGATGAACGCCACGGGCCTGGCGTTCGACCGCGCTGGCCTACTCTACGTTTCCAGCCGCTATGACGGAATCGTCTATCAGGTGGAGCAGAACGGTTCCATGTCCGTTTATGTGGAAGGCATGGGCGTAGCCACGGGGATCGCTTTCGACGAGGACGAGAATCTTTACGTGGGCGACCGCAGCGGCACCATCTTCAAGATCAGCCGCGAGCGGCAAATCTACGTGTTCGCCACGCTGGAACCTTCGCTTGCCGCTTATCACTTGGCCATGGGACCTGAAGGTTATCTCTACGTGACCGGACCCACCACCTCGAGCTATGACGCGGTGTATCGCATCTCGCACGCCGGCGATGTGGAAGTGTTCTATCGTGGCCTTGGCCGCCCACAGGGACTTGCCTTCGATTCCGACGGCCGCCTGTACGTCGCAGCGTCCTGTGGCGGCCGGCGCGGCGTGGTTCGCTTCGGCGAGGACCGTAAGCCCCATCTGTTCCTTTCGGGGCCGGGCATCGTCGGCCTCGCATTTACACCCTCGCGGTCGATTGCCGTCACCACCACCAACGCGCTCTTTCGCGTGGATGCCGGTCTGCAGGGCCGGCCGCTGTTCTGATCCGTCCAGGCGATGCCGGAAGCGGAGATCATCGCGGTCGGTTCCGAACTGCTCACGCCGGAGAGGACCGACACCAACTCGCTCGCGCTGACTGCCGAGCTGAATGGCATCGGAATCGAGGTGGTTCGCAAGACGATCGTCGGAGATGACCGCGAGCGTTTGGCCGGCACTCTGCGTGATGCCGTCGCTCGGTGTGCAATCGTTGTCGTCACCGGCGGGCTTGGTCCCACTGAAGATGATGTGACGCGAGATGCCGCGGCCGCCGCGCTCGGACGCAGGCTGATCTTCTGTGAGGAGGTCTGCGAGGCGATTCGCGCTCGCTTCCGCAGCTTCGGCAGGAAAATGACGGAGGTCAACAAGCGCCAGGCTTATGTACTTGAAGGCGCCGAGGTGCTGGCCAATCCGCGCGGCACCGCGCCGGGTCAGTGGGTGGAGACCGGCTCGGCGCTGGTGGCGTTGCTGCCCGGGCCCCCGCGCGAACTCGGGCCCATGTTCCGCGAGGAGTGCATTCCGCGGTTGCGCGCGAAATTTCCGGCGCGGGTGATTCGGACGCGGCTGCTTCGTGCCACCGGCATCGGCGAAGGCGACCTGGACGCGACGATTTCACCTGTCTACACGCGCTACCGCAATCCGGCGACGACGATTCTGGCGAGCAGCGGCGACATTCAGATTCATCTGCGCGCGCACGCGGACACGGAAGCCGAGGCTGAGGCATTGCTCGGCGAAGTGGCCGACCAGATTCGGCCGCTTCTCGGCGAAAAGGTTTACTCACGCAATGGCGATTCGCTGGAGGTGATTATCGCGAAGGCCCTGCGCGAGCGGCATCGGACGCTCAGCGTGGCCGAGAGCTGCACCGGCGGTTTGCTGGGCGGGCGCATCACCGGCGTGCCCGGTAGTTCGGACTACTTCCGCGGCGGGTTCCTCACCTACGCCGACGAAACCAAGACCGAGCTGCTGGGGGTGTCCGCCGATCTGATCGCGGCCCACACCGCGGTAAGTGAAGAGGTGGCGCATGCGATGGCCGATGGCGCAAAGCGGCGCGCGCAGACCGATTACGCCCTGTCAGTCACGGGTTACGCCGGGCCCGACGGCGGGACGAAAGAGAACCCTGTAGGCACAGTTTTCGTCGGCCTTGCTTCGCCATCCGGGACGGAAGTGCGTCGCCTCCGCCTGCTCGGCGACCGTGACCGTATTCGCAACTTCGCCGTGCAGTATGCGCTGAATCAGTTGCGCCTCGCGCTGGGGCTCTAGGCCCGTCGCCGCTGATCAAAATCCCACGCCGAACGCACGATGTCGTGAATATCCGTGTACCGCGGCTGCCATCCGAGCGTGCTCTTCAGCTTGTCCGAATTCGCCACCAGCACGGGCGCATCGCCTTCGCGTCGCGGCCCCATGCGGAACGGCACTTTCTGCCCGGTGATCTTCTCCACGGCGCCAAGAACTTCGCGCACCGAATAGCCGCTGCCCGTGCCCACGTTGAACCGCAGCGATTCGCCGCCCTTCAGCAGATGCCGCAGTGCCAGCACATGCGCGTCGGCCAGATCCATCACGTGAATGTAGTCGCGAATGCAGGTGCCGTCGGGCGTCGGATAGTCGTCCCCAAAGAGTGTGATCGGCTCGCCGGTCGTGACCGCGCGCAGCAGAAGCGGGATCAGGTGCGTTTCCGGATCGTGCTCCTCGCCGAGCCCGTATTCCGCTTCGGCCCCGCAGGCGTTGAAGTAGCGCAGGCACACACTACGCACGCCGCGAAACTGATCCATCCAGTCAAGGATCTTCTCCACCATGACCTTGGAATCGCCGTAGGGGCTGAGCGGTGCGTACGGCGAGGTTTCCGGAATCGGCACAGTTTGCGGCATGCCATAGACGGCCGCCGTTGATGAGAACACAATGTTCGAAACACCGGTCTCCACCATGGCCGTGAGAAGCGACAGTGTGCCCCCGGTGTTATTGCTGAAGTAGACCTCCGGCACCTGTGTGGATTCGCCGACGGCGATGTAGGCGGCGAAATGCATCACCGCCTCGATCCGCGCGGACTTCAGCAGATCGGCCATAGCCGCGGTGTCCTGCATCCGCAGCTTGTGAAACGGAAACCCTCGCACATTGTACTCGTGCCCGCGGGACAAATCGTCCGCGATAACTACCTCGTATCCGTGCCCCTTCAGAAGGTGCGCGGTGTGCGAGCCGATATAGCCCGCTCCGCCGGTGACCAGGATCGCTGCCATCGTATCCACTATAGCGACGGCTCATGTACAATCGAGGCGTCATCATGAGCAATCCATTGCGTCAGAAAATCCAGGACCGAACTGCACGCGTCGGAGTGGTGGGTCTTGGATATGTCGGCCTGCCGCTGGCCGTCGAGTTTGCAGATGCCGGATTCCATGTCACCGGCATCGATGTGCAGGCCTCCAAGGTCGATCGTCTCAACGCTGGCGACTCCTATATTCAGGACATCCCCACTGAAATTCTGCGTCCTCTCGTGGAGGCAGGCCGGCTTCGCGCCACTACCGATTTCTCGGTGGTCCGGGATCTGGACACCATCGACATCTGCGTCCCCACGCCGCTACGCAAGACCAAGGATCCGGACATGAGCTACATCGTGTCCGCCTGCGAAGAGATCGCCAAACACTTCACGCCCGGCAAACTGGTCATTCTGGAATCCACCACGTACCCGGGCACCACGGACGAACTCGTGCTGCCCATGCTCGCGAAAGACGGCCTGAAGGCCGGCGCGGATTTCTTCCTGTGCTTCTCGCCCGAGCGCGTGGACCCCGGCAATCCCACGTATCAGACGAAGAACATCCCCAAAGTCGTCGGCGGCGTCACAGCCGCGTGCACGGAGATGGGCGCGCTGTTCTATGGGCAGGCGCTGGAGCACGTGGTGCCGGTGAGTTCCACCAGCGCGGCGGAGATGGCCAAGCTGCTGGAGAATACGTTCCGCATGATCAACATCGGTCTGGTGAACGAGCTGGCCATGATGTGCGACCGCATGGGCATCAACGTGTGGGAAGTGATCGACGCCGCGGCCACCAAGCCATTCGGCTTTATGCCGTTCTATCCGGGGCCGGGATTGGGCGGCCACTGCATTCCCATCGACCCGTTCTATCTCTCCTGGAAGACGAAGCAGGCGGGCATCGAAGCGCGCTTCATCGAGCTGGCCGGGTACATCAACGGCCAGATGCCGCACTTCGTGGTGGACAAGATCCAGGGCGCACTGAACGACCAGTCGAAGCCGGTGAAAGGCTCGCACGTGCACGTGCTGGGCGTGGCATACAAGCGGAATATCGACGACGTGCGAGAGTCGCCGGCGCTGGACGTGATTCTGCTGTTGCAGCGGCTCGGCGCGCGGGTGACCTATAGCGATCCGTACGTGCCGTCGATTCGGCTGGACGGCGGGAGCCTGGAAGCGTCACCGGTGGACGCGTGCGTGGAGCAGGCCGATTGTGTGGTCATCATCACGGATCATTCGGATTTCGATTACGAGGCGATTCACGAAAGGGTGAGACTGATCGTGGATACGCGAAATGCGTACAAGAACCGGAAATCGGAGAAGATCGTGCGGTTGTGAGGCCGGTGGGGAGCCTGGCCGATCGCATTAAATCCCTCTCCGCCAGATATTCATCCGCCAGATCCGCGCGAACTCCACCAGAGCCGTCGCACGCCGCGCGCCGGTGAACAGGCGCACCACTTCCCACCCGGCCCAGACGAAGTACGCCAGCGTGACCCACACGTGCACGCGATGGCCGAGGAAGCCCAGTGCGCCGGTGGTGCCCGCGGGCACCGCCGAAAACGCGAACTGAATCAGCCACAGCGCGAACAGCACAGTCGCTTCCCACCACTCCAGCTCCATGTTCACCAGGAACATCATGCCCACCAGCGCCTGGCCGATGGTCATCAACAGCTCCAGCTTCTGCTGATCGTCGAAAGGAATCGCTGACGCCGAGCCGCGGCTGATTGAGTACACGATGGGCAGCATGGCGGTCAGCAGGGTCCATTGATTGATGTTGCTCGACACCATGTTCATCAGAGCCATCGGCGCGCGTGTCACCGTCCGCGCAAAGTAGAACGTCGATAGCATTTCCGGGAACTCGGAAACAAACGGCGCCACCCACTGGATGAACAGGAACGTGGGAATGGTGAGCAACGTGGACAGCGCGAAAAGGCTGCCGATGAACGGCTCGGCGCCGAAGTAGATGAGCCCGCCGCCAGCGACGAAGCACGCGGTGATGAGCAGGATGCGCAGTGGGCGCGGAGACAGCACGATGGCGCGCGGGATGGTCTCCAGATCGTCGACGCCCTCTTCGCTCTCGGGTGGCAGCCGCTTCAGCACGAACAAATACGCGGCGTAAATGCAGATGAGGATTGCGGCATCGAAAAGGTGAAGACTCCCTTTTGCCAGAATGAACGACGTGTACAGCAGCGCGGCGAACAGACCCACCACGTTGACGCTGTGTTCGCGATTGAGCCGGATAACGCGTAACGGCGTTCCGGTCTTTCGCCGATGGAACGCCGCCGCCGAGAAATAGATGAGCGGCCAGCCCAGGCCGGTCAGCATGCGCAGCGCGCCGGTGAGATTGGCCAGAAGAAACGCCGTCTGTTGCTTCCAGGCAAGCACGGCCTCCACGCCGAATTCGGGAAGCGTCTGCATCCAGGCCAGGATGGCCAGCGCGACGCCCTGGGAAACGAAGAACTGCGCGGATTCCGCGCCCCACGCGATGGTCATGGAAGCGAACAGAATGCAGGGTGCAGTCCACAGAACGGCGGCCGGGCCGACGGCGCGAATCGGCTCGGCGCCAACAACCAAAAGCGCGAAGAAGCAGAACGCAAAGGAATGTGGCGCGGGCACTCCTGCCTGCCGCGTCGAGACTCTTCTCGACGCCGAGTTGTCGGCACGATTGCCGACACTGCACGCACGAGTGCGTGCGCCACGGAGCGCATGAATCAGCACGGCCTCTGTCCCATTGAAATCGCGGAGTGCCGCGCGAACGCCTGGTCCTTGTTCGGATAATCCGCCCGGAAATGGCCGCCGCGGCTTTCCCGCCGCTCCAGCGCGCAGCGAGCGATTAATTCCGCCACGCGCACCATGTTGCGCAGTTCGAACAACGCACGGGTTGGGGTCGAGGATGGCGTTTCCGCCGCGCCACTCAGTTCATCGAGCGCGGATTGCAGGCCCTCCCCGGTTCGCACGATGCCCAGTTTCTCCCAGGCGAGCGCACGCAGACGGTACGCAGGGATGTCCGGAAACTGCATTGCTGGAGTGGTGCCACCTTTCCCGGTCCCGCCGTCTATTTCGCGCATGCACCGGCCCGCGCGCGCACCGAAAACAAGGCCCTCGAGCAGCGAATTGCTGGCCAGGCGATTCGCTCCATGCACGCCCGTGCAGGCGACCTCGCCGGCAGCGAATAACCGAGGCACGGATGTCCGTCCCTCCGGATCGGTCCGCACGCCACCCATGGCGTAGTGCGCGGCCGGATGGACTGGCACCGGCTGGCTGGTCATATCCACCCCGCATCGGAGACACGTGTCGTGGATTCGCGGGAACCGCGTTCGCAGATGCGCGTCGTCCAGATGCGTCAGGTCGAGGAAAACGTGAGTACCTCCGGTGCGCCGAATCTCCTCTACAATTGCCCGCGACACCACATCGCGCGGTGCGAGATCGGCCAGCGGATGATATCTCTCCATGAAGCGCTCGCCCGCCGCGTTGCGAAGATACGCACCCTCGCCGCGCAAGGCTTCCGACAACAGGAACCTGGGCGTGCCTTCCACGAAAAGCGCGGTCGGATGGAACTGGACGAATTCGATATCGGAAATCACCGCGCCGGCGCGCCACGCCACCGCTACGCCGTCTCCGGTGGCCACTGCGGGATTTGTGGTTTCGCGGTAGACTTGGCCCAGACCGCCCGTTGCCAGCAGAACGGCGCGCGCTCGAATGGACACGCCATCCCGCAGCTTCGCATCGCAGACCTTGACGCCACACACGCCACCATCGTCCCCCCGCAGCAGATCGGTCACCGCGGCGAAACTGCGGAACTCGACGTTCGGCAACGAAACGGCTTTACGATACAACGTGCGTACAATTTCCGCGCCAGTGGAGTCGCCATGCGCATGCAGCACCCGGCTGCGGCTGTGCGCACCTTCCCGCGCGAACGCGAGCTTCGTCCCTTCGCGATCGAACTCCGCGCCCCATTCGATGAGCTGCTGGATGGCCGCGGGCGCTTCCTCCACCAGCATGCGCACAGCAGCCGGGGCGCAGAGCCCGTCGCCGGCAACGATCGTGTCCTGTTCGTGCAGAGTCACTTCGTCGTCGTCGCTCAGAGCGGCGGCAATGCCTCCCTGCGCGTATTCGGACGACGATTCCTGCAGGCTGTCCTTGGCCACCACCAGCACGCGTCCCGCTTCGGCAAGCTCGATGGCTGCGCGCAGACCGGCCACGCCGGCTCCAATGACGAGGAAATCGGGATTCAGACACCTCATGGTACAACAGAGGTTTGATCCACGCGGTTCGAACCCAGCAGCGCGATTACAGCGCCATAATAGAGCGCGGCTGCCTCGCGCGCGTAGCGGAATTCCTGCCTGCGAAGGCCACCAGTATCTTCGTGGTCAGCGAAGCGCGGATCTGGGAGCTCTATGGCCCGTCGATCGCTGAAGTGCTCCGCAGCCGAGGCCACCATGTTCTGTTCTTTCCCGGCGGTGAGGTGAATAAGCGCCTTTCTGTGATCGAGGCGCTTGCCGAACAGATGGTGACCCACGGCGCCGATCGCGCCAGCGTAGTCGTCGCCGTCGGCGGAGGCATCGTCAACGATGTTGCCGGATTCCTTGCCGCCGTGTTCATGCGCGGCATTCCCGTGATTCAGGTCCCTACGACGCTTCTGGCTCAGGTGGACGCCTCGGTTGGCGGGAAGACCGGCGTGAACCTGTGCAGCGGAAAGAACCTGATGGGCAGCTTTCACCAGCCGCTGGTTGTGCTCATTGACCCGCTGGTGCTCGCCAGCCTTCCCGACCGCGAGTACCGTGCCGGTCTTTTCGAGATCATCAAGTGCGGCATCATCATCGACGCGGATCTGTTCGTGACAATGTGCGACCAGAGGGAGCGAGTGCTTGCGCGCGATGGAGCGACCCTGGAACGCATTATTTCCGATTCGGTGCGTATTAAAGCAGAAGTCGTCTCCGCCGATGAAAAAGAAGGAGGATTACGGCGAATTCTTAACTTTGGCCACACATTTGGACACGCCCTGGAGGCAGAGACCGGTTATGAGCACTTCCTGCACGGCGAAGCAGTCGGCTGGGGCATGAAGGCCGCCGCCGAATTGTCGCGGCTGGAAGGCGTTCTTTCCAGCGCGGACGCTCAGGCCATCCTG
>Ga0209415_10017912_pt1 | contig 11225 bp, 11 predicted proteins | sample PeaSoiSIISIP2007_FD_187696 | JGI IMG/M metagenome (GOLD analysis project Ga0209415, IMG submission 187696) | Peat soil microbial communities from Weissenstadt, Germany - SII-SIP-2007 (SPAdes) (version 2) | ecosystem: Environmental > Terrestrial > Soil > Wetlands > Peat | place: Germany...
CCAGGCGCCCGAAGCGCACGCCGCACCCGAGCAGACGCTGAGCGTGCCGCGCCTGGAGTGGGAGCATATCCAGCGCGTGCTGGCCGACAACGAGGGCAACGTCTCGGCCACCGCGCGCGCGCTCAAGATGCACCGGCGCACGCTGCAGCGCAAGCTCGCCAAGCGGCCCGCGCGGGAATAGCCGCCGCGAGCAGCCGCGACGAAGCGGCGCGCCCGCGCGGGTGCCGGCCGCTCAGCGCACCAGCGCTTTGAGCGTGTTGTCGCCGTCGTCGACGAAAAACAGGCCGCCGCCGCGCGGGGCAACGGCCAGCCCGAACAAGCTGCCCGCGCCGGTGGCAAAGTCCACGGTCCTGACGGCGGCCTGGGCGCCGCCGGGGGTGGTCTCGACCAGGTTGCCGTCGCCCGCGTTGCTCGTCAGGATGTTGCCGTTGGGCGCGATCGCCAGGCCCAGGGGGCCGTTCAGCGAGCCTCCGTGCGCGACCGTCATGCCCGTGCCGATCGGGTACGGGCGCGTCAGGGCATCGGGAATGGCCGCGATGCGGTTGTTGAGCGTGTCGGCCACGTAAAGCGTCCCGTCCCAGGCCAGGCCCAGGCCCGTGGGTCCGATGACCAGGGCGGCGGGGTCCGCGGTCTCGGGAAAGCCCGAGCCGATCACCGTCGTCGAGACCCGGCGCGGCCGCCCGAGCTCTGGTTCCGGGACCTCCAGGGCGATGCGCAGCACCGTGCCTTCGTTGACGACGTGGGGCTGGCCGCTGGTCACGTTGCCGTTGAGCACGTTGCTGACGAACAAGACCGCATCCTCGCCATCGTCCAGGGCCGTCATGTCCCAGGGCCCGTTGATGCCCGCGCCGCGGAAGGTTTCGACGACCGCGCCGTGCGCGTCCAGGACGAGCAGGCAACCGGCCGCGGCGGCGGCGGACTGTCCGGTGGCGCTGGGCAGGCTGCCGACGATCACCCAGCCGCGCTCGAGCACGACCAGCGCGGTGGTCAGGCCGACGCCCCCGGGGCATTGGCCCAGCAGACGCGCGGGATCGATCCGCGCGAAGACCTCGACGTGGCCCCGCGGATCGATCTGCACGATCGTCGTGCCCGTTCCCTGCAGGTTTGCGCCGTTGTTGAAATTGCTGACCAGCACGTTGCCGCGCACCAGCGCCCCCACGGACCTGGGCACCACGGCGATCCCGTAGGGATTGACGTCGCCATTGGCGGGGACCGTCGAGGCCAGCGTCACGATGCTGGGGAAGCGCTGCAGGAACGCCTCGTCGCCCGCCCGCGCGGGCAGCGCAAGGGCCAGCAGGGCGAGCGCGCCGGCGGCGGTGCGCAGCGCGCCCAGGGGGAATCGGCATGATGATGGCATGGTGGTCTCCTCGCTTTCTTTGGCGTTACGATGGGCCGCGGTGGGTGCCGGCCGCGCGAGCGAAGGTTTCCTGCATCGCGGCTGTGCGGGAGCGCGGGCTCGAGGCGGCGGGGCGCGATGAACCTTTTGGCAAGGCGGGGGAATTAACGCAAGTTCCCGAGGAGCGGCACGCCATGCTGCAAGATCGCACGACGAATCCGGGCGCCGGCAGGCCGGCGGACGCGGACCAGGGCGAGCTCGCCCTGCTGCACAGGATCGCGGCAGGCGACCGGGCCGCCTTCGAAGCGCTGTACCGGTGCTACTTTCCGCGCCTGAGGCGCTTCCTCGAGCGCATGCTGCGACGCCCGCACACCGTCGAGGAGGTGCTCAACGACGCGATGCTCGTCGTCTGGCGCAAGGCGGCGAGCTTCAACGCTCAGTCCAAGGTCTCGACCTGGATCTTCGCGATCGCCTACCGCCGGGCCCTGAAGTCGATGCAGCGCTTCGACGATCCGCTCGAGTTCGACGAGGAGCAAGTGGTCTGCCCGCGGCCCGGCCCCGACGGCGCGCTGATGCAGCGCGAGCTGGCCGCGGCGCTCGAGCAGGCCATCGCGGGCATGTCGGCCGAGCACCGGGCCGTGGTCGAGCTCACGTACTACCAGGGCTGCGCCTACCGCGAAATCGCCCAGATCCTGGGCTGTCCCGTTGATACCGTGAAGACCCGAATGTTCCACGCGCGCAGGCGCCTGCGCCGGCTGCTGCCCGAGTCGATGGAGGACCTGCCATGACCGCGGACATACTTGCCTTCTCCAAGACCCAGCACCAGCGCGCGCTCGAGGCGCTGCCGTGGTTCGTCATGGGTACGCTCGAGGCCGACGAGGAGCAGATGGTCGAGCGCCACCTGCAGGGTTGCGCCGAGTGCCGCGCGCAGCTGGCTGCCGAGCGCCGGCTGCGGGAGCTCTACGTCGGCGGGGACTTCGCACCCGACCCGGAAGCGGCGCTCTCGCGCCTGCGCCCGCAGCTCGGGGCCACGGCGGCGCCGCGGCTCGCGCGCTTGACGGCGCGGCTGCGCCGGGCGCTGCCTCGCCCGCCGGCCTGGGCGAGGCTGGCGCTGGCCACGCAGCTCGGGGTCATCCTCGCGCTGGGCTGGGCGCTGCATCGTGGCGAGGCCAGCGTCGAGGCCTATCGCACGCTCGCGGCTCCCGCGCCGGCGGGCCGCGGCCTGGGCCAGGCGGTCGTCGTCCTGGACCCGGGTGCCCGGCAGCAAGACGTGCAGCGCATCCTGCGCAGCTCCGGCGCGCGGATCGTCGATGGACCGCTGGCCTCCGGGGCCTATGTGCTGGAGCTGCCCGCGGGCAGCCTGGGCGCGGCGCTCGAGCGGCTGCGCGGCGAACCCGCCGTGCGGCTGATCGAACCGCTGCAGGCGCAAGACACGAGGCCATGAACGGCCGCGGCACCGGCCTGCTGGCGTGCCTGCTGCTGCTTGCCGCGGGGGCGTGCGCGGCCGCCGGTCCCGGGCCGACGATGCCCGCCGCGGCACCCGTTGCGCCGGCGCCGCAGCAGATCCCGCAGCAGATCCTGGTGATGCTGCCGATCGCCCCCGCTCATTACCGGGCCGGTGCCGGCTACGGCGGCGGCTACGATGAGGAGGGCGGCCGCGCGGCCCGACGCCGGATCGCCGCGGACCTGGCGGGCCAGTACCGCTTCGAGCTCGTTGCCGACTGGCCCATGACCTCGCTGGGCGTGGACTGCTTCCTGGTGCGGCTGCCGCTCGACCGGCCGGTGGCGCCGCTGCTCGAAGCGCTGGCGCGCGACCCGCGCATCGCCTGGGCGCAGGCCGTGCGCACGTATCACTCACTGGGGCCGGGCGACCCGCTGTACCGGCTGCAGCCCAGTGCCGGCGCCTGGCACCTGGCGCAGATGCACCGATTAGCGACCGGGCGCAACGTCGCCGTGGCCGAAGTCGACAGCGGCGTCGAGGCCGCCCATCCGGATCTGGTGGGGCAGGTCTCGCTGGTCGAGAATTTCGTCGACGACAGCCCCTTTCTCGCCGAATCCCACGGCACCGCCGTGGCGGGCATCATCGCGGCCCGCGCCGACAACGGGATCGGCATCGCCGGGGTCGCTCCCGGGGCGCGCCTGATGGCCTTGCGCGCCTGCTGGGAGGTGGGTCCCGACACGACCCTGTGCAACAGCTTCACGCTGGCCAAGGCCCTGCAGTTCGCCCTGCGCAACGGCGCCCAGGTGATCAACATGAGCCTGACCGGACCCGGCGACCGGCTCCTGGACTCGCTGCTCGACGCGGCGCTGGCCCGCAACGTGGCCATCGTCGGCGCATTCGACCCGCTGGCGGCCGACGGCGGCTTCCCGGCCTCGCACCCGGGGGTCATCGCGGTCTGCGCGGACGACGGCGCCCCGCGGGCGCAGGTCGTGCCGGCGCCGGGCACCGACGTTCCCACCACCTTGCCGGGCGGGCGCTGGGGATTTGTCAGCGGCTCGTCGTTTGCCGCCGCGCATGTCTCGGGCGCGGTGGCCCTGCTGCGCGAACTGGCCCCGACGATGGCGCCAGGCGAAGCGCGCGAGCGGCTGCTCGCGGCCTCCGCCGCGCCTGCCTCTGAGCCAGAGCCCCGGGAGGGAATCGGCGCGCGGACCGATGTTTGCGCCATGGTCGCCCGCGCGGCCCGCGCCTGCCCCTGCGTTTGCGCTGCGGGCGTGCCGGCTGCGGCCATCTCCCGGCGCTGAGGCCAGCGCCGGGACGCACTCGTGGCCATATGGCTTGTTGCGGTCCTGGCCGGTGTGCTGTCGGCCGGTGCCGTCGCCCAGGTCTCGGCCGATGCCGCGCTCGTCTCCGACTATCGCTTCCGCGGCGTATCGCTGAGCGACAACCAGGCCGCGGCGCAGATCGACGCGAACCTGGACCTGCCCAGCGCCGACGCGGCCCGCGCCGGCTACGCCGGGCTCTTTGCTTCGACCGTGCGCTTTGACTCCTACTCGCCGACGCGCGAGCAGGCGCTGGCCTACGCCGGCTACTCGCTGCGACTGCGCCAGGGCTGGAGCATCGATGCCGGCGCCAGCTACTCGAGTTTTCCCGGCAACAGCGAGTATGAATACCTGGAGCTGCATGCCGGTGTCACCCGCGAGGATCTGGCCGTGCGCCTGTACGTCTCCCCCGACTACTTCGGCCAGGGGTCGCACACCGTCTACGCCGAGATCAACGGATCGCACCGCGTGGCCCAGGGCATCCGGCTCTTCGGCCACGCCGGCGTGCTCGAGCTCACTTCCGGTCCGATGGGCAGCGGGCACGCCCACGGCGATGCGCGCGCCGGCGTCGAGCTTTCCTATCGCATCATGCGGCTGCAATTGAGCCGGGTCGTCAGCAGCGGCCAGAGTCCCGCCTACCCGGTCGGCGAAAACCAGAGCAACGGCGCCTGGGTCGCATCGCTGATCGCCACGTTCTGAGGATGGGGACCGTGAACCGGCGCCCTGTTGCAGGGAACACACGCCCGTCCAGACCGCCACGAGCCGCGCTCGCGCGCCCCGCGCGAGCATCGCTCGCGGTCCCTGCCACGGAGGGCCGTCATGAAACGTATCGCTCCCCTTTCCCCGTTACGCAATTTCGCCGGGCTAGCGCGCGCACTGCGCCTGGGCCTGGGTAGCTGCCTGTTGCTCCTTGGCGCCTGCGGCGGCGGCTACGGCGGGGGCAGCTACGGCGGCGGGTCGATGAATGGCGGGGCACAGAGCCCGCCCGTCATCACCATGGAGCCCCAAAGCATCTCGGTGTCCGCCGGCAAACCCGCCAGCTTCAACGTCGCGGCGACGGGCTATGCGCCCCTGTCCTACCAGTGGATGCGAAACGGCATGAACATCGCGGGGGCGACGATGGCCAGTTACACGATCGCGGCAACGGCCACGGCCGACAACGGCGCGAGCTTCGCCGTGCAGGTCAGCAACGCCTACGGCAAGAAGACCAGCAGCCCGGCCGTGCTCACGGTGATGTGAGATCGCTGCGGTTGGCCGCGCCCGCGCTCGTCCGGGCCCGCGCGGCGGACGCATGCCGCGGGCGCATACCGCGGGCGCATACCGGGCGCATACAATTGCGCCTGCACAACGCTGCCCGCGACCCTCATGACGCACGGCCTGACCACCCGCATCCTGCATGCCGACCGCGTCGGCGGGGTCGAGCACGGGGCCGCGCACAAGCCCATGCACACCGGGGTGGCCTTCAGCTATCCGACGGCGCGCGAGTTGGCGGCCGTCTTTCAGGGGGACAAGCCGGGCTTTCTCTATGGCCGCCAGGGCAATCCGACCAGCGCCGCGCTCGAGACCAAGATCTCGCTGCTCGAGGAGGCGCGGGCCACGGCGTGCTTTGCCACGGGCATGGGCGCCGTGGCCGCGGTCTTCCTCGCGCTGCTGCGCGCCGGCGACCACGTGGTGAGCAGCCAGTTCCTGTTCGGCAACACCAACAGCCTGCTGCAGACGCTGCAGGGCCTGGGCGTTGCCGTGAGCTTCGTCGACGCGACCGATGCCTCGGCCGTGCAGCGGGCGCTGCAGCCCGACACCCGCATGGTGTTCGTCGAGACCATCGCCAACCCGCGCACCCAGGTCGCCGACCTGGCCGGCATCGGCGCGCTGTGCACGCAGCGCGGCCTGCTGTACGTGGTCGACAACACGCTGACCACGCCCGTGCTCTTTCGCCCGCGCGACGTCGGTGCGGCGCTGGTGGTGCACTCGCTGAGCAAGGCCATCGGCGGCCACGGCAACGCCATGGGCGGGGCGGTGTGCGACACCGGGCGCTACGACTGGACGAGGTTCCCGAACATCCTGGATGCCTACCGCAAGGGCGATCCCGTCACCTGGGGACTGCAGCAGATCCGCAAGAAGGGGCTGCGCGACCTGGGCGCGACGCTGCGCGCCGAGGATGCGCACCGCATCGGCGTCGGCGCCGAGACCCTGGCCCTGCGCGTGGAGCGCTCCTGCGCCAACGCCATGGCGCTGGCGCGCTGGCTCGAGGAGCAGCCCCAGGTGCAGCGCGTCCACTACCCGGGCCTGCCGAGCCACGCGCAGCACGAGCGCGCACGGGCGCTGTTCGGGAGCTTCGGCGCCTTGCTGAGCTTGGAGCTGCGCGCCGGCATCGACCACTTCGCCTTCCTCGACGCGCTGCGCGTGGTGATCCTCTCGAGCCACCTGGCCGACAACCGCACGCTGGCCATACCCGTGGCCGCGACCATCTTCTACGAGATGGGCGCCGAGCGCCGCGCCGAGATGGGGATCGCCGACGGGCTGATCCGCCTGTCGGTCGGCATCGAAGAGCTCGAGGACCTGCGCGCCGACCTGGCGCAGGCGCTGCAGCGCACGGCCTAGGGACGCGCGCCTACCCGCGGCCGGCGGTGGGCCGGCCGTGCGGCTGCAGGCCCGTTCGGGCTAGGGCCGCGGCAGGTAGGTGATGAGCGAGAGCGTTGCGCCCTGCGGGTCCTGGACGACCGCGAAGCGACCGACCTTCGGGATGTCGGTGGGCGGCACGATCAGCTTGCCGCCCAGCCCGGCGACCTTGCCCGCGACCTCGTCGACGTTCTTGACGGTGACATACGTACCCCAGGCCGGGGGCATGCCCTTGGCCTCGGGCGGCGTTGCCATGATGCCGCCGATGTCCTGCTCGCCGGCGCTGATGACCCCGTAGGCCATGGTCGAGCCTTCCATTTCCTTGAATTTCCAGCCCAGCAGTGCGCCGTAGAACTTGCGTGCCGCGGGCACGTCGTTGGTGATGAGTTCGGTCCAGCTAAATGCGCCGTGCGTCTCGAATGCGGTGGCCATGTTCCGACTCCCTCTTGTCCAGGTGATCGATCGTTACTGCCGTGGGGGCGCAAAGCATACGCCTGCGCAACCATTGCTTCACCAGGGTCGTGCGCAGGGTTGTGCGCAGGATTGTGCGTGCGGGGACGGGCGGCGCCAGCCCACGCGGCTACAGCGACTTGGACAGACCGACGAAGAAGCCGCGCCGCGGGCCGTACTGCGGGGCGCCGACGCCCACCCCGGTGCCGTTGCGGATCTGGTACTCGCGGTCGAAGACGTTGATGACGTCAAAGCGCGCCGTCAGGGTGCCGTCGCCCGCCAGGTGATAGACGTGGCTCACGCCGGCGTTGACCTGCGTGTAGTAGGGCAGGCGCGTGCCGTTGGGTATCGAGGAGCCGTCGGGCAGCAGGAGGTTGGCGCGCAGGCCCGAGCCCAGCAACGCGTCGGTGCTCAGGCGCGTGTCTCCCCAGCGGTAGGAAAGCCCGCCCGAGGCCGTGATCTTCTGCTCGTGGTCCAGGTGGATGTAGTTGTTGGCGATGTACGCGAGTTCCGCGGCCGAGAAGTTGAACTGCGCCGAGTTGATGTTTTGGCCCATTGCGGTCTGCCAGGCCAGGTTGGCGTAGGCCGAGAGCGCGTCGCCGCTGTAGTTGGTCGTCGCCTCCAGCCCCCACTGGCGCCCCGACTGGTAGTTGAACGGCGTGAGGATGATCGGCGCGCCGAACTGCCCCTCGTCGATCAGGTTGGTCGAGAGCTTGAAGTAGCTGTCCAGGCCGACGGTGAGGCGCTGCGTGATGTTCTGCAGCACGCCCACGTCGGTGTAGTTGGCGCGCTCGGCGTAGGGCGTGGTGTCCAGCGTGACCTGCGGGGCCGCGGTCGTATCGGCGAACTTGGCCACCGTCCTGGAGCCGACCAGCTCGAAGGGCGGGGGCGAGAGGTAGCGGGCGTAGCCGGCGTGCAGCGTCGTCTCGGGCAGCGCCTTCCAGACCACGTTGAGCCGCGGGCTCCACTGCGTGGCACTGGTGTAGGCGGTGAAGGTGTCAAGGCGCAGCCCGTAGTTGACCGTGAAGGCCGGGGTCCACTTCCATTCGTCCTGCAGGTACAGGCTCTCGATGTGCTCGGTCCGGTTGCCGTTGTCGACGATCGTCTGCGGGATCTGGCTGCTCTGCTGCCCGCTGCTGTCGGTGGGCAGCACCAGCGAGCCGGTGAGACTGGTCGAGGTGTCGACCTGGACGAACCAGCCGGCCCGCAGCGTGTGGCGCTCGCTCAAGGCGTAGGAGGCATCGGTTTGCCAGTCGTAGGCGACGTTGCGCTTGTAGGCGTCTTGCGCGATGCCGTTGAACAGCAGGTCCCCGAGCGGGTCGGGGGTGAACTGCAGCGTGGAGTTGCGCGCCGTGACCGAGCTTTGCCAGTCCCAGCGCCCGCCCGAGTGCTGCCAGCTGAGAATCCCGAACTGCGTCTGCTCGCGCTGGTTCTCGTTGAGCATGGCGCTCGAGTAGCTGGATATCCCGTTGACGGTGAGCCCCAGCGAAGGCTGCTCGTTGCGCAGATTGGGGATCTGGAACCCGCCGGCCGAGACGCCCGCGATGAGGCTCGCGCGGTTGTTCGAGTCGATGACGTCCTCGAGGTAGGCAAAGCCGTGGTACTGCTTTGTATGGTCGTGCAGCGGCGTGGAGCTGCCGTCGGGCGACTCGATGCCCAGGTCGTTGGCCAAGAAGTCGCCCGAGAAGAAGTAGTGAAAGCGCCCCGCCGCGCCGCCATAGTTGATGCTGGGCTCGATGGTGCCGTGGCTGCCGCCGTAGATCGACACGGCGCCGCCCGGCTCGAGCGCGCCGCTCTTGGTGGTGAGATCGATGATGCCGGCGGTGCGCAGGCCGTACTCGGCGGGCAGGGCTCCGGTGATGAGTTGCATCGAGGAGACCAGGCGCGGGTCGAGCGACTGGCCGAAGACGCTGATGCCTTCGGGCAGGATGATGCCGTTGAGCCGGTACTGCAGGCCGTTGTGCTCGCCGCGCACGTGGAACTGCCCGAAGGAGTCCTGCGCCACCTGCGGGGCCTGCAGCACCACCTGGTTGAGCAGGGAGTTGTCGCCGCTGGGCATGGCGGCGATCGAGGCCGCGTCGATCGTGTACACCGAGGCCCCGGTCTGCGTTTCGATGCCGGTGCGCGCCTCGTTCAGGCGCCGCGACACGACCTCGATGGGCTCGAGCGTGGTGACGGGACCGGCAGCCAGCGCCGCAGCGGCCGGCGCCTGGGCGGGCGACTGCGGCGCCGCGGTGTCGGGCGCGGCATCTTGCGCGGCATCTTGCGCGGCTGCCGCCGCGGCCGGCGGCGCGGTGCTCGATGGCTCCGAAATCTCCGGGGCCGGTGGGTCGGGCAGGGTTTGCTGCGCTAGCAGCGCGGTGGGCAGCAGCCAAAGCAAGGCGGCGAACCCACGAGAGGCCGGGCAAGGCATGAAGACACCTCCGAAAGCAGCAATGCGGACCGCTGTCTTGCGCCACCAAGGGCCAATGCAGCGGGGCAGTCTGGGTTCAGAGGGTGATGGGCGGTCCCCGGCTCCGGGATTGGGGGGCGTCGGCCGCCAGCTCGGCGACCGGGCGGCCGTGCGCCGGCTGGGCGCCGGCGTTGAGGAAGGCGAGCACCGGGCTGGCGGAAAAACCAGCACCGCTGACATGGGCGAACTGGAAGCACTTGTCGCAGTAGGAGCCGCTCTCCGTCGTCCCGGAACCAGCGTCCCGGGCGCCCTGCGCGCCAGCGGCGTGGGCGAGGCCAGTACCGACGGCGTGGGCGCTGCCCGCGCCGCCGTGGCCGATGCCGTGGCCGATCTCGTGGACGAGCGCCGCCTGCTGGGCGCCGACGACCAGCAGGGCAAGCAGCAGGGTGGAAAGCAGGCGTTGCATTTTCGTTGGCGATCGCGGCTTCGGCACGGCCGCAGTGCAGCAAAACGGGCTCAGTCTACCCCAGACCCCCTTGGCATAATGCGCGGATATGAATAGCAAAGCCCAGCCGCCGGTCTGGCGCCAGGACGATGGCGCCCCCGTTTCGTGCCTGGAGAAGATCAAGGTGCTCAACGAGAACTACGTCGAGCTGCAGCAAATGGCGCAGGACGCCTTCGAGGACGCCCTGCTGATCGGCTGCAGCGAGGCGCAGGTGCGCGGCGTGCTGCACCAGCTGATCGACACCTTGTTCAATCCTTACCCCAGCACCCAGGTGGAGCAGCCCCCGGACGATCCCGCGGGCGACTCCGGCGCGTCGGCGAAGGGCTAAGAGGCGAGCCAGGCGGCGCCGCGCACGCCCGAGGAGTCGCCGTGCCGGTTGCGCACCAGGCGGGTCGCCACCCCGTCGGAAAACACCCATCTGTCCCAGTGCGCCGGGACCCGCTCGTAGAGGCGCTCGATGTTCGAGAGCCCCCCGCCCAGGACGATCACGTCCGGGTCGACGATGTTGATCACCACGGCAAGCGCCTGCGCCAGGCTCTGCGCATAGCGCTCGATCGTCTCGATGCAGGATATATCGCCCTCGTTGGCGCGCCGCGCGATCTCCTGGGCCGTGAGCTGCGCGCCGGCGCCAGAGCCGGCGGCGCGGGCGTGGTCGGCCGCCAGTGCCGGGCCCGAGAGATGGGTTTCGACGCAGTCGACGCGACCGCAGTAGCACGCGCGCGGTCGGCCAAGTCTGCGCCCGGTCTCGAGCACCAGCGGGTTGTGTCCCCACTCGCCGGTGATGCCGTTGGGCCTATCGACCATGCGCCCGTCGACGACCAGGCCACCGCCCACGCCGGTGCCCAGGATCACGCCAAAGACGACTGCGCTGCCGGCCCCGGCACCGTCGATCGCCTCGGAGAGCGCAAAGCAGTTCGCGTCGTTGGCAATGCGTATTGGGCGCGCAAGCAGCGCCTGCAGATCGTCACGCAGGTTGCGGCCGTTGAGGCACACGGAGTTGGAGTTCTTGATGCAGCCGGTGGCGCGCGAGATCGATCCGGGCGTACCGATGCCGATCGATTGCGCGCGCCCGTGCCGGCCCTCGGCCTCGCGCACCAGCGCCGCGACCGCGCCCAGCGTCCCGTCGTAGTCGCCCGCCGGGGTGGCAACGCGCGCGCGGTGGA
>Ga0209415_10017913_pt1 | contig 11224 bp, 7 predicted proteins | sample PeaSoiSIISIP2007_FD_187696 | JGI IMG/M metagenome (GOLD analysis project Ga0209415, IMG submission 187696) | Peat soil microbial communities from Weissenstadt, Germany - SII-SIP-2007 (SPAdes) (version 2) | ecosystem: Environmental > Terrestrial > Soil > Wetlands > Peat | place: Germany...
GGACGGTTCGAAGATGAAGCCGAGGAAAACGCGCTCGTCGGCCGCCTCGAAGCCCGTCGTGTAGCGCGCCCCTCCGCCGAGCATCAGGTAGGAGTTCCGCTCGACGAACAGCTTGATGCCGCCGACGGCCTCGTTACTCAGCTTCGTGCCGCTGTCGGCGCCGCCCGCCAGGAGGTACGTGCCGTACGTCTCCGCCACGAGGTCGACCGGCTCGAGCACCCGCCACGAGATGCCGCCGCCGTACGTGGCGAGGTCCCCGTCGGCCACCGTCCCGTCCTTCAGAGGGAGCGTCGTCGACGACGCGGGCGTGTGCCCGCGGTATCCCGCGTTCGCGGCGATGCGAAACTCGCCTTTCGCCCCGAAGCGCTTCTCGAGGATGACCGACGGCCAGTACCAGAAGCCGTCCTCCGCCGCCGCGTTCGACGCCGCCTTGCTGAGGCCGTAGCCAGTCTGCAGGCCGAGCGCCACGCCGAAGCCGTGCTCGACGCGCGTGATGCGCCACTTGGCGTGCGCGCCGATGTTCGCGAAGCCCTGGAAGGCGAGGTTGTCCGGCCCCCACTTGTTCAAGTAGATGGGCTGCTGGGTGCCGGCCGCGGTGTTCTGCTGCACGCCCGAGCTGAGGTCGACGGGCAGGTCGAGGCCGAGCACGAGCACGTTCGCCAGCCCGTAGTTGAACTGGAACGTGCCCTGGAAGCTGTGCTCGATGAGCGGGTCGGTGAACGGCGTGCGCAGGAGGTTGTGCCCGTAGTCGATGATGAGGCCGAAGCTGACCTCGTTCTTGCCGATGATGTCGCTCCCGTTGACCGAGAAGAGGCCCTTGGAGTCCATCGCCGGCCGGAAGAGGTGCGTGTCGAAGCCGGCGCCGTTGGTGCCCGAGGGGATGGCGTTGGGCGTCGAGGCCTGCGCCGACGCCTCGTTCGCGGTCGCGAGGACGGACACGACGGCCCCGGCCCCGAGCATGGATGCCCGGGCCGCACGTTTGAGGCGATGGATCATCTTCGTAGGCTCCGTTCGCCGCACCGCTCCCGCCGCCTGCTGCGCAATCCTGCCGAGGCAAGGGTAACACAGTGAATAGGTCGCCTGGCCAATCGCCTGCTAGGGCTCGTGAATCACAAGCCACAGCTTCCCGAAGGTCAGCTAGCCTCACGCGGCCGTGGCTTCGAACCGCGTCGGTGCCCTCCTCTTCGCGTCCGTCGTGGCGCTCTTCGCCTCCTTCCTGTGGGCGCGCTCCGCACGGGCCGAGGGCCCATTCGACGGCACGTGGTCGATCACCGGGGTCAGCGAGAGCTTCACCGTGCAGCAGTGGAGCGCGGCGTGCGGGCCCGCGCCGGTGTCGGGCACGCTGATCGGGGGCGGCTCGGTCACCGTCACGGGGGGCGGCGGGGAGCTGCAGATCAGCGGCGGGCGACGCACGCTGCGGACCGACCAGTGCCTCGACCCGATGCCGACCCTCGCGCGCAACGTGCACACGCAGGACGCGCGGTCGTGGCGCACGCGGTGCTCGACGCCGCCGGGCGACCCGAGGCACGCGGTGGTCAACACCGCGTACTTCGTCGCCGCGGGGGACAACGCCATCTCCATCGCGGAGACCGGCCGCTACGAGTTCACCATCAACGACTCCAGCTGCATCGCGGACGTCCGTCGCGGGGCGTCCCTCTCGCGCGCCGTCGTCGTCACGCAGGCCCCTGCCACCGCCTCGGCCGCCGAGCCGGCGAGCGCGGCTCCCCCGCCCACGGAGGTGCCGACGTTCACGGCTCCGCCCGCGCCGACCACGACCGCCGGGGCCACGCCGAGGAGCGACTGCAGCGTCGCGCCGAGCGATCCCGCGCGCCTCGAGGTGCGCCCCTCGCGGAAGCTCCTCAAGCTCGGCGACACCTTCGTCTTCCATGCCGCGGTCCTCGACTCCGGCGGGTGTCCCACGGGCACGGCCATCCAGTGGACCATCGGCGCCGTCACCTTCAAGGACGGACAGACGCACCCGGGCGTCCTCGCCATCGACGCCTCGGGCAACCTCACCGTCCCCGCCACGGACTTCACCGACGCGACGTTCGACGTGGTCGCCACGGCGGCGGGCAAGAGCGCGCGCGCCGCCGTCGAGGTCGCGACGCCGGCGGACTACGCCGCGCTCCTCGCGCAGTCGGGCCTCGGACCGACGGGCGAGCGCGACGAGCCGGCGGTGGCCATCCTGGCGACGACGTCCATCGGCGCGGAGAACGCGAAGGCCGAGGACGGGGCGCGCAAGCGGCGGATGCTCTTCATCGGGATCGTGGGCGGGCTGACGCTGCTGCTGCTCGTCGTGGCCATCGTGGGCGCCGCACGCTCGCGCAAGGGGCGCAAGGTCGAGGCGGCGGCGGAGGCGCGGCACGTCGACAAGATGCGCGACTTCGAGCGCCACAAGGCGCAGCGCGAGGCGCAGCACGCCGCGCAGATGAAGGCGCACCTGGAGAGCGTGGCGGTCGCGCAGCAGCAGGCCGCCGCGGCGGCGGCGCGCGGTCAGGACACCGGGCCGATGTTCTGCCCCTCCTGCCGGCGCGAGTACCCGGCGGGCACCACGTACTGCTCCTTCGACTCGAACCGGGTGGTCGCCATCCGCGGGCACGAAGGGCTGATGGCGGGGCCCTCCGGCGGCATCTGCCCCACGTGCAACCGCGGCTTCAATCCGGGAGTGAAGGTGTGCCCCGACCATGGCGACACGCTCGTGCCGGCGCCCGTCGCGGGTACGACGCAGATCGTCTCGTCGGCGTCGTCCGCGCCGGCCCTGCGCGGCAAGATCTGCCCGACGTGCGGCTCCCGCTTCGAGGGGACCGCCTCGTTCTGCGTGAAGGACGGCACGCAGCTCGTCCTGCTGAACTGAGCCCTGGCTCGCCGCTGCCCCATCCCCCCTGCGGCTCGCGTCCACGCGCGCGCGCTCGCGACCGAGCGCGAGGCCCGGAGGATGTGGACCCACGAAAACCCAGCAATGTCGCAAGGGCACGACCGTTGCTCAGGCTAGCCTGGATGCGCATCGGAATCGCTCTGGCGGTCGTCGCGGCAGGCGTCTGCATGGCCTCTTCGGCGTCCGCCGTCAGCGGCTCGGCCATCGCCTCCCTCGCGACCGCCAACGTCGGCCAGGGTGCCTGCACGAAGAACACGCTCGGCGGCAGCGCCTTCGAGTCGAGCTGCACCGGCAACGGCGGGCAACCCGAGTACTGGTGCGCGGACTTCGCCATCTGGGTCTGGGCCAACGTCGGGGCCGACGTCTCGGGCCTCACCGCGGCGGCCGGCAGCTTCTACACGTACGGCCAGAACAACGGCACCCTCTCCAACTCGCCCGCGGTCGGCGACGCGGTGGTGTTCGACTACGCGGGCGGCGGCGTCGCCGACCACGTGGCCATCGTCACGCAGGTCAACGGCGACGGCACCATCGAGAGCGTCAGCGGCGACTGGAACGGCGACAGCGGCACCGAGGCGCAGTTCGCGAGCACGTCGCACGTCGTCCTCAACACGCCCGCCTACGCCTCCACGGTGGGCTCGGCCCCGGCCGTGATGGGCATGACGATCTCCGGCTTCATCGCGCCGGTGGGCCTCACCTCGTCGTCGTCGTACGCCGCGTCGTACGTGAGCCAGTCCTTCCCGCTCGCGTCGACCGCGCTCACGATGACCGCGGGGCAGACCATCCCCTCGTACATCGAGATGAAGAACACGGGCTCGCTCGCGTGGGACAGCAAGACGCACCTCGGCACGACGCAGCCGCGCGACCGCACGAGCGTGTTCGCCGACTCCACGTGGCTCGCACCGAACCGGCCGGCCGGCGTGACGGGCTCGGTGGCGGTCGGGGACAGCTACAAGTTCACGTTCGACCTGCACGCGCCGAGCAAGCCGGGGACGTACCTCGAGTACTTCAACCTCGTCGAGGAGGGCGTCGCGTGGTTCAGCGATCCGGGGCAGGGCGGGCCGCCGGACGACGACCTCGAGGTGCAGATCGTCGTCGTCGCCGGGCCCGACACGCCGGACGCGGGCGGCGGCAAGGCCGAAGACGCGGGCACGACGACGGAGGAGGCGGGCGCCGTCGGGGACGCGGGGAAGACGGGGACGGCGTACGACGACGCGGGGGTCGGCGTGGACGCCGGCGGCCATCCGGGGCCGACCGAGGAGGCGGACGCCGGCGGCAGCTGGGCGGCGAACGACACCGGTGGAGACAGCGGAAGCTCGGGCGGGTGCGCGGTGATGCCCGAGTCGAACCGAACGGGGCTCGGGTGGGTTCTGTTTCTGGGCATGGGAGTCGTCGTCGCCGTCGCGCGCCTTCGGAGAAGAGGCGCACGTCGCTGACGCTCCGTCGGCGCGAGGGAGCGCCTTGTCACCGCGTGAGGCGCCATCGCTGACAGGCCAGGCACGACGGGCGACACTCGAGCCCGCGTTGTCATCGGATGCGGCATGGATGTCAGATAGCGCGGTCATGATGTCACCCAACGAGGCTCATGAGTTGACAGGCATGGCCTGGAAAGTGACCTCCACGCCTCGGGGGCTGACACTCTAGGCTCGGGGGCTGACACGGGAGGCGTCGTCACGGACAGGCGAGGCCGGGGGAGCCTCGTCGACGGACGGTTCCCGCTATCCTGCAGCCCGTCAGGCTCGCCCCATGCGTCCCCCCGAGGCCCCCTTCGCCGCCTGGCCGCTCGCCTCGCTGCTCTCCCTCGCCCTGACCGCCTGCAACTCCAACGGCACGACGCTCGTCCAGCACCCCGTCGCCGGCTGCATGACGACGGGCCCCTCCTCCGCATCCCCACCCCACGGCCTCGCGTGGCCCGCGTACCACGGCGACCGCGCCCGCACGGGCTGGAACGCCCAGGAGCCGGCGCTCACGCCCGCCGCCGTCGGCGGACACGGGATGACCCTCGCGTGGGAGTCGCCCGAGCTCGACGGCGTCGTCGTCGACGGCGCCGTCTACACACCGCACGCGTACGCCTCGCCGCTCTACGCCGACGACGTGCCCATGGGACCGTGCGGCGGCGCGGCGCTGAGCGTCGTCTTCGCGGCGACGAGCAGCGGGTACGTCTACGCCGTCAACGCCTTTCCCGCGTCCGTCGGCGGCGCCGCGCTCGCACCCGGCGCCATCCTCTGGAGCACGCCCCTCGGCACCCCCCTCGTCGTCCCCCGGCTCGACGGCGGAGTCCCCCTCGGCGTCCTCGCCACTCCCTTCCTCGACCTGCAGCCCTCGCCGCCGCGCCTCTACGTCGCCGCCGTCGACGCCTCGGTCGGCTGGAGCGTCTACGCGCTCGACGCCACGAGCGGCGCGCTGCTCCCGGGATGGCCGGTCACCATCGACGATCCCGGGACGCGCGCGCTCAACAGCAACGGCCCCTCCGTCTTCCTGGACCCGACCGTCCTCTCGCAGCGCGGCGCCCTCAACCTGAGCGCCGACGGGAGCCTCCTCTACGTCCCCTTCGGCGGCTACTTCGACGGCAGCGTCGGCTGGATGGTGGCCGTCGACACGCGCGCCGCTCGCCTCGCGGCCGCCCAGTCGATCGCGCCCTCCGCGGCGCCGACGGCCAACGGCGGCATCTGGTCCCCGGGCGGCAGCGCCATCGACGCGGACGGCTTCGTCTACGCCGAGACCGGCAACAGCGCCGTGGGCTCCGCGAACGGCCCGGGCTTCTGGGGCGAGTCGCTGCTCCAGTGGCGCACGCCCCTCGCGCTCGCCCAGACGTACACGCCCTTCAACTACTGCGCGCTCGACGCCGGCGACGCCGACCTCGGCGGCGACTCGCCCGTCGTCCTGCCCGATCTCGATCCCACGAGCACGTCGACGCCGAAGCTCCTCGCGATGGGGAGCAAGCAGGGCAACGTCTACCTCGTCGATCGCACGCACCTCGGCGGCACGCTCGCCGCCCGGCCGCCGTGCAGCACCGACTCCACCACGGACCTCTCGCTCCTGCCGCCCGGCCCTCAGCCGCAGTTCGCCGCGCGCGGGCCGCTCAACGTGCTCGGGCCCTACTCGGAGCTCTACAACAACGTCGACCAGGCGAAGATGCGCACGACGCCGGCGTTCTTCCACGCGGCCGGGACGAGCTACCTCTACGTGAGCGGCGCGTCGAAGGCGCAGGTGGACTCGCCGACGTCGGCTCCGCCGTCGGTCGTGCGCCTGCGGGTGGCCACCGCGCCGGGCGCGCCGGCCTACCTCGCCGTCGACCGGGCCGACGCGTCGCTCGCCTTCCTGAACCCCGGCTCGCCCGTGGTCACGAGCCAGGGCGAGGGCGGCGCCGTCGTCTGGGTCGTGGACGAGAATGCCTCGCGCCTCGCGTCGCTCCTGTCGGACGCGACGCCGCACCCCGTGCTCTACGCCGTCGACGGCACGAGCCTCGTGCCTCTGTGGAACAGCGCGAGCGGCGGGGCCGGGCTGCGCCTCGGCGGCAAGTACGAGACGCCCCTCGTGGCCCACGGCACGGTGTTCGTGGTGACCGACCGCGTCCAGGCGTTCGTCCTGGGTCCGTGACGCTCAGGGTCCGTGCCGGGGGACGCAGCGCGCGCTCATGTCGGCGACCATGTCCGGCAGCGCGCTCGGCCACGGCGTCTGCCCGTCGCACGGCGCACCGCCGTCGCCCCCCGCCACGCAGTGCACGGTCTTGTCGGTCGTCACCTGGTCGAACACCATGGACCCCTGCCCGACGGTGGCGTCGAAGCCGTTGGTGCAATACCAGGCGGCGAGCGACGTGCCGGGGAAGGCGAGGACCGCGCCGTCCGAGAGGATGCTGTCGTCGGCCCAGCGCGTGACCTCGGTGCTCGAGGCCCCCGGCGCCCCGCAGCTCGGCGCCTCCTCCCACGTCGAGATGATCGCGAGCGCGCCGCCGCTGTACGCGAGCGGCACCTGTGGAAGCTCGGGACACGCTGCCGTCGTAGGGCTCGCCGGGTTGCACCCGAGGTCGATGCGCGCGAAGGGCGGCCCCGCGCTGACCGTCACGGCGTCGAGCAGGTCGCCCGCGCCGTAGTCCGCGAGGGAGAAGAAGAGGCCGCCGGAGCCGCCTCCCCACGACTGCGCGCAGAAGCCGTGGGTGCGATCGGCCTGATGGACGTTGGCGTAGACCCACCCGAGCATCGTCGCGTAGCGGCAGGCGGCGTGCTTGATGCCGATGGAGCTCTGCTCCCAGTCGCTCGCCCACTCGGCCTGCGCCACCCGGAAGCCCGCGGCCTCATAGGCGGCGACGAAGCCGTAGTCGAAGAACTGCGTCCCGCCGACGTTGTCGTGGAGGAGCACGGTGGCGGTGGCCGGCCCGGCTGCCGGCGCGCTCGCGGCCACGACGACGTGGAGGTCGTCGAGGCGCGGGCAGGTCACGACGAGATCGGTGCACGTCGCGCCCGGTGCGGCCCCACCGGGGCACGCCGTGGGCACGGCGGAGGTCACGGCGCCCAGGGTGGGAGGATCGCTGTCGAGCGGAGGAGGGGCGGCGTCGGGCGAGGGCGGGGTTGTGCCAGCGCTGCCGTGGCCGCAGGCGGCGAGGACGGCGAGGACGAGCGGGGCGCCCCTTCTGGCCACCGCGGGAGCGTACGGGAGAAACGTGGATCACGCGTGCCCCAGCCCTCCCGCGTCTCTTTCCGCGTCTCGATGGCACTGTACCTTTCCATTCCCCCTGCGCCGGAGCACGATGCGGCGTGCGCGTCCCCCGCGCACACAAGGAGCACGCGTCGCCATGCGCCACATCGCCTGCGTGTCCGCCGCCGTCGCGGTCTGCCTCGCGGCCACGACGGCCCGCGCCAACGTGACCGAGCCGAACGGCCTCGCCGTCCCCATCGACTCGTCGCCCCAGATCCAGCTCTACACGCTGTTCTCGAACCGCGGCGAGAACATCAACTGGCAGTCGGACGCGCACACGACGCCCAACGCGTTCTCACCTCTCTGCGGGTTCACGGCCACGTACGTCCTCAACCAGGCCGGGTCCCACTTCGGTCTGGCCTGGTACAACGACACTGGCACGAAGCCGACGGCGGCCGAGCTTCACCAGCTGCTGCCCGCCAACTCCGCGGTGGGGACGATGTTCAGCGGGACCGTCATCAAGAACGACCCGAACTACACGGGCGGCGTCGTGGGCTTTGCGCTCATCGGCGGCGAGACCCACTACACGAACGACGCCTACGACACGATCTGCACGTCGTGCACGCCGAACGGGCCGTGGATCACCGCGCTCATGTACGCGTCCACCGTCACGCCGGACGCCTACTACATCTGCTTCGAGGACGGCCCGACCAGCCCCACGGGCTGGAACAACGACGGCGACTTCAACGACGACGTGTACTTCGTCACCGGCATCTCGTGCCAGGGCGGCGGGCAGCCGTGCGACACGGGCAAGCCCGGCATCTGCGCGGCCGGCCTCACGCAGTGCGCGGCGGGCGGCACCACCTGCCAAGAGCTCAACCCGCCCGCGCCGACCGAGACGTGCAACGGCCTCGACGACAACTGCGACGGGCAGGTCGACGAGGGCAACCCGTGCCCCGAGGAGTACGTCTGCCAGCAGGGCACGTGCGTGAAGAGCTGCGCGGGAAACGAGTTCCCGTGCTCGGCGGGCCTGGTCTGCGACAAGGCGGGCTACTGCGTCGATCCGACGTGCGAGAACGTGACGTGCCCGTCGGGTGAGGTCTGCGTCAGCGGCGTCTGCAAGGCGCCGTGCGACGGGATCACGTGCCCGTTCCCGGACGTGTGCCGCGTCGGCAAGTGCGTCGACCCGTGCGCCTCGGTGACGTGCGACGCGGGCAAGGCCTGCGACAACGGCGTCTGCATCACGAGCTGCAGCTGCCTGGCGTGCGGGCAAGGGTTGAGCTGCGACGCGACGAGCGGGCTGTGCGTCACCGAGGCCTGCGCGACCGTGACCTGCGGCAGCGGCACCCACTGCGTGAGCGGGAGCTGCGCCGACGACTGCGCCGGGGCCGTCTGCCCGTCCGGCCAGGCATGCAGCAAGGGAAGCTGCGTCGAGGGGCCGGATGCAGGAGCCGGCGACGCCGGGGGCGGCATCACCAACCCGACCGACGACGGCGGGACGGGCACCGGAGGCGACGCCTCGACCGCAGCCGCCGACGGGTCCACGGGGAACGACGCCGGCCCACCACCGCTCGGTGTCAGCAAGGCGTCCTGCGCGTGCAGCGCCGTCGGGGGCGGCGGCGGCGGCGGGGACGCGATGCTCGCCTCGGCGGTCGCGGCGCTCGCGCTGGCCCGCCTGCGGCGACGCAAGAGGTAGCTCACAATCTCGCACCCGGCGTGGGGGGAGGGGCGCGATCCACGCGGAAGCGGACTCCCGCCGCCGGGCGCGCTACCATCGAGGGCGGTATGAAGATCACGTGCCAGGCCTGCGCGGCCAAGTACACGATCGCCGACGAGAAGGTCCTCGGGAAGATCGTCAAGATCCGCTGCAAGAAGTGTGGCGCGACGATCGTGGTCAACGGCAACGACCCGTCCGCCAACGCTGGCGGCACGGCGGCCGAGCCGGCGCGTGCATACGACTACGTGTCACAGGGTGCTCACGGCGACTCGTGGACCGTGAACGTCGCCGACGGCGATCAGCGCACGCTGACCGACGGCGAGATCGCAGACGCGTACCACGCGGGCGTCGTCGACGACGAGACGTTCTGCTGGAAGGACGGGATGACCGACTGGCTGCCGATCCGCGAGATCGAGCAACTCTACGCCGCGTGCAGCGCGACGCGCGCCGTCGTACCGCACGTGTCGAGCATGCCCCCCGCGGACGGGGTGACGAAGATCCAGGAGACGGGCCCCGGCCTCTTCGCGGCCTCCCCTCCCCCGGCGGCGTACTCGCCACCGCGTCCCGCGGCGGGTCAGCCGGGCAACGGCGCGATGATGGCGCCCGGGCCGACGGCGGCCGCGCGCCGCGCGGCGGGTCGGGCTCCGGCGGCGGACCTCTTCAGCGGCGCCGCCCGGGCGGGCGGCGAGGAAGACGTGATGACGAGCGCGCCGGTGGGCATGCCCCAAGCCCACGAGGACGCGGCCAAGCTGACGGGCCAGCGCAACGAGAACAGCGTGCTCTTCTCGCTGAACGCGCTGACGAGCAACGCCCCCGGCGGCGGGGGCGGCGGCGGCAGGCCGATGCCGGCGACCTCCGAGGCGTCCGGCCTCATCGACATCCGTCAGCTGGGCGCGCAGATCGGCATCGGCGACAACAAGAAGCAGAGCCGGATCGACGACATCATGAACCTCGCCGGAGGCGGCGCGTTCAGCCCGTCGCTGTCGGCGCCGGTGATGTCCGCGCCGCCCATCGAGGAGTACGCGCCGGTGCCGGATGCGACGGCGACCGGGCAGCTCCCGGCGGCGGGCAAGAGCAAGGCGCTCATCTTTGGCGCCATCGGGGCCGGCGTGGTGGTCATCTGCGGCGCGATCGGCGTCGCGGCGATGGTCATGGGCAAGTCGGAGAAGACCGATGGCGACAAGACCGCCGGCAGCGCCACGGCCACCGCCCCCACCACGTCGGCGGCGATGGCCGAGCCTTCGACGGCGCCGTCGGATACGAGCACGGCAGCGCCCGTGCCGACGGACACCTCGACGACCACCACGGCGACGCCTTCTGCGACCACGGCGAAGACCGCGGCGACGACGGCGACCACCGCCACGACGAAGCCCACGACGACGACCACGGCGACGACCGCCCCCACGGCGACCGCCACCGCGACCGCCACCGCCCCGGCGGCCGCCGGGGGCTCGGACCAGCCGTTCAACATGGGCGAGGCGAAGGCCCGGCTGGCCTCCATCGCCGGCAGCGTGCAGGGCTGCAAGAAGGGGGACGTGAGCGGCTCGGGGCGCGTGGTGGTCACGTTCGCGCCGGCCGGCAACGTGGCGTCCGCTGTGGTGTCGGGACCGCCGTTCGCGGGGACGCCGACGGGTGCCTGCGTGTCGTCGCGCTTCCGTGGCGCGCACGTCCCCGCCTTCGCCGGCAGCCCCTTCTCGGTCAGCAAGAGCTTCACCATCAACTAACGGCGCATGTCCGCGCTCTTCGTCGGCCTCGTCGTCATCGCGGCGTTCCTGCTGGGGCTGCGCGCCGGGATCGCCATCGGCTACCGCGCCGAGCGACGCCGAAAAGGTGACCTGCCGCGCGCCCGCGCCTAGCGTCGCCCCGTGCGCGGTCGTGTCCTGACGGCGGTCCTCGGGGTCCTGGTGGTGGTCTCGCGGGCATCGCACGCGGGCGCGCCGTCGTGGGCGGCGTCGACCGGCTCGCCGCGGGCCATCGAGGTCGCGCCGCTCGAGCCGCTC
>Ga0209415_10017914_pt1 | contig 11224 bp, 11 predicted proteins | sample PeaSoiSIISIP2007_FD_187696 | JGI IMG/M metagenome (GOLD analysis project Ga0209415, IMG submission 187696) | Peat soil microbial communities from Weissenstadt, Germany - SII-SIP-2007 (SPAdes) (version 2) | ecosystem: Environmental > Terrestrial > Soil > Wetlands > Peat | place: Germany...
GACCGAACTGCGCGATCTGATCGCCGCCGGCAAGACGACGGTCATCATCCCGATCGGCGGCACCGAGCAGAACGGGCCGCACATGGCGATCGGCAAGCATAACGTCCGGGTGAGGCTCCTCGCCGGCAAGATCGCCGCAGCGCTCGGCAACGCGCTGGTCGCACCGGTGCTTGCCTATGTGCCCGAAGGCCGGCTCGATCCGCCGACCGGGCATATGCGCTTTCCCGGCACAATCACGGTGCCGCAGGATGCCTTCGACAAGGTGATCGAATTTGCGGCGCGAAGCTGCAAAGAGCATGGCTTCCGCGACATCGTCTATCTCGGCGATCACGGCTCCTATCAAAACGATGAAGCGGCGGTGGCCCAGCGTCTCGACCGCGAATGGGCATCGTCGCCGGTCCGCGTCCATGCGATTCTCGAATATTACGAGGAGAGCGAGCACGGTTTTGCGCGTTTGCTCGAAAGCCGGGGCTATCCCGCCAGCGAGGTCGGAACCCACGCCGGGCTCGCCGATACTTCGCTCACGATGGCGCTCGACCCGAGCCTTGTTCGCGCCGACCGGCTGAAACCGGGCGAGGGGGACAATGGCGACCCGACCCGGGCGAGCGCGGCACTCGGCCAGCTCGGCGTCGACCTGATTGTCGCGAAGACCGTCGCGGCGATCAGGACCGCGCTCGAGCGCCGTTGAGGAGAGCTCCGCAACGTGAACAGACGACCGCCACTGACCTCCGCCCTCGCCGCGACGTTGGCGATCGGCTTGTGCCTGTGGGCCGGGCGCCTCTTGGCGACCGCGGCGGTCGATGTTGTCCCCGGGATGCCGCCGGTCGTCGACCCGGCCAACCTCTACAGCGAGGCAGCGGCGGGGCATCTGAGCGCAGCCGTCGCCGACGCCCTGCCGCGGGTCTATGTCCCGAACCTGGAGTCGAACGACGTCTACGTGATCGATCCCAATATATTAAAGGTGGTCGACCGCTTTCCGGTCGGCCCGGAGCCGCAGCACATCGTCCCCTCGTGGGACTTGAAGACGCTGTGGGTCAACAATAACGGGCGGCGGGGCACCGAAGGCAGCCTTACCCCGATCGATCCAAAGACCGGTAAACCCGGCCCCGCGATCCCGGTCGAAGATCCCTACAACCTCTACTTCACGGCCGACGGCCGCTCCGCGATCGTCGTTGCCGAGCGCCTGAAGCAGCTCGATTTCCGGAATCCGCAGGAAATGGCGCTGCAGCAGTCGCTGCCGACGCCGCTATGCTCCGGCCTCAACCACGCCGACTTCTCGATCGACGGGAAATACGCAATCTTCACCTGCGAGTTCCGCGGCGGCGGCCTCATAAAGGTCGACATGGTCAACCGCAAGATCGTCGGTCACCTGAAATTGTCGCGCGGCAGCTTCGCCGAGAACCGCGCGGCCTTGGATGCCAATCCGGCCAATGCCGCATTCTGTGGTAATGAAATGCCGCAGGACATCCGGATCTCGCCGGACGGCAAGGTGTTCTACGTCGCCGACATGTTGGCCGATGGCGTCTTCCTGGTCGATGGCGATCAGTTCAAGCAGATCGGGTTCATCCCGACCGGGATCGGCACGCATGGTCTCTATCCGAGCCGGGACGGGACCCGGCTCTACGTCACCAACCGCGGCTCGCACTCGCCGAAGGGCCGGTGGCGCGGCCCCGGCAGCGTCTCGGTCATCGATTTCGCGACCCGGGAAGTCGTTGCCAATTGGCCGATCCCGGGCGGGGGGAGCCCCGACATGGGCAATCTCAGCGCCGACGGCAAGGTGCTCTGGCTGTCCGGGCGCTACGACGGCGTCGTCTATGCGATCAACACCGAGTCGGGCGCGGTCACCAACATCCCGGTCGGCGTCGAACCGCACGGGCTGACGGTGTGGCCGCAACCCGGGCGCTATTCGCTCGGCCATACCGGCAACATGCGTTAGAGGGCAACGCTCCTCAGCTCAGATCGACGACCGGGGTGAAGATGTAGCCGCTGCCGCGCACCGTCTTGATCAGGCTGGGGTTTTGCGGGTCATCCTCGAGCTTGCGGCGCAGCCGACCAACCTGCACGTCGATGGTCCGGTCGAACGGCCCCGCCTCCCGGCTGCGCGCCAGATCCAAGAGCCGGTCGCGCGACAGCACCTGATTGGCATGATTGACGAAAGCGGCAAGCAAATCATATTCGCCGGTGGTGAGCCGCACCCCCTGCCCGGTCGGCGAGAGCAGCTCGCGGGTCGACAGATCGAGGTTCCAGCCGGCGAACCGGGCGTGCAATCGCGCCGGCTGCGCGCCATCGTCGGTGCGGCTTTGGACGCGGCGCAGGACGCTTTTGACCCGCGCCAGCAATTCGCGCAGATGGAATGGCTTTGGCAGGTAGTCGTCGGCCCCCATTTCGAGGCCGATGATGCGGTCGACCGTCTCGCCGCGGCCAGTGAGAATGATGATCCCGATGCCGGACTGGCCGCGCAGCGCGCGCGCCAGCGTCAGCCCGTCTTCGCCCGGCAGCATCAGGTCGAGGATGACGAGATCGGCGGGAGATTGGCTCAGCGCTCGGCGCATGCCGGCCCCGTCATGTGCCGTCGACACCCGGAAACCTTCGCCGGTCAGGTAATCCCGGACGATTTCGCGGATCTCCTGCTGATCATCGACCACCAGGATGTGACCGTTATCGCTCATGCGCGGCGATCCTGCATTCCGTGGCCCCGGGCCCTGTTGCGGCTATCGATGACGAACCGCCTGAGCCGCTGCGCAAACATATGGCATCCCGCGCAAACGGTTACAATTTCTTACACAAAACCGTAGGCGCTGACATCAACCGATTACAGACCCCCGATAAGCTTGCGCCCGCTGGGATCGGCCACCGGCCCGGTCGGGGTGAGCAAGAGGGGATGTCGTGGCGCAAATCCATCGCAGCATCGAAGCGGAGATTCCGCGCCTGAGGCGCTATGCGCGTACGCTCGCGCGCGATGTCACCGCGGCTGACGATCTGGTTCAGGACTGCCTTGCCCGCGCGCTGGGAAAGCTGCACCTGTGGCAGGAAGCAACCGACCTGCGGGCCTGGCTCTTCACGATCCTCCACAACCAATATGTCAACCGGGTTCGTCGTGCGGTCCGCGAGGGCGTGACGGTCGGGTTGAGCGAAACCGAGCCGATGCTGACCCGGGCACCGCACCAGGACAAACGGCTCGAACTGCGCGATTTCGAGCGCGCCATCGCCAGGCTGCCGGAGGAGCAGCGCTCGGTCATTCTGCTGATCGGCCTCGAAGGTATGCGTTACGAGGAAGTCGCCGAAATTCTCGGTGTCCCGGTTGGCACAGTACGATCGCGACTGTCGCGCGGACGCGACACGCTGCGCCGACTGATGGGGATCGTGCCCGACCGGCAGGCCGAGATCACGATGGCCGGGCCGGCTGCGATGCGCCGGTACAGGCAGCGCTTTCCCGACAGGGCGGCTATGTCGGTGCTGCCCGGCTAGTCCCCTCGATCAGCCTGTCGCAGCGATGCGGCAGGCGGGCGAGCACCGGACCCTCGCCCCGACATCCGCGGTCCGGTCCGGCAAAGTCTTCCTAATCGCTGGCTTGCCACCGGCACCCTTGATCCGGGCCCAGGATCACCTGGTCCCGGTTTCTTTTTGAGTGTACCACCTCTCCTCGATGATCGCGAAGTCGCCGCCGGATGACCGCATTCGCCTGGAACGCGGCGACATTACCCGGCTGTCGGTCGATGCGATCGTCAACGCCGCCAATGCAAGTTTGCTCGGCGGGGGCGGCGTCGATGGGGCCATCCACCGCGCCGCCGGCCCCGACCTGCTCGCCGAATGCCGTGCGATCGGCGGCTGCCCACCGGGTGAGGCGCGGCTGACGCGCGGCTATCGGTTACCCGCCGGCTATGTAATCCACACCGTCGGGCCGGTCTGGCAGGGCGGCCATTCGGGTGAGCGGGACATCCTCGCCCACTGCTACCGATCCTGTCTCGCGATCGCGCGGGACCGCGGGTTTCGCGCGGTCGCCTTCCCGGCCATCGCCACCGGCATCTACGGCTTTCCGCGCGATGCGGCAGCGCATATCGCGGTCGCCGCCGTGCGCGCGCATCTGGCCGAAAACCAGACTGTGGCGCGCGTCATTTTCGTCTGCTTCGACGAGGGCACGCTCGGCACCTATCGCCTGGCGCTCGATCTGGAAGCGAGCTGACCGTTCGATACGGCGCTATTCGATACGCTTGCCGTCGAGATCACGCTCGCGATGTTCGCGTTCGCCGTCCGCTTTCCGGCGCTCGGCCTTGCCGCGCCCGAACGCGGCGCGATTTTCCGCGGCGCGCTGCTTAGCTTCGGCTGCTTTTTTTGCCTTGCGGAACCGGTTGAGATTGACGACCGATGGCATTACTCGCTCCAGTGCTCGGCGGAACATCTTCCGTTAAGGTGCAAAATGATTGCGGCCGGGCTCGCGTGCAACCGCATCATTGTCGCCGCGGCGGCAGCGCTGGCCCGGGCGGATCGTCCCCGGGTTCATCGCGACGGCACAGCTCGCCGCGCCGGCAACTCTCCAGCACGAAGAGGCGGATCGCGCTCGACAAATTGCCGCCGCGCTCGGCGTCGATCTGCACCAGGAGCGCATTGACCGACAAATGCCGCCGCGCAGCGATCTCGCAGAGCGCCTCCCAGAATGCCGTCTCGAGCGACACGCTGGTCGCGTGTCCTGCGATCCGGACGGAGTGCTTGACCAGCCGCGCCCTCTTCATGTCAGCTAAACGATGGCAACCCGGGGAAGTTTTTCAAGCGCTTGCCCGGCGGCAGTGCGGCCGCTCCACGCGCGGCTTGTAATAGATGAGGCAATCCGCAAGGATCGCATTTCGACAGGGCAGCCAGGCTGGCCTTTACCGTGACGATCGCGACGGCAGCAACTATCCGTTGCCGGATGTGGCCGTTACTGTCATTGACCGGCCAGTTGATTTAAGGCGTAACCGCAGGTTGCGCTGGAGCAGGGATCGGCAGCAACTTTGGATTCACCGTGGCAATGATTGGTAGGATGCTGGGTTTGTTGTCGGCCGATATGGCGATCGACCTCGGCACCGCGAATACCCTTGTCTATGTGAAGGGCCGCGGGATCGTGCTCAACGAGCCTTCGGTGGTGGCGATCGCCAGCGTCAAGGGCCGGCGACAGGTGCTCGCCGTCGGCGAAGAGGCAAAGCTGATGCTCGGCCGCACCCCGGGCAACATTCAGGCGATCCGCCCCTTACGCGACGGGGTCATCGCCGACTTCGAGGTCGCGGAGGAAATGATCAAGCATTTCATCCGCAAGGTGCATAACCGGCGCAGCTTTGCCAGCCCACAGATCATCATCTGCGTGCCGTCGGGTTCAACCGCGGTCGAGCGGCGCGCCATTCAGGAATCGGCGGAAAGCGCCGGCGCGCGTCGGGTCTTCTTGATCGAGGAGCCGATGGCCGCGGCGATCGGCGCCGGATTGCCGGTGACCGAACCGACGGGATCGATGATCGTCGACGTCGGCGGCGGCACCACCGAAGTGGCTGTCCTCTCACTGGGCGGTATCGTCTATTCCCGCTCGGTGCGAATCGGCGGCGACAAGATGGACGAGGCGATCATCGCCTATATCCGACGCAATCATAATCTTCTCGTCGGCGAAAGCAGCGCCGAACGCATCAAGAAGGACATCGGCTCTGCTTGCATGCCCGAGGATGGCGAAGGCCGGATAATGGAAATCAAGGGCCGCGATCTGATGAACGGGGTCCCGAAGGAAATCGTGATCAGCGAGCGGCAGATCTCCGAGAGCCTCGCCGAGCCGGTCGGCTCGATCGTCGAGGCGGTCAAGGTCGCGCTGGAACATACCGCGCCTGAACTGGCGGCCGACATCGTCGACAAGGGAATCGTGCTGACCGGCGGCGGGGCATTATTGGGGAACCTGGATTACGTGCTGCGGCACGCTACCGGGTTGCCGGTGTCGATCGCCGACGATCCGTTGAGCTGCGTGGCCCTGGGGACGGGCCGCGCGCTTGAAGAAATGAAGACTCTAAAAAACCTGTTGATCAACATGTGGTGAGGGGGTTTATCTCGGGTAAGCTCCGAAACTGGGGGGTATCGGGGACCATGACGCAAGAGCGCCGCCGCGCCGGCCGAACGCGAGCGTTCGGCACCGGCATCGTCTAGGAGGTATCGGTGATCCGGCCGTCGGCGCAACTCCGCGCGACGATCCAGCGCACCACACCGCCGCTGCTCATCCTGTTGTCGGCAGCGATCGTCATCCTCGGCAAGGCCGACCAAACGATGTTCGAGACGCTGCGTACCAATCTGACCGACGATGCCGCCCCGGTGCTCGATGCGCTGTCGCGCCCGATCGGCGCGGCGGATTCGGTCGTCGACTGGGCGCGCGGCATCGTCTCGATGTACCAGGAAAATGTGCGCCTTACCCGCGAGAATGAGCGGCTTCTGCAGTGGCAGCAGATCGCGCTCAAACTGACCGCCGACAACGGCGAGTTGCGCGGGTTGCTCAAATCGGTCCCCGACAACGCGGTCTCCTATGTCACCGCCCGCGTGATCGCCAATTCGGGCGGCGGCTACGTGCGCACGGTGATGGTCAACGGCGGCGCCGACCGGGGCCTCGCGCGCGGTCAGGCGGCGATTACCGGGGACGGTCTTGTCGGGCGACTGACCGAGGTCGGCAGACGGGCGGCGCGGGTCCTGCTGATCACCGACCTCAACTCGCGCATCCCGGTGGTGATCGAGAGCTCGCACGCCAGCGCGGTCCTCGCCGGCGATAATTCCGGGCGCCCTCGCCTCCTTTATGTCTCTGAACCGAACACCCTCAAGATCGGCGACCGAATTCTCACCTCGGGCGATGGTGGAATCTTTTCGCCGGGTCTGCCGGTCGGCGTCGTCGCCGCGCTCGGCCCAGGCGAGGCGCGGGTCGAGCCTTATGTCGACCTGTCGCGGCTGGGGTACGTCCTGATTGTCGATTATGGCCTGTCGGGGTCCTTGCCCGAACCGGTCCCTGCGGTGCCGCACTCCGAGCGACGCGTCAGGCCGGCGGCGGCCAACGAGGCGAGCGTGCGCTGAGTCGATGCCGCTCAAGGTTTCCAGTATTCCCACCCTGCCGCGCGTCAATAGCGGCGTCGCCTGGCTGGTTCCGACCACCACGACGCTACTCGCGACGATCCTCGCGATCCTCCCGGTGCCGGTTCCGGGTTATGCGGCGCTGACCCCCGCCTTCACGTTGATGGCGGTCTACCACTGGACGATCTACCGGCCCGATTTGTTGCCGCCGATCGGGGTTTTCGCGATTGGGCTGACGCAGGATCTGCTCTCGGGTTCGCCGGTCGGGGTCGGAGCGCTGGTGTTGCTGCTCGCGCGCGCCGCTGTGCTGCGCGCCCGCCGCTATTTCATCAATCGCACTTTCCCCTTTGTTTGGACCGGCTTTGCCCTGCTCGGCGCCACCACGATGCTCGGCTTGTGGGCTCTGCAGTGCCTCGTTCAGCTGACCGTCTTCGATGTGCGCAGCACCATGTTCCGCACGGTGTTGACGATCGCGATCTTTCCGGTGGCCAGCTTTGCCCTCGGGCGTACCCAGCGCGCGCTGATCGGCGCCGCCGGATGATGCGGCCGGGCTAGCTTCAACACCCGTGCCTCGGGAAACCCAGCGCGAGAAGCTGCTCACCCGACGGACCGCCCTCCTCGCCGGCGGCCAGGCGGTGCTCGGCAGCGTGCTCGCGGCCCGCATGTACCAGCTGCAAATCCTGGAAAAGGACCGTTATACCGTCCTTTCCAACGAGAACCGCATCAACCTGCGGCTGCTTGCGCCACCGCGCGGCCGCATCTTCGACCGTTTTGGCGTCGCTCTAGCCGATAACCGGCACAACTACCGGGTCGTTGTCGTACCCGAGCAGGCTGGCAATCTCGAGGCAACGCTGAGCGCGCTCGGCACTCTGATCGAGATCGGCGATGCCGACCGCCATCGGGTGCTGCGTGAAGCGAAACGCAGGCACAGCTTCGTTCCGCTGGTGGTCCGCGCCAATCTGAGCTGGGACGATATGGCGCGGATCGAGATCGCCGTCCCCGAGCTTGCCGGAGTCGCGATCGAACAGGGCATGATCCGCTCCTACCCCTACGGGCCGACCGCCGCGCATGTCCTGGGCTATGTCGCCGCGGTATCGGAGAAGGACCTGAACGGCGATCCGCTACTGGAACTGCCCGACTTCCGGATCGGCAAGAGCGGTATCGAAAAATCCCAGGACGCCCTCCTGCGCGGGGTCGCCGGCACCGCTGAAATCGAGGTCAATGCCTATGGCCGGGTGGTGCGCGAGATCGCCAGCCAGCCGGGGCAGCCGGGACAGGATGCGGTGCTGGGGCTCGACATGGCGATGCAGGATTTCGTCATGCGCCGCTGCGCCTCGGAACCCAGCATCGCCTGCGTGCTGCTCGATGCGGCGAGCGGGGATGTGCTCGCCCTGGTATCGAGCCCGAGCTTCGACCCGATGGCGTTTTCTACGGGGCTCACCCAGGCGCTCTGGCAGGAGCTATCGACCGATCCCCGCAACCCGCTCACCGACAAGGCGATCGGCGGCGTCTATCCGCCCGGATCGACGTTCAAGCCGGTGGTGGCGCTCGCGGCGCTGGAAGCCGGCACCATCACGCCGCAGACGACGATCACCTGCCCCGGCTATCTGGAATTGGGCGACGCTACGTTCCATTGCTGGCGAAAGGGCGGCCACGGCACGCTTCATCTGCGCGACGCGATCAAAGAATCCTGCGACGTGTTCTTTTACGAAACCGCGCGGCGCACCGGCATCGATCGAATTGCGGCGATGGCCCACCGCTTCGGCTTCGGCGCTCCGCTCGGCCTCGATATTCCGGGCGAGCGCGGCGGGCTGATGCCGACCCGCGAGTGGAAGCTGGCGACGACGGGGACCACTTGGCAGCAGGGCGAGACCGTGATCTCCGGGATCGGTCAGGGCTCGGTCCTGGCGACGCCGTTGCAGTTGGCGACGATGGCGGCGCGGCTGACCACTGGTCGCGCGATCGTTCCGCACCTTGTGCGCGAGGAGCGGCTGCCGCCGGGCGGCGATCAGCACCTGCCGGACTTCAAGGGGCTCGGCCTCGACCCGCACCACCTCGCCCTCGTGCTCGACGGTATGAATGCGGTGGTGAACGAGCAGGGCGGGACTGCCTATGCCGCCCGCATCACCGATCCCGCCTTGGCAATGGGGGGCAAATCGGGCACCTCCCAAGTGCGGCGCATCACCCAATACGAGCGCGACCACGGGTTGCGTAAGGTCACCGAGATCCCCTGGAAGGAGCGCGACCACGCTCTGTTCGTGGCGTTCGCGCCAGTCGGGGCGCCGCGCTATGTCTGCGCCATCGTCATTGAGCATGGCGGCACGACCGGCGGCGGGGGATCGGCGGTGGCGGCGCCGATCTGCCGCGACGTCTTGAGCGAAGTGCAGCGGCGCGACCCGGCGCGTCGCATACCGCCGCCCGATGTGGTGTCCGAGAGCGCGCCGCCCGAGCCGCCGGCACCAACACTGGCCGCGGTCGCGCCGCACCGGTTGTAGCCGATGGCGAGCATTCCCAGCGACATCAGCCGGCCGGAGCTCACCCTCGCCGATAAGATCCGCGGCATCCAGTGGGGATTGGTGCTGCTGATTGCCGCGATCTCGAGCGTCGGCTGCGCCATGCTGTATTCGGCGGCAAACGGCAATGTGCAGCCATGGGCGTCGCGCCAGATGACGCATTTCGCGATCGCCCTGGTGCCGATGATCGCAGCAGGGTTGATCGATGTGCGCTACTGGTTTCGCAGCGCCTACTGGATCTATGGCGGCTCGCTGGTGCTGATCATTGCCGTCGATCTGCACGGAACCACAAGCATGGGCGCGCTGCGCTGGATCGACCTCGGCATTATTCAGCTGCAGCCGTCGGAAATCATGAAGATCGCGCTGGTGCTGGCGCTGGCGCGGTATTTTCACAGCCTGCCGAGCGAACATACCGGGCGGGTCGGCTACCTCGTCATTCCGGCGCTGATGATCATCGTTCCCGCTGCGCTTGTATTGAAACAGCCCGATCTCGGTACCGCGATGATGCTCGTCGCTTCCGGCGCGGTTCTGTTCTACCTCGGCGGTGTTCGCTTGTGGGTTTTCGCTGCGGGAGCGCTGGCCGCGGCGGCGGCGGCGCCGCTCGCCTGGTCCACGTTGCGCGACTATCAGAAAACCCGGCTCCTCACTTTTCTCGACCCCGACCGCGACCCGCTCGGCGCCGGATATCACATCCTGCAATCGAAGATTGCGCTGGGTTCGGGCGGTGTGTTCGGCAAGGGCTTCATGCTCGGCACGCAAAGTCACCTCAGCTTCCTGCCGGAGAAGCAGACCGACTTCATCTTCACGATGATCGCTGAGGAATTCGGGCTCGTTGGCGGGCTGGCGCTGCTCGCCCTTTATGTCCTGGTGATTTTCTACGCGTTCGCGATTGCGTTGCGCAGCCGCAGCCAGTTCGGCCGGCTGCTTGGGCTTGGGATCGCCGTCAACTTCTTTCTCTACGCGTTCATCAACATAGCGATGGTCATGGGTCTGATCCCGGTGGTCGGGGTGCCGTTGCCGCTGATTTCCTACGGCGGAAGCGCCATGGTCACGGTGATGTTCGGTTTTGGCCTGGTGATGAATATCGGGATACATCGCGATGTGCGCATCAGCCGGTCCGGGGAAAGCCGGGTCGGCTGATCACGCCGGTTGCGCACCATGCCTCGCTGCCTGTATTCGAGTGGACCAAGGAGAAGCGATGGCCGACGAAAAGGAAGCGCCGGAAGCTGCCCACCGGCTCCACGTCACGGTGCTCCTCGTCGCCTCGCGCCGGGCGCTCGACAATGCGCTGGGCGAGCTTGGGTTTGCCGAGGATGACGACCGCGTCATCGAGCACGACGGCCGGTTGGCCTTTCTGACCTGCACCCATGAAGAAGATTGCGACGATCTGTTCACGCTGATCACCGAGCTGTCGGCGCGCGGCGAAAGCTGGGAATTGCAATCACGCATCGACACCGAGGCGGGCCGCGCGATTTATCAGTCGCTGGCGCGGCACCGGCCGGTCGAGGCGGTCGATGCCACGGTCGACGAGGAAGTCGAGATCGACCCGGCCGAGGCGCCGGCGCTCGATGTCGAAACCGGCGAAGGGCTGCAGACGTTGAAGCGGCTGTTGCGGCGGGTCGAGCCGGCCGAGGTCTTCGCCACGATCCGCCCCG
>Ga0209415_10017915_pt1 | contig 11224 bp, 8 predicted proteins | sample PeaSoiSIISIP2007_FD_187696 | JGI IMG/M metagenome (GOLD analysis project Ga0209415, IMG submission 187696) | Peat soil microbial communities from Weissenstadt, Germany - SII-SIP-2007 (SPAdes) (version 2) | ecosystem: Environmental > Terrestrial > Soil > Wetlands > Peat | place: Germany...
GCGGTGGCGGCGCCTGACCTCGATCGTGTCGAATCTCGATGCGATGGCGTCGATGCGATCGGGATCGCCTGGGAGAAGGATGTACTCGGCGACCTCGCCGGGGGCGAGATCGATGTGGTACTGGCGCTCCGTGTCGGGCAGCGCGACCCGTGGATCCGCGCTCGGCAAGTAAAGGCTCCTGGCGCTGCCTCCGCCACGAACCGCGGAGTTGCCGCCGAGCATAGAGAAGCGGAAACACGAGCGTCAAGCGAGCCAGCACGTCGGTGTGTACGGCCAGCACGTCGGTGTGTACGGCCGGCACGTCGGACAGGCGCCCGGGCGTGCGTGCGGGCACGCCGGCATGCGACGAGCGCAGCCGCAGGCTGACGGTGAGAGCGCCGGGCCACCGTCGGGCGGACTCCTCTAGTCTGTCAATGGGGCGGCTCCTTCCTCGCCATGGCTGTCAGTGGTGCGCCTCCGTGGTCGGCGTAGCGAGGAGCCGGCCGAGGCGATCCACCAGGCCCTTGCCCACCTGTTCTCGCCGGTTCGCGCCGAGCCGGCGGCCCGCGAGGACGGCTGCGACCGAGCCGGCCAGGAGCAGCCCCAGGATGCTGCCGAGCACCCAGCCCGAGAGCCCGGTCGGCATCGCCATCGCAACGGGCCCCAGGCGCAACTCGCGTACTTCGCGCAGGCCGGCGTCCGCGCCGTCCTCGCCAGGTCCGAGCGCTGTGCCGGGGGTGCCCGGGCTCGACGCGGCGGCGATGGGGATGCTCTCGCCCAGCCGACCGACTCGCGAGATGCCGGCGGGATCGCTGACGACGACGGCAGGCGCCGCGTCTCCTGTCCGTACGACGGTGCCCGTGACGTTCAGGACGTCGCCTGGCTCGATCGAGTCGAGCAGCGCGCCGGCCTCACCAACGAACCGGGCATCGGCCTGGCCCGTTCCGTCGTCGAGGGTCACGCCGTCGACCCGCGTCGCCGCGACCGACCCACCGACCCGAACGAGCTCGCCCAGGTGGGCCCCGATGTCGGCCAGGTCCACGTCGATGCCGGCGATCGCGCCGGTGCCCCCTGACAGGCCAGCCTGGCCGGCGGTCGCCGGCTGCGCGCCTCGAACGGACGTGACGCCACCGGTGCCGGCGGCGACACTCCCCGCAGAGGACGCCGCGGCCGCGGCGGGCCCAAGCGCGATGTCGGCGGGCGACCGGGGCACGACCGCGAGCCGCTGATCGGCGGCGCCGCTCGACGGTCGGCGCACGATCCCGGAGACCGTCGCGTCACGACCCTCCACGAGCGCCGTCGATGGGATGCCGCTTCGGCTGATTCCCTGGATCGGAACGATGGCGCCTCCGGCGAGACGGACCTCGGCGCGCCACGTCGACCCGTACCGTCGCACCGTCTGCACCCGGCCGTCGGCTCTGACCAGTCGCCACTCGTCCGCCTTCGTGGGGGCGACGGTGAGGGCCGACGCGGACGTCGGGGTGCCGTGGCCGAGGACGGTCGCGGCGGTCGCCGCCAACTGCGGCGCGCCACCGAGCGTCCCCACGCGGCCCGTCAGGCGCAGCCTGTCGCCGAGCGCGACCCGGGCAGCGTCCGACGGCAGCCGCACGAGGATCCCCCCGCTGGCATCCTGGACGACGACTCGCCGAGGATCCGGGTCGATGAACCCGGGGGCGGTCGTGACGACCGCCTCGACGGTCAGGACGACTCCGGCCTTCGACTTGGCCGAGGAGATCGTCACGACTCCGGGCGGAGGCGTCGGAGAGCTGCCCGGGCTAGGTGTGGCGCCCCCGCCGTCGGTGGATTCGAGAACCCGGACGTCGGACTCGTCGCGCGGCCAGATCCGGTAGCCATCGGCGGCGCCGGAGCGCGACCAGAGCTGGCCGGCGATACCGGTCACCTCGACACGTGCGCCTCGTGCCGCGTCGGCGGCGCACGGTTGCCAGCATGAAACGGTCAGGCTGCCAGTCGTGTCGGACACCGCGAGCGTCGTCGAGCCGGACGTGGCCCGCGTCAGGCGCGTGACGGATCCGGTGGCGCGCACGAGGAGCCCTTCGACGGCCTCGCCGAGGCCGCTCGACGCCACGAGTCGCGGGACCGGGAGCGTCTCGACGCCCACGATGCGGACGCCGGTCGCCGATCCGACGCTGACCTGGAGTGCGCCCGAGCGCGACGCGAGCTTGCCAGTCGCAACGATGCGATCGCCGCGCGCCAGGATCGGTGCGTCTCGCACGGGCAGGAGCACCAGGATCCCCCCCCGTCGCGTCCTGGACCGCCACAGTCCGCATGTCGAGGATGCCGCCGGTGCCCGAGGTGACAACGCCTTCGATAGTGACCGCGGTCCCAAGCGCCAGTCTGCGGACCGACCCGATGGCGGCCGGCGGAGCTGGCGACGGCGAAGGGCTGGGGCTTGCCGAGGGGCTCGGAGTTGGCGTGGGGCTGTCACTCGGAGAGGGGCTCGCGGACGGCTCGGGGCTCGGCGAAGGGGTGGGGTCGGGCGTCGGTGACGGACTGGGCGTTGGGTCGGGAACGACGGCCACGTCGGAACGGTCCCGAACGTAGAGACGGTAGCCGGATGCACCCGAACTCCCGGAATCGTGTTGCCCGAGGACGCCCGTGACGACGACGTGGCTGCCCGTGGGCAGGTCGCCGGAGCTGACGCCGCTCGCCAAGACGGCCACGACCCTGACGGGCCCGGTGCCGTCGTCCACGTCCACGCCGAAGCCGTCGGCGAGCGTCGTCCGGCCCGCCTGGACCACGCCGTCGACGCGGATGCGGCGCCCTTCCCACGCCTCGCGCGCGTCACCCGTGGCGATGGCCGGCGCGGAGGGGAGCGCTCGCGCGACCGCGGGTTCGAGGTCAGAGGCCGAGGCGACGCGAAGGATGCGCTGGCCGTAGCGAGTGTCGAGCGTGCCGCGGGCCAGCACGCCGTCGCCGATGGCCGTGGCGGGCTACGTGGTGGTGAGGTGGATGGCGATGCCGCCCGACTCGTCCTCGACGAAGGCCTCGAGCCCCGATTCCACGAGGCCGGCTGGCGTGGTGAGCACGCCGGCGATGGTTGCCGGCTGCCCGTCTGCCAGCGCACGCACGGCGGCAATTGGGGAGGGCGGCGCCGGCGTAAGGGTAGGTGTCGGCGTCGGCGTCGGGGTGGGCGTCGGCGTCGGGGTGGGCGTGGGCGTCGGCGCCGGGGTGGGGGCCGGCGATGGTGTAGGGGTCGGTGCGGGCGTGGGCGTCGGCTCGGCAGTCGGAGGTTCGGTGGGCTCGGCCGTCGGAGAGACGGTCGGTTCCGGCGTCGGCGATGGCGACCCCGAGGGGCCTGGCGATGGCGCTGGCTCCTCGGTGGGCGACGCCGTCGGTGTGGGCGCCGGGGTGGGCGGCCCTACCGGCGGATCCGTCAACCGCTGGGGAGTGGGCGCCGCCGAGACCACGAAGTCGGTGGAGTTGTCGTTCGTGTCGCGCCAGTTGCCGTCCAGTCCGCCGGGGCGCCGCTCGATGCTCAACGATGCCGGCGGTGCCGCCGCGGGGACTTCCTCGACGTAGCCGTTCGCCGCGTCACCCCAGCTCACCGCGTCGATCGGGGCCCCGCCCGTCGGGCGCAGCACCACGGTCCCGCCGGTGGCCGAGAGCCCGCCGGAGTACGTGGCGTCGGCTCCGGGCGCGTACACGCCGGACGTGTTGGCAAGCAGGACGTGGCGGCCGGCACCCACGGTGATGGACGCCGCCCAGGCGGCCTTGCGCGTGACCGTTCCGCCCGTGGAGGTCACGTAGGCGACCTCCAGGCCCGCGAGATCCGCGGGCTGCGCGCCGGCGTTGTACAGCTCGATGAACTCGTCTGACGCGCTGGCGCCGCCCGTGGCGACCTCGCTCACGAGGAGCGACGCCGACGGCGGCCAGGTGGGCGTGGACGCCGGGGAGGCGGCTCCCATCGCGAGTCCGCTGAGGGCGAGCACGAGCACCGCGCTCGAGACGAGCGCTCCGCGCGGGAAGCGACTGCGATGGCGACTGGTCGGGCGATTCATGGCTGCACCTCCGGGAGCAGGCGGTGGCGCCCTTGTAGCCCATCGCCCTCTACCGCGGATCCACCGCCGCTTACCGCCGCCTTCGGCGTACCATGCACGGGACCGGCCGAGCACCGTCGCCCCGGATCACCCGAGCGCGCGCGGGTGCCGCCGACCTCGCGCCAGCGACCAGCCGCGCAGCAAAGGAGTCGACCGTTGGCACGCGCAAAGAGGACCGAGCGCGCCGAGGCTCGACGGCGTTACCGCGCGACGCAGGCGGAGCAGGCGGAGCAGGCGGCGGCCGACGACGTGCGCACGGCCTCGTCCGCCCCGGCAGCGCCCGCGACTTCGCTGGCGGAGAGCGCGCGCCGGGCCATCGGGCGGATGCACAGGCCCGACCTGCGCGCCGACCTGCGGGCCATCCCGGCCGTGACCCGCGCGCAGCCCCTGATCCTCCTCCCCTACGCACTGCTGCTGGTTGCGGCCGCCGCGGCGGTCGCGCTTCCGAAGGGCCCGGTCGGCGGCAGTAGCGGCCTCGTGTCCCTGTACGTCCAGCTCGCGTTCCTCCAGCCGACGCTGCTGTTCTTCGCCGTCGGCTTCCTGGCTCCCCGGGGCGCCTACATGTTCGGCGCGATCCTGGGCATCATGGCGTCGGTGCTGTTCACGGTCTTCGCCCTCGGCCTGGTCGGCATGTTCGGATCGCTGGACACGATGGACGCGACGCAGCGCGTGGTGTATTCCGCCTGGCAGACCGTCCAGTTCGTCCTGACCGGCGCGGTCTTCGGCTGGTTCGCCTTCTGGTACCGGGACTTCCTCCGCCGGTCCCAGGCGCGCAGCCGGGAGGCCGCCGAGGCACGCAAGCGCGCCCAGCGGCGCGAGGCCAGGCGACCCGAGCCGAAGCGCGCGCGCTGAGCTCAGCCTCGCCGCATGCCCGTGTAGCCCTGGGGGCGGATGCCGTCCGGAGTTTCGGGGCCCCCGGCGGCCCGCGCCACATCCGGCAGTGCGCGGACCTCGCGCGCGACCACGTTCACGACGCTCGCCTCCCGCTGCAGATCGCCAGCGACCAGCAGGAGCGCGTGCCGTCGCACCGTTGAGCGAAAGCGGTTCCACTGGTCGGGCCACAGCGTGACGTTGACCATCGCCGTCTCGTCCTCGAGCGCCAGGAAGACGGTGCCCCGCGCGGTCATGGGATGCTGCCTGGTCACGACCAGGCCGGCGATCCGGACGGGGCCCGGGCGCAGGTCCGAGAGACGTGCGTTGGGGGTCACGCCGAGCCGGTCCAGCGCCGGGCGGAACAGCTCGATCACCTGCCGGCGCGCGTCGAGCGAGAGGATGGCGTAGCTGTCGGCCAGCCTCTCGACCTCGGTGGGCGGAGGCAGGTCGGGCGCGTCGGTCGGCGGTAGCCGGAGATCGAGGACCCCGGCCTCGACCCGTCGGTCGGTCCGCCTCTCCCGACCCGTCGACGCCGCCACCTCGCGCAGCTGCCAGAGCAACTCCCGGCGCGGCCGGCCCAGCGAGTCGAGCGCGCCCGCCCGGATCAGCCGCTCGATCACTTCCTCGGCGAGCCCGGTCCGTGCCGCCACGTCGGCCAGCGAACGGTACGGACCGCGCTCCAGCTCTCCGTCCAGTGCCTCCGCGTGTTCCTCGCCGATGCCTTTCACCAGGTGCAACCCGAGCCTGATCCCGTACCCCTGCGCCGATTCGGCCGCCAGCTGTCGGCGCGTGCGGGCGTCGGACATCACGCATCCCGACGATCGAACCACGCGCGGACGCCGCTCGATCCCGCACCCCGGGGGCAGCGGCTCGCCCGGCATGCCCACCCACTCGGTCGTCGTGCGGTAGCGACTTCGGTTCAGGTCGACCGGCAGGACCGCCACCCCGTGGCGTTTCGCGTCGTTGACCAGCACCTCGACCGGGTAGAAGCCCATCGGCTGGTTGTTGATGAGCCCCGCCGTGAACTGCGCCGGGTAGTAGAGCTTCAGGAACGCCGACTCGTACGCCGTCCGGGCGAATGCGGCCGCGTGGCTCTTGTTGAAGCCGAAGCTGGCGAACGCGGCGACCTGCCGGAACAGCTCCTCCGCCTGCTCGTCCGCCAGGCCGCTCACGTCCCGGCACCCGTCCGCGAACCGCCGGTGAAGCTTCTCCATCTCGCCGCTGGAGCGCCACGTGCCCATGGCCCGCCGGAACCCGTCCGACTCGACGGCGCTGAACCCGGCGACCCGGATGGCGATCTCCATGACCTGCTCCTGGTACAGGATCACGCCGAGCGTCTCGCGCAGGACGGGCTCGAGGCTCGGGTGGAGGTACGAGACGGGCTCGATACCCTGGCGCCGACGCAGGTACGGATGCACGGCGTTGCCCTGGATCGGGCCGGGCCGGATGATCGCCACCTCGACCACCAGGTCGTCGAGGGTCGTAGGCGCGGACTTCGGCAACGTCTGCATCTGCGCCCGCGACTCGATCTGGAAGACGCCGGTCGTGTCGGCGGCGCGGATCATGCGGAAGACGTCCGGCAGGTCTTCGGGCAGCCGGTCCAGGTCGAGCGCCACGCCGCAGTCGGCGGTGACGTCGCGCAGGGCGTCGTCCATCGCCGAGAGCATGCGCAGGCCGAGCAGGTCGAGCTTGATCAGCTTCATCGTCTCGACGTCCCGCTTGTCGAACTGGACGACGACGCGGCCGGGCATGGTGGCGCGTTCCAGGGGCGCGATCTCGACGAGAGGGGCGGCAGTGACGAGCATGCCGCCGACGTGGATGCCGAGGTGCCGGGGGCGGCCGTCGATCTGCGCGCAGAGCTCGAGCCAGCGCTCCCACGGCGACAGGCCGGCGGTGGTGCCCGGCCCGCGCCCGGATGCCGGGCCGTGCTCGCGCTCCGCCCGCAGCCACGCGACGCTCACCGGCGTGTCGCCGGGACCGCCCTCGTCGTCGGGCGTGGATCGCTGCCGGCGCCCGCCGCGCGCCTGGTTGAGCTGGTCCATCTCATCCGGCCCGGCGGCCGGCCGCTCCACCGTTCCGGGGTCGCCGGCAGTCTGCGCCGGAGTGAAGAACTCCGCGAAGCCCCCTTCCGCCTCCAGATCGCGCCGGACCATCGCGGAGTCATACGTCTCGAGCGCCTTCGCCACCCGATCGACCAGCGGCCTCGGGAACCCCAGCGCGTACCCCACCTCGCGCACCGCCGACCGCGCCCGGTACGTGATCACGTTGCAGACCATGCCGGTGTGCTCGGGGCCGTACCGGTCGTAGACGTACCGGATCACCTCCTCGCGTCGCGACGACGCGAAGTCGATGTCCACGTCCGGGTAGCTCGTGCGTCCTTCGTTGATGAACCGCTCGAACAGCAGGTTGTGACGGATGGGGTCGACCCGCGTGATCCCCAGCACGTACGCGACGATCGAGTCGCCCGCGCTCCCCCTCCCCTGTGCCGGGATGCCGCGCTCCCGGGCGAACCGCATCACGTCCCAGCAGATCAGGAAGAACTCGGCGAGCCCCGTCCGCTCGATCACGTCGAGCTCGTGAGCGAGCTGCGAGAGCACGCGCGGAGTGAGCGGGTGGTACTTCCTCCGCGCTCCCTCGTGGCAGAGCGCCTCGAGGTGGCTGAACGACGTCTCGCCCTTCGGGACCTCGAACCCGGGGAACCGGTACTGCTCGAACCCGAGGTCGACCCGGCAGGCGTCGGCGAGCTCGGCCGCGGTCGTCATCCCCTCCGCCCAGGCCCGCCGGATCCCGGGATCCGCGTCCGCGTCGTTCGGCGGCAGCGCGAGCAGAGCGCTTGCCGACTTCAGGTGAAACTCGCCGTTCGGACGGCGCAGGTGGGCGCTCTCGTCGAGCGTCAGGCCGTGGCGGATCGCGACCATCACGTCCTGCAGCTCGCGGTCCTCGGGGAACGCGTAGTGGACGTCGTTCGTGACGGCAACCGGGAGGCCGAGCTCCCGGGCCAGCCGCACCGTCTCCGCCACGAGCCAGTCGTCGTCCGGCAGGAGGTGGTGCTGGAGCTCGAGGACGAATCCGCCGATGCCACCGCGGGCACGTCGCGCCTGGAGACCGCCGATGCTCCCGCCGCGCCGGCCGCCCGGACTCCCGCCGAACAGCCGCGCGTAGCGCTCCACGACCCGCGCCGCGCCCTCCCGATCGCCCGCCAGGAGCCGGCGTGCGATCTCCCCATGCCGGCACCCGGAGAGCGCCACGATCCCCTCCGAGTGACGCTCGAGCAGCGCATGCGTGAACCGCGGCACGCCCTTGGAGCCGGCGAGGTTCGCCGCGCTGACCAGCCGCGAGAGGCTGCGGTACCCGGCCTGGTCGCGCGCGAGCAGCACGAGATGCGGGCCGCGCTGGCCGTCGCCCACAGCGCGCAGGTCCTCGCGCACCGGATCCCGGTGTCCCGGCAGACGGAGGCGATCGGCCCGGGGACGGACGGGGCGTCCCGACTCGATTCGTCCGGGCCGGCCACCCGCTCCTGCCTCGCGCCCGGCCGCCGGTCCCTCGATTCCCGAGGCGCCCGCGTCCCATGGCTCCCACGCCGTCCGGGTCGGCGGCAGCGCCCGCCCACGACGCCGCGCCGGCACCACGATCCCCTGCGGATCCGGAGCCGCCGCATCGAGCAGCTCGATCTCCACACCGACGACGGCGTGGAGATCCGCCGCCTGGGCCGCGGTGACGAACCGGACCGCGCCGTACAGGCCCTGGTGGTCCGTGACCGCGAGCGCCCCGATGCCGAGCTGCGCCGCACGATCGACGAGGCCGTCGGCGGACGACGCGCCGTCGAGGAACGAGAACTCGGTGTGACAGTGGAGCTCGGCGTACCGCGGCATGCCTGTCCTTCGAACGGCGGCCCAGTATAGAACGGACGTTCTATACTGGCAAATGCCACGGGCAGGTCGACGGACCGCCGCAGGCGATCAGTCCAGGATCAGCCGCGCCCGCTGGAACCGCGCCATGGTGGCCGCGAGCAGGAGCAGGTCGGCCGCCGCAAGGATCGCCGCCGCCCCCACCCCGATCGTCAGCCAGTCGAGCCCGCTCAGCGTCGTGAACACCTGGCGCCGTACGTCCACCGGTAGCACCTGCAGCCCGAGGATCGGAATCAGCACCACCGCGAAGATCGCCAGGTTCATGTTCTGTGCGGCCTGCCGGACAGTGGGCGCCCGCAGCGCCACGAGCGCGCCGCCGCACGCGACGAGCCCTGCGCCCAGCAGGCCGAACACCCCCAGAACAGCGAGCGCCCCCGGCTCGTACATGAGCAGGCCGTGGCCCGCGTTCACGACGTTGACCGTGACGAGGCCGACCGCCGCGCTGACAAGCATGAAGCCCCAGCCGTAGGCGATCGCGGCCACCACCTTGCCCAGCAGGATCGACCGATCGGAGAGCCGGCTCGCGAGCAGCGTCTCCAGCGTGTGGCGCTCCCGTTCACCGGCGATCCCGTCGGCGACCATGCCGCTGGCGAGCAGCAGGGGCACCCAGGCGAACGGCAGGATCGCCGCCGGCTGGCGCACCAGGTCCGGGCCGATCTGCAGCGGGAGGAACACGCCGAAGATCAGGAACGAGAAGAGCAGCCCTCGGAGCGACCGGCGGAGGGTGCCGGACTGCAGCAGCACCTCGCGCAGGTCCTTCCAGGCGATCGTCAGGATGTCGCCGATCATCCGTCGCCGCCGTCGCCGATCACGCGTCGTCGCCGTCGCCGATCACGCGTCGCCGCCCGGGATCACGCGTCGTTCCCCACGAGCGCCATGAAGGCTTCCTCGAGGTCGGCTCCACCTTTGCGCACCTCGTCGACCGCGACGCCCTCGCGGACCAGGAGCGCCACGAGTGGCGCCGTATCGTGCCCGTCGCGGAGCCGCAGCGTCAGCCGGTCATCCCGGAGCTCCGCCGACTCGACGGCAGGTTCGGTTGCCAGCAGGGCGGCCACCCTGGCGTCGAGACCGCGGCCCGTGACTTCCATCCGGTCGCGTCGTGCGCGCCCTCGCAGTTCGTCCGGGCGACCCACCGCCAGCAGGCGCCCGGTGCGGATCACTGCCACCTGGTCGCAGAGCTTCTCCGCCTCGCTGAGGTTGTGGGTCGTGAGGAAGACGGTGACGCCCTCGCGCCGCGCCAGGCCGGTGAGATCGTCGCGCAGGGCGACCGCCGCGATCGGGTCGAGTCCCGCAGTCGGCTCGTCGAGGAAGACGAGGTCGGGACGGTGGAGCAACGCACGCGCGACGGCGAGCTTCTGCTTCATGCCTCGGCTCCAGGCGCCCACTATCTCGTGCCGTCGATCCCACAGCCCGAGGCCGGACAGCAGCTCGCGGACCCGCCCACGGCGTTCCGCCGGCGACAGGTGCCAGACGCGCGCGTAGAACTCGAGGTTGTCCTGCGCGGTCATGCGCTCGTAGAGGCCCGAGTGCTCGAGCAGGGCGCCGCACCGCTCCCGGATCGCGTCCGCCTCGGACCCCGCGTCGTGGCCGAGGACCGTGGCCGTGCCGCGCGTGGGCTCGAGCAGGCCCAGCAGCAGGCGGATCGTGGTCGTCTTGCCCGAACCGTTGGGCCCCAGGAACCCGAAGATCGCCCCGGCGGGCACTTCGAGCGACACGTTGTCGACGGCGCGCAGCGTCCCGAAGTCGCGCGTCAGGCCGTCGGTCCGTATCGCGCACTCCGTCACGCGCGCTCCTCCTGGTGAACCCGGGATGCGGGGCGCGCCGCGCGGGCGAAGAGGACGCGCAAACGGCCTGCCGTCGGGACGCGGGAGCCATTCTACCGAGCGACCGCGGTATGCTCCGGGGATGCGACCGACCACGCGCGATCTTGTGGGCATCGCGATCTTCGTCCTCCTGCTTGTCGCCCTGCTCGTGGTGTTCGTGGCCGCTGCCCTGCCGCCGGCCCATCCCTGAGTTGTCGACGCCCGGTGGCGCCGACAGGAACCGCGCCGGTGGTCGTCGGGTGGACGGCCGGCAGTTCGTCGACCGCGGCCCGGTACGGGTCCCGCCGGGCGAGCCGACGCCCCTGGTGGGGTCGCCACGCGGCCCATGGCGCGCGAGCGCAGGTTCGTGCGAAATCGCCCCATGGAATCCGCCGGCGGCCGTCACACAGGCGCGAGCCCCTTCGTCATCTGGGTACCACCATCTCCCCACTGGTGCGGCCGTGGCGGTCCGGGTACTCCTCCTCCCCGGCTCGGAAGCGGCGCTCGATCTCGACCCCGGCCACGGCCGGGGTCGAGTCGCGTCCGGCCGGGGTCGAGTCGCGTCCGGCCCGTCCCAAGGGCGCGTCACCAGCCCGTCCCGAAG
>Ga0209415_10017916_pt1 | contig 11223 bp, 7 predicted proteins | sample PeaSoiSIISIP2007_FD_187696 | JGI IMG/M metagenome (GOLD analysis project Ga0209415, IMG submission 187696) | Peat soil microbial communities from Weissenstadt, Germany - SII-SIP-2007 (SPAdes) (version 2) | ecosystem: Environmental > Terrestrial > Soil > Wetlands > Peat | place: Germany...
GCCAAACCGGCCAAAAGATCCACCAGAAATTTTCGGAAAACGCGTCAAAAGGTGATTGTTTGCTAGGACCTCTGCTCCGTGCCCGGCCCGTCCGCTCCGGCCTTTGGAGCGCTGACCGTCTCTTCTTCTTAGCCATGCGATTATTTAATCATATTAGGTCATACCATGTCAACGCTTTTTACGATGTTTTTTTGCAACTGTTCGGGTCGGAATGTGTAAAAGGGCCGATATTGGCGGCGCTCTTCCTCCGAGACGCCGCTACGCAAAAACCGTCGCTCTTTTTCTTGCCTAACCAGTGTGATTAGATAGCATCCCATCATGCCGAAGCAGACCCGGTCCGACAAAAGAACTACGGTGAGCCTCGCCCGGGTGGTCTGGGAAATGGCGGAGGAGCAAATGAAGGCCAAAGGCTTCAACGACAATTTTTCAGCGTACGTTGCCGACTTGATCCGCAGGGACAAGGAACGGGCTGAGGAGAAGCAGGCCAACCTCAAGTCTGGCGGTTCCAGAACTTCCTATCCTTCCCCGAGCTGGGAGACCTCCCGCGTGGAGGAAAGGCCCGGGGCGCCAGCCGCTTCCGCCAGCACTACCCGGCCTCCTGCTGGCGCTGCTGTTCCTGGATAATCTCTTGCGGGGTGCGAATCGCGATTTCACTCTCAAACCGTTGGAAGTGCTCTCGGTTGAAGGTGAGCACTTGGTCCGCGCTTGCCGCTTTCGCGGCGGCAACGATGGCCGCGTCATGCACTTGCTTGCCGCAAACGCCATGTTCCGCGACGAGCTTTTGCCCCGTGGCATAAACGGCTGGGGAGTCGGGAGCAAGCTGAAGAAAACCTTCACGCCATTCCCGCAAGGATGCGGCCGTTTCTTCAGGCGTCATGCCAAGGCCGTTTTCGGCACGAGGGCGAGTGGCAACCGCCCAGAACTCCCGTTCGACCTGGGGGCAAAGGAGAAGGTCAGCGCCACTCCGCAGGGCGATCCGCAGCGCTTGGCGGGCTTCTTCATGCTGAGCGTCGTCCCGTCTGGCAAGACGACAGAGGATATTTGAATCGACCAAGATACGCATGTGCTCGTGCGCTCTTAGTCGTAGATGCTCTCTCTGCTGGCATCGACGGGCGGGCCTGGACGTTCCGGAACCCTTGACATGGCCGCGTCAAAGCGACGAAGGCGCTCGGTTGTGGGAAGCTGTGCCGCGCTCAAGAGCGCGGCCCCCTTTTTGGCCGCGTCGTCCAAGACGGCCGACGCGAACCCGGATGGGCTGGTCCCAGCGCCTCGCGCCTCGCGGTCGAGCCAGGCAGCGGTTGTGTTCGAGATGGCGACTTGTAGTGAGACGGTGTTCATGATTTCTTTAAGTAATACTTCTCGGTGTATTCGCGGACCATGCGGGCGGTAGTGAACTGCGGGACGAGGGTGACCATGGCGCGGCGGATACGTTGAATCCATTGGCGGGGAATGCCCAGGGCATCGCGCTGGTAGAACATCGGGATGACTTCCTCGGTGAGCGTTTTGTAGAGGTTGGCGCTGTCGCTGCGGTCCTGCTCCTCGATGGAATGGGCGTGGGAATCCTCGCCGATGGCGAAGCCGTTGGTGCCGTCGTAGCCTTCGCGCCACCAGCCGTCGAGGATGCTCAGGTTGAGGCACCCATGGGCGCCGGCCTTCATGCCGCTGGTGCCGGAGGCCTCGAGCGGGCGGCGTGGGGTATTGAGCCAGACATCGCAGCCGGAGACCATCTGGCGCGCCACGTGAACGTCATAATTCTCAAGAAACACCAAGTGGCCCTGCAGGCCGCTGTATTTGCTGAGGTGAATGATCTGCTGGATGTAGCGCTTGCCCTCATCGTCGCGGGGATGGGCCTTGCCGGCAAAGACGAATTGGATGGGCCGATCGGGGTCGTGGGCCAGGCGGACGATGCTGCCGAATTGCTGGAAAATGAGCGGCGCCCGCTTGTAGGTGGCGAACCGGCGGGCGAACCCGATGGTCAACGCATCCGGATTAAGCAGGTGGTCAAAGGCGATGAAATCTCCGTGGGTGAGGCGCTGTCCCTGAATCAGCAGGCGGCGCCGGGCGAATTCGATCAGCTCGCGGCGGAGTTTGTAGCGCAACGCCCAAAGCTCTTCGTCCGAGATGAACTCCGGGTCGGCCAGACGCTGCCAGAACTCGAGGGAATTGATGCGGGTTATCCAGTCGTCGCCCTGCCCCGGGGGCGGGGAGACGGGACGCTCGCCGCGCGGCCCGCCACCGCCTTCCAGCTTGGCCACCTTCCGCAGCGCCTCGACGACGACCCCGCCAAGCCCGCCGCGCGGCCCGCCACTTGCTTCGAGCTTGGCCCGCCAGAACCGGCGCACGGTTCCCTTCATCCAGCCCAGCAGGTGGATGCCGTTGGTGATGTGCCCGATGGGAACCTGCTCGACGGGCCGGTCCGGGTAGAGGTGATGCCACATCTGGCGGCTCACGCGGCCGTGGAGTTCGCTCACCGCGTTGGCGGCGCGGGAGAGCTTCAAAGCGAGCACGGTCATGCAGAAGGGCTCCTTGGGATCCGCCGGGCTCACCCGGCCGAGCTTCATCACTTCGGCAGCGGGGACCTTCAATTGCGCGCGAAACCGGTGCATGGCGTAATCCATGAGATCCGCGCTGAACCGATCATGGCCGGCCTCGACGGGCGTGTGCGTGGTGAAGATGCACTCGGCTCGGGTGAGCTCGAGGGCGTCCTTGAAGTTCTTGCCGGCGGCCATCTTCTCGCGAATCAGCTCGAGGGTGAGAAAGGCGGCGTGGCCTTCGTTCATGTGGAAGACCGAAGGACTAATCCCCAGCGCCCGCAGCAATTGCACCCCGCCGATGCCCAGCAGCACTTCCTGCATGATCCGCGTGGTGCTGTCCCCGCCATACACCCGCAACGTCAGGTCCCGGAAGTGCTGCTCGTTTTCCGGACAATTGGTGTCCAGCAAATAGACCGCCACGCGCCCGACATTGGCCCGCCAGGCCAGGAACGCGACCCGGTTCATCCCAATCGCCACGTGGCAGACCAGCGGCTCTCCTTTTGCGTCCAGCACCGGCTCCACCGGCAGGTTCTTGGGGTTCAAAAGCGTGTAATACTCCGTCTGCCAATTGTTCGCATCGATGGCCTGCTGAAAATAGCCCTCGCGGTAAAACAGGCTGATGCCGACAAAGCCAAGCCCCAGGTCGCTGGCCGCCTTGGCATGGTCCCCCGCCAGGATGCCAAGCCCCCCTGCCGCGGTCGGCAGCGTCTCGTGGAAGCCGAATTCGGCTGAGAAGTAAGCCACCGGGTTCACCCGCAGCTCGGGCGCGTGCAGATGCCCCCACGTCTGTTGGTCGTTCAGGTAAGCCTCGAACGCTGCGAGCACTTCCTGCACCTGGTGCCGGAAGCCGGGAGCCTGCAATCTCACGCGCAGTTCGTAATCGGACACTTCGTGCAGAATCGCCACGGCATTGTGGTACAAATTCTGCCAGCCGCGCGGTGAAAGCTCCTGAAAAAGCTCCTGCGCCCCCTGGTCCCACGTCCACCAGAGGTTCCGCGCGAGCTGGTTGAGCCCCGCCGTCATTTCCGCCAACTCTCCGTGCTTCAAGGGCCTGTGCGTCATACCTTCTCAAATCAAACCGTCGGTCATTGCCTGGCACCGTACAAGAGAAGCAGCCCGGCCGCCACCTTAAATTGGAAGCCCGTCCCAAATGCCCGGCGGATGGAAAACTATGTCGGAACCTTTGTCGGGACCTCGGTCGAAATCCCGGTTCGGAATCGGGAGGACAAAGGCTGCGACAGGGCGTCGCGCATGTGGCGGGCGAAGCCGTCGATGAAGTCGTACCGAAGGGCGTTGCGCCGCTTCCGATCTTCTCGCAGATGTCACCGAGGCGCATTTTCTTCCACTCACTCGCGTGGCGCCTCCTTTCCCGTCGGGCGCGGGTGGCCGGGCGGGGGCCACCGCGAACGCCAAACCCCCCAGCGACCGAATGGACTTCAGCAACGTCAAGGCGCTCACTCTGCGCTGCCGGGGACGGAGGCGACGCATGGTGGCCGGGCGGAAATGGGTTTGGGGCGGCTGGTTCATCGGGGCGGGTCCTGTCGCGAGCGGGCGGCGAGGCGGGCGCGGGTCATGCGTTCGCGCAGGCCGCCTTCTTTCAGGAAATCCTGTTCCAGGCGGCGGAGTTGCTGATCCAGCAGGTAGTTGGCCTGGTGGATCAGGCAAATGAGAATGTTGGCCACCACTTCGGGCGCGCGGGTTTCAATATAGGTCTCATACGACCGATACGACGTATTGGGGCGCGCCCCGAGCTTGCGGACAAACAGAGCTTCGCGACTGTTTTTATCCCATTGGAGGCGGCGGCGCTGGCGCAGGTAGTCCTGATAATCCCCCAGCAGTTCCTCGAGGCTGCCCCGGGCCACGTTCACCAGCTTGAGTTCGCTTTCCTTGGATGTGCCGGACATCTGGCTGCCCTCGCCGATGTTTTTGTTGCCGCTGCGCGCCGCCTGCACCATCTGGTCGTGGGTGCGGGATTTTTTGTCGATGAAGCGGTCGCAGAATCGCACGGTGGCGTCGTAAATGATCTGAGATTTTTGGTAGGAGAGGAGATTCTCGTAGCCGCCGTGTGGCGGGATGAAGCCCTCGGGATGAGACGGATGGGACTGAGGGGACGAATGACTGGCATCGGTCGCCTTGGTCGTATTTGTCCTATTGGGTTTTGGCTCGGGCATGGCTCAGGGCTTTCGAGTTTTGCCGAATTGCCTTCTCCAGCCTGGCTTCGGGGTGGATTTGGGCTCGGGCGCTGGCATGGGGGAGTTTAGGCAGGGCTATTGGGGAAAAGCCATCAAAAAGCAGAAAGCGCCGGACGGGGGACGGGGGGGCGAATGCTGCATTGGCTGTGTTGGCTGTCTTGGGTGTATTGGTTGATTTTTCGTATTGACGGGAAAGGCTTCAAAACGCAGGCTGAAACAACCGATTGATTTACCAGTCCCAACATCGCGCCTCTGGGAGCGGATCAAAGGATGTAGGAGAACCGGGCCTTAGACAGGCCGGGTCGCATTATGGATAATACTAATTTCAATGCTTGGAGCACTTGCCTGGCACTGGCCGCACTCTTGGCGGCCCTGGCCGCCGGCTGTGGGCGGCCTCCAGGCCCGGCCGGCGGCCCGGCCGGCCCGCCGGGAATGGGTGGCCCGCCGCCGGAAGTCGCAGTGGTGACGACCGCCGCTGAATCCATCACCCTAACCACGGACTTGCCCGGCCGGATTGAGGCGGTCCGGATGGCCGAGATTCGGGCTCGGGTGCCCGGCATCTTGCTCCGGCGGCGGTTCGAGGAGGGCGCCGACGTGCAAGCCGGAAGCACGTTGCTCGAGATCGACCCTGCTCCCCTCAAGGCCGCCTTCGCCAGTGCCCGGGCGGTCCTGGCCAAGGCGGAGGCCAACCAGAAGCAGACCCAGGCCAAGGCCGACCGCTACAAGGCCCTGGTGGAGTACCACGCGGTCAGCAAGCTGGACTACGACGATGCCCGGGGCGCCGCCCTCCAGAGTGAAGCGGAGGTCCTCGCCGCCCAGGCGGCGGTAGAGACGGCGACCCTCAACCTTGGCTATGCCACCGTGACCGCGCCGATTACCGGCCGCATCGGCAAGGCCAAGGTCACCGAAGGCGCGCTCGTCGGGCAGAACGAGGCCACCCCGCTGGCCACCATCCAACAGTTGGACCCGATCTACTTCGACTTCACCCAGTCCAGCACCGATGTCTTGCGCCTGCGCCGCGCCCTGCAAAGCGGCAAGCTCAAGAGCCTCGCGTCCGGTGAGGCCAAGGTAACCCTGTTCCTCGAGGACGGCACCATTTACCCCTACCCGGGCAAGCTCCAGTTTTCCGACATCACGGTTGACCCGACCACCGGCATGATCACCCTGCGAGCCCTGGTCCCCAACCCGGACCACTGGCTGCTCCCCGGCATGTTCGCCCGGGGGCAACTGGAACAGGCGGTGGATAACGCGGCCTTGACGGTGCCCCAGCGCGCGGTCATGCGCGGGGCTGACGGCTCGACCACCGTTTTAGTAGTGGGGACAAACAATACGGTCCAAACTCGCCTAATCCAAGCCGAGTCAGCCCGGGGTGACCGGTGGATCGTGTCCAGCGGCCTCCAGCCGGGAGAACGCGTCGTGGTCGAGGGGCTGCAGAAGGCGCGCCAGGGGGCCATCGTAGTCCCAGTGCCGTTCCACCCGCCATCCGCCGGCGGGACTGCCCCGGCCACCGCCGCCATGCCCGTAAAATAAACCCACTCGATCCGGTCTATGGCGCGCTTTTTCATTGACCGCCCGGTTTTCGCCTGGGTGATTTCCTTGCTCATCATGTTGCTGGGCGGGTTGGCGATCACCCAACTGCCGGTCGCCCAATACCCCAGCATCGCGCCTCCCTCGATCTCGGTTTCGGCCTACTACGCGGGCGCTTCAGCCGAGGTGCTGCAAGACGCCGTCACCTCCGTGATCGAGCAGCAGCTCAACGGCATTGATAACCTTCAGTACGTCTCCTCGACCAGCGATTCCTCGGGCGCCTGCACGATCACCTTGTTCTTCCGGCCCGGCACCGACCCGGACGTCGCTCAGGTGCAGGTGCAGAACAAGGTGCATTTGGCGGTGCCCAGCCTGCCGGCGGTGGTCCAGCTCAACGGCATTACCGTGGCCAAGACCGCCCGCAACTTTCTGCTCTTTTTCGCCCTCTCTTCACCCGACGGCAGCCTGGATGAGCTGGCTCTGGGCAACTATATCGCTGCTAACGTCCTCGATCCCATCCGCCGCCTGCCGGGCGTTGGCGAAGCCCTCGAGTTCGGCACCCAGTACGCCATGCGCATCTGGCTGGACCCGGACCGGCTCACCAGCTTTAACCTCACCGCCGGCGACGTGGTCAACGCCCTCCAAGCTCAGAACACCCAGGTCCCGGTGGGCCAACTCGGCTCCCTCCCGGCCGTCCCGGGCCAGCAACTCAACGTCACCGTTCAGGGCCGGACCACCCTCCGCTCGCCGCAAGCCTTCGGCAATATCCTGCTCCGCGTCAACCCGGACGGGTCGCGTGTCCGGCTCCGGGACGTCGCCCGGGTCGCCCTGGGTGGACAGGACTACAGCGCGCAAGCCCGGGCCAACGGGCATCCCTCGGCAGCGGTGGCGGTCAAGCTCACGGCCACCGCCAATGCCCTCTCCACCGCCAGGGCCGTGCGCGCCAAGGTCGCTGAATTGTCCCGGTTCTTCCCGCCGGGCGTTAAGGCCGGCTTCCCGTATGACAGCTCCTCGTTTGTCCAAATCTCCATCGAGGAAGTGGTCAAGACGCTGCTGGAAGCCATCGGCTTGGTTTTCCTGGTGGTCTATCTGTTCCTTCAGAATCTGCGGGCTACCTTGATCCCCACCATCGTCGTGCCGATCGCCTTGCTCGGGACCTTTGCCGCCATGCGCGTTTTCGGTTTCTCGATCAATGTCCTCACCATGTTCGGCATGGTGCTGGCCATCGGCTTGTTGGTCGACGACGCCATCGTGGTGGTGGAGAACGTCGAGCGCATCATGAGCGAGGAAGGGTTGTCACCCCGCGAGGCCACGCGCAAGGCGATGAGCCAGATCACCGGTGCGCTCATCGGAATCACGCTGGTGCTGACCGCCGTGTTCATTCCCATGGCCTTGTTCAGCGGCTCCGTCGGGGCGATCTACCGCCAGTTTTCGCTCTCGGTCGTCTCCTCGATGCTCCTGTCGGTATTCCTGGCGATGTCCTTGACCCCGGCCTTGTGTGCCTCCCTGCTGACCCCCGTGCTCGCGGGACATCACCATGAGAAACGAGGCTTCTTCGGCTGGTTCAACCGCGGTTTTGCCGCCAGCGCCCGAGGCTGCCAATCCCTCGTCGCGCGGGTCTTGCAGCAGACCCTCTTTTGCATGGCCATCTATGGCGTTATCCTCATCGCCGTCGCCCTGCTCTATGCCCGCCTGCCATCCTCCTTCCTGCCCGAAGAGGACCAGGGTTACGTCATCACCATGGCGCAACTCCCGGTCGGGGCGACCCAGGAGCGCACCCTCGCCGTGCTGGATAAGGTCGAGCGTTATTATCTCAGTCAACCCGACATCGAGGATCTCATCACCGTGGCCGGATTCAGTTTCAACGGCCGGGGCCAAAACGTCGCGCTGGGCTTCATGCGCTTGAAGGACTGGAACCAGCGCCGCGGTCCCAGCCACAGCGCTCAAGCCGTAGCGGGACGCGCATTCATGGGCCTCTCGCAGATCAAAGACGCGGTGATCTTCCCCATCATACCCCCGTCCATACCGGAGCTGGGCATCATTTCCGGCTTCGATTTCGAGCTCGAGGACCAGGGGGGGCTCGGCCATGCCAAGCTCATGGAAGCGCGCAACCAGTTGCTCGGCATGGCCGCCGCGAACCCCGCGCTGGCCAACGTCCGCCCCCAGGCCATGGAAGACACCCCCCAACTCAAAATCGATTTGGACGAGGACAAGGCCAGCGCCCTGGGCGTTTCGCTGGCCGATATCAACACGACCTTCCAGGCCTGTTTCGGCTCGCTCTACGTCAACAACTTCGTCAACGGCAACCGGGTGCAACAGGTCATCCTCCAATTGGACGCCGGCCACCGCATGTTGCCCGAGGATATCGGCAAGGTGTTCGTCCGCAACCAAAGCGGCGGCATGGTCCCCCTTTCCGCGCTGATGACCTTGCGTTGGATCTACGGGTCTCAGGCCCTGGACCGCTACAACGGGTTCCCTTCCGTGGAGATCGTCGGCTCGGCGGCCCCGGGCCGGAGCAGCGGCCAAGCCATGCAAGCCCTCGAGGAACTGGCCAAACGACTGCCTCGCGGCATCGGCTACGAATGGACCGGCCAGTCCTTCGAGGAGCGGCTCTCCGGTTCCCAAGCCCCGGCCCTTTACGCCCTCTCCGTCCTGGTGGTTTTTCTGAGCCTGGCCGCACTTTACGAAAGCTGGTCGATCCCTCTCTCCGTCATCCTGGTCGTTCCCCTGGGCGTCCTCGGCGCCCTCCTGGCGGTAACCCTGCGCGGCCTGCCCAACGACGTTTACTTCAAGGTCGGCCTGCTCACGGTCGTGGGGCTTTCCACCAAAAACGCGATCCTGATTATCGAGTTCGCCAAAGAGGCGCAACGCGCCGGCCAGGGCCTGATCGAAGCCACCCTTGAAGCCGTACACTTGCGCCTGCGTCCCATCCTCATGACCTCCCTCGCCTTCGCTTTCGGTGTCCTGCCGCTGGCCGCCAGCCACGGCGCCGGCTCTGCCAGCCAGCACGCCATCGGCACCGGTGTTGCCGGGGGCATGATCACCGCCACCGTCCTGGCCATCTTCCTGGTGCCCGTCTTCTTTGTGGTCGTCCGCCGGCTCTTCAAGGCCGGACACCCCCGCCGCGATCCTGCCGCCCAGACCGCGCCCAACCCCGATTCCCCCGCCGTATGAACCCGGACCTCCAGGCGGCTTGCCGGTGCGCCTCGGCAACTCTCATGAGAATTGCTGGGTGCGCCTTGCTCGCCCTTGCCGCCGCACTCGCCGGCTGCACCCTGGCCCCAAAATACCAGCGCCCGCCCCCGCCGGTCTCCGAGGCCTGGCCCAGCGGCCCCGGCTACACGAATGCTTCGACTGCCAACACCCGCGCCGCGCTCCCCGCGGCCGAACTGGGCTGGCGCGAATTCTTCGGCGATCCGCGCCTGCTCGAGCTCATCGAGTTGTCCCTGACGAACAACCGCGACCTGCGCGTGGCCGCCCTCAACGTCGAGACCGCTCGCGCTCAGTACCGCATCGTTCGCTCGGCCCTCCTGCCCACCGTCACCGGCAATGCCGGCGGCATCCGCCAGCGGATCCCGGGCAGTTTGCTCGGACCGGGTGTGCCCGCCTACGCCTTTACCGAATACGCAGTCAATGGGGGCGTCACCTCCTACGAGCTGGATCTCTTCGGGCGCGTGCGCAGCCTCAAGGCCCAGGCGCTCAACCAGTTCCTGGCTACCGGCCAGGCCCGGCTCGCCGCTCACATCGCCCTTGTCGCCGAGGTCGCCGTCCAGTACTTCTTCCAGCGCGAACTCGAGGAGGAACTGGCCGTCGCCCAACAGACCTTGAAAGCGGTGCAGGCCTCCCACGATTTAAACCAGCTCAGCTTCGATAATGGAGTCGCCTCGGAGTTGGATCTCCGTTCCGCGGAGGCCCAGGTCCAGACCGCTCGTGCCAACGTGGCCGCTCTGGCCCAAGACCTCGCCCAAGCCGAAAACGCCCTGGTCTTGCTCGTCGGCCGCCCCTTGCCGGCACACCTCCCGCCCCCGTTGGCCTTGTCCACCCAGCGCCTCATCGCCGACGTTCCCGCGGGGCTGCCCGCCGAACTCCTTCATCGCCGTCCCGATATCCTCGCCGCCGAATTCAAACTCCGCGCCGCCAATGCCAACATTGGCGCCGCCCGCGCCGCCTTCTTCCCCAAAATCCTGCTCACGGGGGCCGCGGGCAAGGCCAGCCTCAGACTCGAGGAACTCTTCGCCGGCGCCTCCGATGCCTGGAGTTTCGGCCCCCAGATAACCGTGCCCATCTTCGATGCCGGCAACAACAAGGCCGCGCTCGACGCCGCCCGGGTCCAAAAACGGATCGAGGTTGCCAATTATGAGAAGGCGATCCAAACCGCCTTTCGCGAGGTGGCCGACGCCTTGGCCGTGCGCACCCTCATCGAGACGCGCATCCAGGCCCAAGAAGGCCTGGTTAAGGCCCAAGAGGAGCGCTATCACCTCGCCGACCTGCGCTACCGCAACGGCGTGGACAGCTATCTCACCGTGCTCGTCGCGCAACAGGACCTCTATAACGCCCAGCAAGCCCTCATCCAGTCTCGCGCCTCCCGTCTGACCAACCTCGTCACCCTCTACAAAACCCTCGGCGGCGGCTGGCTCGAGCACACCGCTCCGCTCGAAGCGGCCAAGTAACTTGGGTTTATTACTCTCGCCAGTTGACGCGGCACCCGAGTCGTGAGTTGGCTAGCCCCCGGCGGCCGGTCGGCGCAAACCGACTCGCGATACATGCAAGAAACCCGCCGGGCGCATTCCAGCTCTGTCGACCTCCCCCAAATCTAATCAACACCCCTGCTTTAGCGGGGTGTTACGCGCCCAACGAGCGAATTTCAACCGTTTGGCATCGTACTTCTTGCTTAATGTTGAGTGACCAATAATGTTGAGTTGAGCGCGCCTTCGCCTTTGCAGCGGCCCCGGCGACCGTTTTCAACTCAA
>Ga0209415_10017917_pt1 | contig 11223 bp, 7 predicted proteins | sample PeaSoiSIISIP2007_FD_187696 | JGI IMG/M metagenome (GOLD analysis project Ga0209415, IMG submission 187696) | Peat soil microbial communities from Weissenstadt, Germany - SII-SIP-2007 (SPAdes) (version 2) | ecosystem: Environmental > Terrestrial > Soil > Wetlands > Peat | place: Germany...
CCCCTCTTGTCGTCGAAGACCGCGCGGTTCAGAGGGTGTGCGAGGAGCCCGACCATGCGCGCGGCGCTGCCCATGGGCAGCTGCGTGTCGCTGTCGAGCGTGATGACGAAGCGGATCCGTGCGAGGCCCCTGGGATCGCCGACGTGCCGTTCGAAGCTCGTGTCCTCGTGCCCCCGCAGAAGCCGGTTGAGCTCCTCGAGCTTGCCCCGCTTGCGCTCCCAGCCCATGAAGCATCCCTCGGACGGGTTCCAGCGCGGCGTGCGGTGCAGCAGGTGGAAGGGGCCGACCCCGTGCGTGCCGTGCCTGTCGTTGAGGGCGCCGATGCCGCGCGCGGCCCTGTCCTGGAGCCCCACGTCTTGCGGCATCGTCTTGGAGTCCACGCCGTCCGTCAGGAGGGCGAAGCCAATCCGTGGATCCGGGTTGCTCAGGTAGTGAAGCTCGATCTGTCGGATCATCGCGTCCACCTCCTCGGCCCGGCCGAGGAGGGTCGGCATCACGACGAGGGTTCGCGCGTCGTCGGGGATGCCTTGCGCGAAGTAGAGCTTCGGTAGTGCGCGCGGGGGAAGGACGTGCGCCAGCGTCCAGTGCAACACGGCGACGGCCACGACGGACGAAGGGACGAGGGCCAGCACGGTCGCCAGCGCGATCGACCACGGCCGCGCGTCCGTGCTCGCGACGTACCGCCAGGTGAGCAGCAGCGGCACCGCCGTGAGGACGGCGAGCGACCCGAGATACGTGAACGTAGGCCGACGTGTCAGCGCGCGGCGCACGCGGGTGAGCCCGTGGGGACGGTACCCCAAGCGCTCTTCGAGCACGCGACGGCCTTCGTCGACCAGATAGAAGCCGACGTGCCCGTGGCGCTCGTCGAGGACTTGATCGCGGGCGAGCGCGATGGCGTGGCCGGCTACGTCCTGTTCGGTCGTGCCCGTGGCCCATGCGAGCTCCTCGACCGCCTTGCGGTAGGCGTCGCAGGTCGAGAACTCCATGTTGGAATACACCTGAGCGGGGTCGGTGCGCAGGATCGCCTCCACCCGGTTGGTCCGCTCGAAGAAGGCCTTCCAGTCGATGTCCGCGAGCAGGCGAAGCGTGCGGACCGCACGCTCGACACCTGCGCCCGGGTCCAGCGCGAACGGTTCGACCGATCCCGCGTCGGTCTCGATGACGTGCAGGTCGCGCAGAAACTGGAGCAGACCGTGCAGCACGGACACCCGCAGCATCGTGGGGAGGGCCCACAGCTCGGCGATCGTGAGCGGCGAGATCCCCTGGTAGCCCTCGACGAAGCGTCGCAGGGTAACCACGTCGAACTCGATGTTGCGCGAGACCACCAGCGCCCGGGCCAGCGCGTAGATCCGGGGCATGCCCTTCGCCGGGCCGGACGCGAGCTCCGGAAGGTGCCGGACGAAGCCCCGCGGGAGATCCTGATCGACCTGCCGCGCGACGCGGCGAATCAGGTAGTAGTTGTCGAGGAACCACTCGGCGGCCTTGCGCAGCATCGCGTCGTCGTCCGGGTGCCCGGCGAGGAGCCGCTTCTGCGCCTGCTCGAGGCCGTGCGCGATCGACGAGGGCTCGAGAAACCGCGTGACCGCCCTCTTTGCCCGGCGGAGACTGCGCTGCGCCTCGGCGAGCGCACGTGCGTCCGCCTCGACCGCCGTCGTGACCGCAGTCTCGTCAGGGCTCGCGAGCTTTTCCGCGGCCGTCAACTGGCCCCCGGCGCGAAGCTCGCTCGGAGCGGTGGCGCAACCTCCTCGTCCACGACGTCGGCCGCCTCCTGGAGCTCGGGCCTCGGGAGATCCTGCAGCACGAGAAGCGAGACCGTGGAGTGAGCCAGCATGTGCACCGTGACGTTGCCGAAGGGGCGCGCGGCGTTGCACGTGACGCCGTGGGCCGAGAGCACGACGAGATCGAAGCGCTCTTTCTGCGCCAGCTCGAGGAGGGCCTGACGTCCGTCCATGGCGCGAGCGACGAGCGCGCTCACCGACACCCCCTCTCGGGCCAGCTGATCGCGAAGGTGATCGAGGTACCGCCTGGCATTGGACTCGAGACGCGTGGCCAGCTCGCGTGCGAGCTCCAGGTCCTCCGCGCGCAGCAAGGCCGTGGGCTGGGGATCCTCGACCACGTGCACGAGGACGAGCTCGGCATCGTTGGACCTCGCGATTCGCGCCGCGATGGGCAGCACGCTCTCGGTCCGGAGCGAGCCGTCGAGCGGGACGAGGATCCGCTTCGGACACGCCGCGCTGGGGGCTGGCGTCGTCGAACGCGCCAGGAGCACGGATCCTCGCGCCACGGCTAGCACCTGCTGGACCGTGCTGCCGAGGCTCCACGCCGCGACGCCGCCTTCCCCGTGGCTCCCGAGCACGGTGAGATCGGCGCCGAGGTCGCGCGCGAGTGCGTTGATGCGCTCGGCTGGATGCCCCTGTTCCAGTCTGACGTCGACGCGCTGCCCGGACAGCTCGGTCGCCTGCCGTTCGACCCGTTCGAGGTACTCGTTCGCTTCGCGCCGGGCAATCTCCCAACCGACCGCGTCGGTCGACTGCGGCCCGGAGCGCGGACCCGAGAGCTCGTGACGGGCCTCCTGCACGTGCAGCAGGGTGAGCGCGCTGCCGAACGCCTTGCTGATGCAAATTGCGAACGGCAGGCAAACTTCCGCGAATGGCGACCGATCCAGGCACACGAGAACGCGACGGATCCCGTAGCCCGGAGCCAGCTGAGCATTCGTCGGTGCGCGGAAGCCCTCGCGAGCGAGGGGGTGCGGCGTATCCATCTGGATTCCCATGCGCGCCCTCTTTCAAGAAGCTCGCCAGCCGTGCAAGAACGCCACCGCGCTGCAGGGATGCCTGCTCCGAGCGGCAAGCCCGTCGTGCCCCGGCACGCCTTGCGCCGTTCCTACTCCGCTGCGAGCGGCAGACGCACTCGTCGCTGCTCGGGCATCGCCACCCGCGCGTCCGGGAGCGGGAGGTCCTGATTCCGGGCGTAGATGGGGTGCCGGCCCTTGGTGCGGTACCACTCGGCCACCGAAGCGTTGGCCTTCATCTTCTCGATCACGTTCCGCCAGCCCACCCCGGTGTTGTACGCGCAGAAGCTGATCTCCCCCATCTGCGTGCCGTAAGGGATGATGCACATCTCGGTGCGGCGGAAGTCGTAGTTGAACAGGTCCTGGAACCACATGCCCGCTACGAAGAGGGCGCGCCACTCGAACTCTGCCGCGTCGCTCTCGAACTCGCCGACGGTCTTGCCGCGCGCGCCCGTCTGACTGAGAAACTGCTTCACGAGCTTCTGGAAGGTGAAGCCGGCGGGCGCCTTCGCGGGGTCGAAGCGCTTGAGGAGCGCGAGGGCGAGCTGCGCGAGCGTGACGGCGCGGCCCTGCGCCGAGTCGGTGATCTCTTGCACGTCCTCGAGCAGGCCATCGAGATCGAGGAACTCGGTCAAGGGAACCATCTGCTTGGTCTTCTTGTGGACGAAGAGGACCGTGCCGATGCCGCAGTTCGGGTGGCAGCCGCACTTGAGCGAGCCCCAGTCGGCGCGCTCGCCGAGGAGCGTGTCGGTGAGATCGCTGAACGGCCCCATCGCGGACAGCGGGAACCAGTCGCGCAGAGGCTCGGTGATCCCGGTCTGAGCTTTGACGTCGTGGGCGAGGTGGCTCAGCGTGTACCGCTGCTTGCGCCGCGTCTCGTCGTCGATGTCCTCGTCGCGACCGGTGAAGCTCACCGGCTGGAAGCTGACCACGGTGATCTTGTCGGCGTTGGCGATGGCAAAGTCGAGGATCGGGCCGACCTGGTCGCTGTTGACGCCGTTTGCCACCGTGACCACCAGGACCACGTCGATCCCCGCGGCGCTGAGGTTCTCGATGGCGCGCAGCTTCACGTCGAAGAGGTTGCCCACCTTGCGGTGCGAGTTCGCCTCGTTGGTCACGCCGTCGAACTGCAGGTACGCCAGGCGCATCCCCGCGTCCTTTGCTGCACGCGCGAAGTCTGGCTCCTGGGCGAAGCGGACCCCGTTGGTCGCGGCCTGAACGCAGAAGTATCCGACGTTGCGCGCATGGCGAATTGCGCGGAGGAAATGCGGCGAGAGGGTCGGCTCGCCCCCCGAGAACTGCACGCTCATCTGGCGGCGTGGCTCGATCGTCAGCGAATCGCCCAGGATCCGCTCGATCTCTTCCCACTCGAGCTCGTGGACGTAGCCCACCTGGTTGGCGTCCATGAAGCACGGGTCGCACATCATGTTGCAGCGGTTGGTGAGATCGACGGTGAGGACCGAGCCGCGCCCGTACTTGATGCTGGAGCTGCCGTGCTTGCGGAGCGACGTGAGCGGGGCGAAGAAGTCGCGACCCGGGTAGAGCTTCTCGATGCGACGGAGGAACGCCGGATCGATCGCCATGACGTCCTCGAAGCGGCCGTGCACGGCGCAGGTCTTCACCATCTTCACCTGCCCGTCCTCTTCGAGGATCTTGGCGCGAATCTCGCCGGGCTTGCCGTCGATGAACGTCGAGAGGTCGCGCTCCCCACTCAGGATGGAGGCGCGGACATCCTTGACGCAGCGTGGGCAAAGCGAGTCCGTTTCGCGCGGCCATCCGAGCTGGGGCATGCTGCGTTCGCGGCGCTTGGGCAGCGGGCCGGGAGCCCACGCGGGATGCGGAGAGGGGCGCTCGAAGGCACGGTTGTAGCGCTGGACGAGGGGCCAGGCGGCGCGCGCGGTGCGCGAGAGGAGCTTCTCGGCGACGCGAGTCATCGAGACGGTCATGGGCGCGGAGCTTACGCGGCTCAGAGCCCCAGCGGTATGTCGAGGGTCCGGTGCTTTCGCCACGCGCGGTCGCCACCGGCGATCTTCTTTTCAGCGAGCTCGTGCATCAGCAGGTTGAGCGGCCAGTACGCCACGTTCTGGATCCACGAGTGTCTCACGCCGAAATCGTACCGGCGGCGGATCGAGGACATCGAGTACATCGACTGCCAGGCCCGCACCCAGCCGGCACGCAAGAACTCGCGCGACATGGTTGCCGGGCGGTAGAACGGCGAATCCGTGTCGTGGTCGCTGGTCAGCCACCACTCGTCCTTGGTGAGGCGGCCCTCGGCTTTCAGACGCTTGTACAAGGCCGTGCCGGGGTAAGGCGTGAGCAGCGCGAAGACGGCCATGGTGACCTTGGCGTCGATGCAGAAGTCGACCGTGCGCTCGAAGGAGTCGGGCGAGTCGTCGTCGAGGCCGAAGATGAAGCTCCCCCAGACGCCGATCCCGTGGTCGGACAGGCAGCGCACGACCTCGCGGTACTTGTGCGGCTTGTTCTGCTTCTTGCCGGCGCTGCGCACGGCATCGTCGCCGACGGACTCGAACCCGATGAGGAGCGCGCGGCACCCCGAGCGCGCCATCACGGCGACGTTCTCCACGCGATGGAGCGCCGCGAGCGACGCCTGCCCCACCCAGTGCTTGCGAAGCGGCACCATCGCTTCGAACAGCTCGTGGCTGTACTTCGTGTGAATCATGACGTTGTCGTCACCGAAGAGAATGCGTGGGCCGCACGTCTCCAGCTCCGCGATCACCTCGGGCACGGGACGGAAGCGAAACTTCGTCCCGTTGTAGGTGGAAACGCTGCAGAACTCGCACGGGAACGGACAGCCGCGCGTGGTCTGGACGACGTCGAAGGGGACGTAGCGGATCGACTTGATGAGATCGCGCCGGGGCTGCGGCAGCCCCACGAGCGGCTTGTAGTCGTCGTGCTTGTAGATCGAACGCCTGAGAAGCGAGCGCGTGCGCCCGAGCTTGCCGGCCCTGGCGTCGCGCACCACGTCCTGCCAGATCCATTCGGCTTCGCCACTCACCACGGCGTCCGCGTGCTCGACGGCTTCATCCGGGAGCGCCGTGACGTGGATCCCGCCGAGCACCACCAGGCTGCCCCGGGAGCGGTACGCATCGGCGATCGCGTAGGCACGCGCCGCGGTCTTCGAGTTGACGCTGATCCCCACGAGGTCCGGCGCGTCGCTCTCTGTGGCGAGATCGATCGGGTCGAGTCCGTCGTCGCGGAAGGTGAGCTCCACGTCGTCCGGCGTGTGCGCGGCGAGCGTCGCCGCCCACAGCGGCTTGATGTAGGTCGAGTCCTCGTTGGACGGGGCTACGAGGTGAACGTGGAATGGCGACGCCACGGCTCGACTATAGCGCTCATGGCGCTAGCGGCGAGGCGAGCCCGCTGCGATCGATCACCGGTGCTCGGGCTGGGGCGCTGGCGGATGCGCGGGGGCGGGCCTGATCGGGAGCAAGCGCTTCGGTGCGGGCGGTGGCGGCGCCACTTTGCGACGCGGCTGCACGGTCGGGACCGGTGGTGCCGACCTTTCTTCGCGACCCGGCAGGGCTTGCTGCGGAGGAGGAGGTGGCGGCGCCCTGCGGTCGGGCGGCTGCGCTTCGGTAACGCCCGGACGCTGCTCCGGCTGCTGGGCCTGGCCTCCATGCTCCCCTCCCCGCTGGTCGGCCCATCGCTGATCGTGGTCGCGCTGCCAGTGGGCCTGGCGCTCGCGACCGAGCTCGGGCGGCTCTTGCCGGTAGTAGGCCCAGCCGCGCGGCCCGTGGTGATACCAGTACCCGCCGACGTAGTAGACCTGGACGCCGCCGTAGAATTCGGTCGGATAGCTCTCGATGTCGACGACGGGAGGGTCCTGCACGTAGACCACGTCGCCGTCGTCCTCCACCGGTGCGGCAACGAGCGGCTGCACCTCGACGTTGGCGGGATTGGCGGGCCCCGCGTACACCTGCCCGGTACAGCCCGCGCAGCAGGCCATGACGGCAGAGGCCAGTACGGCGCTGCTGCCGCGCGCGAACACACGAGCTTCGAGTCGGATCATGGCTGAGTCGCTTTCGCTCCGGCGCTGGAATGGAGGCGCGCCGGGACGACCACGAAGTCAGCAAGTCCGGTGCCACCGAGACGCCATTGGGTGTTAGTGACCTCCCGTGAGCGTCGAAGTCATCGTCAACCGCAATGCCCATCACCTGGATGAGGCGAGCCCCCTGAGGCGAGAGCTGCTCGACGCCGCCGCGAATCACGGCGCCCGCGTGCATGAGACGTGGACTCTGGCGGAGCTCGACCAGGTCGCTCGCGCCTTCGTCACGTCCCAGCCCGGCGCGATTGTCCTCGCGGGCGGCGACGGTTCGACCATGGAAGGCCTCTCTGCGCTGGCCCGCGCCTTCCCCGCAGGCATTCCGCCTGTCGCCCTCGCACCGGGCGGCACCGTCGAGACCATCGCGCGCAACCTCGGGATGCGCGGCCCCGAGCGCGCCCGATGCCGGCACGTCGTACAGGCAGCGTGCGAGGGGGGAGCGCCCATGCGGCGCGTGGCCACGCTGCGCGTACGTGACGACGCAGGTGGAGACCGGGTCGGGTTCATCTTCGGGGCCGGGTTGGTCGCGCGCTTCTTCGACCTGTACGAGGCCGCGCCGCGGCAGGGAATGGGCCCCGCCGCCGCCATCGCCGCACGCGTCCTGTTCGGGTCCATCGTAGGCGCGCCGCTCGCCCGCCGCGTGCTGGCTCCCGTGGCCTGCCGCCTCGAGGTCGACGGCGAGCCCGTGCCCGCGCGCGCGTGGAGTCTGGTGCTCGCGAGCGTCCTGCGGGACGTGGGGCTCGGCGTGCGCGCCACGTACCGCGCAGGCGAGGCGGTCGATGGCTTCCACGTCGTCGCGAGCACGCTGCCGGCGCGCTCCCTGGCTGCCCAGGTCCCACGCGTGCTCACCGGTCGCCCGATGCGCGGGGCCGGTCGCGTCGACGCCCTCGCGCGGTCGCTCCGAGTCACCTTCGACGAACCCGGCGCCTACATCCTCGACGGCGATGCCCAGGGCGCCCGCGAGGTTCGCATCGAGCTCGGCCCCATCGTGACGTTGCTGGTGCCGTGAGACCTCACTTCGGGCCAACGAGGCGGAGCGCGCCCGGCACGACGACCAGCGCCGCGATGAGCCCCGCGAGCACCCCGATCGTCCCGACCGTTCCCAGATCGCGCAGGCCGTCGTAGCGGCACGCCATGAGCGCGACGAATCCCGCGGCCGTGGTCAGCGCGGTGGCAGCGACGAGCGGCCCCTGCTTGGCCAGAGCTTCGTCCAGAGACTGCTCGCGCGCCGCGTGCAGCAAGAACATCGACTCGTCGATCGTGACCCCGAAGAGCACCGGCACGACGAGCGCGTCGTAGACGTGCCACCTCACCTGTAGCATCCGCATCGCCATGCCGACCGCCCCCATCTCGCACGCGAGGGTCGCGAGGGCCACGAGAGTGCTCCTTCCGCTGCGCAGCGCCAGGCGCATCGCGACGCCCACGATGACCAGCGCTACCGCCCCGACGACCAGCAGATCGCGCGAAAGAACGTCACGCAGGACGCGCTCGATGGCGTCGAGCCCCGTGATCTCGGACGCCGGATCGGCCGACGCGATGACCGATCGCAGCCGGGCGTCCGCATCGGGTTGTCCCTTCGGCCGCACGTAGGTCGCGACCAGAGCCTCGCCGCCGTCGTGCGCGAGGTGGCGACCGAACAGCCACTGTAGATCGCTGCCGGCCGCCGGCTCGGTAGCCGGAGGAAGAGGTGCCGGCCGCGCGAACGCGTCGAGCGCTGGCGCGCATGCGGCTACGTCGAATCCGACATCTCGCAGAGCAGCCTCGAGGAGCGCTCGTCGCGCTGGCAGGTCGAGCGCATCCCGCGCGGCGAGCCGCGCCTGGAGAGTGGTTCGCGAGGGCGCCAGGGTGGTCAGCGCGTCGAAGCCGTCGATGGCGCCTTCGCGAGCCAGGGGCTCGAGCGCCTCGCCTACGCGGTCGGCGCGGGTGCGGGCGCGCTCTTCGAGCGGATCGCGTGTGAGCACGATCCACTGCTCGGGACGACCGCCGAAGGCGTCCCGGATGTGCTGCTCTGCCACGAGGGGCGCGAGCCCCGTGGGCCGTATCGCGACCAGCGCGTCCGCCGGGCGCGGCCAACCGGCCAGCGCGACGAATCCGATGGGGATCGCGCAGACGACCAGGGAGACGAAAGCGCGCCGCCGAGTCGCCGTCAGCCACGTCACCAGGTCCATCCAGCCTGCGTGGCGATGAGGAGGAGGTGCCTTGCGCTCGAGCCACGAGCCGATCTCTGGCGTCACGAGGAGGATCGCCACGGCGGTCAGCAGCTCACCGGCTCCGCAGAGAAGGCCGAGCTCGCGCATTGCAGGCAGACGGCCGAGGCCCAGTGTGCCGAATGCCAGCGCCGCGATGACCGCCGCGGTCATCGTGGGGCGCCAGGTGTGGCGTCGCGCGGCGTGGGCGGCGTCGGCTGGCGCCAGACCCTCTCGCCGAGCGTCGAGCAGCGCCGAATAGACGTGCACACCCGTGTCGACGCCCACGCCCACGACGACGGCTGCAAAGGCGATGGCAAGGGCGTCGAGCCCCGATGGCAGCAGCGCGGCGAGGCCCGTCGTCCAGAGCGTCCCCAGCGCCAGAGGGGGCAGGACGGCGGCCAGGGCACGGACACGCCGGAAAGTGGCCACGAAGGCGAGCGATGCCAGCAGCGTGGACACGCCCGCGCTGAGCTCGAGATCTCGCCGCAGCATCTGCTCGGTGGCGAAGGCAATGGCGTGGCCCCCCGCGAGCTCCATGACGACGCCGGGACGCGCCGCGACTCGCTCGGCTCGCTCGACGTCTTCGACGAGCGCGCGTGCCTCGGCCGAGTGGAACGCGCTGCCTCGGGGCTCGGCGACGATCAGGCGAGCCCGCCCTTCGTCGGCGACGAAGACACCGCCTGGCGCATTGCCCACGCCGGACAGCAGCTCGGGGGACCGCCCCTCCCACGGGACCGTCGCCAGTCTGAGCGGGTCGCGCGCGAGCCAGGCTTCCATCTCGCCGTCCGCCGCGGGAGCGAGCAAGAGGTCCCGGGTCTCCGAGAGACGGGCGCGCATTCCTTCGGGCGTGACGATCGTGGCGAGCCGTGCTCGCGCTTCGGGGCCCGCGAACGCCCAGGCGAGCGTCGGATCGCCTGGAAGCGCCGGATGCGGCGTGCGGTCGATCACGCGCTCGATCGAGGGGGCGTGCCCGAGCGCCTCGACGAGCGAGTCGGCGGCGGCGGCGACCTCCTCGGGACGATCGCCGCGTACCAGGACCAGGGCCGGGTCGCCCCCCCCGAACACGCGCGTCCAGGTGGTCAGGGCTGCGGCGTCGCCCCCGGAAGGAAGGAGCGCCGAGATGTCCGTGGAAACACGCAAACGGGACGCCGTGAGCCACGTGCACACCACCGTGGCGACGACGACCGCGATGCGAAGGCAGGCGCGCAGACTCATCACCGTTTCCGACCGTGGACTGTAGACTGACCGCGGATGCGTGACAGCCCGTGAAGAGCGCGAGTCACGAGGTAGCCGGGCTGCCGAACAGGGCACCGCTGCGCGTGCGGCTCCGTCGCGGCTGGGAGCGCCTCCGAGGCGGAGAGCTCACCCCGGCGCGCGCTTTCTGGTCGGTTGCGGTCGGACTGTTCGTGGGCGTGCAGCCGACGCCGGGCCTCCACCTGCCCGTGGTCCTCGCGGTGTGCGTTCCGCTGCGCCTCGACGTCGTCCTGAGCTACATGGCGACCAACGTCTCGATCCCTCCCGTCGCTCCGTTCCTCTGGCTCGCTGCCATCCAGATCGGCGAGCGCATCCTCACGGGACGCTTCGCGCCGCTGACCCTGGAAGGCATGCGCTCGCTCGTCCGTGCTCCCGGCCCGCTCCTCGGCGCCCTGGTGCTGGGGTCGATCGTGCTGGGGACGTCGCTCGCCGCCGTGGGGGGCTCGGTTGCGTACGTCATCGCCCGTCGCGGCTCTTCCGACAAACCAGAAGAATCTCGTCGACGTCGGTGACGTCCACCATTCCCGACACGAGCTCGAGCTGCTTCTGAAGCCTGACGCCGAGCCCCATGATGAGACGGTCGTACCACCACATGGCCCGCTCCCGGCGGTGGGTGAGCCCCCAGACACCGAAATCGAGCAGCAGCCCCGGCCGCGGTTGCATCCCGTACACGGCGGTCCCTTCCACCGACAGCCCGTGCCGAGCAAGCTTGGTAAGCAGCTCTGCCGGTTCGTAGCGTCGACGGTGACCGACCAGGTCGTCGAACTTGGTCCATCGAGACGGATGCAGCGGTGCGGAGAGCAGGAGCGTCGACATCGGTGCGGCGACACGCGCGAGCTCCGAGAGCGCGGCCTCGTCGTCGTCCACGTGCTCGACGATGTCGAGCGCTGCGACGAGGTCGAACGCCCGATCGGGGAAAGGAAGGC
>Ga0209415_10017918_pt1 | contig 11223 bp, 25 predicted proteins | sample PeaSoiSIISIP2007_FD_187696 | JGI IMG/M metagenome (GOLD analysis project Ga0209415, IMG submission 187696) | Peat soil microbial communities from Weissenstadt, Germany - SII-SIP-2007 (SPAdes) (version 2) | ecosystem: Environmental > Terrestrial > Soil > Wetlands > Peat | place: Germany...
TACCCACAATCAGGGCAGACTTTCATCGAAGCATCGTACAAGCCGGCCTTGATGTCCTTGTTGAGTTCCACCATCTTCCCGGTTTCGATGACCTTCGAGATCTCCCTGACCATGACGGCGATGGGCGAGCTCTCGGGGAAGGCGGCGTGAGCCTTCTCGGCGAAGTCGAGCGCGGTCGCCATGTCGCCGAGCTCCATGTACGCGCCGGCCACGTGGATCGCCTCCATCTCCTCGAACAACGGCCCGTCGTCCAGGGCCTGGTGGAAGGCCTTGTTCGCCACACCCTGCTGGTAGGCCGCAATGGAGCCGCGCCAGAGCTTCTCGAGGGCTGCCCGTTTCTCCTCACAGGAGGGACAATCGACCTCGTCATGGTCGGGCCCGTCCTCCCACCCACCCTCGCCGCCGCACGTCTCGCACGCCGCAACCTCCGCCTTCACCGCCACGGCCTTCTTGAAGAGGGCACGGCAGAGGCGGAAAGCGGTCTTGGAGCCTGGGTGGCAGGCCAAAGAATCCTCGTACGCCGCGATCGCCCCGTCGACGTTGCCGACTCGCTCCCGCATCTCGCCGACGACGGCGTAGACCCACCCGCGCTCCTCGGGCCAGGACGCCTCCTCCATGTATCTTTCGAGGATGGCCTCGGCGAAGCGCATCATCGTCGGCTCGGCCGCCGCGGGCTTCACCTCCTGGAGCAGATCGGCCATCAGACGGGGCGAGATCTCCCAGTCCTTCGAGCGCGCGCGGTGGTACAAGATCTTGAAGCTCCGGCCGGGTATCCTGATGTCCTTGCCGACGTTGTCGCGCATGTCGCGGACGACGAGGTTGTCCTTCAGGTGCGAGATGCGGGTCGTCCCGAAGAGGCACTCATGGATTGGCTTGCCCCACCGGATGCGCGGGACGTTGAGCGCCAGGCGCTCGCGGAGGGAGGAGGCGAATGGGCGGCCGGCTGGGTCGACGCCGTAGAGGTAGCTCGAGACCGCCAGCTCCACGCCCTGCTCCTCGAGCAGCTTGCAGAGGCCCGGCAAGCACTCCGGGTCGAGCATGACGTCATCGACGTCCATGAAGAGGCGCCACTTCCCGGTGCAGCGGCTCCAGCCGATGTTGCGGGCCGTCGCCCAATCGGCGAGGATGGGTTGGCCGGTGAAGGGTCCCCCGAACTTCTCCTCGGTCAACGGCTGGCCGACCTCGTACGTGGCAGCCTCGTCGAGGATGTAGAGCTCCGGGTGGTTGTCGCGCGTGACGGGGAGGGGAACGTAGGGGATGCCGAGGGTCTTGCATTTCTCCTCGAGGATGGACGACGTCTCGTCGTCGCAGTCGTTGAGGACAGCGACGACCTCGTGGACATAGGGGCCCACGTTGTCCATGAGGCGGCCGACGACCGAGGCGCCGTTCTTGACCATCAAGTGGAGGGAGATCTTCGACCGCTCTGAGGCGGGGATGTCGGCCTCGTTCTTGATCGCCTCGGTTCGAATGACGGGGATCCCGACTGATTCGTTGCTCATCGCTCAAATTCTCCCTTTTGTTTAGGAGGCAAACGGACAGTTGTTCTCGCCGCAAGCTCCATAATTATCGCAAGCCAAAAGAATTCCATTGTAGTCACATCTCTCACACCCAAAACCGTCACAGCCTGGGCATTTCGCCTGAACCAAACCGTGATGGTCAATAAAATGCTGTAATCTTAGATCTTCGGCCTCGTCCTCTTTCGATTTCGACTCGCTAGACTTTTCGTCCATCGTTTAACCCATCTTCGGCAGGGCGACGTCGACCTGGTTTTGATACTTGCCGTTTCGATCGTGGACGACGACCTTGACCTCGCACGAGGTGCAGACACGCACCGCGCGCGCGCACCTGCCCTTGATCGTCTCGTAGATCTCCATGACCACCGCGAGCTTGCCGGCGCAGCACGGGCAGAGGGACGGGGTCGGCCCCTCACGCATCCGACACCTCCTTCGGGTGCTTCTCGGCGAGGTGGACGTCGAACTCCTCCTTCGTCTTGGGGAACCTGACGGCGTCGGTGCCCTTCATGCCGTACGCGGCGACGCAGATCCGACAGGCGAGGCAGGAGTCGACGCCCCCGTCGTCGCAGTGGGTCGACACCCTGAGCGGCTCCCTCCACGGGACGTCGGGGTACGACCGTGCCATCTCCTGCTCGAAGACCGCGATGTCGACGACGGGCACTAGGAGATCTCCCTCGTGACCTTCATGCCGCGGCGCCAGAGGAGGTAGTCGACGACGCTACGGCGGTCGCGCCAGAGGTCGCGGAGCAGCTCCCTCATCGGCCGATCTCCGCCCGACGGGGTGAACGACCCGTAGAGGGTCCCGAGGCGCCAGCGGACGTAGGCCGCGGTGACGTTGCGGTGGTCCCAGAGGAAGGAGAGGCCCTCAATCACGACGACCACCAGGACCGAGAGCGACACCGGTTCGGCGTCACGCACGCGATCGCGGGCGGGCGTCATGACGAAGCTAAGGTCTTCGAACGTCTCCTTGAGCTTCACTACGGCTGATCTTTCCTGGTCGAGTCCGCGAGCCTCCTGACAGCCTCATCGTCGCAGATGCGCCACGCCTCGACGAGCTCATGCACGATCTCGCCCACGTACGAGGCGGCGCCGCGGACGGCGCCCACGACGACGCAGAACGCCGCGGCCGGCAGGGCGATGGCGACGAGGCGCAGCTTGGTCGTCCAGGGCGGACCGCCCCGAAGGAAGGACTTCATGTCGCGGCGGGCGTCAATCGACATCGTCGTCGCCCTTCGGGAGCACCTCGGCCGAGCCCGCGTAGAGACCAGTCGTGTCGTGGCGTGAGATCTTCAGATCTCCCACCGGCTGGCCGTGCCTCTCGAACGAGTCGATCGCCGCCTCGATGTCGTCCTCCAGGCACCATATGACGAAGTACCGCGACATCGGCTATGGCTTCCCGATCCTAGACAATGTCTGGTTCAAAAGCTGCGGCTGGCCCTTGAGGGTGCCGTCCGGGTTGCGGCCAGGGTGCTGCTCGAACTTCGAGAAGTTCGGGCAGTGGTCGAGGGGCTCCTTCTTGATGAACTTGCCCACCGGCCCCGCGTCGGGATGGCCGCAGATGAGGTAGTCGGCGTCCGGCTCCATGCCCGAGTTCGCGCAAGCGTGGCAGTTCGGCTCCACGCGCTTGAAGCGCGGTTCGCCGGAAACGGCGAAGCTCTCGAACTCGGAGAGCTCGCGGACGGAGATCCGACCGTCGCCGTAGAGGCAGACGTAGACGACATAGGTGGAGCCGGGCGCGGGCTTGCCGTCCGTGCTGTTCTTGGCCCTCAAGATTTCGAGATCGCACACGGCACCCCCGACGGTCTTCGCCTGCGCCTCCAACTCCTTTGCTGGACTGAAGTAAAGCAGTCCTTCCTCCTGGACGGCAAAAACCAAGACCTCCTCGTCGGGTTCGAGCACGCGCCCAGCGTCGTGCCTGGCGAGGAAGAGGACTCGATAGAAGTTTCCTTTGTAGTGACGAAACAATCCAGGCTCGACCATGGCTAGGCCGCCTTCCCGCCGTGCCTGAACCCGCGGGTCTTGTTGTACTCGTGCTTCTCCGAGATCTTGGCCTCGACGTCGACGCCGAGGGCGCCGCAGATCTGAGTGAGCTGGTGGACCGTGCCGAAGAGCGCGGCCGCGAACGAGACCCTGTCCGGGTCGCCCCTGTCCAAGATCGCCCGCTTGCCGTCCGAGACCTGTTCGTCGATGATGTCGGACGCGGTCGAGAGCGGGGAGACGGCGCGCATCAGCACGGCCAAGATCTCGTTGGACGAGTCGAGCTTGCCCAGCGGCGGGCCTGCGTACATCTCGAGCTCCTCGCCCGCCTCGTCGTCCTGGATGCCGAGCGCGCCGCAGAGGTCGAAGATGCGGATGATCGCGTCCGCCGATTCGATGCCGAACCCCTCCGGCTTCGGCATCTGATTCGCAGCATGAGTTCCTGCCAATTCCTCCTTCCATTTCTCGAACGGATACCTACTGCTGTCGGTGTCGTTGCCGCGGAACCAGGTCGCCTTCGCGTCGAAGTCGGGCTCGCGCACGAGCTCCACGGCCTCCGAGACCTCGCTCACGGCGAGCATGAGCTTCGCCTGGATGCTGACGGCCGAGAGATCGAGCGGCTCCCACCAGCCCTTCGAGACGGCGACGTCGTGGACGAGCGTGATCCATTCGTTGACGGTGCGGTTCTTCATGGGCGCTTTCCTTTCTCGGCCTTGACGGCGAGCCACAAGATCTCCTCCCCGCAGAAGGGGCATCGGTTGAACATGACCGGGCGATCTTTCGCGCTCCGGCGCGCGGCGACGCCGACGACGCGCTCCTTGCCGGTCGAGAACTTCATGAGCTGGAGGATGTAGATCCCCGGCCGCCGCTCGTTGTGACCGATGATGACCGCGTCGAGCGCGACGCAGAAGCGCGTCTTGAGGCCGACCGGCGGGCGGCACTTCGCCGGCCCCTTCTTCGGCTTACTTCCTTCGCTGCTTGCTGCCCTTGGCATCCCTGCCTCCTTGTCCCGCAATATCCGCCAGCTTGCCCACCGCCGGCATGTCGGCGAACGTCCTCTTCGCCCAGGCGCGGAAGCTCTCCGAGACCGCGCCCGTCTCCTTGAGCGCCCGGTACCGCGCCCGCGCCGCGAAGCTCGTGTACGCCCCCAACCTATTCATCGTCGTCATCTTCATCCTCGTCGTCGTCACCATCATCGTCGCCGTCTTCGTCGTCGCCTGGAACTTGGGCGAACTTCCCGTAAGCATTCATCGCCTTCAACTTCTCGATGAGCTGCTTCTTCTCCTCCCCGCCGAGGGGTTTGAGTGACCGCATGATCGGCGACGATGAAATGTCCACGTCGACGCCTTCGATCTTCAGGTCCGTCACCACCGCCTCGTCGGCAGCACTTCGGACGACGGCCTCGATGCGGGAACCTGCTGGACAGGTGTCGACCGGCGGCATTCCCCACCGCATCATTTCATCGAAGATAGAACCTGGAATCTCGACAGCGAGCTGCTCCTGGTTCGAAATCCTCAGGCTGACCAGGACCAAGTTATGGACGCCGAGGAGCCTGATGCGGCCCACCCGGAACGGCCTCTCAGCGACCGTGCACAGGGTCACCCGCATGCCGGGGACGACGGTGGCGTAGCCGGACTCGAGGACGGCCCACTCGACTCGCTGGCGCTCCTCCGCCGAGGCCGGCACCCGCGCCATGAGCGCCATCCTGAAAGAAGCGGGCGCGCCGGAGACATTGAGCGAGGAGATCGCAGCGAAACTCGACCGCCCGGGGCCCAGCTCCAGCTTGAGATCTGCGTAGGAGAGGAGGCCATCGAGGTCGATCTCGAAGGCGCCGGTGTCGCCGCCCTCGGCGTCGAGCGCCGGGGCGAGGGTGAACGCGACGGGGGCCCGGCCGGCGATCGAAATCTCACCGCGGGGGAACGCCTTGCCCGTCTCCCCCGGCACGTAAAGCCTTCGGAGGTAACACGGCAGGCTCGTCTCTATGTCGCCGTCGTACCGCTCGCCGGCCGGCACGTCGTTCTTGCTGAAGCTGAAGATGCATTCCCTCACCGGGCGCCCCCCTTCTCGCGAACGTCCAAGTCTTCCCGCGGCGCCCGCACCTGGCGGCACCAACGGCCTTTAACTTTATGCCGCGCGTGCTCGACGGAGCGACCGTTCCACCAGTACGCCACCCTCGCCCCGCACCTCGGACAGGGCTGCGTGTTGGGGCTCCTGCCCGTATCCTTGGCCCTCGGCATGGCGGCTACCTCGACGGCCCTTCCCGCTCGTCGTTGTTGAACTCGAGCTTGCCCACCTCGCCGTCCGGCTCGTCGGCCTCGCCATCGTCTCCTGATTCTTCGGGAGCCTGCTTCGGTTCGGGGAGCTTCGGGGCGTTGATCTCCTGCAATATGATCTTCGACGCCTGCTTCTCCTCCTCGGCCATCACGTAGTACATGCCGCCCATGAGCTGGCGGTCGCGCCCCTCGCCCGAGAGCGCCTCTTTCACGTACGTGACAGCAGATCTACCGAGGTGCTGGCACAAGGGAGCCTCGTTCCCGATCTCGGTGTGCAGCTCGAGGCGGGCCTCCCAGGCGACCTCGAGGCCTCGGTAGTAGCCGCGCAGGACGCCGGCATGATCGGAGGGCGGCCACTGCCTCCACGCAACGAAACCCTCGCCCGACGGCTGCCCAGGCTCCTCGTTCCCGGCCCACGCGCGGCAGAGGAACGTGTCGACGAGACGACCGCGCGCGGAGAAGCCGGAGTAGAGCAGGTTCAGCGCCGTCGGCCAGGTCAGGAGTGAAGTCTCCTCCGCGAGCTCCCTCACGGCGGCCTGCACCGACGACTCGCCCGGCTCCAGCTTCCCTCCCGGCAGCCCGAACTTCCCCGGCTCGTCCTTCCGCTCGACCATGAGGACGTCGTAGGGGATGAGCGTGTCGACGTGCCCGTCGACCGTCCGCTCCCTGATGATGAGGACCAGGGCGGCTCCGGGGAAAGTCGGGAACGGGATGCCGGCGAGCTCGACGTCCTTCATGTCGCGAAAGCGCCAGTCGGCGAGGCGCGAGCACGGCTCGCATATCCCCACGTTCACGATGTCGTCGGCCCTCGCCGCGACCAGCACGGGGACGTGCGGCGCGTGGCAGAGGACGCAGGTGCCGTCGATCAGGAGCTGGAACCCCCCGTACATGGCCTACCCCTTCCCCTTCCCGCCCGAGATCACACCGAGCCTGTGACTCGGGTCCCCGACCGGCGCGCACCTGCACCTATCTTTGCAGTGGTACCGGCAGAGACCAGACTGGCAGTTGGTCGCGGCCAGGGCTCGACAGTTCCCCCCGTTCGAATAATCGAAACCGAAACGACACGTCCGAGGTCGATCGTCGAGCCACCTCGCGACGACGACGACGGCGACTGCGACGACCGAGATCGCGACGGCGAAAGCGACCACCCCGACGACGACGCCCACTTAAGTATCCTCCTCGTCGTCGCTGCCGGTGTAGCGCGAGGGTTCGTAGGCGGGGGCCGTTGGCGCCGACTCCCCCGTCGGCGAGGCGTCGACGATCGCCCTCCACTTCTCGGCATACCGCCGCATGCGGCTCGTCTTGTCGTTGACGACCAGGGCGGGGAGGCGGCCGGATGGGCGGGCGGCGTCCAGCATGCGGGAGATCGCAGGCCGGTCGTCCCGGGCCGCCGGCCGCGGGCGCGGCTTGGGCGACGCCGGGCGAGGGGTCGAGGGTGCGCGGCGGGGGCCGCGGCGGAAGATGCCGTCGTCGTCGATCACCTGGGAACCTTCGGGTCGTTGCCGATGGAGAAAGTGGGCGCGACGCTCGGCGCTGGGCCGTCGGCGGCCGCGGTCACCGAGATCTCGACGGTCGCCCCATCCGTGTTGATCTCCTTGATCGGGCGAAAGCTCGGGACGTCGATGTTGTCCATCTTCCACGCGCCGCTGGCGTAGCCGACACTGTATCGGTGGGCGTGGACGGCGCGCTTGATGTAGTCGAGGATGGCAGCGAGCTCGTCGGGCGTCGTCCCGTCGGGCACCTCGAAGCAGACGTCGGCGACGAACTTGAGCATCAGTCGTCGACCTCGACATAGATGTTCAGTCCCTCGGCCGCGTACCCGGCGAGCGCGTTCGTACGCTCCAGGTCCAACGACAGGCCGTTGCCGTTCAGGAAATCTCCTTTGGTCGTGACGTTGAACGCGCCGATGTTGCCCAGCGCCGTCGCGATCTCCCGCTTCACGAACTCGGCCTTCTTGGCGCCCTTCGAGCCGAAGCCGACGGCGGACACCGTCACGAAGATCCCTTTTCCCTTTGCCCGCCTCGCCATCAGGCCCTACCTTCCCGGCGCGCCAGGTGGCTCTTCGGGGCGATGAAGGTCACCTTGCCGTTCTTGACCGCGATCTCCCCGCTCGGCAAGATCTTCGATACCACCAGCCGGTCGAGGACACCGCGCGGGTAGACCTCCAGGTACTTGCCGCGGTGCTTGTCGGCGACGCGCACCTGGTCGTCGACGCCGAACACGACGATGGAGGACCGTTTGGGCGGGACGAAGCCGTGCTTCTCGAGGGACACGAGGCGCCTCCTGGCGGCGTCGACGGACACCACCGCGTCCGTCACGTGAGTCATGGCCGAGTCGAGCTCGGTCGAATGGCCGCCGCCCCCGGCCAGTTGATCGTCGGAGGGTACCGCCCCCCAGGAACCGAGGCGCGTCTTGACGATCTCCAGGACCTTCGTCGCCTTGGCGAGGTTGTTCCGGGCGCGCCCGACGGGCGTGGTGCGCTCGTACCGGCGCTTCCGGCCAGAGACGCCGTTGGCGTGCCGGCTCGGCTTCGGCCGGGAGACCTTGTTGACGGCCGCGGGCAACGCTACGCCCCGACGGCCCCTTCGATGCCCCTCGCCGCCTCGACGCTGGAGGCCGGGCGGAAATACTCGCCCGACCGCTTCCCCTTCCCCTTCACGAGCCCGAGCTTGACCAGCTTGCGGAGGGAGTTACGGACCCAGGAGTTCCCCTTCGTCGCGTGCGACGTCCCCTTCTTCGGGAACGCCGCGCCGGCGAGATCTGAGATCGACCGGGGCGCGCCGTCCCTGCCGCCCCGCGGGGGCTCGAGGGACCAGAAGACCGCGATTTCCTTGTTGTTGAGCTTTGGCCTGATCGACATCATCGTTTCCTTGAAATTTGAATTGTGCCTGAACAAAGAACTTAGCGTCAAGAAATAACTTTAAGCAGCCCTGCTCGCCCTCGGTTTCTTCAATTCGACGAGGAGCTTCTGGACCGCCTCCGGCCGCACGGGGTAGCCCTCGCGGCAGCGGTCGTACAAGATCCTCGCCAGCGTGAGCAGGGTGAGGTCCTTGCCGGTCGCGTCGTCGATGACGCGGACCTCGACGCCGGCCGCGACGACGTCGCCGAGGTCCGACATGGAGACGTACGGCTCGGGAGATCCCTCCTCGTGCAGCTTCCGGTTCCTGTACTTCACGAACTTGCGCATCTGTTACGAACCCTCCAACCTCTTGACGATCGGTTCCATCTTGGAGACGAGCTCGGCCGCCATCTCCGGGGCCTCCATCCACATCTCCTCCGGGTCGTCCTCCCGGACGCTCCACTCGTCATGGAACGCCTTCAACTTATCGAAGATCGCGCGGAGCTGCGCAGCGTCCTCGTCGCAGATGTTCTTCACCGTTCATCCCTCGGTTCCCACTCTTCATTCAACGCCTCCCACCCTTTCTTGAACCACGACCAGGCATCGTTGAGAGCTTCGCCCCCGTAATCACGTTCGAACATTTCCGCCTTGAACGCCGAGAATGCTGGGTGTCGCGCGGCGTTATCATCTTCAATCTCGTTGAAATTGGTCACCGTTGACGCCCCACCCGCACCTCGACCTCCTCTTGGATGTCGGCCGCGAGGTTGCGGCAGCCCTTGACCACCCTACGGGTCGAGTCGGAGAGGGCGCAGAGGTCGTTCATCTCCTGCCCGAGCGCGAGCAGGAGGACGGCGACCTGGTTCATCTTGGTCAAGATTTCTGAATCCCTCCCGTTCATCTGCACGTTCGCGTTCGCCCCGAAGCTCCCCCCGTCGTAGCTGTCGCGCACGTGGATGCGGTCGAGGGAGACGCCCGGCGGGAGCCTCGGGAGGGAGAGCGAGACCGACTCGTCGGGCCGGTAGGCTTGGTGAGCGTCGCGGTGGTACGGGGGAACGAGGGAGGCAGACCTGCCAGATCCCACCGCGCAGTTGGGGCAGTAGGCGAGACCCTTCGGCGCCACCTTCTGACACGTCCCGCACGCGAGCGAGGAGATGAAGCCGTTCTTGCAAACGCCGCAGAGGGCGCTCCCCTCCTCGACGATGCTCCGGCATGTCACGCAGTAGAGCATCTAGCTCTTCTTCCGTTCCTTTCGCTTCTGACTCGCCAGGTAACGACGCCGCGAGCCGACAGCGACATCGAAGTCAGCCGTGACGTCGTACTTGCGCTGCGCGACAACCATCTCGCGATCTTGGCGCGTCGGGTGCGGTCTGATGGTGTAGCGGGTGGTGACGTAGATCGTCCCGGTGAGCTCGGAGAAGAGGAGGCGGGGCTTCATGAGATGAGGCCTTTTTGCCGGCCCCAACGCTCGACGGCCGAGGCAAGCTCGTCGACGGTGGAGGTGAAGACGGACCCGCGGTACATGAGCTCGGGCTCGACCTTCTCCGGGCAGTGCACTATGCCTTGCAGCATCGTCATCCCACACCACCAGCCGTACTCCCAGGAGGCGGAGCGGCCCGACGGCAGGACGAGGACGACGAGGTCGGAGATCTGGAGCGCGCCCATGTCGCTCGCGAAACCGCGGGCGGCTACGGGATGGTCGAGGGCCTTGGCGTACTGGGGCAGGGTCCACTCCTTCCAGCCGCCGTCGATCTCACTCCAGTGGAAGCCGTCGTCGCCGGGCTGCGGCTGCCGGAAGTCGTAGACGTCGTGCCCCGCCTTCCGGAGCGCCTCGACGACGCCGGGCTGGTAGGCGTTTCGCCAGGATGAAGCCACGTAGATCTTCATCCTCCCGCCCCCGCCTTGAGGCTCAGGAAGACGCGACGGTCGCTGCCAAGGACGACCGCCGTTTCCTTGACCGTCCGATCTACGTCGATCAACCCCCCAGATCCCTGCCTGACCTCCCAGCCCGCGATAGGCCTCTCGATGTTCCCCGTCTCCATCATGACCGACGCGATCATATTCTTGAAGGGAGCCTCGAGCGTCTGAACGTCCATGGATACGACCTCCCGCACGACGTCGACGCCGTTGACGATGAAGACGAACTTCTCGACGACCGACGTCGGGTCGAACGCTTTCTCGGAACGAAGCCAAGCAGCGAGACCTGCGAGGATACGGAAGGTCGGGATGTCGCGAACCTTCGCCTCGGCGACCTCACGCCTCACGCCGGCCGACGTCGCCTCGGCGCCGGGCAGGACAATCATGGCGTGGCACACGCGGAGGAGCTCGAGGGTCCCCTCGTACCAGAATTTCGGCATCAAAGTTCCTTCAAAAAAGCGCGTGTTGGTGTGCGGGCAGAGCGGCATCGCGCCCAGCTTAGCCACCTCCATCGCCATCATCTCAGCGGCGCGGATGTTGAGCTCGCGCTGCCAGGCGTCTGGGGCGGTGTACGGGCCGGCAATGTAGACAACCTTCATCGAACGGTCTCCTTTATAAGCCGATCTCTCGTGTGCCCCTCGACGAGGCGCAGCGGCACCTTCTCCGCGAAGCGGTTCATCGGGACGAACCCCCAGTCCTGCACGCG
>Ga0209415_10017919_pt1 | contig 11222 bp, 9 predicted proteins | sample PeaSoiSIISIP2007_FD_187696 | JGI IMG/M metagenome (GOLD analysis project Ga0209415, IMG submission 187696) | Peat soil microbial communities from Weissenstadt, Germany - SII-SIP-2007 (SPAdes) (version 2) | ecosystem: Environmental > Terrestrial > Soil > Wetlands > Peat | place: Germany...
AGGTGCTGATTCGCAACAAAGAGCTGGAACAGAGCCACTTGTGCGTCGGCGTCAGCAGCTATCCGCAGAACCACGACGATCGCTATTCGAGCTATCTGCTGAACACGCTGCTCGGCGGGTCGATGAGCTCGCGCCTGTTTCAGAACGTGCGCGAGAAGCGCGGCCTGGCGTACGCCGTGTTCAGCGGGTTGAGCGCCTACCGAGACGCGGGTTCGTTCACCGTCTATGCCGGCTGCTCGAACGATGCGGTCGGCCAGGTGATCGATCTGGTCGTCGAAGAATTGCGCGGCGTCAAGCAGAAGCCGGTGCCGGAAGCCGAGCTGCAGCGCGCAAAGGACCACCTGAAGGGCAGTCTGATGCTCAGCCTCGAGAACACGGCGAGCCGCATGTCGCACCTGGCCCGGCAGGAGATCTACTTCGACCGTCAGTTCGGTCTGGACGAGACACTGCAGGGGATCGAACGCGTGACCGCCGCTGATGTGCAGCGGGTGGCCGTCGATCTGTTCCGGAACGCTTCGCTCTCGGCGACCGTGCTCGGCAACGTGAACGGTCTGCAGGTTCCGCGCGAACGGCTCGATCTCGATTGACCAGAACGAAAGCGCCGAGGACGCAAAGGACGCAGGGCAAGCTCGCCTCGGCGTTCTCCGCGTCTTCGGCCGTGACGTTTCATGATCCAACGCTATACCCATCCTGAGATGGGCCGCATCTGGAGCGACGAGCGCCGGTACGAGACCTGGCTGCTCGTCGAGACCGCCGCCGCCGAGGCGATGGCCGCCGCGGGCATTGTGCCGGCCGAGGCGGCGCGCGACATCCGCGAGCGCGGTGGCGTCGATAGCGCCCGCATCGAAGAAATCGAACAGACCACGCAGCACGACATGATCGCGTTCACGACCGCGGTGGCCGAGAAAGTCGGACCGTCGGCGCGCTGGCTGCACTTTGGCCTGACGTCCTCGGACGTGATCGACACGGCACAGGCGCTGCAGATGCGCGAGGCGTGCGACCTGATCCTCAGCGATCTGGCCGCGCTGGCCGAGGCGGTTCGCGACCGGGCGATCGAGCATCGCGCGACGCCGATGATTGGGCGGACGCACGGCGTCCACGCCGAGCCGATGACCTTTGGCCTGAAGCTGGCACTCTGGCACGCGGAAATCAGCCGCGACATGGAACGGGTCCGGCATGCGCGCGCGGTGACGAGCGTCGGCAAGCTGTCGGGCGCCGTGGGGACGTTCGCGCACCTGCCGCCCACCATTGAAGGCGAGGTCTGCCGTCGACTCGGGCTGGAGCCGGTTCCGGTTGCTTCGCAGGTGATCCAGCGCGATCGGCACGCCGAGCTCGTCGCGGCACTGGCAATCACCGGCGCATCGCTCGAAAAGTTCGCCCTCGAGATCCGCGGGCTGCAGAAGACCGAGATCGGGGAGGTGGAGGAGCCGTTCGCCAAAGGTCAAAAGGGCTCCTCCGCGATGCCCCACAAACGCAACCCGGTCGGCTGTGAGCAGATCGTCGGTCTCGCGCGGCTGATTCGGGCCAACTGTCAGGCAGCGTTCGAAAACGTCGCCCTTTGGCACGAGCGGGACATCTCGCACTCGTCGGTGGAGCGGGTGATCTTGCCCGACAGCTTCATCGCACTGGATCACATGCTGCGGCGTTTCACCCGGATTGTCCGAGGAATGCTGGTGTATCCGGAGCGGATGCGCGAAAATCTGAATCGCTCCCGCGGCGTGGTGTTTTCGGGAACCGTGTTGCTGGAGCTGGCCAGGAGAGGCGTCTCGCGCGAGGAGGCGTACGAGTGGGTGCAGCGCAACGCGATGGCTTCGTTCGCCGAGCAGCGGGATTTCAAAGCGCTGCTCGCCGCCGATGCGGACGTGACGCGGGTGCTGCCGCCCGCCGAAATCGAGCGCGCTTTCGATCTGAACGAGCACTTGAAGCACGTCGATCACATCTTCAAACGGGTATTTGGTATCACGACATTCACCGCGGAACACGCTCAGACCGCAGAGTCCGTCGGCTCTCTGCGTGCTCCCAGGGCTTTAGGTTGATCGGTGTCTCGCGAGGGTGTAAGGCCATGCGCGCGCGCGTCTTCGTTACGCTGAAACCATCGGTGTTCGATCCGCAGGGCAAGACCATCGCCGATGCCCTGCACTCGCTCGGCTACAACGGCGTCGTGGACGTCCGGCAGGGCAAGTACTTCGAGCTCGATCTGTCGACCACCGAAGCGGCGCAGGCCAGGGCGCTCGCGGCGGAAGTCGCCGACAAGCTGTTGGCCAACCCGGTGATCGAGAGTTACCGGATTGAAGTTGACTGAGCAGACATGAAATTTGCCGTGATCGTCTTTCCCGGCAGCAACTGCGACGAGGACGCCTATCACGCCGCCCAGGACGTCCTCGGGCAGCACGCCGAGTACATCTGGCACAAGGACACGGACCTGAAAGGTGCGGACGTTGTCATCCTGCCAGGCGGATTCGCCCACGGCGACTACCTGCGGACCGGCGCGATGGCGCGTTTTTCGCCCATTATGCGCGAGGTGCAGGCGTTCGCGAACCGCGGGGGCCCCGTCCTCGGCATCTGCAACGGATTTCAGGTGCTCCTCGAGGCGGGCCTGCTGCCGGGCGCGATGTTGAGGAACCGAAGCCTGAAATTCCAATGCGAACAGGTGCACATCCGGGTCGAACAGACCGACACGCCATTCACGTCCGCGTGCCGGAAGGGGCAGGTGCTGCAGATCCCGATCGCTCACGGCGATGGCAACTACTTCGCCGATCCCGACCTCATCGCGCGGCTCGAAAAGGACCGTCAGGTGATCTTCCGCTACACGAACCGGGCTGGCGAGGTCATCGACGGTGCCAACCCGAACGGGTCGGCGGCGGCTATCGCCGGTCTCTGCAACGAGAGGCGAAACATCGTCGGGTTGATGCCGCATCCAGAACGCGCGTGCGAGTCGGTGCTTGGCAGCGCGGACGGCCTGGTGATCTTTCGGTCGGTCGTCCAGTCGATCAAATCGGGAGCGCTGGTCGCGCGCGCATGATTGATTCCCGGGTGCTCGAACGGCACGGACTCACGCCGACCGAGTACGAGCGCATTGAACAGTTTCTCGGCCGCGAGCCGAACCTGACCGAACTTGGCATCTTCTCGGTGATGTGGTCCGAGCACTGCAGCTACAAGAGCTCCCGCGTGCATCTGAAGACGCTGCCGACCGAAGGCCCGCAGGTGCTGCAGGGACCGGGCGAGAACGCGGGTGCCGTCGACATCGGCGATGGGCTCGCCGCGATCTTCAAGATCGAATCTCACAATCATCCCTCGTTCATCGAGCCGTATCAGGGTGCCGCGACAGGCGTCGGCGGCATCATCCGCGACATCTTCACGATGGGCGCGCGGCCGATCGCGCTCCTCAACTCGCTGCGCTTCGGATCGCTCGATGCGCCCGCCACGCCCCGGCTGCTCGAAGGCGTCGTTTCCGGAATCGCCGGGTACGGGAACAGCATCGGCATCCCGACCGTGGGCGGCGAAATTGTGTTCGAGCCTTGTTATGCGGGCAACCCCCTCGTCAACGTGTTCTGCCTGGGCATAGCCGCGGCGGCCGACATCGTCAAAGGCGTCGCGTCTGGGGTCGGGAACGCCGTGTACTACGTGGGCGCCAAGACGGGCCGCGACGGCATCCACGGTGCGACGATGGCGTCGGCGGAGTTCGACGACAAATCGGCGGAGAAGCGCCCGGCCGTGCAGGTCGGCGATCCGTTCATGGAGAAGCTGCTCCTCGAGGCGTGTCTGGAGGTGATGAGGTCGGACGCACTCGTCGGCATTCAGGACATGGGCGCCGCTGGGCTCACGTGCTCGACCTCCGAAATGGGATCGCGCGGCGGAGCGGGCGTGGAGATCGACGTGTCGCTCGTGCCGCAGCGCGAGACGGGCATGACGCCGTACGAGATCATGCTGTCCGAGTCCCAGGAGCGCATGCTGCTCGTCGTCAAGCGCGGGCGCGAAGCGGAGGTCGAACGCATCTTCGAGAAGTGGGATCTTCACGCCGTGCGGATCGGCGAGGTCACCGCCAACGGCAGGCTGCGTGTGAAGGATCGGAGCGCCCTTGTTGCCGACATACCTAATCGCGCTCTCACCGACGAAGCGCCGGTCTACCGGCGTCCGATGACGCGACCCGGTTACCTGGCGGACGTGCAGATCCTCGATCTTGACCGATTGGGCGCGTCAGCTCGCTGGGGCGAGTCAATCGCGCCCGGTGATGATGTCGCGTCGATCGCGCCTGGCAATCACGTTCTGCTGATGCTCCTCGCGTCGCCGACGATCGCGAGCAAGCGGTGGGCGTATCGGCAATACGACCACATGGTTCGGACCAACACGATTAATCTGCCGGGCAAGGGCGCCGGCGTCGTGCGCATCAAGGGCACCAAGCGCGCGATCGCCATGTCGGTCGACGGCAACGGCCGGTACTGCTACCTCGATCCCAAGCGCGGCGCCATGCTCGCTGTTGCCGAGGCGTCGCGCAACGTCGCCTGCACGGGCGCGCGTCCGCTCGGCGCGACCAACTGCCTGAACTTCGGCAATCCTGAACGGCCGGCGATCATGTGGCAATTTGCCCAGGCGGTCGAAGGGATCGGCGCGGCGTGCCGCGCGCTCGGCGTGCCGATCACCGGAGGCAACGTGAGCCTGTACAACGAGACGGACGGCAAGGCCATTTATCCCACCCCCGTCATCGGAGTCGTTGGCCTCCTGGAGCATGCCGATCGAGTGGTGAGCAGTCGCTTCCGGGAATCGGGCGACGCCGTCGTGCTGCTGGGCGAGGGTCGAGGGGAGTTGGGTGGCAGCGAATACCTCAAGCTCGTGTACGATCAGGTACGCGGCGTCCCGCCCTTGCTGGACCTCGAGCGCGAACGGGCGCTGCAGGCGCTGGTCGTGGCCCTGGCGGACGAGCGGCTGATTCGCTCGGCGGGGGACTGCTCCGACGGCGGGCTCGCGGTGACGCTCGCCGAATGCTGCTTTGACGGCGGCGAAATGGGCACCGAGGTTTCGATCGATGTCGAGTGCATTGCACGCGACGGACACATCAACGATGCCGCAGCGCTTTTCGGCGAATCGGCTTCGCGAATCGTCGTCTCCGCGGCGGTCGATGATGTGACCCAGGTGCTGGAGCGGGCGGCGGCGGCACACGTGCCGGCGCGCGTCATTGGTCAGACCGGCGGCAACCGGCTGCGGATCGCAGTCGGCGGGCGCATCGTCATCGACGTGCTGATCGGGGAGGCAGAGCGCGCGTGGTCGGCAGCGATTGATTTGTATTTCGCAAAACAGATCGCCTAAGGGCCGGGGGCAGGGCCCCGGATTGTCGCCGGGGGGCAGGGGCCCCCGGATTGTCGTTATGGACAAATTCAAAGACGAGTGCGGCGTTTTCGGCATCTTCGGCCATCCGGAAGCGGCCAACATGACCTACCTCGGCCTGTACGCGCTGCAGCACCGGGGCCAGGAGAGCGCGGGCATTGCCGCATCGGACGGCGAGCAGATTCGGGTGTCGAAAGCCATGGGGTACGTCGCCGACACCTTCAACGGCGAAACGCTGTCGTCCCTGCCCGGCTCGATGGCGATCGGTCACGTCCGGTATTCGACCGCGGGTGAGAGCAAGCTGTCCAATGCTCAGCCGATTCTGATCGATTGCGCGCACGGGCAAATCGCGATCTGCCACAACGGCAACCTGGTCAACGCCGGTGAGCTGCGCGACGAGCTCGTGGGTCAAGGGTCGATCTTTCAGTCGAGCAGCGACACCGAAGTCCTGCTGCACCTCTACGCCCGCTCGAAAGCTCAGAGTCCGGTCGACGCGGTGGTCGAATCGGTTTCCCAGGCGCAGGGCGCGTTTTCGCTCGGGCTGCTCATGCGCGACCGTATGATCGCGGTCCGCGATCCGCATGGATTCCGCCCGCTGGCGCTCGGCCGACTCGACGACGCGACGGTCATTGCGTCGGAGACGTGCGCGATGGACCTCATCGGCGCGACCTATGTCCGGGACATCGAGCCGGGAGAGGTCCTGGTCGTCAGTGCCGAGGGTCTGCGGTCGATCAAGCCGTTTCCGCCGGCTCCGCTCGCGCACTGCGTCTTCGAGCATGTCTACTTCGCCCGGCCTGACAGCTATGTGTTTGGAAAGAGCGTGAACGAGATCCGCACCAATCTGGGCCGGATTCTGGCCCGCGAGCAGCCGATCGATGCGGATGTCGTCGTGCCGGTGCCCGACTCGGGCGTCTGCGCCGCGATGGGGTTTGCCGAAGCCGCGGGCATCCCGCTGCGCATGGGTCTCATTCGCAATCACTACGTGGGCCGCACGTTCATTCAGCCCCAGGCGTCGATCCGGCATTTCGGTGTCAAGGTGAAGCTGAACCCGGTGCGTAGCATTCTGGATGGCAAGCGCGTCATCCTCGTGGACGACTCGATCGTCCGTGGCACAACCAGCCGAAAGATCGTGAAGATGGTGCGCGCGGCTGGCGCGAAGGAGGTTCACGTTCGGATCAGCTGTCCGCCGACGATTTCGCCCTGCTTCTACGGCGTTGACACACCGCGCCGGTCGGAGCTGATCGCGGCGACACACACGCTCGAGGAGATCACCACGTACCTCGATGCCGACAGCGTCGGGTATCTGAGCCTCGAAGGGCTGATGACCGCCGTCGGTCCATCGCGCGGCTCGTACTGCAGCTCGTGCTACACGGGCGTCTATCCGGTGCCCTTCCCGAGGGATGAGGCGAGCTACCTGCAGCTCGCGCTGAAGCTCGATAAAGAGCCGGTCGCGAATTGAGCGATGAGGGAGGACCACCTTCTACCGCGCAGGACGCTGAGGATGTTGGGGGTGCGGGTCGGTGTGTTTCTCTGCGTCCTTGGCGTCCTTTGCGCCAAGACATCCGGTCAGGAACCCTCGACTCCCCAAACCGTCTCCGCCGACGAGCTCAAAGGGGCCATCGATAAGCTCGGCGATTTCGACTACGCCGCCCGCACGGCGGAGGCGCGAACCGTCAGGCGAACCGCCGCGTCCCAGGCAGTGCCTGCGCTGATCCAGGCCGTCTCCGACCACGCGGATGGGTACGTGCGCTATCGCGCGCTCGTGCTGCTCACCGGCTTCAACGATCCACGCACCGGGGACGCGATGCGGGAATCGCTCGCGAGTCCCAACGATCGGCTACGCGCGGTCGCCTACGGCTTTTTCGAACACCATCCTGACCGCGCCATGGTCGGCGAATTCCTTGCGGCGCTCGACAAGGAACAGGGTGAGTTCGTGCGCCCCTCGCTCGTGCGGACGCTTGCCGCCCACGCCGCAACTCGTGACGATCCGCGGATCCGCCAGGTGCTCGTCGGCGAGGTCGGCCGCGGCCAAGACTACTTCCGCAGCGCTGTCATCGAGGCGCTCGGCGACTACAAGGCGAGCTACGCGTATGACGCGCTCGTCGAGGTCGCCAAGCTCGATGGACCGCTGCAGGACGATGCGGCGCTCGCACTGGGAAAGATCGGGGACAAACGCGCCCTCGAGACGATGGCGATGCTGCAGCGAACGGCGCCGCGTCGGGCTCAGCCGACCATTGCCACGGCCATCTGCCTACTCGGGTCCAACTGCGATTCGCACGAAAACTACCTGTCGGAGACGCTCAGGTTCGCCCAGACAAACAGCGGCTTTCAGGAGCTGTTGCGCGGCGCGGCGGCCGGCCTCGGTGCGCTGGCGATCGCGGGAAGCCCTGTAAACCAGGCTGAAGCGGTCGACACGCTGTTCGAAATCGGTATTCCGTCGCGGGACCCGACACGCGCGCCGATCTCGCTCGCCCTCGCGACCGTCGCGCTGCGCAACACGCCGTTGATGCTATCGGTGCTCGCGAAGCATTCGGACCGCGATCGGGCAATCGACCTCGTCGCCGAAGGGTTTGACATGCTCGAGGAGGACCTCGACAAGGAGTCGTTTTTCGCCACCGCGCGGCACAGCTACTGGGACGCCGCAGACGGGTCGACGACCCGCCAGCTGATGCAGACCCTGATTGGGAAGCTGGATTTCTAAAGCGCCCTCGGCCACTCGGGCCGCGCGAGGCAGCCAGGTCGGCCGGGGGTGTGGGCCTCGCAGGAAAGGGATGATGGACTACCGGCAGGCCGGCGTCGACATCGAGGCCGGCAATGAGACGATGCGGCGCATCAGGTTGCTGGCGCGCGGCACGTTCACCGCGAACGTGCTGTCGGACATTGGCTCATTCGGCGGGTTGTTTCGGCTCGATCGCGACCGGTTTCCGGATCCCGTGCTCGTGTCGAGCACCGACGGCGTCGGAACCAAGCTCAAAGTGGCATTCATGACCGGCCGCCACGACACCATCGGTGCGGATCTCGTGAACCACTGCATCAACGACATTGTCGCGCAGGGGGCGGAGCCGCTCTTCTTTCTCGATTATCTTGCGACGGGACGGCTTTCGCCCGCCGTTGCCGAGCAGATCATCGGCGGCGTCGCGCGCGCCTGTCGCGAGAACGGGTGTGCACTCATCGGCGGCGAGACGGCGGAGATGCCCGGCTTTTATGCCGACGACGAGTACGACATCGCCGGCTTCGTCGTCGGCGCGGTGGACCGGACGAGAATCGTCGACGGTCGGACGATCGCGCCCGGCGACGTGCTGATTGGACTGCCGTCGGCTGGTCTGCACACCAACGGCTATTCACTCGCGCGGCGCGTGTTCTTCGACGTCAGTGGCCTCGAGCCTGATGCATTCGTGCGCGAGCTGGGCGCGTCGGCCGGTGACGCGCTGCTCGCGCCGCACCGGTGCTACCTGTCGCTCGTGCGGCCGCTCCTCGCGCGGGACTGCGTGAAGGGACTCGCGCACATCACGGGGGGTGGGATCACCGAGAATCTGCCGCGCGTGCTCCCGAGCGGCTGCGCGGCTGAAGTCGACCTGCACGCGTGGACTGTGCCGCCGATCTTCCGTTTCATTCAGGAGCGCGGCGCCGTCGCCCGCGACGAGATGTACCGCACCTTCAACATGGGCATCGGCTTGATCGTCGTCTGCACGGCGCGCGACGCCGAGCGCGTGATGAGCACGGTCGCTCGTGCAGGGGAGGCCAACGCCGTCCGCCTCGGCTTTGTCGTTCCTGGCGATCGGTCAGTCCGCTACATCGCCTGAAAAAGGGTCGGGGTCCGAAGACGTCTCGGCATGATTGATGAGGGAACTCGACGCAAGTAAGGTGCCAGAAGAGAAAGACTCCAGACCCCCTGTTCCCCGCCGCCTCGGCGTCCTGATCTCCGGGCGGGGGTCCAACCTCCAGTCGATCATCGACGCGATCGCGCGCGACCGGCTCGATGCCGGCGTTGCGGTCGTCATCTCGAATCGAGCCGATGCCGCGGGTCTGCTGCGCGCGCGCGCGAAGGACATCGAAACGACCTGTCTCAGCCCGCGTGAGTATGCGGACCGCGATGAATACGATCGCGCGATCGTCGAGGTCCTCCAGTCACATCGCGTCGGTCTGGTGTGCCTTGCCGGCTTCATGCGGCTGGTCGGCGCGCCGCTGCTCGACGCGTTCAGCAGTCGCATTCTGAACATCCACCCGTCTCTCTTGCCGGCGTTTCCGGGCCTGGACGCGCAGCGTCAGGCGCTCGATCACGGCGTGCGCGTCACCGGCGCGACCGTGCACCTGGTCACGTCAGAGCTGGACGGAGGTCCGATCGTGCTGCAGTCGGCGGTGCCGGTGCTGGATGAGGACACCGTTGAGACATTGTCAGCACGGATCCTCGTCGAAGAGCATCGGATCTATCCCGAGGCCATTCGCATCGTGCTCGACGGCGGCTGGGCCGTCGTCGGTCGACGCTTCGTCAGACGCCGAATCTGACGGACACCAGTGCCGCAGAGCCTGTCTGACAAAGAATTCAGAGATGCCTCGTCGGCTTGACTATGATCACTCGAGTTTCACCTGAGTCCCGTCGTCAAGCGTAAGGATGTGTTCAGTGAGTCGTTTCGCGTGGCTCTCGCTCGTGAGCGTTTCGGCGTTCGTTCTCGTGGGGTGCAACCGTCCGTCGCCGCCTGAGTCGCCGCTCCGTCCAACGGCAACGATCAAGGACATCATGGACGCGGTGGTCGATCCCTCGGCGGACGTGCTGTGGGATTCCGTGGCGACGATCGTCAGCGCGGCCGGCATCGAAGACCGCCGGCCTCGAACCGACGAGGAGTGGGCGAACGTGCACAAGCGCGCGGTCGAACTGGTGGAAGCGACCAACCTGCTGTTGATGGATGGTCGTCACGTCGCGAAGCCCGGAGAGAAAGCCGAGAACCAAGAAGTCGAGCTGTCGCCGGAACAGATTGAAGCGACGATCAACCGGGATCGCCAGTCGTGGATCAATTTCGCGCACAAGCTGCACGATGCGGCAGTGCCCGCGCTCAAAGCCACCGAGGACCGGAACGCGGCCGCGCTGTTCGACGCCGGTGAAAACATCGACGCGGCGTGCGAGAATTGCCACCTGAAGTACTGGTATCCACTGAGCACGCAGGCGGAGAGAGCCAAGGAAGGGGCCGGAAGCCCCAAGAAGCCATAGCGAGGAGCCGGGTGATGAAATCGCGCGTCTCCGATCGTGTGGCCGCGGTCCTCCTTGCGGTCGTGGCGGCCATCGCCGGCTCGGTCGTATCCGGAGGCGCGCAGGTTACCGGAGGTGGAAGGATCACGGGTCACATCAAGCTGGCCGGACCGCTGCCGGGTAACCCCATCATCAGGATGGGGATGGACCCGATGTGCGCGCAACTGAATTCCGGCAAGCGCGTCGTTCAGCAGGTCGTCGCTGCTTCGACCGATGGGAGCCTGGCCAATGTGTTCGTGCACCTGCAGGGGACGTTTCCGAAGATACCCGCGCCGAAGGAGCCGGTCGTCCTCGATCAGCGGGCCTGCATGTACATCCCGCGTGTCGTCGGCGCCGTCGTCGGTCAGACGCTGCTGGTCAAGATCGCCATCGCGGCGGTGATGGTGGGCATGGGCGCGGTGAACTTGCTGTGGACCACGCCCAGCATGAAGCGCGCGGCCAGCGCCGAGGCGGGCAGCGCCTCGGCGCCCGTGGAAAAGTTCTTCCGCCGCTTCCTCACCACCGAGGTGTCGCTGGGCATCACCCTGCTGCTGGCGGTGGGCGTGCTGGTGAACCTGCCCCCGGCCAAGACCAACGCCACCGCGCCCGAGCTGACCGCCAAGGCCACCGTCAACGACCTGAACCTGGTCGTCACCATCGACCCCGGCCGGGTGGG
>Ga0209415_10017920_pt1 | contig 11222 bp, 7 predicted proteins | sample PeaSoiSIISIP2007_FD_187696 | JGI IMG/M metagenome (GOLD analysis project Ga0209415, IMG submission 187696) | Peat soil microbial communities from Weissenstadt, Germany - SII-SIP-2007 (SPAdes) (version 2) | ecosystem: Environmental > Terrestrial > Soil > Wetlands > Peat | place: Germany...
ACGGGCGACGCGGATCGGGTGCGGCCGGCGCGGGGCTCGTGTGCGCCGGGGCGAAGCTCGCGGCGACGAGGACGCTCCGCTGGCCCTCGGCGATGAGCATCGTCCTTTCGACGAACGCGCCGCCGGGGCGCTCGAAGCGAAACGTGTGCTCCCCCGGGTCGACCGAGACCGCCACACCGTCGAGCGCCGTCGCGAACGGGGCCCCGTCGACCCGCACGACGAGCGAGGTGAGATCACGGCCGGCTTCGTCCTTCGCGGCGAGCACGACCGAGGGCATCACGCCGTCGACGGCCAGGATGCGGCGCGCGCACTCGGCCTTCACGTCGTCCGGGCAGCTCGGATCGGCGCACGCGGCGAGCTGCTTGAGCGCGTCGTGCAGTTTCCCGTGCGCGCGCAGAGTGATGGCGCTCTCGCTCGCGGCGACGCACGCGTCCTCGTCGGCGCGGGCGGGCGACGCGGCCATGGCGATCGCCAGAGACGCCGCCGCAAGACAAGAAGCGCTCGGGAAAGCTCTCATCACACCCGATGCGCGGAGCGTATGGCACTCCCGATTCGCTGTACACCGCGCGATGCGTCGCGCGCGCGGCTCGGGCGTCAGATCTCCGCGCGGACGAGCACGAACTTGTTGTTCTGCGTCTTGTCGGTGAGCTCCCGGTACGATTTGCCGCCGATCTCGCTCTTGAGAGAGGTCACGCGCCCGTGCTCCGTGACGACGAAGATCGCGTGCACCCCCTTGTCGCGTTGCTGGCGGACCCACGTCGTGAACGGACCTCCCGACGACACGAACGCCGGCACCCGGTTGCCCGTGTAGAAGTTCTCCCCCTTCCAGTTCATCTGGTAGGCGACGAACGGCTCGCTCGGGCTCGCGCGGTTCGCGTAGTACGCCTCGAGGATCTCGTGCTGGCCCCAGTGCGGGGCCGTCTTCGCCATGAACACGTCGAGGCCCCACAGCGCCCACACCATCGCGAAGGCCATGAACGCCATCACCATGGGCTCGCGGATGCGGCGGACGGACAGAGCGACGAGGAGCGCCGCGGCGACGACCGTGAAGCCCGTGAGGATCGCCGAGTAGTCGAGCGAGTCCGGCCAGGGGCGGCGGTAGTTGTAGGTGAACAGGTGGATGAGGCGGATCGCGCCGGGCTGGTCGGAATACGTCGGCTTGATGACGAGGTCGCGGCCGACGATGAGGAGGAGCAGGGCGCCGGCCACCGCGGCGGCGGAGAACATGAGCTCTGCGTGCGCGTCGCGCGCCGTGTCCGCGCTGGGCTCGGTCGACCGCGCGTGGAAGCGCACGACGGAGGTCACGAAGAGCGCCACGCCGAGCGCGGAGAGCCCCATCGAGAGCCACGGTGAGGCCGGCGCGAGGAGCCCACCGTCCCCCTTCTCGCCCGTGATCGACCCCGGCCACGCGCGCGACACCCCCAGGACGGCGACCGCGCTGGCGGCCATCAAGAGCGCGAGGTACGCCGGCAGGCCGGTGAGGACGGCGGCGAGCCGATCGACGGGCGTCCCCTCTCGCGCGGCGCCCGGGACGAGGAGCGAGCCCTTCGCCAGCATGTCGTGGAGCGCGACGCCGAGCAGCATGGCCACCGGGGGAATGGCGGGGAGGATGTAGTGGTGGAACTTCGTCCCCATGAAGCTGAAGAGGGCAAACGCGAAGAGGAACCACATCAGGAGCAGGATCGACGCCTGGCCGCGCCCTCCGTCCTCGCCCTCCGGGCCTGCCGCGTCCGCGCGCCGCAAGGAGTAGACGAGCCCGAGGGGCGCGAGGCCCGTCCAGGGGAAGAGCGCGTAGCCGAGCTGCCAGACGTAGAAGCGGAAGCTCGTGTCGTCCCCCTCGTTCGTGTCGTGCACGTGCGAGAAGGTGCGCTCCACCATGTCGTGGACGATGAGCCGCTCGGTGAACGCCGCGCCGTGCCTCACGTACATCGCGACGCCCCACGGGAGCGCGACGACGAGGAGGATCATGAGCCCGCTCACGAGCTCGAACCGCACGAGCTCGCGCCACCGCTTGGTCGTGCCGACGAAGGCGAGCCCGCAGAGAATCGGAAGCGCGAACCCCGCCGGTCCCTTGGCCATGGTCGCGACGGCCGCGAAGAACCACGCGCCGAGGTAGACGACGCGGCGCGCGCGGCGCTCGCCCCAGTTCAGGTAGAGGAGGAAGCTCGTGATGAGCGTCCACGCGAGCGCCTGGAGCGAGGGCTCGAACGCGAGGACGAAGCGCTCCACGGCGGGGACGACGCCGTCGACGTGGGAGCGGAGCTCGGCCGGCGTGAGCGACGCCGACGCGGTCGTGCAGACCTCGTTCCCCGGCAGGCCGCAGTTGCCCAGCCCGGAGCCCCCCTTGAACTCGTCCCAGTGCGCGCGGAAGCCGTACGGGCCCGCGCCATGGACGACGAGCTCGAGGTTCCGCGAGAAGAGGTAGACGATCTCGGGGATGGCAGCGACGAGGACGGCGCCGAACACGAGGTGCCACGCGGAGAACCGGAACGTCGCGCGCCCCGCCGTGACCTCGTAGAGCCGCACGCGGTCGCCCTCCGGCGTGAAGAGGCCGTAGAGCATGAGCCCCATCGCGCACGTGATGGGCGCGACGAACGGCATGTCGGTCATCGTCTGGTGCGCCAGGGTCCAGAAGTCGGGCATCGTCACGAGGATGACCGCGCCGAAGAGCGCCGCGCGGCGGCCGAACACCTTCGCGACCCCCTTGTAGAGGACGTAGACCGCGAGGACCGACAGCAGGAAGACGGGCGCGCGGACGATCCACTCGGGGTGCGCCTCGGCGCCGTTCCAGCCGTTCAGCATCCGGTCCGGCTGGTAGTGGACGCCGAGCGTCGCCATGAAGATCGCCTGGATCCAGAAGTCGAGGATCGGCTTCGACCAGAACCAGCCGTCCTGAGCCCACCAGAGCGAGATCCAGTCGTCCCGCGCGAGGATCTCCCGCGCGACCTCGCCGTAGTGCGTCTCCCACGGGTCCCAGAGCGTCGAGCTCCCCATGCACGGCAAGAGCAGCACCGACGCCGCGACGATGACCCAGAAGCCGTGCCGTTCCCAGAGCGGGCGCTCGTGGCCGAGCTCGTCGGTGGCCCACGGTCCGAGCGCGACGCCGAGGCGAAAGACGCTGCCGACCAGCGCGAGGAAGGTCACCGTGACGACGACCCCCCACACCGGCTGGCGGAGTACGCCGGACGCAGCGCCCATGAGCGACAGCGCGAACAAGAGGAGGGCGCCGGCCGTGGTCACGAGCGCGGGCGCGAGCGAGGCGAGGGTCGTCCGGGTCGCGACGCCGGCCTCCGGGTCGTCGAACGAGCCGACGAGGTCCATCACGCCGAACGCCGCCACGGCGGCGCACGCGATGCCGAGCGGCACGCCGAGCCGCAGCTGGCCGTTCTCGGCCATCAAGAGGAACGCCCCGAGGGCGCCCGCGAGCGCGACGCCACCGCCCCGGAGGAGCCGCAGCGGGTTGCCGCGCGGGAAGGTCAGCGAGTCGCCGTCGGCGGGCGGGGGTTCGGTCATGGCGAAGCGGCGCTCCGAGCGGGCGGACACGAGCGAGCGCGGAGGGCTGCGCCGGCTTAGCAACTTTGGCGGCGGAAAGCACCGGCAAGGTGGTAGGCATGACTCATGGTCGAGCCCGTCCGTGTGCTTGTGCTGGCCGCCGCGCTTGCGGGCGTCGGCTGCAGCTCGTCCGCGAGCAGCGCGCCGCCGGTCGCGAGCTGCATGAACCCGTCGCCCGAGCAGGTGGCGTGCAACGGCTGCGTCGCGTCGAGCTGCGCGTCCGCGGTGTCCGCGGTCGAGGCTTCGTGTAGCGCGTACCTCGCGTGCTACGAGGCGTGCAAGTGCTCGGACGGGGCGTGCCTCAGCGGCTGCGCGCAGGCCACGAGCGGGGCTTGCGCGACCGCGCTGGGGGAGTCGGGGGTGTGCGTCCAAGGAACGTGCAAGAGCGCGTGCACGGTGACCGGCCCGCCCGACGCGGGGTGACACTCCGCCCCCGCTGCGTCATGCTCCGGGCTTCATGCCCGAGCTCGTCCAGCTTCGAGGCCCCTCCGCGCGCCGGAAGGACACGGCCCGCTTCCTCCCGACGACCCGCGAGGAGATGGACGCGCGCGGCTGGAGCGAGCTCGACGTCCTCATCGTCACGGGCGACGCCTACGTCGATCACCCCGCGTTCGGGCCCATCCTGATCGCGCGCTTCCTCGAGGGTCGCGGTTACAAGGTCGGCGTCGTCGCGCAGCCGGACTGGACGTCCCCGGACGACCTCGCGCGGATGGGGCGCCCGCGCCTCTTCGTCGGCATCAGCGCGGGCAACCTCGACTCGATGCTGAACAAGCTGACGGCGCAGAAGAAGACGCGCGCCGTCGACCAGTACACGCCCGGGGGGAAGACGTCCGGCCGACCGAACCGCGCGACCATCGTCTACGCGAACCTCGCCCGCGCCGCGTTCCCCGGCGTTCCGGTCGTCGTGGGCGGCATCGAGGCGTCGCTCCGCCGCATCGCGCACTACGACTACTGGTCGAACGAGGTCCGGCGTTCCATCCTCCTCGACAGCAAGGCCGACCTCATGGTCTTCGGGATGGGGGAGCTCGCGGCCTGGGAGATCGCGCGGCGGCTCGACGCCGGCGAGCCCGTCCGGAGCATCACCGACGTCCGCGGCACGGCGCACGTGAAGAAGAGCCGCCGCGAGTGGGAGCCACTGCTCGCGGACGCGAGCCGCTTCGTCACCGACGGCAAGCTCCTCGTCTTGCCCTCGTACGACGAGGTGAAGCGCGACAAGCGCGCCTTCGCGCTCATGAGCCGTCAGTTCCAGTACGAAACGAACCCGCACAACGGGCGGCCGCTCCTCCAGGTCCACGGCGACGAGGCCGTCTTCTTCAACCGCCCGAGCGAGCCGCTCCGCGAGGAGCAGATGGACGCGCTCTACGACCTGCCGTTCCAGCGGAGGCCGCACCCGGGCTACGCCGAGCCGATCCCCGCGTTCGAGACGGTGAAGCACTCGATCGTGACGATGCGCGGTTGCTTCGGGGGCTGCACGTTCTGCAGCATCACCGAGCACGAGGGGAGGGTGATCCAGAGCCGGTCTTCGGAGAGCGTGCTGCGCGAGGTGCGGGCGCTCTCGCGGATGGATGGGTTCTCGGGCGTGCTCTCCGACCTCGGGGGCCCGACGGCGAACATGTACAAGATGGCGTGCAAGGACGAGGCGACCGAGCGCGCGTGCCGTCGCCTCTCGTGCGTGCACCCGGGGATCTGCGAGAACCTCGGGACCGATCACGGTCCGCTCGTGCAGCTGATGCGGAAGGTGCGCGCGGCGCCCGGCATCAAGAAGGTCTTCATCGCGTCTGGCGTCCGGTACGACCTCGCCGAGCGGAGCCCCGAGTTCGTGCGCGAGCTCGCGCAGCACCACACCGGCGGGCAGCTGTCGGTCGCGCCGGAGCACCACGACCCGAAGGTGCTCGAGAAGATGAAGAAGCCCCCCATCGCGAGCTACGAGCGCTTCGCGGAGGCGTTCTGTCGCGCGAGCGACGACGCAGGCAAGGACCAGTACCTCGTCCCGTACTTCATCAGCGGTCACCCTGGCTCGACGCTCCGGGACGCGATCGAGCTCGCGCTCTACCTGAAGGCGCGCGGCATGCGCCCGCGGCAGGTGCAGGACTTCATCCCGACGCCCATGGCGATGGCGACGACGATGTTCTACACGGGGATCGACCCGCTCACCCTGGAGCCCGTCTACACGGCGACGGACCTCCGCGAGAAGCGGATGATGAAGGCCCTCCTCCTCTACTGGGACCCCGAGAGCTGGCCGATGGCGAGGGAGGCGCTCGCGAAGGCGGGTCGAAAGGACCTCATTGGACGCGGGGCGCAATGCCTCGTGCCTCCGGACTACGGTGCGACGGCGTCGCTCAAGCGACGCGCCGGAGGAGCGCCCCGAAGGAATCGTAAGCAGCTGAAAATATAGCGCTTATTAAACCTGCCTTGCCGAAGGGCCGTTTCGGCGACATCCTCCCGTCGCACTCAACTCACCTGGGAGTCACGCCATGCGCCCGTATGCCCTTGCGCTCGTCATCGGGTCGTCCTTCGCCGCCGCGAATGCGTCTGCGCTCACGCAGCCGAACGGCGCGCCGATTCCGTCTCCGATGGGGTGCGCGAACAACGAGCCCACCGGCCTCGAGGCGGTGATGGCGTGCGCGTGCACGATGCCCGGCATCTGCAACATCGGCGCGTCGTGCCCCGGAGGCTCGGTGACGTGCGCGAACGGTCAGAACGGTACGTGCGAGGCGACGCTGTGGCACTCGCCGAACGACAACTCGTGCATCCCGTCGAACGAGTCGGGGGTCGACGTGTCGACGCAAGCGCGGATCGTCCCCGAATCGTTCCACCCGACGTGCGGGCAGACGTTCACCGTCATCTCACGCGGGACGGCGCGCTTCCAGAACGTGTTCGGCTGGTACAACGCGACCGCCGCCGGCCAGCTCCCCGATCCGAGCGATCTGCACGTCATGATCCAGTGCACCGACGCGCCGGGGACGGCGACGACGCTCGATGTGACGACCGCGCCTGGATACAAGGGCGGCGATATCGGCTTCTTCCTCCTGACGCCCGAGGATCACACGGCGCACGGCACGTGCGCGGCGGGCAACTGCTGTCCGAGCGTCGCCGGGTTCCAGAGCGGGCAGGGCTACGTCTACTACTCCCAGCGCGACCTCGATCCCGACTACGCCGCGGCCGCGCCGTACATCCACCTGCTCCTGGTGCCGAGCACCATCGAGCCCCATCGCTACTACTTCGCCTGGGAGGACACGTTCGACACGACGAGCGCCGATTTCACCGATCTCGTGATCGCGGTGGACGGCGTCGAGTGCGGCGGCGCGGGCGTGTCGTGCAACACGGGGAAGCTCGGCGCCTGCGCGCTCGGGGTCACCGAGTGCACGGGGGGGGCGACGACGCCGACGTGCCAGGAGCTCGTCCAGCCGAAGCCGGAGATCTGCAACGGCGTCGACGACGACTGCGACGGCGTCGTGGACAACGGCGCGACGTGCCCGACGCCGGGCGACCAGTGCATCAACGGCGCGTGCGTCGCCCCGTGCGGCTCGGAGGTCTTCTGCGGACCGGGGCTCACGTGCGACAACTCCAAGTGCGTGGCCCCCGCGTGCGCCAGCGTGAGCTGCGGGGCCGATCAGGTGTGCCGCGGGGGCACGTGCGAGACGGCGTGCGCCGGCGTCGTATGTCCGTACGGTCAGACGTGCGTGAACGACGTGTGCCTCGACCTGTGCGCCGGCGTGACGTGCGCGGCGTCCGAGGTGTGCAGCGACGGCGTGTGCTTCCCCGGGTGCGCGGCGTGCGGAGGGGTCACGTGCACCGCGCCGCTGTCCTGCGACAGCGCGTCCGGAGGCTGCGTCGATCCGTCCTGCGCGTCTCCGTGTCCGAGCGGGACGTACTGCTCGAGCGGTGCGTGCGTGCCCGCGTGCACGGGCGCCAAGTGTCCGGGTGGTGCGGCGTGCACGAACGGACAGTGCGCGCCGCTGGCGAGCGCGAGCGACGCCGGCATGGAGGCGGGAACGCTCGGACCGCCCGGAAAGCCTGGCGCGGACGGGGGCACGGGCGGGGTCATGGGCGGGCACACCGGGGGCGGCACCGACGCGAGCGTGGGCGGCGCAGACGCGGGGGGCTTCGCGCAGAGCTCGGCAGGCTGCGGCTGCTCGACGCCGGGCTCGAGGCGCGAGCGCATGGGTCACGTGAGCGCGTGGCTCGCCGCGATCGCGATGGCGGGAGTCGCGGCGCGCCGGCGCCGCCGGGCGCGGGCCTGACGAGCCCGCGGCGTGCTCACATCGGGGTGCAGTCGATCGTGGACGGCGACTGGCACGCCTCGGTGATCTGTCCCTGGCAGTTGTAGAGCGAGCAGGTCCCGCCGGCGCCGCACTCCGCGTTCGTCTTGCAGAGCTGCGCGCTGGAGAGGATGCTCGACGGACAGGTCGGGCCGGTCTGGCAGCTGATGGTGAACGCGCCGCTGATGCTCGTCACGTTCAGGCAGCAGATCTGGTTGGCCTCGGGGCAGTCGCTCTTCTCGTCGCACGACTGCTGGTTGCCGGAGCACGCGGCGGTCACGCCGAGGCACGACGCGCTGCCACCCGAGCCCTGACAGCACTCGTGGCCGGGGACGGCACACTGCGCCCCGCCGCACTCGACGTTTCCCGGGTCGCACGCCGTCCCGCCCGCGGGGCCGACGCACGGACCGGCGTCGTGCGTGTCGGTGAGCCCGCCTGACCCGCTTCCGCTGCTCTTCGACGACTGGCTCCCGGTCGTCCCGGCGGACGAGCTCGACGAGCCGGCCGTGCTGTTCCCACTGCCGCTCGTGCTCGCGCCGCTGCTCGCCTGAGATCCGCTCGTCGCGCGCGACGTGCTGGCTCCGGTGCCGGCGTCGCCGGAGCCGGTGGACGACGGGCTGCTCGAGCAGTGAACGAGCACCATGCCCGCGGCGAATGCGGCGGACGAAGCAGAGAGTATCCGGGGTCGGGTCATCGCGGGCCTCCGCGAGACACCGTATCAGCTGGCGTCCGCGGCGGCGCCCTCACGTGAGCCCGGCGCGTCGCGGTTCCAAAGCGTACGGCTGAGCGCGTCGACCATCCGCCGCGCGATCTCGGGCCGCGGGAGCCCTGCGACCGCGACGAGATCGGCCGGCACCTCGCGCGCGAGGTCCTCACGGATGGCGTGGATCGCGGCCTCTTGGGCCTCGCGGACGCGGATTCGGGCCTCGGGCGAGAGCCGCGCGTCGGCCCAGGCCGCCACCTGCCAGCCAAGGGCGGCGTGGCGCGTCTCGTCCGGCGCGATCACCCGCATCACGTCCCGCACCCCGCGGTCGCTGGCCGCCCTCGACTGATGCATCGCGATGAGCGCGCCGAGCGTCTCGCGCACGCACCCTTCGGCGGCGTTCTCGATCGCCAGCGCCTCGAGCGAACGCACCTTGGGTCGACGCATGCGGGCCTTCGCGGGCCGCGAGCCGTAGCGGCGCGCGACGCGTCCCGTCATCCGAGCGTGGCGGACCTCGTCTTCCCGCGCGACCTCGGCGGCGTGGAGGAGCTCGGCGGGCGCTCCGTGAGCGGCGAGCTCCTGCCGGAGGACGTCGAAGGCGTCGACGGAGGCCGCCTCGAGGTGCGCGGACTCCGCGAAGTAGCGGCCGACGACCGAGCCCCGAGAGCGCTCCGCGCGCAGCCCCGGTGGCCGCCGTCCGGTGCACGCCTGGAAGCACGAGAGCGCGCTCCCGCCGTCCGTCGCCTCCACGGCGCACCCCGAGACCGACTGCGAGCCGCCGCACCAGATCGTGCACTGCGCCGAGCTGTAGAACGCGCCGTCGATCAGCGCCGACGCGTCGAAGCAAGAGAGCGGCACCTGGGCTCCGACGCAGCCGATCGTCGAAGGGTGGCACGGGTCCCCCGCGTCGCGGAGCCCGGCTTCGCGCGGGCCGCCGTCTGCCGAGGGGCCTCCCGGCACGCACCTGCACTCGGGGACGCCGTCGACGCAGCTGTGCTGGTAGACGTACCCGGCGATGCAAATCCCGGTGCACTCCGCGACGCCGCAGCTCGCGTCGGGGACGGGCGAGGTCCCCGTGTCCGCGTGACCCGTCGTGCCGCCGTCGTGGCCCGCGGGCTCGGAGCTGGTCACCGCGCCGCCGCATGCGACGCTCCCGATCGCGAACGGGACGGCGAGCGACGACCACAACGCACGCCGGAGGACTTCGCGAAGCTGCGTCTCGAGCATGATGCGAGTCTCTCCCACTAGACGCTAGCGCATGCGGGGCGTCCGCTCCAGAAGGCGGCGTTCAGCGCGTCGAGCATCGCCAACGCCTGCTCGGGACGCGGGAGCCCGGCGACCGTTCGCAGCTCGGACGGAACCTCGCGCGAGAGCTCGGATCGCAACGCCGCAACGGCGGCGTCTTGCGCGGCGCGGATTCTCCCGCGCGCCTCCTCCGTGAGCTGCGCCTCCGCCCACTCCGCGACCGCCCACCCGAGGGCGGCGTGGCGCGTCTCGTCGGGCGCGATGCTCGCCATCACGGCGCGCACGTGCGGGTCGGCCGCGGTCTCGGCCTGGTGCATCGCGAGGAGGGCGCCGACGGTCTCGCGGACGCACCCCTCGACCGCGTTCTCGAGCGCGAGGGCCTCGATCGAACGAAGCTCCGGCCGCGCGCACTCGGCCTTCTCGGCGCGAGCGCCGTACCGCCGGGCGAGCCTCGCGGTCATGCGCGCGTGGCGTACCTCGTCGCGCCTCGCCGCGGAAGCCGCCCGAAGGAGGCGCTCGGGCGCGCGGTGCGCGCGGAGCTCTGCCTCGAGGATCGCGAACGCGTCGACCGCCGCCGCTTCGAGCTGCGCGGCGTCCGCGAAGTGCCGTCCGACGCGCGGACCGCGCGCGCGCGTGTCGCGCATCCCCACGGGACGCCGTCCGAGACAGCCGACGAAGCACGACAGGTCGTTGCCGTCGCTCCCCGCCACGACCTCGCAGCTGACGATGTCGGAGGACCCTCCGCAGAGCGTGACGCACTCCGATGCCCCGTAATACGTACCGGCGTCACCCGCGAGCGGTGGGTCGAAGCACGACGCCGGGATCGTCGTCCCTCCACAGCCCACGGCGGTCGGGTGGCACGGGTCGCCGGCGTCGAAGGTCTCGAGGACGTCGGGACCCCCCGCGTCGACCGTCACGACGACGTCGGCCACGCCCGCGTCGAACGGCGGCGGGCTCTCCGGGACGCAGACGCAGCTCGCGACGCCGTCGACGCACACCTCCTCGTGGACGTAGCCGGTGAAGCACTTCGTGTTGCAGACCGCGATCCCGCAGCCGGCGTCGGAGGGCGCGTGGTCACCTGTGTCGCCACCGCCGGCGTCGCGGAGGAGCGGTGAGGCGGTCACGGAGCCACCGCACGCGGCGGTCAGGGCGAGCGGGGCGGCGAGCCCGGCGGAGAGGGCGCGACGGAGGAGGTCACGGAGCTGGGTCTCGAGCATGGGACGTAAGCAACAGCAAACCGCGCGCCAGCCTGACTCCTCGACGAATCACGCGGTTGTCGGTGGGCCACCGTGTGCCACCACGGGCGCCAGGAGCCTACCCGCGCTCGTCAACCGCCTACCGACGAGGAATGCCGGACGGACGCACGGGTGCCAGGTGTCAGCCCGCTACGGGCTGGCTGACACCTTCCGTTACGTAGCCGACGTGCGCGCAGCGTGACCGCCACCCCGCGCTCGCGGCGT
>Ga0209415_10017921_pt1 | contig 11222 bp, 10 predicted proteins | sample PeaSoiSIISIP2007_FD_187696 | JGI IMG/M metagenome (GOLD analysis project Ga0209415, IMG submission 187696) | Peat soil microbial communities from Weissenstadt, Germany - SII-SIP-2007 (SPAdes) (version 2) | ecosystem: Environmental > Terrestrial > Soil > Wetlands > Peat | place: Germany...
CTTCCGTTCGCGCAGGCGCCCCAAGAAGCCATGTCTCTCACCGTGAGGACAGCGGGCGAATCCACCAACCTGGCGCCTTCCCTGCAGAGGGTTGTGCGCCAACTGGACGCCGACCAGCCGCTGTTCGATGTGCGCAGCCTGGAAGCCGCGCGCGGCCTCAGCGCGGCACCTCAGCGCCTGGCGGCAGTCTTGCTTGGCGGCTTCGCAGCGATGGCACTGCTGTTGGCTGCGATTGGGATTTACGGCGTGGTCTCGTACAGCGTAACTCAGCGCACGCGCGAGATCGGGGTGCGGATGGCCCTGGGAGCCGCACGTTCGGACGTGCTGCAACTGATCGTCCGGCAGGGGCTGTTCCTGACGTTGGTTGGCCTTGCGGCCGGCCTGGCTGGAGCACTGGCCCTCGTACAGGCGCTGAAAAGCCTGGTGTTCGGCGTGGGACTCGCTGACCCAGTCACCTTCGTAGTGGTGTGTCTCACATTGGGCGGCACGGCACTGCTGGCGACTTACCTACCAGCCCGCCGGGCGACCCGCTTAGAGCCGATCTTCGCACTGCGCAACGAATAGCACAAAGCACAACCTCCGCTTGCTGACGCGCGCGGCTCGGTAACTTTAGGCGCGGCTCGGTAACTTTAGGCGCGGCTCGGTAACAGGCGCGGCTCGGTAACGTGTGTCACAAATGGCACTAAAACTGCTCAGGCGGGAACTGTTTTGGCCCTTGGCATGCCTAATTGCGGTGATATTATGGAGAACAGATGAGCTTACTGTCGCCGAGATTGCAATTACGGGTCGCGCAGAAGCAAATTTTGACTCCGGGCCTCGTCCAGATGGTCACGGTGCTCCAGCTTAACCGGTTGGAGCTAAAAGAGATGATCACCCAGGAGATCGTCAAGAATCCGGTTCTCGAGGAATCCACGGAGGAACCGGGCGAGGAAATCACGCCTGAGGAGTTGTTGCCACTCCTCGAGACAGACCGGGTCACCGATCCGGCCGACCAGCAGATTCTGGAAGCTTCGGTGCAGGGCGAATCCAGCCCGCTCGATGGATCCATCAGCGAATCCGCCATCAACGGCAGTGTGTTTGCCGATGCCGAGGAGACCGCCGCGGCCGTGGCTGTGCCAGAGACGGTTTCTCCCGATCCAATCGAAGCGCCCACCGCGACCGACCCGTTCGATGAGATCGACTTCGGCTCGTTTTTCGACGACTACCTGGACCCTGGCTACAAAAGCCCGGCTTCGGAGTCGGTGGAAAAGCCGTCATTCGAGACCTTCCTGTCGTCTCCCGTCACGCTGGGGGATTATCTGCGTTCGCAACTGAGCGTTAGCCTCGTCTCCGACGCCGTCCGCGACGCCGCCGAATCGATTATCGGCAACCTGGACGAAGACGGGTACGTTTCGGCTTCGCTGGACGAGATCGCCGCCGCGGGTCAGCACAAGATTGAACTCGTGGAGGAGGCACTGCGCGTGGTGCAGTCGCTCGATCCGGCCGGCGTGGGAGCGCGCAACCTGAAAGAATGCATGCTGCTGCAGATCGAGAGCGGCAATGGCAAGGGTGGCGTGGCCTGGCAGATTGTTTCCAACCACCTTCGTCTGCTGGAAACCCATCAATTAAAAGAAATCGCCAAGCTGATGGGCCGGCCGATGGAACATGTCGAGACGGCCGTCGTGGCGATCCACCATCTGAACCCGCGGCCCGGCCAGCGCTACTCGGGAGCCGGCGCCCGCCTGGTGGAGCCGGATGTTTTCATTACCAAAGACGGCGACGACTATATCATCCAGATGAACGATGACGAAGTGCCGCAGCTTCGCCTCAACGCGCAGTACCGGCGCATGCTGGACCGGGATAACGGCGCCACCAAAGAGGTTCGCGACTACGTGCGCGAGCGCTACGTTTCCGCTATCCAGCTCATGAAAAACATCGAGCAGCGGAAGCAGACCATCATGAAGGTGTGCCAGGCGATTGTGCGGCGCCAGATGGACTTTCTCAGCCAGGGACTGGACTACCTCAAGCCGATGATGATCAAAGAGGTCGCTGAGGAAGTTGGGGTGCATCCTTCCACGGTGAGCCGCGCGGTAGCCAGCAAATACGCGCACACGCCGCAGGGCGTCTTTGAGCTGCGCTATTTCTTCTCGGAGGCGGTGCAAGGGCCTTCCGGCGGCGGCACACCGCTGCTGCTGTTGAAGCGCAAGGTGAAAAAGATGATCGAGGACGAGGATCGCACACGGCCCCTCACCGACGAACAGATCACCGCGATGCTGCAATCCGCGGGTATCAATGTCACGCGCCGCACAGTTGCCAAATACCGCGAAGATATGAAAATTCCGTCGACGCACCAAAGACGCTTGCGAAATTAAAGGCACCGCTCCCTTTGGTCACGGCTCGGAAACGCGGAGGGAGCGGTGATTTGCCCCCTTCGGCTGCGACCGTAGAAATAAGCTATAAAGGAGGAGGAAGGGTTTTTTGGCACCCGGAAACGGGCAAGCCTCCTCTAAAAACGGAGAACCCATGAAGATCACGTACACGGGTAGGCAAGTGGAACTGGCTCCGGCCCAGTTGAAAAAGCTGGAGGCACGCTTCGCCAAAGTCGGGAAGCTGCTGGACGGCCGCCGGGAGTGCGAGGCCCACGTGATTTTGTCCCTGGAACGGCACCTGCACCAGGCCGAGGTGACGGTGAATTACTTCAATCACAAGTTCGTGGGAATCGGATCGAGCACCGACCTTTTCCAGGCCATCCACGGGGCCGTCGAGAAACTGGAAAAGCAAGCGATCAAGGAACGCACCAAGTGGCGGGACAAGAAGCGCATGCCCACCAGCAAGTCCGAATTGAGCAAGCGGGAGCCGGTGGCCGCAGCCAAAGTGCCCGAACCGGCCACCGAACGGCGTGTTCACAAAGTGAACCACCATCAGAAGCGCAAGCCGATGACCGTGGATGAAGCGGTTCTGGAAATGGACCAAACGCGCGATTACATGGTCTACCGTGACGCGAAAACCGACCGTGTCTCCGTTCTAGTACGCCGCCGCGACGGCCACTTCGATCTCGTGGAAGGATAACGAAACAGGGATGCCGCGCAAGAGTTCCCCCGCGGGCCATCCCAAGAAGAATATCGCCGAAAAACCGGACCTGGTGGCGATCACCGGGCTCAGCGGCTCAGGCAAAGCCTCCGTTCTGAAGGCGCTGGAGGACCTCGGCTACTATTCGGTGGACAACCTGCCGGTCGAGCTGATTCCCAAGTTTGCGGAGCTGCTGCGCGACAACCCCGCGGTGCGGCGGGCCGCCATCGTGGTGGATATTCGCGAGGGCACCGGTCTGCAGCGGTTCCCCGAAGTCTTCTCGGGGCTGCGCGGCGCGGTCAATCCCCAGTTAATTTTCCTGGAAGCGGATGACGAAGCGCTGGTGCGGCGTTTCAGCGAAACGCGCCGGCCCCATCCGCTGGGTACGGGGCGTTCCATCGTCAAAAGCCTCGCCATGGAACGAGCGCGGCTGGCGCCCATACGGGCCACGGCCGATCTGATCATCAACACTTCCAAATACACCGTACACCAGCTCCGCGATGTGATCGACGACCGGTTCCGCGACCGGCGCCACGGTTCCGAGATCATGATCAACGTCACCAGCTTTGGCTATCGCAACGGCGTGCCGGCCGATAGCGACCTGGTGTTCGACGTGCGCTTCCTGCCCAATCCCAACTACGTTCCCCGCTTCAAACACCTGACCGGCCAGAATCCGGCGGTGGCAAAGTATATCCGATCGTTTCCACAGACGGTCGAGTTCATTGCGCGCATCTCCGACCTGCTGATTTACCTCTTGCCGCACTATATCCGGGAGGGCAAAAGCTATCTGACCATCGCTTTCGGATGTACCGGTGGACAGCACCGCTCGGTGATGATCGCCGACGAGATCCGCAAGCAACTGGTAAAGGCCGGCTTCGATGCCAAGGAGAGCCATCGGGATATTGCGCAGAAGTCAGTATTCACGGCTGAGACGTCGAGACGCAAAGGGAAAGCTAAAGCTAAAGGCGCACGCGTCTGAGGATGCTGGTGGGGCAGGCTTCAGCCTGGCGTCGGGCTTCAGCCCGGCATCGCGCGCATCACGTGAGGCGACCGCGCCGGCTAAAGCCGGCTGCAGGCTGAAACCTGCCCCACCGGGCGCTGTGCCAAAATGGGCTAAGTGGAACGCGTCTATTTCGACCATAACGCTACGACGCCGGTTGCTTCCGAAGTCTTGGAGGCGATGGTGACGGCGTTCGGCCAGACATTCGGTAACGCGTCCAGTATCCATCACTTCGGGCAGGCAGCCAAGCAGCGTTTGGAGGCGGCGCGGCGGCAGATTGCTGCTTCCATCCATGCCAATCCCGCGGAAATTGTCTTTACCAGCGGCGGGACGGAATCGGACAACATGGCGGTGTTGGGCGTGGTCCGCGCGGTCTCCGGTCCGCGGCACGTGATCACTTCCGCCATCGAGCATCCCGCGGTGCTCGCGGCCTGCGCGCAGTTGGAGCGCGAAGGCGTGGAAGTTACGCGCTTGCCGGTGGGCGCTTCGGGGGTGTTGGATCCGGAAAGTGTGGGCCGGGCGTTGCGGCCGCAGACGGTGCTGGTTTCCGTGATGCACGCCAATAACGAATTGGGCACCATCCAGCCGATTGCCGATATTGCCCGCATCGCGCACGAAGCCGGGGTGGTGATGCATGTGGATGGAGTGCAGGCGCTGGGCAAGATCCCGGTGGACGTGAACGCTTTGGGCGCCAACCTGTACAGTATGAGCGCGCACAAGCTGTACGGACCTAAGGGCGTGGGCGCGCTGTACGTTCGCAAGGGGACTAAGATAGCGGCGCTCACTTTCGGCGGCCATCACGAGCGCGATCGCCGGCCAGGGACGGAGAACGTGCCGGCCATCGTAGGTTTCGGCGCGGCGGCGGAACTGGCTGCGGGCAATCTGGTGGCAGATGGCCAGCGAATCGCCGGGTTGCGCGATTATCTCGAAAACGCGGTGCTCGATCGGATCGGGGAGACGGGCGTCAATGGCGCGCGAACCGAACGCACGCCCAACACCGCCAACATCTATTTCGATGGCATCGATGGCGAGGCGCTGGTGATCGCGCTCGATCTGCGCGGCTTCGCTGTATCCACCGGTTCAGCCTGTTCTAGCGGAGCGGTGACGCCGTCGCATGTGCTCACAGCCATCGGGCTTTCCGCCGAGCGTGCGCGCGCCAGCATTCGTTTTTCGCTGGGAAGCTCCACCACGCTCCGGCAAGTGGACGCACTGGTGGAAGCGCTGGAGGCTTCGGTGGTCCATCTGCGCAGAATCTCGGTACATGCCTGACGCTCCCATTGCGGTCGCGATGAGCGGCGGCGTCGATAGCTCCGTTGTGGCGGCGCTACTGACGCGCGAGGGCCGGCCGGTGGTCGGTTTGACCATGCAGCTCTGGAATCAGCGGCGTCTGCCGGAACTTTCCACCGAGGGCGCGACCGGACGTTGCTGTTCGCTCGACGACGTGTACGACGCACGCCGTGTAGCCGAACAGATTGGGATCCCGTACTACGTTGTGAATTTCGAGCAGCAGTTCGAAGACCAGGTGATCAAGCCGTTTGTGGCGGAATACCTGGCGGGCCGTACGCCCGTTCCGTGCACGCTTTGCAACAACTACATCAAGTTCGATCGCTTCCTGGAGATGGCCGACGCGGTGGGCGCCAATCACATCGCCACCGGTCACTATGCCCGCATTCGCCGGTCGGCGGAGACCGGCCGTTACCAGTTGCTACGCGCCGTGGATAGCACCAAGGACCAGACCTATTTTCTGTTTGGCCTGACGCAGCCGCAGCTTGCGCGCACGCTGTTTCCGCTGGGCGAAATGACTAAGCCCGAGGTACGCGAACTGGCGCGTTCGATGGATCTTTCGGTGGCGGCCAAGGGCGACAGCCAGGAGATCTGTTTCGTGCCCAACGGCGACTATGCCGCCTTTATGAGCGCTTATCTCAAGGACACCGGCGTGCCGGCCGAGCGCACACGCGGCCCGATTGTGACCACGAGCGGCCGAACCATCGGCGAACACCAGGGCGTGCACCACTTCACCGTCGGGCAGCGGAAGGGGCTGGGCGTGGCGGTGGGCGAGCCGTTGTACGTAATTGCGACCGATGCGCAATCGCAGCGCGTGGTGGTGGGCGGCAACGACGAACTGCTCTGCAAGCGCCTAGTCGCGACGGACGTCAACTGGATATCGATTGCTGGCGCACCCGAGCCAATCCGTGCCCAGGTGAAGATCCGCAACAAGCACGCAGCCGCTCCGGCGACCCTGCAGGCCACATCGGACCCGGGCCGTGTTGAGGTGGTGTTCGATGAGTCGCAGCGGGCCGTGACTCCGGGACAGGGGGCGGTGTTCTACGACGGCGATTTGGTGCTGGGGGGTGGGTGGATCGAGTGAAAGGCATGGACAAGAGCATCCGCGTCTACCACAATCACGAGGAAATGAAGGCGGACGAATACCGGTATTGGCAAAGTCGGCCGGTCCATGAGCGGATGGATGCCGTCGAGGAAATCACCCTTGCCATTTACGCCATGAAGGGCACTAAGGAGCCGGATGTTCCAAGACTACAAAGACCTCTTGTCTGCCTTCAACGCCCACGGCGCTAAATACCTCATCGTAGGCGGCTACGCCGTATCCTTTCATGCGCAACCGATACCAAACCCGACACAGGCAGGAATGCCCAATGCCACTTAGTTTTCCCCAATTTGGAAATCGTGCCGAACTGGTGGGGCGGACCCCCGGTCCGCGCAGGTCCCCCGGACCTGCTCTTGGCTGGGAGAAGCAGACATCGAGGAGCTTCGTGCTGCGAGCAAGAACGGGTCCGGGGGACCCGTGCGGACCGGGGGTCCGCCCTACCGGTTCGGCACGATTCTTGGGTTTGGGATAAGTAAGTGCCGAGGCGCAGCGGGCTGTGACGCCGGGGCAAGGGGCGGTGTTCTACGATGGCGAACTGGTCTTGGGCGGCGCTTGGGTCGACTCATCGCGGAAAACGCCCACATATTGAACCTCTTCTTCGAGCTCAATGCCGAAGCGCTGCCGCACCCGTTCTTTGAGCTCTGCGATCAGCACGCACAGATCGGCCGCTGAGCCGCCGCCGGCATTGTAGATCAGGTTCGCATGATAGGTGGCCACGCGAATCTGGCCGCGCTCGATGCCTTTCGCGCCCACCTGCTCCAAAAAGTACGCCGACGCCACCTTGCCCTCGCGCACCACGCTCGCCGGAACTGCGGCGGCCACCGCGGGCGGCAGGTCGCGCAAATGTAGATTCTTGAAGATGCTGCCGGCGCACTTCATGGTGACCGGGAATTTTTCGTTGCGAACCTTCAGGATGTCGTCCGCCGTCCGGCGCAATACGGCCGCGTCCGCGGGATCGAGCAGCAGGTCGGTCGAAAAAATGATCCACTCCTTGTGCCGTTTGAAAATGCTCTCGCGGTATTGAAACTGGCACTGCTCTCGGGTAAACATGCGCACCGCCGACCCATCGTAAAACCGGACCTGGACTACGCGCTCGGAAATCTGGTGCCCGTAAGCGCCGGCGTTGCCGTAAACTGCGGCGCCCACCGAACCGGGAATGCCCGCCAGCGTTTCGAGGCCCTGGAGACCTTTGGCGATCGCGAAGTCCACCAGGCTCTCCAACTCCGCGCCGGCGTCGGCCGTCACTGATGGTCCATCGGCGGTTAGACTGTCGGCCCGAAAACGCAGCACGATGCCGCGGAAGCCCTCATCCGAAACGATCAGGTTGGTGCCGCCTCCGATTACCATGGTTTCCAGTCCGCTGGTGCGCGCCGCTTCCATCGCCGCCACGAACGATTCCACGCTGCGGGTCTCCGCGTACACGTCGGCCGGGCCGCCAATCGCAAAGCGTGTGTGCGGGGCCAGCGGCGTGTCGGTGGAAACGGTTAAATTAGGAATCTCGGCGAGGCGTGCCTGCGCCTCTTCCGCGGTTGGCATTATCTCAATTATAAAGGGAGGCTTTCCATGCGCTCTGCATTTCCCGGCATTCCGCCCGCGGGCATCGAGTTCTTTCGCAGCCTGGCGCGCCACAACAAACGGGACTGGTTTTTGCCGCGCAAACATATCTTCGAAGAACAGGTTAAGCAGCCGATGCGTGAGCTGGTAGCGGCGGTGAACGCGGCCATGATGGACTTCGCTCCGGATTACACCACCGATCCGGACAAAGCCATCTACCGCATCTATCGCGACACGCGCTTCAGCAAGGACAAGACGCCCTACAAGACTCACCTGGCGGCCAATTTTCGCTGGCGGGGAAGCGGGCGGCACGAAGGCGCCGGCTTTTACTTCGCCATCTCGCACAAGGAAGTGGCTATCGGCGGCGGCTTCTATATGCCGACGCCGGAAGCTTTACTCGCGCTCCGCAATCATATTGCGGACAACTATGAGGAGCTGCCGAAAGTTGCCGGATCGCGCACCGTGCGCCGGCTGCTGGGTGAAGTGCAAGGCGAGCAGCTCACGCGCGTGCCCAAGGGATTTGCGGCCGATCATCCAGCGGCGGACTGGCTGCGCTTCAAGCAATACATCTTGTACGTGGTGTTAGAGCCGGAAATCGCGAGCAGCCCCGCGCTGCTTCGCGAGATCGTACAGCGATTTCGCGCGATGACTCCGTTTATCGCGTTCCTCAATCGGGCGCTCGCACCGGCGAAGAAGAAGATTGACGCGCGGGAGTTGCTGCTGTAGCGCGAAGCAACCGCTCCCTTTGGTCACGGCTCGGTAACGCAAACCCCCGCTTGCTTACGCGCGCGGTTCGGTAACGCGAGGGGCAGCGCGGCGCGGAAACGTGAGGGAGCGGGGGCTGGCCGGGCCCTACTGCACGGGTTGTTTTTTGCGCGGCCGGGAGGAAGTGCGCTTCTTCTGCCCTTCCTGGCCACCGGTCTTGCGCGGAGGCCGGGGGCGGCGCATCGGCTTGGGCGGAGCCTCCGGAATAGGAATTTCGCCAGTGGCCGTAGGCTGACCCGGCACCAGCGGTTGCGGCTCGTCAACCTCTTCCTCTTCCTCAGCTGCCGCGACCGGCTCCGGCTCCGGCGGGGCGGCCGGCGGGTGGAACTCCGCGCCCAGATGTACGATGAGCCCCTTTTCTTCATCGGCCTGAATACGGACCAGCGATTTGTCCTGGGCGTAGTTCAGCAGTTCGCCGAATTCCTGGAAGCCAAACTCGCGCCAGTCCAATTTGGGCTGTTCCTGCCTGACCCACTCGGCCAGTTCGTCGGCATTGGCGCCGTTGTCGATATCGAAGCGATGCGTCTCCAGGACGTCGCGCAGTAGCGGGATGGCCTGCTCCGGCTTGGCGCCCGGTTTTTCCGGCGCTGCGCCCTTGCGGCGGATCATGTATCGACCTTCTCCGCCCGACACCTCAACGAATTCGGCCTTTTGCAGCTTCTCCACGAAATCGGTGAACGAGCTGGCGCCATAGGCCTTCTCGTTGAAGGTGGAATCGAGCTGCAACATGGTGGATTTGAGCAGGCCCAGTTGCGGCCGCACCTCGCGGCGCTCCAGCACGCCCAAAGCACGCTCCACCAGAGGCATCGCCAGCGCCAGATCCAAAGCGATGCGTTTTTGCGGCTGCCGCTGCGGCCGGTCCTGCTGCGGCTGCTGCTGTTGCGGCTGCGATTGCTGCGGTTCGCGGGGCGGCTGGGGCGGCCGGGAGGAGCGCGGCTCGTCGATGATGGCTTCGTAGGCCACAAATTCGTGGCAGTTCTTTTGCAGGATGGTGCTGGTGAACGCCCGCCCGCCGACGACGAATACGCGCTTATCGTATTGTTTCAGTTTGTTTACCAACGCAATGAAATCGCTGTCGCCGCTGACAATGCAAAAGGCGTTGATGTGGTCATGAGTGAAGGCCATCTCGAGAGCATCGAGAGCCAGGTTGATATCTGCTCCGTTTTTGTCGCCACGGGGAGAGGGGTCGCGTTGCACCATCTGCACGGCGTGCTCGGATAGAGCGCGCGTGGCAAATTCCTGCCTTCCCCAGTTCGCGTAGGCGAATTTAGTGACGATCTCGCCGCGCTCCTTCAGAGCGTCCAATACGGCGGCCACGTCGAACTCGCGGTGCAGCGTGGATTTCACGCCGATTTCGATGTTATCGAAATCGATAAACACCGCGATTTTGAGTTTCTGTTCCATCTACAATCCTTAATTCGAAAATTCGGTGTGGCGGGCCGCGGATGGTCCGCCGCGCCTTGTCAGGCCTTCGGTCAGCCGCAAGTCTCTAGGGCGGCGGCGACCTCGGGCCAAGTTTCCCTGAGTGGTAGTGTATCTTAATTCATCGTCGCAAGTACGCAGCCAAATCCGCCCCCCTGGTAAACTCCTCCTGCAACTCCCGCGACCGCAAATTTTCACGCACGTGTTCCAGCTTTTGAATGTAGAGGGAAAGGGCACGGTCGATATGCTCGCGGTTGGTTGCCAGTATGTCGCGCCACAGCTCATACGAGCTGAGCGCGAGCCGTGTCATATCGGACAATCCGGGGCCGGCCACTTGCAGTTCACGACGATCCGTCACGCCCTCGGATACGGTGGAAGCCAGTGAGGTAGAAGCGAGCTGCGCCAGGTGCGAGGTGAGGGCGACTACACGGTCGTGCTCATCCGAATCGAGCACCACGATGCGCGCTCCGATCCGCTCCAGCCAGACCCGGAACTCCTTAGCCAGCGGAGTCTCCAGTTCGGCGGGCTCGTCCGGAGTCAGCACCCAGGTGCGGCCGCGAAAGAGATTCTCGTCACCCGCCGCGGCGCCGCGCTTCTCTTTGCCGGCCATGGGATGCCCGCCCAGGAACTGGCCGCGCCGGATGAACTGGCGGGCCAGGTCGACGATCTCATTCTTGGTGCTGCCCGCGTCGGTGACCAGCGCCCCCGGCCGAAGCAGCGGATCCAGATGGCGGATGGTATCGAGGATGCGGCCGATAGCTTGCGAGAGAAAGACCAGATCGGCCTCAGCAACGGCTTCGGCCAGAGGCGCGCCGCGATCGATGGCGCCGGCGGACAGGGCGTCGGCGATGGCGGGCGCCGAGCTTACGCCCAGGATGGCGCCGTCAAATCCCGCCTTGCGCAAAGCCAGGCCGAAGGAAGCGCCGATCAGGCCTGTACCGACGATGGTGACGGTTTTCATGATTGGCGGTCGCGGAACCCCCGCTCCCTGACGGTCGCGGTTCGGTAACGTGGCACAGGCATTCCTGCCCAATGCCACTTACTTAT
>Ga0209415_10017922_pt1 | contig 11222 bp, 12 predicted proteins | sample PeaSoiSIISIP2007_FD_187696 | JGI IMG/M metagenome (GOLD analysis project Ga0209415, IMG submission 187696) | Peat soil microbial communities from Weissenstadt, Germany - SII-SIP-2007 (SPAdes) (version 2) | ecosystem: Environmental > Terrestrial > Soil > Wetlands > Peat | place: Germany...
CCCGCCACACCAGAGCCGTCATGCCTTTGGCCGAGCGGGTGGTAATGATCTTTTGGGCCAGGGCGTAGGGGAGATTCGATCGGGTGGCCAAGGCGGCGGCGACGAAGTCTTCATCGCCCGAGGCAATGGCCGACATGATGGCCGGCTCTTCCAACTGCCCGGCCTTCAGCAGGCGGGCCGCCACGTCCATGGGGCCTTCGCCGACTTTTTGGTGGACCTGGGGATTGATCGAGCCGCGCTGGAAGTCGGCCATGTCCGATCCCACTTCCTCGACCCGGCGGCGCACTACGGCGGCGACGGCGGCCTTGGTTTCGGGGTCCAGATCGGCGCGTTCCTGCAAAACCTGCAACAGGCTTTCGGCGACGAAGCGGGCCAGCCGGGTGGCGGCGCGGGCCGACAGCTGGGGGCGGCGGACCATGGGGCCGTGCCAGGCCTCGTGCTCGGGCGCGCGGTCCAGCAGCATATCCAGGGTTTCTTCGCGGATCTGGGCGCTGGGATTGGCCAGCAGCACGGCAATGGCGTCGATATCGTCGGTGCGGGCGATGGCGTCGGCGACGCTGGCGCCCACCCCATTGCGCTTCGAGATGGCCGTCAGCTTGCCGCTCATGGGGCTGCTTTGGATGATCTCGAGCAAGTCTTCGTCGCTGAGCACCGGCGAGAATTGCAGTACCGGGGTGGAAACTTCCAACTCGCTGTCATGGGCCAGGGCGCGGATCAGCTCGGGCGGAGCATTGGCCACGTCCTTCAGGGCTTCGGCGAGAATCTGGCGCACGCGGGTGATCTGGTCGCGGGCTAACAGGGTCAGCGCCTCGTAGGTCATGTTCCGCAGGCGGTCCTGCTCGTCGGTGGACAGGCCGGGAGCCAGACGGGCAATCTTGGCGGCCAGATCGCCGCGCACGCTGGGGTCGGTGTCGGCGGCCAGCCGCAGATCGGCCTGCACCGGGGTCGCCTGATTGGCGGCGATCTGACGGCGCACGTCGGGATGAGGATCTTCGGCCAGATAATAGAGAATCTCGGGGCGCAGGTCCGGGCGGGCGGCCAAAACCCGGCGCACCTCCGGGTCCTTATGGCGGGCCAGTTCCTTGGCCTCTTCATAGGTCAGATCCGCGTCGCTGCGCAAACGGGTGGTGGGGTCCGAGGGACGCCCGCGCACCATGTCGAGAAGCTTGTCGACCAGGCCGCTCATCACGGAACATCCCGGTGATGGGGCAGGTCGGCCACCCGGAAGTCGCATTTTCCGTCGCGCTTGACCGCATACATGGCCTCGTCGGCGCGGGCCAGCAGCTCGTTCATGTTTTCATTCAGGCCGGGGGCGTGAACGGCCAGCCCCAGAGACATAGTCAACGGCATGGTCTCGGAGCCGGAGAATTCGTTCAGGGCCTTGCTGGCTTCCAGGATCTGGCGGCAGCGGCGCACGGCGATTTCCTCGTCGGCGCCTTCCAGCCAGATGGCGAATTCATCGCCGCCCAGGCGGGCCAGCAGATCGATGGGCCGGGTATGCTGGATCAAGATCTCGCGGACCACCTGCAAGGCTTCGTCGCCGCGCTTATGACCGTGCACATCGTTGACCAGCTTGAAGTTGTCCAGATCCACATAGATCAGCGAGGCGGCTTTGCCGTCGCGGGCCAGACGGCCGAAGCGGCGGGTCAGTTCCTCGAAGAAGGCGCGGCGGTTGAACAGGCCGGTCAGGGCATCGGTGCGCGACAGGGTCAGGATGCGCTCGTGATTGGCGATCTGTTCGTTGGCGATGCCGATCTGGTTGGCGACGTCTTCCAGCAACAGGCGTTCGTCGTCGTTCCAAGGAGTGGCTTCGCCGTCGCGCCAAACGCTGATGGCGCCGTTGACGTCGTGGCGATAGCGGGTGACGGCGGCCAGGGACTGGCGCTGTTCCACCGCGCCCTCGAAACGGTCGTCGGTGGCGAAATTGGCCAGCACGGTGGCGGCATCGCCCACTTCGCCGAAGATGGCGGCCGAGACATAGCCCATATTGTCGCTTTGATAGCGGAAGATCTGGCAGCCGGTGCTGCCCAGAGCGCGGGCGGTGGCCTCGGCGGCAATCTTCAGCATGTCGGCGGGGTCCACCACATCGCGGATGGTGCGCACGATATAAGTCAGCAGCCGTTCCCGGTTGTTGGCCCGGGCCAGAGCGGCGTCGCGTTCGCGCTCCAGGGTGATGTCCCGGCAGACGCCGCGGGCGCCCCGGCGGCGGCCTTCGCCGTCGAGCAGAGGCGAGGACGAGGCCAGAATGCAGGCGGGAACCCCATCGGCGCGGCGGAACCACACCTCGGCGTCCTCGACCGGCTTTTCCGAGCGGAAGGGGATCATGCCGTTGACGCCGGGTTGCTCCAAGATCAGTTCTTCGGGGCTGCGGCCCACCAGCTGATCGGCGGAATGGCCCAAAGCGCCACGGGGCGAGACGAAGATGAAGGTGCCGTCGGCTCCGACTTCCCAGGCGAAGTCGCTGGAAATCTCGACCAGATCCTTATAACGCTGGCGGGACTCCACCAGGGCGGATCGCAGGTTGCTTTCCAAGGTGACGTCTTTGGCCAGGATCAGGGCGGTGCCGTCGGCCAGAGGCAGAACGTTCAATTCATACAGCAGGGAACCGGCGGGGCCGGGCACCATGACCACTTCAATCTGAGAACGGCCGGTGGCGACGGTGCGGGCGACGCAGGCGGTCAAACCCGGCAGGCTGCCTTCGCGGGCGACATCGACGATGAAGGCGGCTTCGGCATTGAGGCCGTCGACCTGCCCCGAAGCGGCGGCGACCAGGACCGGAGAAGGGAAGCTGTCAAGCGCGTTGGAGGCAAGCGCATGGGTATCCTGCCGAGGATCGCTGTCCCATCCCAGTGCGCCCAACAGTCTTTTGACCGCGCTCATTCCACTCCAATCCGTCGCTTCTTTGCGCAGTCCCCAGCCGCCAGACGCGATACGGCGATGTCATTGCATATCTGCCGCACAGGATAACCGGCATTTTCCTTTTGGAATACGACAATTTCACCATAACCACAGGAAGCCTTGCGATGATGGGGGGTAAAGTCTTATCACCTTGAGGATGGCCGATATCATTTCTCCTGTTTCCGCTCTGGAATATTGGGTGTTCGATCTGGACAACACCCTTTATCCGGCATCTTGCAGCCTGTTTCCGCAAATCGACGTGCGGATGCGCCAGTTCATTGCTGAGGCGCTCAAGCTTCCGCTGGACGAGGCCTTCGCCTTGCAGAAACGTTACTATCACCAGTACGGCACGACGTTGCGCGGTCTGATGCTGAGCCATGGCATCGAGCCCGGCGAGTTCTTGGCCTATGTGCACGACATCGACTGTTCGGTGCTGGAGCCCGCGCCGGAACTGGTGGCGGCGGTGGCGGCTTTGCCGGGGCGGCGGATTATCTTTACCAACGGTTCCGAGCGTCATGCCCAGAATGTGCTGGCGCATTTGGGCATGGATCATCTGTTCGACGGCATCTTCGACATTCGGGCGGCGGACTATATCCCCAAGCCCAACGCCGAAAGCTACGCCATGATGCTGAAGCGCCATGACATCGACCCCCGTCGCGCCGCCATGTTCGAGGATATTCCGCGCAATCTGCTGCCTGCCTCCCAGGCCGGCATGACCACGGTTTGGGTGCGCGAAGGCGGCCACAGCCATTGGTCGGGAACCGAAGGCACCGACGAAGACTGCATGACCTATGTGGATCACGTCACGGATGACTTGGCCCGCTGGCTGGCCGACTGGCGCAAGGGCGCGCAGGGGAGATAACGGGAGGGGTAACTGGGACGGTAAATCGTCTGCGGCCTTGCTTTGACCGTTGCAGCCCGGTAATCCTTCTCGCTAACCCTTTCACATCCCCATTGATGGACCGCACGTCATGTCGTTGAGCCCCCATATCATTGCCCGCGTCGAGGAAGCCTGGGAAAACCGCGCTTCCGTCACCACCGAGACCCAGGGTCTGGTGCGCGAGGCCGTCGAGGCAACTCTGGACGCCCTGGATGCCGGCGAAGTCCGGGTGGCCGAAAAGATCGACGGCGCATGGGTGGTCAACCAGTGGGCCAAGAAGGCGGTTCTGCTGTCCTTCCGCCTGAACGACAACCGCCTGATGGCGGGCGGCCCCGGCAATGACGGCGTGTGGTACGACAAGGTGCCCACCAAGTTTGAAGGCTGGACCGCCGACAAGTTCAAGTCCGCCGGTTTCCGCGCCGTTCCCGGCGCCGTGGTCCGCCGCTCGGCCTTCATCGGCAAGGGCGTGGTGCTGATGCCCTCTTTCGTCAATCTGGGCGCTCATGTGGGCGAAAACACCATGGTCGACACCTGGGCCACCGTTGGCTCCTGTGCTCAGATCGGCAAGAACGTCCATCTGTCCGGCGGCGCCGGCATCGGCGGCGTGCTGGAGCCCTTGCAGGCCGGCCCGGTGATTATTGAAGACAACTGCTTCATCGGCGCCCGCGCCGAAGTGGCCGAAGGCGTCATCGTCGAAACCGGGGCGGTGCTGTCTATGGGCGTCTATCTGGGCGCATCCACCAAGATCATCGACCGCGCCACCGGCGAAGTGTTCATCGGCCGCGTTCCCGCTTATTCGGTGGTGGTGTCCGGCAGTATGCCCGGCAAGCCGCTGCCCGATGGCACTCCCGGCCCCAGCCTCTATTGCGCCGTGATCGTCAAGAAGGTGGACGAGAAGACCCGCTCGAAGGTTTCCATCAACGAGCTGCTGCGCGACTGAGGGTGATAAGACGATGACCTTGGCCGAACCGCTCGCTCTGGCTCAGGCGCTGATCCGCCGGGCCAGCGTCACGCCCGCCGACGACGGCGCGCTGGATGTTCTGCAAGACGCTCTGGAAAGCCTGGGCTTTCACTGCCTGCGTCTGCCCTTCGGCGGCGATGCGGGACGGCCGGTCATCGAAAATCTTTATGCCCGCCGGGGCAACGCCTCGCCCAACTTCTGCTTTGCCGGACATACCGACGTGGTGCCGCCGGGGCAAGGCTGGACGGTCGAGCCCTTTGGCGGCGACGTGGTGGGCGATTATCTGTTCGGGCGCGGCGCTACCGATATGAAGGGGGCCGTCGCCTGCTTCGTGGCGGCGGTGGCCGGCCTGCTTCAGGACGGCGAGCCCAACGGCTCCATCAGCCTGCTGATCACCGGCGACGAGGAGGCTCGCGCCCTGGACGGCACCGTGCGGGTGCTGGAAGCTTTGAAGGCGCGGGGCGAGCAAATCGACCTTTGCCTGGTGGGCGAGCCGACCAATCCCCGCGTTCTGGGCGAGATGATCAAGATCGGCCGCCGCGGCAGTCTGAACGGGCGGCTGCGGGTGCTGGGGGCGCAAGGCCACACCGCCTATCCCCATCTGGCCGACAATCCTTTGCCGCGTCTGCTGGCCATGCTGACCGCCATCACCGCCGAGCCGCTGGACCAGGGCACGCCCCATTTTCAGCCCTCGACCTTGGCCCTGACCACGGTGGATGTGGGCAATCCGGCCACCAACGTCATTCCGGCGGAAGCCCGCGCCGGGTTCAATATCCGCTTCAACGATCTGCATTCGGGCAAGAGCCTGGAAAGCTGGCTGCGCGCCAAATTCGACGAGGTGGGCGGAGCCTATGAGCTTGAGGTCGAGGTTTCGGGCGAAAGCTTCCTGACGCCGCCCGGTCCTTTGTCCGATGCCCTGAGCCGGGCCATCCAGGCCGAATGCGGCCGCGAGCCCGAATTGTCCACCTCGGGCGGCACTTCCGATGCCCGCTTCATCAAGAATTACTGCCCGGTGGCCGAGTTCGGATTGGTCGGCCAAAGTATGCACAAGGCCGACGAGAAAGCCGCCCTGGCCGATCTGACGACGCTGACCCGCATCTATGGCCGGGTGCTGCGCGAGATTCTGGCGTGACCGGGTCCGCCGCCGAGATGGGCCATGCTTTGTCCGGCATCAAGGCGGTGCTGCGCTTCGACGCCACCGCCTTTCGTTATTTCCCCGGCGGGTTGGGACCGTGCCTGCGGTCGTTCCAGGTCGGGCTGTGGGTGCTGCCGCTTCAGGCGCTGGTGGTCTGGCTGGATCTGCCCGAGGCCGTGGGACAGGGCGATCCCACCCGCTATATAGGCTTTCAGGCTCTGGCCTATCTGCTGTCCTGGCTCCTTTACCCGCTGCTGCTGGTGCCGTTGAGTGCCCACTTCCACCGCCATGACCGGCTGACCGCCTATCTCTCGGCCTTCAACTGGTTCCAACTGGTGGAATTCGCCGTGATGACGCCCATCATGGTTCTGGGCACTCTGAAGCTGCTGCCCATGGAAGTGGATCTGGTGATGTGGCTGACCGCCACGGCGGTGCTGCTGGCCTATGAATGGTTCCTGTTGCGCCGGGGGCTGGAATTGGAGCCCCTAAGCGCCTCGTCCATGGTGCTGATGAATTTCCTGCTGAACCTGCTGATCTATCGCGCCGCCGAGGTTCTGGCGTGAGCCGACCCCTGCCTATGCGGGTGTTGCTGGGGTTGGCGGTGGCCCTTCTGCTCGATACCCTGGTCCAGCTGTCGTGGAAATGGACGGCGTCGGGTCTGCTCGATGGCGGGGCTCACGACATCATTATGGCGGTGCTGCATCGGCCTTATCCGCTGGTGGTGATCGCGCTGATGATCTTGCAGATGATCAACTGGCTGAAGCTTCTGGCCCATGTGGATCTCAGCTTTGCCCAGCCCATCACGGCGCTGAGCTATATTTCGGTCTGCCTGCTGTCGGTGCTGTTGTTCGCCGAGGATTTGGGGCGCTATCAGATCATTGGCATCGGCTGTATCATCGTCGGCGTCTGGTTCGTCAGCCGCACCGAGCACCGCAGCGATGATCCGGTTGCCGCCATGCCCCGCGAGCTGGAACCATGAGTTCGGCGGTACCCCTGGTCGGCGTTCTGCTGGTGGTGGTCTGTTGCGCCATCGAAGGTTTCGCCCAGGTCTTTTATAAAAAGGGCGCCCGCGGGCGGCGGCGCTTTGTGGTTTACGGCACATCCCTGTTCGCGCTGGAGGCGGTGCTTTACACCGTGGCTCTGCGCTATCTCGATCTGTCGACGGCTTATCCTTTGGGGTCGCTGAGCTTTGTCTCGGTCACCTTGCTTTCTCAGTGGCTGCTGCGCGAACGGGTCACCCCGACGCGCTGGGTCGGCATCTTGCTGATTCTGGCGGGCGCAGCCTTGGTGGTGATGCACGCGTGAGTCTTTCCATCCGTTTCGTCGAATCCGAGCGCCAGATTCCGGCCGATCTCTGGCAAGCCTGTTTCCCGCCGCCGCTGGAAGGCCGCTGGTGGTTCCGTGCCATGGAGCAGGGCGGGCTGGAGGACCAGTTCGACTTTTTCTATGCCCTGGTCGAGGACGAGGGCCGTATCGTCGGCATCGCCCCCGCCTTCATGATGGATGTGGGCATTGAAATGGTGGTGCCGGAAGGCGTTCTGCCCCTTTTCCGCCTGATGGGAAAGGTGAGCCGCTCGGCCCTGTATCAGCGCACCTTGTTCGCAGGCTCGCCCTGTTCCGACGAAGGAGTGGTCGGCTTGCTGCCCGGTGTGGACCGTTCTACCGCTCTGCTGGCGCTGCACGACGCCTTCGACGCCGAAAGCCGCCGCCGTCAGGCCTCGATGCTGGTGTGGAAGGATTTTCCCGCCGCCTGGAACCAGGATTTCGCATGGCTGAAGGCGCGCCGCCGCCTGTTCTCCATGCACAGCTTCCCTGGCACCGAAGCGGCGTTGGGCGCATCGGGGCGCGACAGCTATTATGCCGGACTGAAGTCGTCGCGCCGCTATACCATGCAGCGCAAGCTGAAGCGCAGCCGCCAAATGGCCGAGTTGAGCGTCGAGGCGGTGCAGTTCCCGGATTCGGCGGTGCTTGATGAAGTGTTCGCCCTGTTCTGGCAGACCTACGAGAAAGCCAGCACCCGCTTCGAGGTGCTCAATCGCGGCTTCTTCGACCGTCTGGCCGAGTTGGAGCTGAGCCACTTCATCTTGCTGCGCGATGTCAAGGACGGGGCGCTGGTGGCCTTTATGCTGTGCTTCGTCCAGGGCGAGCATGTCATCAACAAATTCATCGGCCTGGATTACGCCCGGCCCAAGGACTGGTCTTTGTATTTCCGCCTGTGGGACGCCGTGGTGGACTGGGCCGGAGCCCGTGGCGCCACCGCCATTCAAAGCGGCCAGACCGGCTATCGCGCCAAGATCGAGATGGGCCATCGGCTGGTCCCCATGTTCAACCACTTCCGGCACCGCAATCCGCTGGTGCATTGGGTCTATGCCAAGGTGGCGGCGGGGGTGAACTGGCACACCCTGGACAAGGATCTGGCCCTCTATCTGAAGGCTCACCCTGAAGAGATCCCCGCAGCAGATTCTTGACGTTGACTCGTCGGCAGCATATTTCACCCATCAAGCTGGAATAATTTTGGAACCAAAGCCGATGGCGCGTCTTCCCATCCTTGTCGCCCCTGCTCCCTGCCTGAAGCAGAAAGCCGCCCCCGTGCCGGAGGTGGACGACGATCTGCGTCGCCTGATGAACGATATGCTGGAAACCATGTATGTGGCTCCCGGCATCGGTCTGGCCGCGCCTCAGGTGGATGTCTCGAAACGGGTGCTGGTCATCGACCTTTCCAAGGACGACGAGGAAAAAGCCCCCTGGCGCATGGTCAATCCCGAGATCGTCTGGGTTTCGGACGAGGACAATGTGTACGAGGAAGGCTGCCTGTCGGTGCCCGAACATTATGCCGAGGTGACACGCCCGGCCCGCATTCGCGTGCGCTTTATGGACGAGACCGGCAAAAAGCGGGAAGAGGATTTCGAGGGGCTGATGGCCACCGTGGTTCAGCATGAGATGGACCATCTGGACGGCATTCTGTTCATCGACCATCTGTCGAACCTGAAGCGCAACATGATCCTGCGCAAGCTGTCCAAGTCTCAGGGAAAATAGACATGGCCCTTCGCCTGATCTTCATGGGGACGCCGGATTTTTCGGTGTCCATCCTGGCCGCTCTGCTGGAGGCCGGGCACGAGATCGCGGCGGTCTACAGCCAGCCGCCCCGCCCCGCCGGGCGTGGCCACAAGGAACAACTGACCCCCGTGCACGCCTTTGCCGCCGAGCGCGGGCTGACGGTGCTGACCCCCAAATCCCTGCGCAACGCCGAAGCCCAGGCCGAGTTCGCCGCATTCGGCGCTGACGCCGCCGTGGTGGCCGCCTATGGGCTGATCCTGCCCAGGGCCATCCTTGAGGCTCCGGCCAAGGGATGCCTGAACGTCCATGCCTCGATCCTGCCGCGCTGGCGCGGTGCCGCTCCGATCCAGCGGGCCATCCAGGCCGGTGATGCCGCTTCCGGCGTCACCATCATGCAGATGGACGAAGGGCTGGATACCGGCGACATGCTGTTGGTCGAACAACTGCCCATCACCGCCCAGACCACCGGCAACAGCCTGCATGACGCTTTGGCCGAAATGGGCGCGCGGCTGATCGTCGAGGTCTTGGCCGAACTGGAAGCCGGAACCCTGACCGCCACCCCGCAGCCCGCCCAAGGCGTGACCTATGCCGCCAAGCTGGCCAAGGAAGAGGGCCGTCTGGATTGGAGCCGCACGGCGGCCGAGCTGGACCGCACCATCCGCGCCTTCACCCCCTGGCCGGGCGTGTGGTTCGAGCATAACGGCGAGCGCATCAAGCTGCTGTCGGCGGCGCCGGTGGACGGTTCGGGCCAGCCTGGGGTTCTGCTGGACGATCAACTGACCGTGGCTTGCGGCCAGGGCGCCTTGCGTCTGCTGAAATTGCAGCGGGCCGGCAAGGGCGCGCTGGAGGCCGAGGCCTTTCAGCGCGGCTATGCCCTGCCCAAGGGGACCAGGCTTTGCCCCGCTACAAACTAACCCTGGAATATGACGGCACCGGGTTGGTGGGCTGGCAGCGCCAGACCAGCGGGCCGTCGGTGCAGGCCGCCTTGGAAGAGGCGTTGGTCAAGCTTTCGGGCAAGCGTTCGGAAATCGCCGCCGCCGGGCGCACCGACGCCGGAGTGCACGCCACCGGGCAGGTTTCCCATGTGGATATGGACAAGGAACTGTCGCCGGAAGCGGTGCGTGACGGCCTGAATTATTGGTTGCGCGGCGAGGAAGGCAAATCCTCGGTCATCGTGCTGGAAGCCGAACTGGCCCCCGAAGGTTTCCATGCCCGTTTCTCGGCCATCGGGCGGAAATATCTGTACCGCATCTCCAACCGCCGCGCCGCGCCGGTGCTGGACGCCAAGCGGGTGTGGTGGGTGCCCAAGCCCCTGGACGCCGAAGCCATGAACGAGGCGGCTCAGTTGCTGGTGGGCCACCATGACTTCACCACCTTCCGCGCCGCCGAATGCCAGGCGCAAAGCCCCATGAAGACCATGGACGTCATGCGGGTGACCCGCGTCGGCGATGAAATCCATATCGTCTCGGAAGCCCGTTCCTTCCTGCATCACCAAGTGCGCAACATGGTGGGCAGCCTGAAGCTGGTGGGCGACGGCAAATGGAAGCCCATCCGTATTCAGGAAATATTACAGGCGCGTGATCGTTGTGTTGCGGGCCAGACAGCGCCGCCTTACGGCCTGTACCTTACGGGCGTTTCCTATTAACACTCTTTTCCACCAATTTTCATCGGGGGAAAGAATGAGCGTTTCGTTGCATACCGACAGCATCCAATCCTTGAGCAAGCGCCGCTATCAGCGCCTGATCATGTCGGTGCCGGTGGTGGTCAACGGCGTTTCGACCCGCACCATCGACTGGTCTGCCACCGGCTTTCGTCTGCCCCACGAACTGCCCGGCGTCGGCGAAGAACCGTTTCGCGCCGAACTGATCGTGCCGGCGGGCGGTCTGATGTTCTTCTTCCGGCTGGTGGCCCATCATATCCATCGCAATGAAGACGACGGCTATGCCGGGTATCACTTCAAGGAACTGACCGACACCGAGCACGATATGTTGCGGGCGCTGGTCATCCATTTCGTCTCGGGCGCCTGCTTCCCCCTGGAAGAGGAAACCCGCCTGGAGGTCAACCGCGCAGCCATTGTCACCGCGCGGGCCGAAGGCATCTGCGAACATTCCGAGCTGGGATATGCCATCACCCGAGGGTGATGGTTTTTTTTGTATGTCTCTCAAGCGCCGGGCGCTGGCCTGCGTCCAGCTTGGCTTTCCTTCGCTAAAGCTCCGGCGCGCTCAATGCGCTAGTCGCCGCTAAGCGGCTTCGGGATATGTCCCTCAAGCGCCGGGCGCTGGCCTGCGTCC
>Ga0209415_10017923_pt1 | contig 11220 bp, 9 predicted proteins | sample PeaSoiSIISIP2007_FD_187696 | JGI IMG/M metagenome (GOLD analysis project Ga0209415, IMG submission 187696) | Peat soil microbial communities from Weissenstadt, Germany - SII-SIP-2007 (SPAdes) (version 2) | ecosystem: Environmental > Terrestrial > Soil > Wetlands > Peat | place: Germany...
CCTAAAACATTTTTATCAACCAATGTTCAAGATCATTCTGTATTGGAAACAGCCCCCGATCTCAGGATCATTCTGTACTGGAAAAGACTCTTCCTTGCGCGCCACCCATCGATTGTGTATACTTCCAAACAACTCTGGCTGTCTCCAGATTCATGTGCCTTGCTGTGGCACGGGCTCCGGGACTCGAAGGATAGGGAGGGGATGGGGTATGCGCCATTTAATCCGGTTCCTCGCCGCAATCGCGTTGGTTTCTTTGCTGGCTTCGAGCTTGCCGGCTCAGTCCATCTACGGAACTCTGACGGGCATCGTGTCCGATCCTTCGCAAGCGGTAGTCGCGCGGGCGGTCTTGAAACTGCGCGATGAGCAATCGGGCTCCCAACGGGACACCGTGACCAACGCCGATGGCTATTACACGTTCGTTTCGGTCCCGCCAGGCGCCTACGAGCTGACCGTCTCGGCGCCAGGATTTGAAACCCACAAGCAGACCGGCATCGCCATCCTGGGCGGCGACAAGATCAACCTCAATGTGGGGATGAAACTGGGAAGCACGACCAACGTGGTGGAAGTGACCGGCAGTGTCGACCTGGCCACGCCGGTCGATTCCGGCGAGAACTCGAACCGCCTCACCTCCAAGGAGCTCGATAACTTCGTCCAACTCGGAACCAACGCGGCGGAGTACATCAAGATGATGCCCGGCTTCGGCATCTCGAACGGGACGTCGAACACGGCGAATTACAATGGCCAGACCATCGGCATCAACGGGAACGGAAACGGCGGCAATCAGAGCCCGTTGAACGCCGCATACTCCTACAACGGGCTGCCGTCGAACACGCTGGATATCACGGCGGATGGCGCCCACGTTTCGGATCCCGGCTGCAACTGCGCCACGCCCGTGAATCCGAATTCGAACATGATCTCCGAATTCAAGGTCACGATGTCGAACTTCAGCGCGGAAAATCAGAAAGGTCCGGGGGTGATCAGTTCGGTAGCCAAGGGCGGCGGCCAGAATTACCATGGCTCCGGGTACATCACCGCCCGAAACGCGGTCTTGAACGCCAACGACTGGCTTTCCAACTACAGCCGCGTGGCGCGTCCCGAAAATCAGTATTACTATCCGGGATTCACGCTCGGCGGTCCCGTAAAGCTGCCCCTTACCAACTTCAATAAGAAGCGGGACAAACTGTTCTTCTTCACCGGATACCAGTATTTCTACCAGGTGCTGGATACGGGCCTGCTGCGCGCCACGGTTCCTACGGCGGGCGAACGGCAGGGAGATTTCTCTCCGGCGGAATTGGCCAAAGAGGGAACGATTACAGCATCCGGATCGGCCCCCGGACCGCTGAATGCCAAGGCCCTGGGGCTCTATCCCGGTGGAATCATCCCCAAGACGGCCATCGATCCCAACATGCAGGCGATGATGAACCTGTATCCCTTGCCGAACGCGGACCCCAACGCCAACGGCGGATACAATTGGGTGGACGATCTGCACTTCAACCAGAACGGGTTCCAGTGGATGTCGCGCGTGGATTACAGCATCAGCGACAACACCAAGATGTACGTCCGGTATAACATGCAGCGCGAGGTGCAACTGTTCCCGATCGGCCTGTGGTCGTCGGCCACCATTCAACAGCCTCCTTACCCGACCCCCATTCAGGGCCGGAACCGTTCGGACTCCATCACCGCGTCATTGACCAAGGTCTTCAACAGCTCGATGACCAACGAGATTGTCTTCGGCTACACCTTTATAGGTTTTCCGAATGTTTTCCAGGACCCGTCGAAAGTCGATCGGACCAAGGTTGGCTACGACTACCAGGGGCTGTTCAAAAACGGAGTGGTCCAGATCCCCAACTTAGGCGGCTCCGGCGAAGCAGCGAGTCTCACCAGCTCGCAGGGCGGCTTCGAGGTCGGCGGCCCGAAGCAAGGCCTGTATGCCAATAAGTACATGCCCAGCGCCAGCGATAACCTCTCCAAGATCTGGGGCACCCATACCCTCAAGGCCGGCGTTTTTTATGAGCATATCCGGAACGCCCAGCCTGCTAGCAACGCCACGAACGGTTCCTTGGGCGTCAACGTCAGCAGTTCCAACACCATGGGCAACCCCTATGCCGATATGTTGATCGGCAACCTGAACTCCTACAGCGAGACGTCTTACAACCGTGTCAACGATATCTCCTACGACACCTACGAAGGCTTCATACAGGATTCCTGGAAAGTCAGCAGGCGGCTGACTTTGGAGCTCGGCGTTCGAATTACGCAGTTCACTCCCTGGGCCGACAACCTGGGGTACGGATTCTCCGTCTTCGACTATTCGAAGTACAGCCCGACCTGCACGCCGACGCAATATTGCGGGTTCTTATGGAACAAGCGGGACCCGTCCGTTCCGCTGGGCGGATTCCCGACGCCGGCCCCGTTCTGGCAGCCGCGTTTCGGCGTGGCTTATGCTTTGGACGACAACACGGTGTTGCGCGGCGGATGGGGCCGGTATTACTACCATTCGGGCCAGTTCACCACGGGGCTGAACGTATCCGCCGGCATGCAGACGGTGACGCTTGCCAACAACCAGGGGACCGGTGGGAACACGCCGCTCCTGGCCAGTGAGTTGGACACTCTGAGTTTCAACACTTCGGCCCTGTCCACCGGCGCCGTGGACAGCAAGGACAAGCTCGACCCGGTAACCGACAGCTACAGCTTCACAATTTCGCGACGGGTGCCCTGGTCGGGCCTGCTGGAAGTGGCGTATGTCGGCAACCAAAGCCGGAACTTGCTCAACCAGAGCGGCGTGGGCAGCGACATCAACTTAGTGCCGGTAGGCGCCATGCTGTCGTCGAAGAACAACGGCGTCGATCCCAACGGCCTCAACGCCAACCTCTTTCGTCCACTACAGGGCTTCGCAAGTCTTCCGCTTGCCACCAACAACCTGTACGCCAACTACAACTCGATGCAGGTGAAATATCTTCGCACCAAGGGCAGGGGGATCGTCAACGCGAACTACACCTTCGGCAAAGCCATGGGAATTGTCAGCTCCACCCTGGACTCGTTCAATATCAACAACGATTACGGAGTGCAGTCGACCAATCGCACGCATATCTTCAACGTCGCTTACTCTTACGATTTGGGGAGAGTCGTGCGGAACCGGGCGGCGGGGGCCGTGGTCAATGGCTGGCAGGTCTCGGGGATCGTCCAGGTCCAGAGCGGCCAAAACCTGACTGGCCAGAGAGGACAAACCTTCAGTCTGGCGCTCAACAGCGCGAAGATCCCCGGCACCACGCAGAACATCAGCGCCACCTCGCTGTTGGGAACGCCCAATATCACGCTCAGCCCGATTGTCACGTGCAATCCGACTTCTAACCTGGGGCCGAACCAGTACATCAGTCCGAGTTGCTTCACCTTCCCCAACCAGATTGGCGAGAACGGTCCCACCACGCTGCCGGTGATCTACGGGCCGGCGTACTATAACGCCGACCTGGGGCTCTTCAAGAACTTCGCGATCGCGGAGAGGAAAAGACTGCAGTTGCGCATGAACGCCTACAACTTTTTGAATCATCCGTTGTGGTCGTTCAATGGCAGCAATCTCAATCTGGGATTCAACGGCACCACCGGCCTGGTGAACACGCCGCTGTTCGGCACGGTGACCACCAAGCAGGGCCACCGCATCGTCCAGCTTGCCGCCACGTTTACGTTCTGATGGGGGGGCAGGCGAAAGCGCCAGGCGAAAGCGCCTGCCCCACACTGGACGCGGTATCTTGGAAACTGTGTTACAGAAGATGCTGCTCGTCCTCGCGCTGATTGCCTGTGCGTCCGGCGCGAGGGCGCAGTCCGATGCCACCGAGGAGATTCTCAAGCGGGCGATCGCCTTGCACCAGGCCGGAAACATCGACGGCGCGATTCAGGCTTACCAGAAGTACCTGGCCGAGCGGCCGGACTCGGTCCTGGCCCTCTCGAACCTGGGGGCGGCTTATGCCCGAATGGCGCGCTATCAGGATGCGATCATGCAGTATCGCCGCGCGCTGAAGCTGCAGCCCTTGAATCCTTCGGTGGAATTTAACCTGGCGCTGGCGTTCTATAAGAGCGGCCAGACGGAGACCGCGGCGGGCATGCTCGAGAAGGTGCATCGGGAGGCGCCCGAGGAGCTGCAGCCCGTTCTGCTGCTGGCGGATTGCCGGCTGGGGATGGGAGAGAATAAGAAAGTGATCGAGTTGCTCACGCCGTTTGCGGAGCGGCGGCCAGACGATCTGGCCATCGCTTATCTGCTGGGGACCGCGCTGGTGCGCGACGATCAGCCGGGACGCGGGCAAGTGATCATCGATCAAATCCTGCGGCATGGAGATTCGGCCGAAACCTGGCTGCTGCTGGGAACCGCGAAGCTGAACGCGGGAGATTTTCCGGCCGCGCTCGCGGACCTGACCAAAGCGGTGGAGCTCAACTCGAACCTGCCGGACGTCTACTCCTACTACGGCCAGGCGTTGCTGCGCACCGGGGATCCCGCCGGCGCGACCAACGCCTACCGGAAGGCGCTCGCCGCCAATCCGTACGATTTCACCGCCAATCTGCAGCTTGCGGTCCTGTTGCGGGAGGACGAGAAGATTCCAGAAGCCCTGGCTTGCCTGCGGCGGGCACAACAGGTGCGCCCCAATGATCTCGGGGTGCGCTATCAGCTTGCCGCCCTGGCTTTCGACGACGGCAAACTCGATTTCGCGCGCCGCGATCTGGAGCTCATCGTGAAGGAGGCTCCGGGTTATACCGAGGCACATGTTACGCTGGCCACGGTGTACTATCGGTTGAAGCGCAAAGAAGATGGGGATCGGGAGCGCGCGATGGTGCAGAAGTTGAACGCGGCGGCGCAGGTGAAGCAACAGCAGGGCGTGAACGTGAAATGAGCGGGTCTTGAAGCTGGTCTTGGTCTGGTTGGGTTGGATGGCGGCTGCCGCATATCCGGCGGGCGCCGTGATTACGCCGTCGGCATGCGCGCCTTGCCATCGCGCCGAAACCGAGGGGTTCGCCGGCGCCGCCATGACGCACGCGCTCTCCAGCGCCAGGGACAGTGTCATCTTGCGCGGCAATCCGAAACTGGTGGTGCGACTCGGAGAGTACTCCTACGAGATTGCGCGCGCGGGCGGCGAGTCTATCCTGACGGTTACCGACGGCAAGGAGACCCTTCGAGTGCCGATCGCGTGGGCCTTCGGACAAGGCGCCGTAGGCCAGACATTTGTTTTCAAGCTGGAAGACCGCTGGTATGAGAGCCGCGTGAGTTACTTCTCCGGCCTCGCGGGACTCGACCTCACCCTGGGAATGGAGAACATCACGCCTCACAACCTGCTGGAGGCGGCCGGACGTCTGGCCGGGCCGGCGGAAATGGGCCTGTGTTTCGATTGCCATGCGACCAACGTAGTGAAATCGCCCGCGCCCGACTTGGCGGCCATGACCGAGGGCGTTCAGTGCGGGCGATGCCATCAAGGGTCTGAAGCTCATTTGCAGGCCGTGCGCGCGAGGGGCACCAGCGCCCCTATGCGGAAACTGGGAGAGTTGAGCGCGGGTGAAATGTCGGACTTCTGCGGACAGTGCCACCGCACGTGGTCCCAGGTTGCGGTGCGCGGACCGCGCGGGATCGAGAACGTGCGTTTCCAGCCTTATCGTCTGGCCAACAGCAAATGCTACGACCCGGCGGACCGGCGGATCCGGTGTACGGCGTGCCACGATCCGCATCGCGACCTGGAAACTTCCCCCGCTGCATACGATGCGAAATGCGCGGCGTGCCACTCCTTAGCAGCGCGGCGGAATGGAGCCTCCACGCGGCTTTGCCGGGTCGGGGTGCGGGACTGCGTGAAGTGCCACATGCCGAAATTGGATCTACTCGGAGCGCACCGGAAGTTCACCGATCACTGGATCCGGATCGCCAAGCCCAACCACCCTTATCCGGATTGATTCCCCATGCAGCTCTCTCGCCGCCAATGGTTATCGCTGGCCGCCGGATCGGGCGCGGCACGCCTGCTGGAAGGCCGGCCTGCGACACCGCCGCTGTTCGAGGAGATTTCTCCCGCCCAAAGCGGAATCACCTGGGTCCACGACAACGCCAGGTCGACGGAACACTTTCTGCCCGAGGCTCTGGGGCCCGGTTGCGCCTTCCTGGATTTTGACAACGACGGCTGGATGGACATCTACCTGGTCAACAGCGGGGCTTGCGATTTCTTCCAGCCAAGCAAGCCGCTGCGCAATGCCCTATATAAGAACAATCGCGACGGCACGTTCGTGGACGTCACGGAAAAAGCCGGGGTCGGCGGCGGGACCTTCGGGATGGGAGTGGCGGTTGGCGATTACGACAATGACGGCTGGCCGGATATCTTCGTCACGTCGTACGGGAACTGCATTCTGTACCGGAACAATCGCGACGGCACTTTCTCGGATGTGACGCGGAAGGCCGGCCTGGAGACGCCGGGCTGGACCACCAGCGCGGTCTGGTTCGACTACGATAACGACGGCAGGCTGGATCTGTTTGTCTGCAGTTTTGTGGATTACGGAGGCGCGGCGCACCGGAACTGCGGCGAAAACCAGTTGGGTCGCCACTATTACTGCATTCCGCGATTCTTCAAACCCACCGCCAGTTTCCTGTATCACAACAACGGCGACGGCACATTTCGCGAGGTGCGCGAGGGCACGGACATCGCGCGATCCCTGGGCAAGGGACTGGGCGTGGTGGCCACCGATATCAATAACGACGGCCTGATGGATCTGTTCGTCGCCAACGATACCGTGCAGAACTTTCTGTTCGTAAATCGCGGGCCGGAAAAGGCGCCGGGAAGCCGCGGCGGAAGATGGAAGTTCGAGGAGATGGCGCTGCCCGCCGAGGTGGCTTTCAGCGCCGCGGGACAGCCGCGGAGCGGGATGGGAGTGGATGCCGCGGACGTTTTCGGCAGCGGCTATCAGGACTTGTTTGTGGCCAATGTCGATCAGGAAATGTTCTCGCTCTACCGCAACCTCAAGAACGAGACGTTCCGCGACGTGGCCCACGCCAACGAAGTGGCACAGGCGACGCGCGTGCTGAGCGGCTGGGGCTTGAAGTTCTTCGACTACGATAACGATGGCTCGGTGGACCTGATCCTGGCGAACGGCCATCCCGACGACATGATCGAGAGCTACTCGCCCACCGTGAGGTATCGGGAGCCCATGCTGCTGTTCCACCAGGAAAACGGCAGGCTGCGCAATGTGAGCGCCGAGGCCGGTCCGGCATTCAGCCGGCCGTATGCGGCGCGCGGACTGGCGTTGGGCGATTTCAATAACGACGGACTGCTGGACGTGGTGATCGGTGTGAACGGCGGTGCGCCAGTGCTGCTCAAGAATCGCACGGGCGCGGAAAATCACTGGTTGGGCTTGAAGCTCGAAGGCGTGATCTCGAATCGCGATGCCGTGGGAGCAAAGCTCCGCTGGTCCGCAGACGGCGTGGTCCGCTCGCGATTGAGGAACGCCGGGGGCAGCTATCTGTCTTCGCGCGATCCCCGCGAAGTGCTGGCGATCGGAACTGCGGCGAAGATCGATTGGGTAGAGATCGCCTGGCCGAAACCGAGCTCGCGGGTGCAGCGGATCGAAAATCCCCCGATGGATCGGTACATTAGTGTCAAGGAAGGCTGATCAATTCCCGGTGGGCTTTTGTGCGGGCTCGATGACGAAAAGCGATACCGGGACCTTCTGCGATTCGAATCGTAGCCCGAGTTGTTCCTGCAGAGCCGTGCCAAGCGATGGACCGGAAGCTTCGTCCCACGAAAGCGTGAAATCATAAGCGCCCTGCAATCCCGTCTTGTCGATCACCGGGCCCGGCCCGATTCGCGAAAGGAGGCTCGCCAACATCGTCATCGAGTACTTGAGCGCTGTGAAAGAGATTGGCTGGCCGAGCCTGCCGAGAATCCGATGTAGCCCACTCGATTGGGGTCCAGCTTGAATTCGCCGGCGCGCGAGCGAACCAGTTGCACGGCCCGCTTCCCTTCCATGACGCGCACGTTCTCCCCGTAGCGCGGCGACAGCCGGTAGGTCAGCACGAACGCGGTTACTCCCCAACTGTTGTAGCGCTCGGCGATATCGAGTCCTTCCACGCCGTACATCAACATGATGTTGGAGCCGCCCGGCGCAACGATCACGGCGCTACCGTTGCGCTTGCCTTCCGGTGGAAGGAAGACGGTGAGGAACGGGTTGTCCAGAGGTCCGTTGCCCGTGGCCAGCGGCGCCTTGCCCTCTTCCCACAGAGGGATGTTGTAGTTGACCGGCGACTTGTCGACGGTCGGATTCTTCGCGGCCAGAAGAGGGGCGGAGGTCGCCAGGACGGCGGCAACCAGCCGCCAGCGGATGCTCGAGAACAGGGAGACAGCCATGGAAAACAGTGTCCGCCCCTGCGTGGCTGGCGTCAAGTGGCAGTCCATCTGGACAAGTTTGCGAGCGACAATCGTTCGCGCGCCCCTGCTCACGGACCCTTACCAGTTGGTGGCAGGCTACTCCAAGACGACCGCTTCCGGGGGCCTGCGGGTCTACATGCCGGATTACGGCAAGATTTCAAAGCGGCTCACGCCTGCTGAATAGAGGCGACGCTTTGTCGGGGACGCCATGTCTCGCCAAACAGCCAAGCCCGTCGCCAAACACGCCGCCGTCGTAAAATAGGCTTAATGCTCTCGAATTCAGAGGAATTCTACCGGATCCAAAAGCTGCCGCCTTATGTCTTCGCCGTCATCAACGAGATGCGGGCCAGGGCGCGCGCGGCGCAGATCGACGTTATCGATCTGGGGATGGGAAACCCCGACGGATCCACCCCCCGAGTCGTCGTCAACAAGCTGGTCGAAGCCGCGCGCAACGCCCGCAATCATCGCTATTCGCAATCGCGCGGCATCCCCCGCCTGCGCGAGGAGATCACCCTGCGCTACCGGAACAACTACGGCGTGTCGCTCGACCCCGACACGGAGGCCATCGTCACCATCGGCGCCAAAGATGCCCTCGCCCACCTGCTCTTTGCAACCGTCGGGCCCGGCGACGCCGTGGCTTCCCCGAATCCCGCCTATCCTATCCATCAGTACGGCGTGCTCATGGCCGAGGGCCACGCCTGCATGCTGCCCATGCCGGATGCCGCCACCTTCCTCAGCCGCCTCGAAGACCTGTATCGCACCTCTTCGTCGAAGCCGAAGCTCCTCCTGATCTCGTTTCCGCACAATCCCACCACCACCTGCGTGGACCTCGACTTCTTTCGCGAGTTGATCGGCCTGGCGCGCCGGCACGGCACCATGGTCATCCACGATTTCGCCTACGCCGACCTGGGGTTCGATGGCTACAAGCCGCCCAGCATCCTGCAGGTGGAGGGCGCCAAGGAAGTCGCGGTCGAGATCTTCTCCATGTCCAAGAGTTACAACATGGCCGGATGGCGCGTCGGTTTTTGCCTGGGAAATCCGAAAATGATCGCCGCGCTGGCGCGCATCAAGAGCTACCTGGATTACGGCGTCTTCCAGCCGATCCAGATCGCCTCCATCATCGCGCTGCGCGAGTGCGAGGAAGATACGCGCAAGATATGCGCCGTGTACCAAAAGCGGCGCGACGTGCTGGTGACCGGTTTGAAGCGGGCCGGCTGGCCGGTGGAAAAGCCGCGCGGCTCCATGTTCCTGTGGGCTCCCGTGCCGGAGCGGTTCCGGCACGCCGGATCGTTGGAATTCGCCAAGTTGTTGCTGGAAAAAGCGCAGGTCGCGGTCTCCCCGGGCATCGGGTTCGGTCCCCTGGGTGAAGGCCACGTCCGATTCGCCCTCGTGGAGAACGATCAGAGGATCCGCCAGGCCACCCGGGCCATCGGCCAGTTCTTGCGGTCCGGAACCCCGTAAATCTTTGTACAAAAACGGCTTCCGCCCCTGAGCACCCGCAACTGGCCGAACCCCCGTTCCTGCCGCGTTCGGCCAGGAACCGATTTTGCAACTATTGTTTCAGGCCGGCGTAACACACTCATTCCGAATTACTTACATACCACGTCAGCCCGCTCCTCCATCCCGTTTACCCCCCGTCTCCGCCATGCCCGCTTGCTAGTCAGTCAGCCTGTCTTACTGCACCTGGTACGGAAGGCTGATCTCGATGGTCTTGGGGGGAAAACACGCGCGGTCGTTGCACGCCTGGTATCGCAACTGCCCGGCCGCTACACCCGGTCCGGCCGGGGCGTTTGCCGCCACCTTGAAATTCGCCACCACCGAGAAATCGCCGGTGAAAACCGAGAGCGGTTTCTCCGCAAACTCGTACTTCTCGAGCGAGGGCTTGGGATAGATGACCTGCCCGCCCTCCAGCGCCCCGGTCGATTTCCACGTCACCTTCAGCGGAATCAGGTACTCGTCGCTGGGCATGTTGCTGTTGACGTGGAAGCCGGCCTGTACCGAGATCGGTATCTTCGCCTGCACGGCCGCACTTCGCTTGCCCGCCACTGTGAGCAGCTCCCCGACCGTAAGGTACTGCTTATTGTTTTGCGCCAGCACCGGCAGGCAGAGCAGCACGGGCAGAGCCGGCCGCAGGAATTTGTAGTAGCTCTTCGATACCATCTTCGAATTCTTTCTTGCTCGCGAGTCCCACGTGGACCGCGGCGATCTTTCCTTCCCGATCGATCAGGAACGTGGTGGGCAGCGCGTCAACACCGCCATAGATCTCGGCCGTGGAGTCGTTTCCAATCACGATCCGGTAATTCACATTCAGGTCCGCAACGAATGGCTTTACAACTTCCCAACCCTCGTCGTCCATGGCCACGCCCAGCACCTCGAATCCCTTGTCTTTGTTCTTGCGCTGCATCTCCATGAACCACGGGATCTCGATCTTGCACGGCCCGCACCAGGTGGCCCAGAAATCCAGCAGCACCACCTTGCCGCGATAATCGGTCAGGTGCACCACCTTGCCGTCGGCATCCTTCAGGGTAAAATCGGGAGCCGGTTTGCGCTGGTTGTCGGGTTTCACGGAAGCGGCCTTCACCGAATTCGGAGAGTGCTGTTTCACCCAGGCGCTGTAGCTCCAGACGCCGGCGCCGGCCAGCGCAAGGAAAGCCACGAAGGTGTCTCGCTTGGTCATGTGCTTAATTTCAATTATATCGATAATACCTTAGCCGCAAGCGTTTTCTGGAACCAACTGCGGCGCCGTTGCCGGAAAACTGCGCCCAGTGTGAATTCTTCGTGCCGTGCGACCCCGGAATACAGCCACGCCGCGGTGTCGCAGAAACTCTCGCAGCAGTACTCC
>Ga0209415_10017924_pt1 | contig 11219 bp, 10 predicted proteins | sample PeaSoiSIISIP2007_FD_187696 | JGI IMG/M metagenome (GOLD analysis project Ga0209415, IMG submission 187696) | Peat soil microbial communities from Weissenstadt, Germany - SII-SIP-2007 (SPAdes) (version 2) | ecosystem: Environmental > Terrestrial > Soil > Wetlands > Peat | place: Germany...
GCCTGCTTTGCGGACTGCTGGACGAGTCGTTTGGTTGTGGTGGGCCCACCCTGGCGAGTGAGCTTGGACAATCCCAGGCTTGGACAATCCCAGCTGTCGGACGTTTTCACAGCGAACCCGCGTCCAATGGGAACTCTTCGACTATAGCAACCGCGCGCGAACAGTGTCAAACGCAAATCGCGCGTATGTTACAGGAAGGTTTCAACGTTACGGTTTTGGAACGCAAGGCGCTCATCTGCTAACCTGCCCTGCTATGGATTATCTCTGGACACCGTGGCGCTATGCCTACGTCTCGACCACGGAAAAGATGGGCGGATGCGTCTTCTGCGATGCGCCCAAGGAGAAGGACGACGCCAAGGTACACATCGTGCATCGCGGCAAGCATTGTTTTGTCATCCTGAATGCCTTTCCATATACGCCGGGGCACGTGATGATCGTTCCTTATGAGCATTTGGACGAGTTGCGGAGACTGCCGGTTGACGCGTCGCAGGAAATGATGGCGCTTTCACAGCGGATGGAATCGGTGCTGCGCGAGCTCTACCACCCGGACGGCATTAATTTGGGGATGAATATTGGCAAGGCGGCCGGGGCGGGGATTGCGGGGCACATTCATATGCACGAGTTGCCGCGGTGGGTCGCGGATGCGAACTTCGTATCGGTGATCGGGGAGACGCGGGTGCTGCCGGAAACGCTGGACGTGACGTGGACGAGGATGAAGAAAGCTCTAGGCGCTTAGCGTTCCCCCTGTGAGTCTTAGTCGAAGATCAACGTTCCCGCTACGGAGTCGTGCTTCTTAACCGCATACGGCCGGAACCGATCCCTTAGTGGCCGCGTCGATGGACCATTAAATCCCATGAAATCGATTATCGTCGGCACGGCTGGCCATATCGACCACGGAAAAACGGCGCTGGTGAAGGCCCTGACCGGGATCGATGCCGACCGGCTCGAAGAAGAAAAAAGACGCGGCATCACCATCGACCTGGGCTTTGCGCACATGGACCTGGTGGGTGCGGACGGCGATCCGCTGCACCTGGGTTTTGTTGACGTGCCGGGCCACGAGCGCTTTGTCCGCAACATGCTGGCCGGGGTGGGTGGCATTGACCTGGTGCTGCTGGTCATCGCGGCGGACGAGTCGATCAAGCCGCAAACTCGGGAGCACTTCGACATTCTGCAATTGCTCGGCGTACAGCGTGGCATCACCGTGCTCACCAAGTCGGACGCAGTAGATGCAGAAACGCTCGATGTGGTGCGGTTGGAGGTTGAGGAGTTTCTGCGCGGGACATTCCTAGACAACCCAAGCTTAGACAACCCAAACGTAGATACCCCAAACTTGGACACCCCAAAATCCATCGTCGCGGTAAGTTCTCTGACCGGCGCCGGGCTCGACGATCTGAAGCGGGCGATGATCGCAACTGCAGCGGAAGTGCAGCCGCGCGATTCAAGCGCGCTGCCCCGGTTGCCCATCGATCGCGTTTTCACCATGAAGGGGTTCGGCACGGTAGTGACTGGAACGCTGGTGGCTGGAACCATCCACCGCGAAGAAGAGTTGGAGGTCTTTCCCTCTGGCCGCAGAGTTCGCGTGCGCGGGCTGCAAGTACACGGGCAGGCGGCCGACGCGGCGGTGGCGGGGCAGCGCACGGCTCTGAATCTGGCCGGTGCGAGCACGGAAGATTTGTCGCGCGGCATGACGCTGGCACCGGTCGCGACCTTCACCGCGACCCGTCGGGTGGATGTGCAGTTGAGCCTGCTGTCCTCTGCGCCGCGGCCGCTGAAATCCCGGACACGGGTCCACTTCCATTCCAACACGATGGAGACCGTGGCGGAGATCGTGCTTCATGGTGCAAAACAACTCGCTCCAGGCGCAGAGGAGTTTGCCCGGCTGAAACTTCCGGAAGCGGCGCTCCTGCTGCCCGGAGACCGATTCATCATCCGCCAGTTCTCCCCGGTGGTGACGATCGGAGGCGGAGTTGTGCTGGACCCAGTGCCGATCGCGCGGATGCCGGGACACGACGTTTTCCTGAAGGTCCTGGCCGGCGACGATCCGCAGCAAATGCTCAGAGCCCGTATCGCAAGGCGCGGTTACGGCGGAATTTCGATGCCACGACTGATCGCCGAAACTGGGTGGACCAGGAATACGCTTGAGACGCGACTCGCCCAGGCGGTGAAAGAAGGACGAGTGCTGCGGATCGGCGACCTGTTCGTGGACGCGCCTGCCATGGTCCGGCTGCAGCAACTCACAGTGAGATCAGTGGAGGGGTTTCATCGAAAAAACTCGCTGGTGGGCGGAATTCCTCGGGAAGCGTTACGGGAGCAGGTGAAAGCATCCGCCGAGATCTTCCATACAGTTCTTGAACTGTTGTCCCGCGAAAAGAAAATCGAGGCTGCGGGCGAGCTGGTGCGGATGCCCGGTCACGGTGTAGTCATGAAGGACGAAGAGGCGGAGTCGAAGAAGAAGATCGAAGAGGCCTTTGCCACGGCTGGATTGAAAGTGCCGGCGCTCCATGAGGTGATCGCGGGCCTCAAGGTGGATAAGGCCCGAGCACAGAAAATCGTTACGCTGCTGCTGCGCGACAAAGTGCTGGTTAAGGTTTCCGACGAACTGGTCTTTCATCGCACCGCGCTGGAAGAGTTGCGCCGGTTAGTGGCAGCGCAGAAGACAAAATCTCCGAAGATGGATGTGGCAAAGTTCAAAGAGCTGACGGGCGTCAGCCGTAAGTACGCCATTCCTCTGCTTGAATACTTGGACCGGGAGCGGGTGACCAGGCGCGTGGGCGATGCGCGGGAAATTCTTTGAGAATTGAGAAATTGGGCAATCGGGTAATTGTGTAATTGAAAGGCCGTGCTTCAATTGCTCAATTACTAAATTTCCCAATTACTCAATCTCTTAGATTTTCTCTTCCGGAAACTCCACTTCCAGCCCTAGCGGGTCGGTGAAGCGGTTGGTGAGATTGGCCAGGCCGGTGAGCAGGTGAATGTCGACGACTTCCGGCTCAGAGAAGTGCTTGCTCAAAGGTGCGAAATCGGCGTCGGTGATGTCGTGCGGCGTACGCGTCAGTTTTTCGACATAGATCAGAGCGGCACGTTCTTTTTCGTTGTAACGCGAATAATCTCCCGCTCTGAGGGCAGACCAGTCTTCCGCCGTGAGCCCGACTCGCTTCGACGAGGCCAGGTGGTGCTGGGTGCAGTAGTGGCATCCATTGATGAGCGAGACGCGAATGTAGATCAGTTCATAGAGCTTGCGATCCAGGCAGCGTCCGACGCTGGAGTAGAAGGCTAAGAAATTCTTAAGCATCTCCGGACGATGCGCGAGCGCTTTCTGTGCGTTGCCCGGCTTGCCGCGAAGCACTTTGTCGTAAATCTCTTTCACTTCGGGAGAAGCTGTGTCTTGGGCAATCAGGCTAATCCGCGCCATACGATCCTCCGGGGTCGAAGTCCAACTGCTTCAATCATAGATGAAGTGCAACCGAAGGGCTGCCCAGGACCCTGAAGCTAAGCCCCACGTTGCCGATAGAAGTTATATGAAACCCTGTGCAGCCCGCGTGGGTGCCTGCGCGTTGATGGCCGTCGCCATGGCAATGCTTCCTCTTCGCGCACAAGACGAGTCTTCTGATTCCGGAACCCGCTCCAAAATCTTTGCTTTGGAGAACGCCTGGGCGCGAGCGGCAGAAATCAAAGATATCAAAGCGATGGACGCGATACTCGACCAGGCTTTCTTATATGTCGACTTTGACGGCCGGCTAATGACGAAAACGGAGGTCCTGGCGGATGTGAAGTCGACCAGCGTGCAGCAGGTCGTGACGGACGCGATGACAGCGAACCTGCACGGAAACACTGTGATTGTCACGGGGATCTTTAAAGTCAAGGGATTCGAAGGTGGGAAACCGTACCTGCGGCGCGGGCGGTTCATTGATGTGTGGATGTACAAAGGTGGCAGTTGGGTCGCCATCTCGAGTCAGTCCACGCTGATCGGGCGCTGAAAAACTGCCGGTGGCCAGGATATGCAGGGCGAAGGAAGGAATCGAGATGGGGAAACTGTTTTCTGTGCTCCTGCTGCTGCTGAGTGTGCCCCAAGCCTACCCGCAAAAGGCGGGCCCGACCCAGGTGGACGAGTCGCGCATTCTGACGCTCGAACTGGCCTGGAACCAGGCAGTGCAAGGAAGAGACGCCAAAGCGCTGGAGATGTTGATTGCGCCGGAGATGGTCTACGTCGAATACGATGGCACACTGATGAATCGGTCCGAGTACCCGGCCAACGTGGCATCTCGGGCGTGGCATGCGGAGCAGATCTTGTGCGAATCGATGAAGGTGTACCTCTATGGTCCGATCGCGGTGGTGAGCGGAGTGTATCGTGAAACCGGCGCCAAGAGCGGGAAGCCTTATTTGCACCGGGAGCGGTTTACCGACACCTGGGTGCTGAGGGGCGGGAGATGGTTGTGCGTAGCCAGCCAATCGACGCTCATCGCGCGGTGAGCGTGCGAGCCCGATCCTTAGGAGCCGAGTTGAGCGCCCAGCCAGTCGAAAGTGATTGCCCTGGAAAACGCCCGGAATCAGCAGTCAAGTCCCGTTGCGGCTGATCCAGGTATCCGTGAACCGTCTGTGTCGGCGTCGGTACACGGTGATCGGTCACTAGCGTTGTTGCATCGAGGGGACAAGGCTATTAAACTGACCGGCGTTCCGGCAACCTTTGTCTGTGCCACGGAGGTTCGGGTTCCCGCGCAAACCGACGCCGACGCCCGTTCTGCACTGAGCCACCTCGAGGAGTCCTCCCTACCGATGCTTCACATTCGTTCTGCCACCGTCCATGATGCGCCGCTCGTCTGGACCATGATTCGCGAATTGGCGGACTATGAGCACGAACTCGAGTTTGTCACTATACGCGAGGAAGATCTGGTGCGCGATGGATTCGGGGAGAGCCCGCGATTCCGCGCCCTCATCGCCGAGTGGGATGGACATCCAGCGGGATACGCTCTTTTTTGGGAATACTATTCGACTTGGGCGGGCCGCGGGATGTTCCTGGAAGATTTGTTCGTGCGCGAGGCTTTTCGCAGGCATGGCGTCGGGACCGCGTTGCTGGCCACGGTAGCGCGGGTTGCGGTCGACGAGCACTGTTATGGAATTCACTGGGAGGTTCTCGACTGGAACGAGAAAGCGATCGAGTTGTACAAGAACCTGGGGGCGACCTTTCGCGATCAGTGGCGGCCGGTGCTTCTCACCGACGATGCCCTGCGGCGACTGGCGGAGAAGGCGCGGTGAAAATGAAGAAGGCCAAGAGTGGGGCTTGAGCGATCCCATCCGTCTGTTTGCGACTCAGGAGCGGAAGGAGAGGATTCACGAGCCGCGGAAAACTCGCCGGGCATCAAAATAGGCTCTGCATATGCCTTTCTTCTTCATTGCTCCGTTGTGGATACTCTGCCTCTTGGTGGGAGCAGTTTTTTTCTGTTATACGAAGCTGCGGAGTCTCTCGTTGTATATCCTGTTTGCGTCTACTGGGTTCACCGTTTTTTCATTTCTTTGCTCGACGACGGTTCTGCTTGCTGCGGGCAAATGGCCGCAGCTATTTTGGCATTCGGGCTTGGTGGCGTTAGGCGGATACGTCGGGGCACTGCTGGTCGGAGGTGCTCTCGGTGCAGTCGGCGGGCTGGCACTCGCATACAAGCTCAATCTCAGGAGACAGCCGGCATCACCGCACGCTGATCAGCGTGATTCGATTGAACAATAAGATTCTTATTATCGGAGCGGGGTTGGCCGGAGCAGAGGCGGCGTGGCAGTGTGCGCGGCGAGGCGTCGATGTGGAGTTGTTCGAGATGCGCCCGGTGCGATCGACTCCGGCGCACCAGACGGGCGATTTTGCCGAGTTGGTGTGTTCGAACTCGCTAAAATCGGATAGCGAAAATACCGCTCCGTGGCTGTTGAAGGAGGAAATGCGGCGCGCGGGTTCGTTGCTGCTGGAGATTGCGCGGGAGTGCGCCGTCCCGGCAGGGCATGCGCTGGCGGTGGACCGCGTCACATTCGCGGCCCGAGTGACCGAGGCGATCTCGCGCGAGCCTCGCATTGCGGTGCGGCGGGAGGAAGTGACCGCGGTCGGTGAAGCGAACGGCGTCACCATCATCGCCACTGGGCCGCTCACTTCGGACGGACTCGCTTCTGAGATTGCACGGCTGAGTGGGTCGATCGAAGAAGAGTCAAAACCTGAGCGGGCGAGTCGCCCGCTCCCCCACGATCTCGCTCCACATAGTCCGCATCTCTATTTTTATGATTCGATCAGCCCCATCGTCGAGGCGGACTCGATTGATATGGCGCGCGTGTACATGGCGGCGCGATATGACAAAGGATCGGCGGATTACATCAATTGCCCGATGACGCCGGAGGAATACGGTCGCTTTTACGATGCGCTTCTGGCGGCACAGTCGGTCGAGGAGCGTGATTGGGAAAAGCTGAACTACTTTGAGGGATGCCTGCCGATTGAGGAGATTGCGCGCCGTGGGCGGGATACGCTTCGCTTCGGTCCGATGAAGCCGGTGGGACTGATCGATCCGCGCACGGGGAAGATGCCCTATGCGGTGGTGCAGTTGCGGCAGGAGAACCTGCGGGCCGATTCCTACAATCTGGTTGGATTTCAGAATCACTTGAAGTTTGGCGAGCAGGCGCTGGTGCTGCGGCTGATTCCCGGCCTGGAGAATGCGCGATTTCTACGCTACGGGCAGATTCACCGCAATACCTATATCAATGCACCGACTTTGTTGTGCGAGACTCTGCAAATGAAGATGCATCCGCGAATTTTTTTCGCTGGACAGATTTGCGGGGTGGAAGGTTACGTGGAGTCGATCGCCACCGGACTGTTGGCGGGGATGCATGCTGCCGCTCTGGCTTCCGGGGCGGACATGGCCCCGGCCCCGCGGGCCTCGGCTTTCGGATCGCTGACACACTATGTGACGCACGCCGACGCCAGGAATTTTCAGCCGGCGAATATCACGTTTGATCTGCTCCCTCCGCTGGAGAAAAAGATTCGCGATCGCAAGGAGCGCCATCGGCGGCAGTGTGAACTGGCGCTCAGAGAGTTCGACGGGTGGCTGGAGAGGGCCGGCGCGGCGACCGTGAAGGCCTGAGTGGCGGGAGTGCCGCCGACGCTGTGATCAGCCCGACGGGGTCAGAGCCGGTCCACCCAAACCACAGCATCTCCTCAGGCCTCGCTTGGCTTCGGCAGAAAGCCGAGGCGGCTGTCCCTACATGGGCACTTTTTCTGCAACAAAAAGCTGACACGGCGCGTATCTAACAGCAGGCCGGCCTGGAGGGATTACCTTCTCTTCCAGGCCGCGTCCAACCCAGTGTCATGACGGTGCGCGACCTCATCTTCGACGTCCTGCGAACGCTCTGGTCGCACAAACTGCGCGCCTTTCTAACCATGTTCGGCATTGCCTGGGGCATCGTTTCGATTGTGCTGATGGTGGCGGCGGGCGAAGGGCTGCGCAAGGGGCAGGAAGAGCAGGCGCGCAATCTGGGCAAGGACGTGATGATCGTCTTCCACGGGCGCACCAGCTTGCAGGCGGGCGGTACCCATGCAGGACGCGTCGTGCACTGGGAGGATCAGGATGTCGCCGTGGTGCAAGCGGAGTCCCCGGACTGCGAGTACGCGATTCCGGAACTCGAGCAGGACACGGTGCGCGTGCACAGCAATTTCAACAACGCCGCATTTACTGTGACGGGGTCCTACCCACCGTTTGGATACATTCGCAGCCTCGACGTCGGCGTGGGACGTTTTTATGACTGGGACGACATGCGCGAGGCCCGGCGTGTGGCGTTTCTGGGGTCGGACGCGGCCAAGCAATTGTTTCCCGGACGCAACGCAGTGGGCGACACGGTTTATTTGAACGATTTTCCCTACACCGTCATCGGGGTAATGGCGAAGAAGAAGCAGGACTCGAGCTACGACGGCTGGGATGTGAACAAAGTCTTCTTGCCGTTTGCAGCGATGCGCCGCGATTTTCCCGACAAGCCTCCCGGCACCAACTCGACTTTCGACCAACTGCTGGTAACTCCGAAATCGGTCGATCAGCATGCGGCCTGCAAGCACGAGGTACGCACGGCGCTGGCACGCATGCACCGCTACGATCCCAACGACAAGGAAGCGTGCCCGATCTGGGATACGGTGCAGGAAGCGCAGGCCTTCAAGACCATGACCGATGGCATGAAGTTCTTTTTGGGAGCGGTGGGAATCGTGACGCTGCTCCTGGGAGGCATTGGAGTCATGAACGTGATGCTGGTTGCGGTGCGGGAGCGGACCCGCGAGATTGGCGTGCGCAAGGCAATTGGCGCTCCCGCGGGGACGATTCTGCGGCAATTCTTTATCGAGGCGTTGATCATCGCGCTGTTGAGCGGGGGAATCGGCCTGGGCGTTGCGTTTGGATTCTGTGCGCTGGTGAACATGTTGCCGATGCCCGATTTCTTTGCCGGACTCATTCCGAGTTGGAGTTCCGGCTTGATTGCAGCGGGGCTGTTGGGAGCGATTGCCGTGGGCGCAGCGTTGTATCCGGCGCGAAGAGCAGCGTCGATCGATCCGATTGAAGCGTTGCGCTATGAGGCGGGCGGATAGGGGTTCGTGTGGGTCCGGGTCTTCGACCCGGACACCGCGCTTGCGCGGCTGGTTTTGACCTGTCGTGGCGCTGCAGCCGAGCTTTGCTCGGCATGACCGGGTCTAAGACCCGGTCCCACACGAGCTTTTGTACACGAACATTTCTCAGCCAGTTCAAATGCTGATTGAAATCATTCTCGAAGCTTGGGTCGCGCTGAAGCGCAACGTGACGCGCAGTTTCCTGACCATGCTGGGGATCGTCTGGGGCATCGCGACGGTGACTCTGCTGATTGCGTACGGGAGCAGCTTCCGCAGCGTTCTGGTGCATGGTTTTGACGCGTTCGGCAAGAGTGTGGTCATCTGCTGGCCGCAGCAGACCAGCGAGCAGCCCGGCGGCCAACGCGCTGGGAAGAAGGTCGTCCTGGAGCAGGCCGACCTGGACATGGTGAAGCAGACCGCACCGCTGGTGAAGCATGTATGCCTGGAAACGGTGCGGCGCCCAGGAATTGCCTACGGGGATCGCATGGTGGGCACGGCGCCGGTGCGCGGAGTCTGTCCGGAATATGGCGAAATGCGCAACGAAGTTCCCTCGGAAGGCCGCTGGATCAACGCTGAGGATGAACTGGAACGGCGACGCGTAATCTTCCTGGGCGGGCGGCTGAGGGAAGAGTTGTTCAGCGGGCGCCCCGCTGTGGGCGAGACGGTGCAAGTGTCCGGCGTACGCTTCACCGTGATCGGCGTCATGGCGCGGAAGATTCAACTCAGCAATTACTTTTCCAGCGACGACGAGTCGTCGTGGATTCCGTATTCAACGGCTGGCGATTTGTGGAACACGCGTTATGCCGCAGTGATGGTGTTTGAGCCCATCGCTCCGCAGTTCGAGAAGAAGGCGATGGCGCAGGTGCTGGCGGCAGTGGCCACGCGGCAAAATTTCTCCCCCACTGATCCCAAAGCCTTCCAGATGTTCGGACGCGATGAATTTCGTCCGGTCATCGATGCGCTCACGATCGGATTGCAGGTGCTGCTGACATTTATCGGCACCCTGACTCTCGGGATCGGGGGCGTGGGCGTGATGAATATCATGCTCGTGTCTGTTGACGAGCGCATTCGCGAGATCGGCCTGCGGCGCGCGCTGGGAGCACGCAGGCGCCACATCAAGCTGCAATTCCTCGCCGAGACGCTGCTCATCATGCTGATTGGTGGCGGGATCGGCGTATTGCTGTCCTATCTGATCGCCTGGTCCGTCGGCACCTTGCCTATGATGGGGCCATTGTTTGAAGACGATTCCGGGCAGGGCGACATTCACCTGCGCATCTCGATGATGACCGTGATCCTTTCTACTGCAGTCTTGCTCGTCGTGGGCGTGATCAGCGGACTGGTTCCGGCGATGCGGGCATCGAAGCTTGATCCTGTGGAGGCCCTGCGTTACGAGTAAGATGCGCGGTCAGCTCGCCAAGTCAGGACTCTACGACGCATGCGATTGTGCCGATGCGCCTCGCTGCGCTTGGCGGGACAGCCGAGGCGGCTGTCACCACATGTGTCAATTCTATTTCTTGCCGTGGGTCCACGAGAATCGCCGGCCTACGATGCATTTGACGATGAGGTGATCGGTGGAACGCGTGGTGCCGACGCCTACTCCAAAGTTGAACTCCCACTCTGGGGCAAAGTCGATATCGATGGATGGGAAGAACTGCTGCTGCTGATCTCTCAGTGCGTCGAAGCCAGCGAGTGAGCCGTAGGACGCGTAGTACTCCAAGCCACCCGAAACCTTCTTGGTGAAATCGTAACTGACTTTTACGTTAGGGGAGAACGCAACGCCCTGGTTCACGCTCGGTCCGTGAAACGAGCGGTCGAGCGCGGGATTGAAGCTCAGGTACCAGGGGCCGATTTTCTTGTCGACGATGGGACGGATTTCCCACGTCCAGGTGTCGGGTGAGAATGCGGCGCGCTGGTAGCCAAATTCCATCGACAGGCTCACGCCGACGGGCCAGCGCCATTTCTCGGGCACGCGCGCGCGCGGACGGATGTGATCGCCTACCCACTGCCACCCGTCATCCGGCTGAATACTCGTAAAAACATAGAAGCCGACCTCAGACCAGTCGTTGATCCCCTGCGTGATTTCGAGAGTTTCGTGTTCGGCGTGATTGGTGGGAAGCATGCCGTTTTGCACGGTCTTGCTGCCGTCCACGGTGAAGTTGGAGTGGATCTCAACCATGGTCGAACGCGGCACAACGGTGTCGGCACCGTAGACCTGGATTTCGTAGTTGTCCTGCGCGCGTGCGAATGAAGCAAGCAGAGCGGCGGCAAAGAGGGCGAGGAGGATGAGTCGCGTCTTAGGAACCATTGGTTTCGGAGCGCGCGGTCCGCAGATTGGTAGTCGATGCCACTTCGTCAATGATGCACGGGCGCGGCCCGAAGACGCAACTTAGCGTTGGAAGACGGAAAATCCGTTGTCATTTCGAGCGAAGCGAGAAACCTGCCTCTTGCCGGCGCTGGCAGATAGCAGATTCCTCGGTTGCCGTCGCTTGCGCTCCGGCTGCGCTCGGAATGACAAAGAGTCAGGAACTCCGTCGGCCGATCAGGTGTCTGATGTTGCAGACACGCGCGTGCCCGAGAGGAGCAACTTCGATGGCTTTCTCAATGGCAGGCG
>Ga0209415_10017926_pt1 | contig 11218 bp, 13 predicted proteins | sample PeaSoiSIISIP2007_FD_187696 | JGI IMG/M metagenome (GOLD analysis project Ga0209415, IMG submission 187696) | Peat soil microbial communities from Weissenstadt, Germany - SII-SIP-2007 (SPAdes) (version 2) | ecosystem: Environmental > Terrestrial > Soil > Wetlands > Peat | place: Germany...
GGCCGCCGTCGGCGGCGCACGAGGTACCGGGCCAGCACTGCGAAGACGAGCGCGCCGACCACGGCGGCGATGATGACGATGCGATCGTGGCCGTTGCTCGGCGGCTTCGCCGCCGCATGTGCGGACGCCTTGATGGTGATCCCCTCCGCAGCGGCGAGCTTCGTCACCGCCGTCTTCGCGGCGGTGAGGAGCCCCGCCGCGCCCGGCTCGATCGGGATCTTCGAGAGCGCCGCGTACTCGGCCGTCGTCGGGTGCTTCGGCCAGTTGAAGCCGAAGCCGTTCGGCATGACGATCAGCAGCCGCTGCTTGTAGATGAACGACAGCTCGAGCCCGAGGAACTTCGCGTACGTCTTCGGCTTCTGCCAGAGCGACGTCACCGAGCCCATGTCGTAGTCGCTCCAGATGAGCGCGACGCGGATGCGGAAGCCGGACTTGTTCGCCGCCGCGACGAGCGCGGTGAACTTCGACGCCTGCGGCTTCGGGAACTTCGCGTCGTACGGCAGGAAGACCTTGTACGCGTACAGGTAGTCGCTCGCGGGATCGCCGTCGGCGCGCGCGACCGGCGCCGCGATGCACGCGGCGGCGAGCGCGATCAGGATGAGCTTCTTCACCGTCTCAGCGCACCTGGAGCGTGAACGGCGCCGTGATGACGTGGCCGCCGAGCTCGCACTGGAGGAACAGCCTCCACGTCCCCGGGAGCGGCACGAGCACGCCGACCTTCAGGTGCCCGGGCGTGGCGGACGTCCCGGTGACCTTGGCCGCGCCGAACACGCTCGCGCAGCCCGTCGCACCGGGTGCGCACACGTGCGTGTGGAAGTAGTCGAGGCTCCCGCGCCGGAAGAAGATCGCGTGCGCGAGGGCGCCGTACCACGTCATGAACCGCGCCGGCGCACCGCTCGGCGTCGTCACGGTGAAGTCGAGGAAGTCGGCCTCGATCGCGTGCAGTCGCGGCGTGCCCTGGAGGGCGAAGCGGTACCCGTCGACGACCTCGACCCGCCGCAGCGGGGGCAGCGGCTGCGGCCGGTACGCGCCCGCGACGCGGAGGGACGAGAAGAGCTGGAAGTTCGGGATCAGCCCGCTCGTCTTCGGGTAGACGTCGATGACGACACGGTACGGGCCCGGCTTCGTGAACGTGATCGTGTCCGAGATCCGTCCACCCGGACCGATGGGCGGATGCTGGTGGACGATGGTCGCGAGGTCGCGGCGCACGATGATGAGGTGGACACCGGTGTGCGGGCCCGGCCCGCGCTTGAACTGCGTCAGCGGCTTCCCGTCGGGTTGCAGGATCGTGAACTCGACGCGCGTCGGCACGCCGGCGCGCACCGGCCCGGCCGGCGCGAACTTTGACAACGTGTACGTGCGCGCCGCGCCGACCGTGACCGTGGGCGGTGCGCTCGACCCGCCGCCGCAGCCGGCGAGGAGCGCGACGAGGGCGATAGCCTGCAGCAGGTGCTCGTACCGACGCCTATCGGCGTAGGCCCGCAATACCACCCGCGCCCCGCGATGCACGCGCCGTGCGCGCCGCGGACGACGGCTCCGGTGCGGCGCGTCCACCTCGAGCTCTTCGCCCGCGGGTTCGTCGTGATCGTCCCGGCGGGCATCGGCGTGCGCACCCCGAGCTGCCGCGCCGGCGCCTGGACGAGCGACCCGACCGGCATCGTCCACTTCGACCGGCCCGCGACGCTCGGCGACCTGTTCCGGATCTGGGGCGAGCCGTTCGGACGGCTGCGGCTGCTGAGCTTCCACGGTGGTGTCTCCTTGTTTCGAAATGGCGTGCGTGTGCGCGGCGACCCGGGGTCGCTCTCGCTCCGCAATGGGGACGAGCTCGTGCTCGAGGTCGGCGGTTACGTGCCGCCGCATCGCAGCTATCGCTTCCCGCCTCACTGAGGGCTCGCCGCCTCGCGCAGCGGCTCCGGTGACCGCACGCGCAGATGACCGAAGGTGCTGCCGGCGAGGATGCCGCCGCCGGCGCCGAGGACGACGGCGACGGCGGGCCGGGCGAAGATGCTCGGCAGGGCGCTGAGCGCGATCGAGTGCGTCAGCACCGGCAGCATCGTCAGGCCCTCGTACAGGCCGCCGAAGCCGACGAGGAACGCGGTGAACACGCGTGCGCTCTCGTCGCGCCGGACGAGGCCGTAGAGCAGGGCGAGGCCGACGGCGCACGTGAGCGCGATCTCGACGTCGCCGACGACGGGAACGCCGGGGCGGCCGTAGAGCTCGCGGCCGATTCGGAGCGCCCACGTCAGGGCGGTCACGACGAACGCGAGCGCCACGAGGATCGTGCTCGAGCGTAGCGAGGACACCGCCGCGGCGAGCGCCGCGATCACCGCCAGCGCGATCCACGCCCACGATGGGCCGGGCGGCCGGAAGTCGAGGACGCCCTTGAGACGGACGCGCCGCCCGTCGGCGACGAGCGGCACCGACCACGGCCCGATCGTCCCGGCCGAGCCCCGGCCGCGGGCGAGCGGCTCGAGGATGTGCAGCCGGTGCTCGTGCCATGCGTAGGCGTGGCCGCTCGTCAGCCGGTGCCAGAGCGGCGGCGCGTTCGGATTCGCGGACGGGCGCAGGTCGAACCGGTCGATCCGGTCCGCCTGCGCAGTCGGCGAGCGCAGGTTCAGCCAGACGCCGCGCGGATCGAAGCGGAGCAGTGGCTCGCCGAGGATCCCGGGCACGGCCACGACGGCCGACGCCGGAGCGCGCAGCCACAGCGTCTGATCGCCGTCAACGACCTTCGCCGCCAGTCCCGGCGCCGCCGGCGTGAAGCCGGTGATGCGCGCGGTGAAGTCCGTCGCCACCGGCAGCGTCGCGCCGACGTGCGCCGACGCAATCTGCGGCAGCGCGCCGGCGGCGAGCACGGCCAGGATCGAGACGAGCCCGAGCCTCACGCGGCCCGGACCTCCGGCGTGAGGTTGTCGTTCCCGGTCTGCACCGAGAGCGTGAACCGATGCGTCATGTCTCCCTCTGTTCGCGGTGTCGTCAGGACTATCGAGCCGGGACGACGCGCGGAGGCGCGCGTGCGAGCCGCGACGCAGCGGCGAGACGACTGCCAGGCGAGGTCGGCGGAGCGGCGACGACGGCGACCGCGCGAGCCTGCGGAGCGCGGCCTGCGAGCAGGCGGCCGATCCGCTCCGCCGCACGCAGGAGCATTCGGGCGGCGAGGTATGCGAGCAGCCCGACCGGCAGCTGCAGGACGAGCCCCGGCAGGAACGTGGGGGCGAGCACCGCCTGCCAGGCGAACGTGCCGGTGTGCAGCGAGAGCTCGAGGAGCTCCTGTGCCGCGAATGCGAGCGGCGGCAGCAGCCCGAACGCCCAGGACGGGAGCGGCCGCGCCGCGCGGCCGCGGGCAGCGTCGGCCGCCGTCAGCGCGAGCGAGACGAGCACGCACGCTGCGGCGATGCCGAGCGCGAGCGGCAGCCAGCCGCTGTACGAGTGCCCCGTCGCGAGGAGTCGCAGCAGCCGTGTGTGCGCCTGTGGATACACGAGCCGGTACGCGACGGCGTGCGCGGCCTGCGTTCCCGCGAGCATGAGCGGCAGGGCGACGAGCCAGGCTGCGCTCCGTCTCATCCGGCGTGAAATCTACTTGCCGCGCAGCCGGGCGAGCAGCCGGGCGAGCGCGGGCTTCTCGGGGGCCGGCTCCGGGGGCGGTGCGTCGTCGTCGGCCGCCATCGACCGCGGCGCGGCCTGGCGTTCGCGCTGGGCCCGGATCGCAGCGTTCATCTCCTCGCGGTGCGACTGCTCCGCCATCCCCGGCCTGGTACGCCGCCGCCCCGTAGGATCCTGCTCGGATGTGCTTCGAGCTCGACTCGTCCCCGCCGATCCCGGTCATCTCCGGGGCCGCGGTCTCGCACGACGACCTCGTGCTCGAGGCGGAGGACGGCAACCGCTTCGCCGCCTTTGCCGCCGCGCCCGACGAGGCTGCGCCGGTCGGGATCGTCATCCTGCCGGACGTCCGCGGCCTGTACCGCTTCTACGAGGAGCTGGCGCTTCGCTTCGCCGAGCGGGGTTACGCGGCCGTCGCGTTCGACTACTTCGGGCGCACGGCCGGCGTCGAGAAGCGCGGTGACGACTTCGAGTACCTGGAGCACGTCCGGCAGACGACGCCGGAAGGCGTGCAGGCGGACGTCGCCGCGAGCGTCGCGTACCTGCGCGACCGGGGAGTGCAGTCCATCTTCACGGTCGGCTTCTGCTTCGGCGGGCGGAACTCGTGGCTCGCCGCCGCCGGCGGCCACGGGCTCGCGGGCGCGGTCGGCTTCTACGGGCAGCCGAGCCCGGCGGCGATCGAGCGGGCGAACGACATGGCGGCGCCGATCCTCGCCCTCCAGGCGGGCACCGACCAGAACATCAGCGCTGACGACAACGCCGCCTTCGACGCCGCGCTCACCGCGGCCGGCGTCGAGCACGAGGTCGTCACCTACGAGGGCGCGCCGCACAGCTTCTTCGACCGCAAGCAGGAGGAGTTCGCCGACGCGTCCGCGGACGCGTGGCGTCGCACGCTCGAGTTCGTCGAGAAGCACTCCTAAGGGTTGATGGGAAATTCGGCCGCCGCCGGGGGCGATCCGGCGCCGCGCCTGGGGCGTCATCCGGCCCGGCCTAATTTCACATCAGGCCTAGTAGGACGGCTTGCGCAGGACGACGAGGTCCTGCGTGGGATTGCCGCGTGCGCCCTCCGGCTCCAGCGCGACGAGCTCGAAGCCGTGCGCGAACGTCTCGCGGAGGTAGCGCTCCGGGTGATACGCGCTGCAGAGGTTGCTGCCGGGGAGGTCTCCCCAGCGCACGACGAGCCCGCCCGCGTCGAAGCGCGCGCGCTCGTCGGGTTCGAGTCGCGGCACGTACGACCGGCCGTGCGTCGTGACGAGCAGGCGGCCGCCGGGGCGGAGCACGCGCGCGAGCTCGTCGCGCCACGCGGTCTGCAGGTCGGCCGTCAGATGGGTGAAGACCGACAGCGCGTACACGAGGTCGAAGCTCGCTTCTCCGAACGCGAGCGGCGGCGCGAGGCCGTTGCGCTCGACGCGCGCGAAGCCGAGGTTCTGCCGGCACCAGTCGACGGCGCCGACGTCTCGGTCGCTGCCGGCGACGAGCCCGTCGGCGTCGCCCCAGTAGCGGAGCACGCGGCCGCAGCCACAGCCGAAGTCGAGGACGTCCACGGTCTCGTCCGGCGGGACGTGCGCGGCGATCGCGTCGAATGCCGCACGGCCGCTGCGCAGGAACCAGTCGGCGTCCGCGGTCCCGGCGACGCGCACCATCAGCCGCCGCGGCGGCAGCGGCGGCCCGTCGACGTGCCGCACGCGGGCGGGGCGGAGGGAGACCGTGAGCTCGTACGCGCGGAACGCAGGCCCGACGAGGCCGAGGCGCTGGAGGAGCCGGAGGACGCGCCGCTTCACAGCGGGTGACGGTATAGCGTCGCGGTCGTGGACGACGCGAAGCGCGTGGCGCTCGCGCGCGCGAAGGCGCAACTCGACGAGCTCGCGCTCTACCCGCGCCCGGTCTCGCTGCGCGGTGTCCGCATCTGCGTCGCGCCGCGGCTCTTCCGACTCCCGTGGTTCCGTCGCTTCGACGGCTATTCCGCGCACTGGACGATCCTGCTGCGCTCGCGGGCGCATCTCGCCGACCCGGGCCTCGTCGCGCACGAGCTCTGCCACGTCTGGCAGATGCAGCACCACCCGCTGCGGATGCCGCTCTCCTACCTGCTTCGCGGCTACGAGGGCAACCCGTACGAGCGCGAGGCCCGCCGGGCGGCGGACTGGCCCTAAACTGACTCCCGTGGCGCAGGCGCCCGCACTTCCGGCCGGCTTCGAGCTGCCGCTCGAGCCCCGCCTGCCGCGCATCGGCTCGGTTGACGCGGTCGCGCTCGAGGAGCGCGCCGCCTCGCTTGCGAAGCGGTCGATCAAACGCGAATCGAAGGTGTTCGCGCTCGAGCTCGCGATCCGGACGACGGATCTGACGACGCTCGAGGGCGCCGACACGCCCGGCAAGGTCGCAGCCCTCTGCTCCAAGGCGATGCGGCCCGATCCGAGCGACCCGTCGATTCCGCGCTGCGCGGCGATCTGCGTGTACCCGAACCTCGTTCCGACCGCGCGCGAGCGGCTCGAGGGCTCGGGCGTGCACGTGGCCGCCGTCGCGACCGGGTTCCCTTCCGGCCAGTACCCGACGCACATCAAGGTCGCCGACGTCCGCAGCGCCGTCGAGCTCGGCGCCGACGAGATCGACATGGTCATCGACCGCGGCGCGTTCCTCTCCGGCCGCTACGCGAAGGTCTACGACGAGGTGGTGCGCGTGAAGGAGGCGTGCGGCGACATACGCCTGAAGGTGATCCTGGAGACAGGCGAGCTGGGCACGTACGACAACGTGCGCCGCGCGACGCTGCTCGCGATCGCGGGCGGCGCCGACTTCGTCAAGACGTCGACCGGGAAGATCTCGCCCGCGGCGACGTTGCCAGTCGCGCTCTGCATGCTCGAGGCGATCCGCGACGTCCACGCCGAGACCGGGCGTCGCGTCGGGTTCAAGGCGGCCGGCGGGATCCGCCAGGCGAAGCAGGCCGTGCAGCACCTCGTGCTCGTGCACGAGACTCTCGGTGCGGAGTGGTTGACGCCCGAGCTCTACCGGCTCGGCGCCTCCTCGCTCCTCAACGACATCCTCATGCAGCTACGGAAAGAGAAGACCGGCGTGTACCAGGGGCCGGACTACTTCACCCTTGACTGAGCTCGATCGCACCGGCGACCGCTCGCCCGTTCCGGCGGACTGGACGTACGCGCCCGCTCCGGAGTCGCGCGACATCGTGCGCCTGCGCGAGCGCTACGGGCTCTTCGTCGGCGGCGAGTGGCTCGAGCCGTCGGAGACGTACGAGACGATCTCGCCCGCGAGCGAGGAGCCGCTCGCCATCGTCGCGCAGGCGACCGCGGAGGACGTGGACCGTGCCGTCGGGGCGGCGCGCGAGGCGTTCGCGAACGGCTGGTCGTCGCTGCCCGGCTCCGAGCGCGCGAAGTACCTGTTCCGGATCGCGCGCATCCTGCAGGAACGCGCGCGCGAGTTCGCCGTGCTCGAGTCGCTGAACGGCGGCAAGCCGATCAAGGAGTCGCGCGACGTCGACCTGCCGCTCGCCGCCGCGCACTTCTTCTACTACGCCGGCTGGGCGGACAAGCTCGAGTACGCGTTCCCGAACCGCCGCCCGAAGCCGGTCGGCGTCGCCGGGCAGATCATCCCGTGGAACTTCCCGCTGCTCATGCTCGCGTGGAAGATCGCCCCCGCGCTCGCCTGCGGGAACACCGTCGTGCTGAAGCCGGCGGAGACGACGCCGCTCACGGCGCTCCTCTTCTGTGACGTCCTCCGGCAGGCGGAGCTGCCCGCGGGCGTCGTCAACATCGTCACCGGCGACGGCCGCACGGGCGCCGCGCTCGTCGAGCACGAAGGCGTCGACAAGATCGCGTTCACCGGCTCGACCGAGGTGGGGAAGGCCATCCAGCGACAGTTGGCGGGGTCGGGCAAGAAGCTCACGCTCGAGCTCGGCGGCAAGGCGGCGAACATCGTCTTCGACGACTGCGCGCTCGACCAGGCGGTGGAGGGGATCGTCAACGGCATCTACTTCAACCAGGGCCACGTCTGCTGCGCGGGCTCGCGGCTCTTCGTGCAGGAGTCGATCTGCGAGCCGGTCGTCGACAAGCTCAAGCGCCGCCTCGAGACACTTCGCGTCGGCGACCCGCTCGACAAGAACACCGACGTCGGCGCGATCAACTCGGCGATGCAGCTCGAGAAGATCCGCGAGCTCGTCGACTCCGGCCGCGAGGAGGGCGCGGAGATCTACCAGCCGCCGTGCCGGCTGCCCGAGAAGGGCTACTGGTTCGCGCCGACCGTGTTCACGAACGTCGCGCAGAGCTACCGCATCGCGCAGGAGGAGATCTTCGGCCCGGTGCTCTCGGTGCTCACGTTCCGGACACCCGAGGAGGCCGTGGAGAAGGCGAACAACACGCCGTATGGCCTCAGCGCCGGCGTCTGGACGGAGAAGGGATCGCGCATCCTCTGGATGGCGCAGCAGCTGCGCGCCGGCGTCGTGTGGGCGAACACCTACAACCGCTTCGACCCGACCTCGCCGTTCGGCGGCTACAAGGAGTCCGGCTTCGGCCGCGAGGGCGGCCTGCACGGCCTGGAGCCCTACCTGAGGTTCGACGAATGAGCGACCGCCTTCCGGTCAAGAAGACGTACAAGCTGTTCATCGGCGGCACGTTCCCGCGCAGCGAGTCGGGGCGGACGTACGAAGCCGAAGGGCAGAACGTCGCGCGCGCGTCGCGCAAGGACGTCCGTGACGCCGTGCGCGCGGCGCGGGCGGCGCAGCCCGGCTGGGCTGCGGCGACGGCGTACAACCGCGGCCAGGTGCTCTACCGCCTTGCGGAGATGGTGGAAGCGCGCGTGCCGGAGTTCGCCGAGCTGTGCAGCGGGCGCGACGAGGTCGAGCGCTCGATCGACCGCATCGTGTGGTACGCCGGCTGGGCGGACAAGCTGCCGCAGGTGCTCGGCGGGTCGAACCCCGTCGCCGGCCCGTACTTCAACTTCACCGTCCCCGAGCCCACCGGCGTCGTCGCGGTGCTCGCGCCGGAGGAGCCCGCCCTGCTCGGGCTCGTCACTCGCGTGCTTCCGCCGCTCGTCGGCGGCAACGCTGTCGTCGCCGTCGCGTCCGACCAACGTCCGCTCGCGGCGGTCGAGCTCGCCGAGGCGATCGCCACCAGCGACGTTCCTGCCGGCGTGGTCAACCTTCTCACCGGCTTCTGTGCCGAGCTTGGCCCGATCCTCGCCTCGCACATGGACGTCAACGCGCTCGACATCGCCGGCGCGGACGGCGACGCGGCCGAGCTCGAGCGGCTGGCCGCAGAGAACGTGAAGCGCGTCGTCCACGGCCGTGCGGACGCCCAGAGCCCGTGGGAGATCGCGAGCTTCCTCGAGCTCAAGACCGTGTGGCACCCGATCGGCCGATGAGCGCACGCGAGCACGCTGCCGATCCTGTGGCGCGCGGACGTGCCGCTCGAGCGCGCCTCCGCCGCAGCCGACGCGTACCTGCTGGTGTTCGACGCGCTCGAGGACGACGACGGCCCTCGAGCTGGAGCGGGCGGGCTGCGACGGCGTGATCGTGCACGGCGGGGAGGTCTCGCCGCTCGTCGGCGGCCCGCCGCCCGAAGTCTGAATCTGAAGGAAACCGCGCCGGATCGGCGCTACGCTGTCCGGCGATGAGGGCGGCGGTGGTCGCGGGTCTACTCGCCTTGACCCTGGGTGGAATCGCCCAGGGTGCGTCCGGTGCGCCGAAGTCCGCGTGCCCCGCGGCGTGGGCGAAGGGCTGGGAGAGGCTCGCGAACAAGGTCGACGCGCCCGTGTACTGCCCGACGTGGATGCCGAATCCGCTCGACGCGCAGATCGGCGGCCAGTACGAGGACATCTACTCGATCGGCAAGGACCGCAGCTACCTCGTCAGCTTCCTCGAGCACGGCGACTTCGACAGCGGCGACGTCCACGTCAACTTCCGCGGCTATCCGGGGAGGACGACGATTCCTCGCTGCGGCACCATCATCCTCGAGGGGAGCAAGACGATCCACGGCACGACCCCGTGCTTCGCGGATCCGACGGGCACCGTTCGGGCTGCGGGCATCGCCGCGACGGTGTACACCGTGAACCAAGACGCCGACCAGTGGCACATCCTTCTCGCCTGGCACCACAACGGCTCGCTGTACACGGTGAGCCAGCACCTGACCGGCCCTTACAACACCGTGCACAAGGTGATGCAGAGCCTCAAGCAGCTGCTGAAGAGCCTCGTGCTCGTTCAGCCGCAGGGCTGATGCGGTTCACCCGGCGCCGGTTTCTCGGCGGCGCGGCGGCCGCCGCGCTCGGCGGCGGCGGCATCTACGAGCTCGTCGATCATCTCGGCTCCGCGCCCGCGCGTCCCGTCGCCGAGCCCGCGGGCATGCCCGTCGAGCAGCACCTGTTCGATCTCTCCTCCGTGCAGAGCGAAGGCGTCGAGGTGCTCGTGCCGCCGCTGCACAGCGAGATCGTCACCGCGACGCTGAAGCTCGGGAACGTCCACGACGCGCAGCAGAGCCTCGAGGACGTCCTGCGCACGCTCGACGCCCGCTACGCGCTCAGACCCGCCGGCCTCGGCGTCACCGTGGCGTGGGGGATGCCGTACTTCGAGAAGTACGTGCCCGAGCAGGCGCGCACGCACCTGCCGCACGACCGCCGCGCCGACAAGCCCGCGTTCCTGCCCACGCGCCGCTTCCCGAGCGACCCGGCGGCGACGATCCTCGAGACGAACGACGTCGCCGTCCTGCTGCGGAGCGACCGGCGCGAGCACATCGACGCGGCGCAGAAAGCGATCTTCGCCCTCCCGTTCCTGACCGTGACGAGCATCCGGCGCGGCTTCGCGGGCGGCGGCTTCGACGGTGGGCAGAGCCTGCCCAAGAAGATGGCGGTCGCCGCCGGCGTCCCCGGCGCCGACCTCATCCCCGACGGCTCCGAGCTCTTCCTCGGCTTCACGTCGACGCAGAAGGCGGGGCTCGGCCCCGGCAAGATCGCGAACCTCGAGACGCTCGGATACGTCGACCTCGGCTCCGGCTACTTCCACGGCGGCACGCACATGCACGTCTCGCACATCAGCGAGGACCTGGAGGCGTGGTATCTGAACTTCGACTTCGACGAGCGCCTGCTCACGGCGTTCCGGCCGGGCATGACCGGCATCCGGCAGGACCGGCAGACGATCCCGCAGGGGCCGGCCCAGGTGTCGAGCGAGGCGCTGCTCGAGCGCCAGTTCAAGAAGACCGGCCGCTTCGGCCACAGCGCGTCGATCCAGGCGACGTCGCGCCTGCTGCACGACACCGTCGGCGCCGACGGCACGATGTATCCCAAGGGCACGGCGATCCCGCAGCGCGCGGACTTCAACACGCTCGACAACCCGTTCGCGTTCTCCGCCGACCCGAAGCACGACGCGATGAGCAAGGAGCCGAGCGCGGGCGTGCACTTCGTCGTCTTCAACCCGTCGAGCGACGACTTCGAGCGCAACCGCCTGGCGATGGACGGCGTGCTCCCCGACGGCAAGAAGCTCTCGGTTCCGCCGCGCACGCGCGCGCAGGGCTTCAACTCGGTGCTCACCACGACGCACCGCCAGAACTTCTTCGTGCCGCCCCGCCGGCACCGGTCGTTCCCGCTCGCGGAACTTTGACCGGCGGCGGGTCCTCGATCCCGGAAG
>Ga0209415_10017927_pt1 | contig 11217 bp, 16 predicted proteins | sample PeaSoiSIISIP2007_FD_187696 | JGI IMG/M metagenome (GOLD analysis project Ga0209415, IMG submission 187696) | Peat soil microbial communities from Weissenstadt, Germany - SII-SIP-2007 (SPAdes) (version 2) | ecosystem: Environmental > Terrestrial > Soil > Wetlands > Peat | place: Germany...
GGTGCCCAGCCGCAGCGCGAGCATCCTCGTCGTCGGGTCCCGAGGCCTCGGTGGCTTCGAAGGACTGATCCTCGGTTCGGTTTCGACCAAGTGCCTACGCCACGCCCACTGCCCGATCCTCATCATGCGCGAGGGGCACTGACTCGTGGCGGAGCAGTTCGAGCCTGACGGAAGCGGGATCTACTCGACCCCGACAGCCGATTACGTGGTGGTCCTGAGCGGTCAGCTCGCACTAGACCTTGGCGGGGGTGATGTGCTGACTCTCGGCACCGGGGACGTGGCCGTTCAGTGCGGGACGCATCACGCGTGGCGGAACCGTACGGACCAGCCGGCCAGAGGCGCCTTCGTCCTGGCCGGTGCCGATCTGCCGGCCGGCGATCCGTCGTGAAGTTCGTTCGATTCCGGGCACCGGATGCCGAGGTGCGCGTCGCAGTGCTCGGCGACGGTGTGGTGCACGTGCTGCCCGGTGTGGACGACATCAGACCGTTGCTCGATGCCGGAGGACAGACGCTGGAGGATGCCGGGAGGCTCGCCCTCGGCCGATCCGACAACGCGACGCCTGTTGAGGAGGTCACGTTCCTCTCACCGATCGCCACCCCACCGACAGTCCGGGACTTCTCCGCCTTCGAAGACCATGTGAGGGCGGGTCGGGCCTGGCAGGGCCTCGACATGGACCCCACATGGTATGAGCAGCCCGTCTTCTACTTCTCGAGCCCCTATGCAGTCGTAGGCGAGGGGGAAGTGCCCGTGCCCCCGGGCTGCGAGCGGTTCGACTTCGAGCTCGAGGTAGCAGCAATTGTCGGCGCGGGTGGTCGGAACGTCACTCCGGAGCAGGGTGACGAGCTGATCGCCGGCTTCTGCATCATGAACGACTGGAGCGCCCGCGACATCCAGCAGCGCGAGATGAAGCTCTCGATGGGGCCGGTCAAGGGAAAGGACACGGCCACCAGTCTGGGACCATGGTTGGTGACCAAGGACGAGTTGGAGGACTTCCGCGAGGGAAACGGCTACCGGCTGGCGATGACCTGCTCAGTGAATGCGAGGCCCTATTCCGAGGCTCGGTGGTCCGACGCCTATTGGTCGTTTGGCGAGATAGTCTCCTACGCGGCGCGGGGCAGCGAGGTACGACCGGGGGACGTGCTGGGCTCGGGCACGTGCGGCACCGGGTGCATCCTCGAGCTCGCCCAGACCCATTCGGAGGCCGAATACCCGTGGCTGGTGCCTGGCGACTCGGTGGTGGCGGCGATCGAGCAACTCGGCGAGCTCCGCAACCTCGTCGTCCCAGGTCCGCCACTCCACCCCCTGCGTGATTCCGACCGCTGAGGAAGCTCGCCGGTGTGCCGAGGCCGGCATCGGCGAGCTACCGTCAGGGCCCTCCCTGTGAGGCAGGGGTCGACCTTGACAGTCTGGCGCAGCTCGCCGAGGCCTGGACGAGCATCTCCCTCGGCCGGGTATGGATGGTCAGCGACGAGAAGAAGAGGAGAGGTAGATGAGAGTTATTGACACGCAAGCACACTGGTACCCTCCTGCGTTGCTGAACGCCTACGTTGAGAGCAGTGGGTTCCCTGGCTGCCGGCATAAGGGTGACACTTATGAGCTGGAGGTGCTGCCCGGTCACTGGATCACGCTTCCGCTTCATTTTGTCCAACTCGAGCTGCAGCTCGAAAGGATGGCACAGACGGGTGTCGACGTTGTCATTTCAAGTTCAGCGTCGTTCGGCGACGTCGACGCCTTCGCTCTCGGGCGGGCGAAAGAGGTCGCATACGCAGTGAACGAGGAACGAGCTACAGCGAGTCGTCGGTACCCGGGTTTCGTTGGACTCGCAACGATCCCCTGGCAGGACGCTCGAGCCGCCGTCGAGGTCCTTGATGACGGAGTGGGTCGCCTCGGGCTGCGCGGCGTGCTTCTGCACTCGAATATTGATGGCAAGCCGGTCGACTCGCCCTATCTGCGGCCAGTTTACGAGCGAATCGCGGAGTTAGATGTACCCATCTTCCTGCATCCGGCGAAATCTGTGTTCGAACACCACCTCCGCGATTACGGCTTGGAAGTCATGCTCGGCTACATGTTTGATACGAGTATAGCAGCGCTCCGGCTCGTGCTGAGCGGCATCATACAGGACTTGCCACTGGCCATCGTCCACCCGCACTGCGGGGCGACGCTGCCTTACCTAGCCGGCCGGATCGATGGCTCGTACGCGAAGCCATACGCGCTCGGCCGGAAGCTACCTGAGCCGCCTAGCACATTGATTGCTTCATTCTACTCGGACTCGATGTGCCAGAGCGCGGAGACGCTGGGCTTCGCGAAGAAGTTCTACGGCGTTGAACACCTGCTCTACGGTAGCGATTACCCCTACTTTGACCCGGCTGAGTCGCTTGAGTTCGTCCGCGCCAACCTTGATGAGAACGAAGCTGAGGCGGTGCTGTGGCGAAATGCGGCGCGTCTGGGACTGGACCCGCAAGCCGAGAAGTCGCAGTCGGCTGCAGAGTAGGTCTGTGATCTCGCCGGCCGAGTTCGAAGCGAACCACTACCGTGCCAGGAACGAGGCCGCGTAGGATAAACCAAAACCGGAAAGCCTCTACCGAACCCAGGATGCTTCTATATCTGTCAACCCATCGGGATCGGGTGTGCAACGGCCAGGGTGCGGAACAGCTGCCGAGTGATGTAGCGCTTGAGTGAGCGCATGATCTCCTTGGTGGTGCGGCCCTCGGCCCGGCGGCGTGCGACGTAGGCGCGGGTGACGGGATCGACTCTCATGCGGACGATCGTGATCGTCGTGAGTGCGCGATTCAGACGACGGTCGCCGCCGCGGTTGAGTCGGTGCCGGGTGGTGTTGCCAGACGATGCTGGGATCGGGCAGGTGCCCGCGAGCGAAGCCATTGCCGCGTCGGAACGAACCCGGCCAGGGTGCGACCACGCGATCAGCACGCTCGCGGCCACGACCGCTCCAACACCGGTAAGTTCGAGCAGTTGCGGAGTGTCCCGACGAATCAGCTCAGTGATGCCGGCTCGGTTGCCGGTGAGGTCGCAATCGAGGGTGCCGATGCGCTGCGCAAGACGCACGGCTTCGTGACGACATGTCGCGGTGGTGGCATCTTCGTCACGGTTCCGCCATCCAGCGATCGTTCTGATCTGGCCGGCGGTGAGCGGCTTGCGAGCATCGATGCCGAGGTCGATCGTGCGCACCAACGCAATCAGTGCGTTCACGGCGCGAGTCCGTTCGCCGGTCATCTGGTCGCGGGCGGCGACCAGCACCCGCATCGCCACCCGAGCCCGATCCGTGGACAGTGCCCGGGGAGTTCGGAGATCCGTGACAGCGAGCCCGAGCACCGCCCGAGCGATCCGCACGGCGTCGAGCTCGTCGCTCTTGCCCGTGTCACGCCGGTCGCCTGCGGGCATCTTCGCGGCTTCGACAACCTCACGTCCGGCCGCCTGCAAACGCTCGGTCAAGATCGCACCGGGCCGCGGTTCATGCCAGGGCTCGGCCTCGTCGACCTGGGCGATACGACGCTCGAAGAACGCCTGGCGGGAAAGCTGAACGAGCAGCTCAAGCTGTTCGCCTGCCGCATGCGACAGGGTCTGCTCGCCGCGTCGGTGGCGATCGGCCTCGAGCTCATGGACGAGCTCATCGAGGCCGAGGTGACCGATGTCGCCGGTGAGAAGGGAAGACACGATCCCGATCGCTCCGCCTACCGGCACGGCACCGAGGTGGGCAGGTGCCCTCGGCGGCCGGCGAGTCCCCGTTGTCCGCCCGCAGGTCCGGACCGTGGCTGAGGGCGAGAACGGCGAGGAGCACGAGGTGCGCCTCGAGTCCTACGACACCTTCGCGAAACTCGACCTGCTCGCCGACCACACGGTCGAGCGCCTGATGGCCGGGCTGTCGGGACGCCGTTATGAGGCCGCCCTCGAGCCTGTCGGCCCTGAGATCGAAAAGACGGCATCGGGAACCAAGCAATCCTCGGTATCGCGGCGTTTTGTCACCGTGACCGGCGAACGCCTGGCCGAGTTCAGGACCTGGCCTTTGGACAAGCAACGGTGACTCATCTGTTTCATCGACGGCTTCGACTTCGCTGAGCACACCATGGTCGGGGCGCTCGGGGTCACCGCCGACGGCACGAAGGTCCCGATCGGCCTAATCGAGGGCTCGACGGAGAACGCGACGGTCGTGAGAGGCCTCGTCGCCTCACTTCGCGATCGGGGCCTCGACGCGACAGAGGGGATCTTGTTCGTGCTCGACGGCGCCAAAGCGCTCTACAAGGCGGTGCGGGACGTCTTCGGCGACAACGCCGTCATCGCCCGGTGCAGGGTCCATTATGCCGAGGAGCGAATTAGACTTGCCGACGAGAAGCCTTGTGGGACAGGGGTTTCATGCTGAGGTGCTCGGCACAATTCTGGGTCTCTGATCGATCGAGACTTCCTCTCTGGACTGAGATCCACAGAGGAGACGACGATGAAACAGGAACCATCGAATTTGGGTGCGGCTCTCCTGAAGTGACGCTCAAGCCGCCATCGGCACGACACCTCCGGCGTAGCGAGACTCGTGGACGCGGTGCCATTCCTGCACGAGGTGGAACTGGAAGTACGCCTCGAAGTCCCCGTTGCATCGGATCGCCCGAAGCTTGAGCACCGCTTCGGCACCTTGGAGACCCCAGCGGGCGCCGGTAATGTCCATGCGGTCCTTGACGAGGTGACGACAGGCTCCCTCGATCACGCCGGTCGCGATCGGCCAGCCCTGCTTCAGAGCGGTCGGGTAGCAGAGGTAGGCGCGTTTGTTGAGGAGGTAGCCGGCACAAATGTCGACAGTCCGGCGGCGCACTCCGTCGAGGCGTCGGTTGGTCGCGCTGCGGCGGATCGCGGCGGCGACCCTGCTCGCCCTTCCCTCGAGCACCGAGAGCGCCTTGTCGCCTACCCATGCCTCGGCCTCGGTATCGCCTTCGTCGAAGAAGCACCAGGCCGCCTTCCAGAGGTACTCGAGCACATGGACGAAATCGACAAGGATGGCGAGGTCGATGCGGCGACTCTTGGCCTCCGAGGCGATCGACTCGATCTGGTGAACGTTGCCGTCGACAAGAGCCACCCACTTGCGCCCGTGGCCGGGATCACGCCGTTCTGCCTCGTCGAAGATGGCGCTCACCACCTCCACCGCGTCCTCGACGACGCTGGCGGTTAGCCATCTGTTTGTCGCTCGCGGCGCCGGTGCGCGCTCGGTCTCGCCGGTCGACATGACGTCGGACGGGCTGCGTGGCACGGGCGCCACGTCATAGACGGCACCCACTTCGGCCATGCGCTTGCGGTTGCGTTTCTCGCCTCTCGACAGGCGGGTCTTGAGTTGGTGGTGCCGGTTGCTGCAGCCTTGCTCGTTGCCGGGCGCAGTGCCCCGGGCCGCATGACGATGCCCTTGCCGTCACACGACAGCACGAGAAGCTCCGAGTCGTTCGCCGGTCTCGCGGCGCGCGTCTCGTAGAAGCGCTCGAAGTCGACAGCTGCCCGTCGTTCGCATGGCCTCGGCGTCGGTAGGCAAGGCGCGTGACTCTCACCTCGCCGAAGACGGTGGTGAACATCCGCTGATGGCCGGCCTCGACGGCATGGTGCGAGATCCCCTCGTGGTCGATGACTTCGTCGAGGCGTTCCTCGCGCGCCGTGCGCAGGTCCAGGTGGTCCTGCAACAGCTGGCGGAGCAGCTCGCGTCCTGCTGAGCCAAGCCGCTGCTCGAGCTCGCCGTGAGTGAGGCCTCTCGAGTCGTCATCGCCCATGAACGAACACAACTGCTCGAAGTGAGCTCGGCTCGCGTTGAACGGATCGTTGGCACCGCTTGTTCCCATGAGAGTCTCTTCCTCCTCGTTCGTTCTTGTCCTTCAGCGTTACTGCTGTAGGATCGGAGGTGGTGGATGTTCGCCGGACGCGGTGCTAGGAGAGAGCGATGACCAAGGCAGCGCAAAAGCCGCCCTTCGCCGCGACACGCAGGGGTCTCGCTGACGCCCTCTCGGAGGTCGACGGGGTGTTGCGTGGATCTGTCGTCGTCCGCACCATGCGTTGTGGCAAACCCAGCTGCGCCTGTAAAGCGGATCCACAGGCGTTGCACGGGCCCTACATCCAGTGGACTCGGACCGTGCAAGGCAAGACCATCACGCGACTGCTGAGCGAGGAGCAGCTCGCTCGCTACCAGCCGTGGTTCGACAACGCCAAGCGGCTCAAGGACCTCGTCGCAAAGCTCGAGGTCGCCTCGTTGCACGCCGTCGCACTGACTGAGGGCTGGACCGAGAAGGCTGCAACGCCCGCCGGGATGCCGACTCGAAGACCTCGGGGGACCACCACGTAACTCTCAGTCGGCGGGGAAACCCTCGCCGCCGAGCCCGTCATCGAGGACCCTTCCACGCATCTGGATACGAACTGCCTGCTCCTGGTCGTGATCAGCGACCGACCGACTTCACTTCAGGAGAGCCGCACCCATTGAATTTCATGGGTCCGTTGGCGCCCTACCCAGCGGCTTCCGTGTGAGGCTCATCGAGCGGGGCTACAAGTCGTTCACGGTGGATGGTCAGCTTCGGTTGATGGACCACGTGAGCCGTTGGCTGGCCGCCAACAAGGCTGGGTCCGGGTGATCTGACGGAGCGCCGGGTTGATGAATTCCTCAGGGCTCGTCGCGCCGAGGATTACACCCAGTTGCTTTCGATGCTCGGTGTGGCGCCGCTGATGGAACACCTTCGAGGACTCGGGGCGGCACCGGCCCCGGTGCCGGTGCCGCTCACGGCTGTGGACCACTTGGTGGAGCTCTATAGCGGCTACCTGGTGGCCGAGCGCGGCCTGAGGTCACCGAGTTCGTGCTGCGTGAGTGCCGGGGGCGCAGCGCCGGGTCGACCGCCTATGTGGTGTGCGGGCTTCGCTCGCTGCTGCGCTTTCTCTACGTCGATGGCCGAACTGAACGAGAACTGGCTCCAGCCGTGCCGAAGGCGCCCGGATGGCGGCTGACCTGGCTTCCACGCTCGGTCGATGCCGTCACCGTGGCGAGGCTGTTCAAGAGTTGCGATCGCGCGCACAATACGCCATCTTGACGTTGCTGCTGCGGCTCGGGTTGCGTCGGGGTGAGGTCGCCACCCTGCACCTCGGCGACATCGACTGGCGGCCCGGTGAGCTCGTCATCCGCGGCAAGGGCCGACGAGAGGAGCGTCTGCCTCTCCCGATCGATGTTGGCGAAGCAGTCGCCGGATGGCTACGGCACGGCCGACCCCGATGCTCTTGCACGAACGTGTTCACGCGGGTCCACGCGTCGCTCGGGGCAATGTCCCCGGCCGCCGTGTCGCATGTGGTGTGGGCGGCGTCGAAACGAGCGGGCGTGGCTCCGGTCAACGCCCATCGCCTTCGCCACACCGCCGCCACCCGGATGTTGCGCGCTGGCGCCGGGTTGGGCGAGGTGGGCCGTCAAAGGTCGACCTGGGCGCCTTGCGCGCCGTGGCCCAGCCGTGGCCCGGGGGGTGCGGCATGAGCGAGCTACGCGGAACTCTTGAGGATTACCTGGCCATCCGTCGGTCACTCGGTTTCAAGCTCGTCCGGGCCGGGCTGCTGCTTGCGAACTTCGCTGCCTACGCCGAGCACACCGGCACGGACATCGTCACGACCGAGCTGGCGTTCGCCTGGGCCACGCTGCCACCGGGGGGCGACCGGGCCTGGTGGGCCCATCGGCGCCGCGGCTGGATTGTCGATTCATCCGGCCATAGCAGTCGGCGGAACAAGAGCGATCGAGCACGAGGATGTTGCGCTTCTGACACTCCTGGCCGATGGCTGAGCCGAATCAACGGCCAATATGGGGGTCCTTCTGCGATCCCGCCTGGCGTCGTTCGTTCGATGGGATTCACTCCAAGGCACGGCGTGATGGGTTCCCCTCACCTTCAGCGGTGACGTACGCACGTGTCGGGGCGGAACCCGAAGGTCGAAGCACAAGGGGTCCATCCCTACTTCTGCCCTACTCTTGTCTGGCGAGCTGCTCATCGATCAGCCCTGCCCGGCGTGGGTGTCATCGAGAACACCGAGGTAGAGCAACAATTCGGGCCGACTGGAGCCGACGCCAACCGAACCCAGAGAAGGTCCAGCGAGGTCTCATAACCCGAAGGTCGAAGGTTCAAATCCTTCCCCCGCCACGAAAAGCCCTGATCAGAGCGTTGCTCTGGCCAGGGCTAGTTCGCAGCATCCGTTGTTCCACCGGCTGTTCTACCGGGTGGAACCGGTGGAGGAATCGAGGATGTCCGCGAAGGTACACGCCGCCTCGGCTGCATACCCGGGAGGACGTGTTGATACGTCGCCATCGTGAAAGCCGGCGTGGCATGACCGAGCCGTTCGCTCACGACCTTGATCGGGATGCCGACCTTCAAACGACAGCGTGGCATGGGTGTGGCGGTGTTCACATGCGTGGCTCGCCCAGAAGGTAGACATTATAGAAGGTCAGAGTTATACTGTGCGGGTGGCTTGGGTCATCGTCCTACTGGAGGAGGTCGATACCTGGTACCGGGAGCTGTGTGACGAGGACGAGGAGACGGCTGCGCTCGTCGCAGCGGCGATCAACCTGCTCGAGGAGGATGGTCCGAACCTCGGTCGGCCGTTGGCCGCTCGAATCGAAGGCTCGAAGCTCCACAACTTGAAGGAGCTCCGACCAGGCTCGACGGGCACGAGTGAGGTTCGCATCCTGTTCATCTTCGACCCACAGCGGCAGGCCGTCCTATTGGTGGCCGGCGATAAGAGCGGTCAATGGTCCGAGTGGTACGCGGAGAGCATTCCGATCGCTGAAACTAGATACGAGCGGTGGTTGGCCGGCGAGTACAACGACGAGATTGGAGAGTAGGACGATGGCGAAGGCCACGAAGTGGCAGGACGTTAAGGCGGACCTTCGCGCCAAGGGAAGGTTCGACGACGAGAAGGTGCAGGCGCACATGGAGCGGTTGCGCTCCGAAGTCCGCATGCATCGACCTGCGGAGATTCGCGAATCACTGGGTATCACCCAGCAGCTTCTTGCGGAACAGATCGGAATCTCGCAGTCACGAGTGAGCCAGATCGAGCGTGGTGAGCTTGAGCACACCGAAGTGGCGACGCTCCGTAGCTACTTCCGAGAGCTTGGTGGCGAGGTAGAGGTGGTCGTCCGACTCGGCGACGAACGCCTACAGATCGCCTGATGCGATTTACCCGCAACGACGTTCACCCCATGCTCCCGCACCAAACGAAGGAGCAGCCGAGATGGCGTTCGTAGCCACAGTTGGATTGCTGCGCGCATGACCGGCCGGGAGATCACACCCCAGGAACAGAGCGCCGCTGATGTTGTCGCTGCCGTTCCCGGCGACGTGGTCGAGCCTCGCGATGTTGCGGGGGCGCCTTCAAGATGTGGCGGGAGGACGCCATCCAAGAACTCCTAACGACCGACGATGCGGACGTGCTGTTCGTCGCCGGCTGCGAGGAGAACCAGGTTCGGTTCCATACGCAGTTCGACTACATCGTTCTGCTGAGCGCGCCGACCGAGACCCTGATGGAGCGGCTGGCAACCAGAACGAGCAATCCCTATGGCAAAGGACCATCTGCGACGTAGAATCACGAAGTCACCACTGACTGCGGGTGAGAAGCGCCCGAAGTCGAAGCGAGGGAAGGCCGATGGCAGCAACGCTCTCTCGAGGTCTCCCGCCGCGACTTTGTTGACCCGGTCGGCCGCGGCCTGTTCCTTTCAACGCCCGGACGAACCGGCCCAGGATCGCGAGCGCCGGCTTACGGCTCAGTCCTGCTCGTGCGTCAGGCCTCGAAGACGTAAGCTCGCCCTGCACAGCTAGCGTGGCACTCAGCTCCCACGACTGCAATCGTGCTGGAGATCGCCACCGAGCGGCCAAATGCATCGCCGGCCACGGTGTCGGAACCCTTCAGCTCGGCGGCCTGCTTCCAGACGGCCGCCGGTTTGGTGAACACGTACGCTCGGCCGGCATCCCCGTGGTCCGATCCCACGAGCGCGGTGGTAGCCGAGATGGCCACGGAAGTGCCGAAGCCGTCACCAGAGGTGGTGTCGGAACCCTTCAGTTCGGCGGTCTGCTTCCAGCTGCCCGCCGTGTCGGTGAACACGTACGCCCGACCGGCAGAAATTGTGTGGCGGCGTGCACCCACGATGGCGGTCGTGCCCGAGATCGCTACGGAGTTACCGAAGTAATCGCCGGCGACGGTGTCGGAGCCCTTCAGCTCGGCGGCCTGCTTCCAGACGGCCGCCGTCTCGGTGAACACGTACGCCCGGCCGGCAGAACCTGCGTGGTGCTCTGCACCGACGATGGCGGTCGTGCCCGAGATGGCTAGGGAGTTGCCGAAGTAATCGCCGGCGACGGTGTCGGAGCCTTTCAGCTCGGCGGTCTGCTTCCAGCTGCCTGCCGTCTCGGTGAACGCGTACGCCCGACCGGCAGAAACTGCGTGGCCCTCTGCACCGACGATGGCGGTCGCGCCCGCGATGGCCACCGAGCTGCCGAAGTCATCGTCGGCGACGGTGTCGGAGCCTTTCAACTCGGCGGTCTGCTTCCAGTTGCCTGCCGTCTCGGTGAACACGTACGCCCGGCCGGCAGACTTGGCGTGGCCCCATGCACCCACAATGGCGGTCGTGCCCGCGATGGCCACCGAAATGCCGAAGTAATCGCCGGCGACGGTGTCGGAGCCTTTTAGCTCGGCGGTCTGCTTCCAACTGCCCGCCGTCTCCGTGAACACGTACGCCCGACCGGCCGAGCCACCATAGCCCCATGCACCCACGATGGCGGTCGTGCCCGCGATGGCCACCGAGCTGCCGAAGTAATCGCGGGCGGCGAGGCCAGAGTTTGTCAGCTCCGCCAGTTGCGCTCCGATCGGCGGTGTGGTTCGCGGGCTCGCAGCCACCGCGGAAGTGGTGCTGGCCAAGAGTGGCAGGGCGATCGCGCCTGCAGCCAGGAGCACCGGCAGCTTGATCATGCGGAACTTGGGCATGTGAAACCTCCGGTCATGCATTGATTCCTCGAGGAGCCTCGAATGACCCGATTATGGAACCGCGGACCCGCAGACAACAGGGTCCAAGGGCCCATTTAGCCGCGCCCGGAGCCGGTACCGGTCCCAGTCCGCTTCGAAGATCGCGAAGCGGTCAGCGGGAACTGTGAGCAACAGATGCCCTATTGACTCACGTCAAATTGTCCGGGAAGGGTGATTCGTTGACTCATCTCAGGATGTCCGGGAACGACGAGGCTT
>Ga0209415_10017928_pt1 | contig 11216 bp, 6 predicted proteins | sample PeaSoiSIISIP2007_FD_187696 | JGI IMG/M metagenome (GOLD analysis project Ga0209415, IMG submission 187696) | Peat soil microbial communities from Weissenstadt, Germany - SII-SIP-2007 (SPAdes) (version 2) | ecosystem: Environmental > Terrestrial > Soil > Wetlands > Peat | place: Germany...
CATTACGACGCGATCCAGAACGTCCAGGGTGTGTTGGAAGATCGAAACGCGATCCTCTTGGCTTTTTCCGGCTGTTCGGCTCTCATCGAAGAGATACACGGCGTGAAACGGCTCAAGAGTCCGGTCGGCTGGTCCCTCCCGTTTCAGTTCCCCAAGGTAGAGATCCACTGCCTTATCGCGGTCCTCTTCCAGAGCTGACCGATATTCCGCCATTCGCCGCACCAGCTCTTCCGAGGCAGCGATCGCCTGTTCGGGATTGTAGAAGTCTAACTCTTCCATGGTCCATCGCCAGTATGGGGGACCCAGAACGATCGGCGAACCCTACGCTTTCACATGGGCGGGCCGCCCATGCCACGATTGAAGTCCCTTCAGTGCGCCAATCCTGATGGGCTGATAGCCGGGTACATGACCGGGACGGTCGTGCGAACATATGGGCGAGCCGCCCATGCCACGTTTGGCTGGCTCGGCAGACTAGAATGAAGTTGCGATGCTTCTCACACTTTTATCCGCCCTCGCGGCGTCCCAAGGCGTCGTGAATCCGCAGATCACGGTCGACCAGTTCGGTTGGCAGCAGGGCGCGAAGAAGGTGGCCGTCTTCGCCGATCCAATAAACGGCCAGAACGCGGATCGACACTGGACGCCCGGTCCGGTCTTCGAAGTCTGCCGTGCGAAGGATGACAGCGTGGCCTTCAAGGGCAAGCTGGCGGCCTGGAACGACGGAAAGGTCTCGGAGATTGCGGGCGATCGCGTTTGGTTCGCAGGCTTCACCAGCGTGAAGGAGCCCGGAACCTATTACCTGTTCGATCCCAAGACCGAGCAGCGATCATATCCCTTCCGGATCGCGGACGACGTGTATGGCAAGGTGCTCGTCGATGCCGAGCGGATGTTCTATTACCAGCGAAGCGGAACGCCGATCCTGGCCAAGTTCGGCGGCCAATGGAATCATCCGGGCGGGCACATGGGTCCGGGCCAGGACAGTGAGGCCCATCTGAGTCAGAACGGCCAAGATATGGGCATGCCGCGCAATGTGCTCGGCGGATGGTACGACGCGGGAGACCCGAACAAGTACGTCCCCTTCCTCGAATCGACGATATTCAATTTGCTCTGGGCCTACGAGCGGAATCCAAGGGCGTTCGGCGATGCCAACAACATCCCTGAGAGCGGAAACGGCGTGCCCGACATCCTCGACGAGGCGAAATGGGAGCTGGATTGGGTGCTCAAGATGCAGGACCCGGATGGAGGCGTCCACAACCGGAACGCCGACCGGACTTACAATATGCCGCTAGGGCCTTGGAGCGTCGACGTGCAGCCTCGCTTCTACACGGCGAAGACGACCTGGGCGACGGCCGTCGCGGCCGCGAGCTTCGCCCGGGCCTCGCGCGAGTTCGCGCCGTTCGGCAAGGTCTACATCGGCTATTCCGCAAAGCTCAAGGCGGCGGCTCTGTCGGCCTGTGGCTACCTGGAGAAGCATCCGACGATGGATCCAGCCGACGGCAAGGACGGCGATTCGAAGCTGGCAGCGGCGGGAGGCGACAGCAATCCCAACGCCGACCGGAGAGACCGGATCTATGCCGCCGCCGAGCTATTCAAGACGACCGGCGATCCCAAATTCGGCGCCTACGTCGAGAAATGGGCGACTGACATCGACGCGACGAACGAGAACGGACTGCATCCATTTAAGAACAACTGGGTCGATCCCCTTAACCACCACGCTCTCACTCAGGCCCTCTTCGTTTACTCGACGACGCCGGGGGCCAATGATGCGATCGTCCAGAGGTTCAAGCAGGCTATCCGGAGCACGGCGGAATCGATCCGGACGGCCACCGGTGGCCCCGACGATCCCTATCTCTGCTATCACTTCGCCGACCACTACTGCTGGGGCAGCAATCAGTCCAAGGGTTCCTGGGGCCGCATCCTTTTGATGGCGATCGATCTCGGCGTCGCTCCCGAGCATGACGCGGAGTACAAGGATATCGTCGCCGGCTACGTCCATTTCATCGACGGACGTAACCCGCTTTCCTGGTGCTACCTGACGAACATGGGCCACGCGGGGGCGAGCCACAGCGTGATGCGGCCTTTCCACAAGTGGTTCGGGTCCATGCCGGCCGGGCCGGATGGGCAGAAGCCCGCGCCTGCGCCCGGGTTCCTGGTAGGCGGCCCGAACAAGGCATTCTCCGTACCTTGGATCAAGCCTCCCTACGGCGAGCCGGCGATGAAGGCTTACAAGGACTGGGATGCCTCCTGGAACAACGAGCGTCAGGCCAGCGAAGCGTCTTGGGAGGTCACCGAGCCCGCGATCTACTACCAGGCTGGCTTCGTTCTCATTCTCTCGTCGCTGATGCGGTAGGGCGTCTTCATTTTATGCCTTTCATGCCTCGCCCCGTTGGCCGCGCGGACCCTGGAAACCGCGCGGTCGAGGGGTGGAGGCGCGGATGGAGTTAGCGGGCGGGTGATCGCCGCCACCCCTTACATGCGGTTCCCTGACGTCTCACGAAGGCAACGGGGCGGAGGCATGGAGGGGCGGAAGGAGGAAGTAGTTTCATTCATCTCAGTCCTGCCAACCGCCGGCGGCCTGGGAAGCGACATCAACCAAGAGGGTTGAGCCTCTCCCTACTTCCGCCCTGTTCAGGGCGTCGAGGATTCTCTTTTGTGTTAATTCGCGCCTTTCGCGGTTCAATCTCATCCGAATCCGAATTGCGGATTTGCGAGGCTAGGCGGCCTCGAACCGGTACCGCACAACCTTGGTCTTGCCGTCGAGCCAGCCTGTACTGATCCAAACCTCGTTTGGCCCGGCAAACCAGATCTTCGAGATCCCACTCCCCTTCGGCCAGGAAAGGGGCGATTCCACTTCCGTCCGGAGGTTGATCGCATAGAGGTGGGTTGTGTAAACGAGCATGTCTGCGTGCGGCCCAGAGGGGCGGTATTGCTGCCTCGCGGCCACGGCCCAATCGTATCCAGGGCATACCGCGCAACGGTCGAACATTCCGTAGAGCCTCAGATCGGGGCCACTTGCGATTTGCCCGTCCTTGTCGATCGATTTGGCAATAGGTCGGATGAGGATCCGCCCGCTCCCAATGGGAAGGAAGGCGTCGGCGTCTCCAATGCTCCAGTTGCGCGTCGGGAGTTCCAACGGCGTTGCCCGCCCGTCAGTTGGATCGACCTTTTGGATGCGCTCGAGCCCGAAGTTCATGTTGCTAACCGAAGAGGTTAAGAGGGCAGAACCGTCGGCGGAGAAGCAGGGCTCGCAATGCTCGCCAGGTAACGTCTTGGCCGACCAGCCCAAGGGAGTGCGGCTGACGACTGCGAGCTTGCCTCCGCCGGCGACCGCGAACTTCTGGCTGTCCGCGGTCCAGGAGTACATCAAGATCTGATTCAAACGAACGATCTCCTTGGTGGACTTATGCGTCGAGAGGTCATGGATCATCACGGGCTGACTAGCCGCTCCATCTTTGTCCCTAGCCCAACCGCCATAAGCTATCTCCTTGCCGTTGGGCGACACCGAAAAGCAGTCGTCGAACGGGAGCTCCAGGCGGCCCAGGCGCTTCCATTGGACGCTCACTCCGACAGGCTGGATGCTCACCGAAGTGGCGTGGACGAGACCGCCGAGGACGATCCAGCGCTTGCCGGTCTCAAGGTCGCCGGCCACGACGTCCCGGGCCCAGACCTCCTTTTTGCCCAACGGACGCGTCACCTTGTTCGTCGTGATTCCAGCGTAATACCGGTTGTCGGGCTGGAAGTCGATGTCGAGGAGGTCGCTCACGACGCATTTCGCCTTGTCGGTCTTCCAGTTGAGTTGGTAGATCCACTCGTGCGAGCCGGCCGATCCGGCGTAGTTTCCGGTGACGCACCACGAGATATCAGGATTGCGATGAGAAGGGACGAGCCGCGTCACTTCGGGGCCGATCAGAAAGGTATGTTCCTTTCCGTTCCGACGGAAGATCGGAGCCTGCGAACCCCACTCGCCGCCATCGACCTCGGTTCCCTTGACCTCGGGCCCGAACGTGGTCAAGAGCTGCACGGTTGGGAAACCGCTCAGCTTCCACTCGGCGCCTACGTCGGAGCCCAGCCCGTCGACGTAGGGGTCGGTCGGAGCCGGGACGACATTGAGACCTGATCCGGACAGCAGGTAAACCGTGCTGGCGACACTGTAGAGACCCTCGCCCCGAGTCCATGTCGCGCTCGAAGACCAACCGGGTGTCCCGACAGCTACGCTCCAGTTGCCAACCTTAGCTGTCTTCGTTCGGCCCGTCTGGAGGTTAAAGAGGACTAGCCGTTGTGGCTTCGACTCGTCACCCCGAAAGCCGATGGAATCTTCGTTCCCTGGCTGATATTCGATCCAGGCCAGTTGGTGATCCCCGATCCAGCGCACTCCGTCGCAGTCGAATCGATTCGAGGAAACGCGCTGGCGCCGGCTTCCGTCCAGCCGGCCCACGTAGACCTGATGCCGGGCGATACGGCGGTCTCCCGGCGGGTAGTAGATGCGAGCGGTGAAAGCGACTATCGGCTCGGCGCTGCGCGCCGTCGCCAGGGACACGAACATAAGGAAGGGAAGCAGCACGGCAACATCAGTGTATTGCGGATTCCCGGCTCTGGAAATTTGGAAGTTGCGATGGGATGAAGAACGTGACGTCCCGGGCCGGGAATCCCCAATGCCGGAACGCCGTAACGCCGTGACGCCCTTCCGCCGGGTTAAACTGGCCTCTAGCCTTTCATGAAAGACCTTAGCCGCAGAACGATGCTTAAGATGGCCGGAGGAGCGACGATCGCCGCCGGCTTCCCGAAGAAGATCCTCGCCGTCCTCGACGGCGGCGTCCTCGTCGTCCAGAACGATCTCGTCCCCGCCGAAAAGAACCTGTCGCCGGAATGGAAAGCCGCGCTTTACGCCCGGGGCGAGAAGGAGATCTGGAGCGGCGAAGCTCTGGACGCGATCGGCATGCCGGTCGGCGGAATCGCCACCGGCCAGCTCTACCTCTGCGGTGACGGGACGCTCGGCTGCTGGGAGATCTTCAACGAGCACCACTTCCAGGATTACGGCAACACCAGCTACGCCAAACGCGTGATCCCCCAGACGGTCAAGTTCGGATTCCGGATCGGGGTAGAAGATATCGAGATCAATCTCGACAAGCGGAGTTTCGGCGACGTCGAGTTCAACGGGCAATATCCTATCGCCGAGATCCGCTACCGGGACACTAAGTCTAAGTCCCCGATCGTGGCGAAGGTCACCGCCTACACCCCCTACATCCCCCTGAACGCCAAAGACTCCGGGATCCCCGCAACCATCTTCGAAATCGAGGTGACCAACACCGGAGCCCGGGACTTCAATGGCAGTTCTCTCAGCGGGGACCTCGAAAACGCCTGCGGCCGCAGCGGCGCTGCCCATCCCGGTAACCGGATGCGCCATACCAAGGCGACCAAAGCCAAGGGCTTCACTGCCTTCACCCACTCGGTCGACTCCGCCCAGGAGGAATACGGACCCGACCGGGCCGATCCGCGGCCCGATATTCTGATTGCCGACTTCGAGGGAGACACCTACGGGGACTGGAAGGTGGAAGGGACAGCCTTCGGGCCGGGACCGGCCAAGGGCACTCTCCCCAACCAGAATCCAGTCACTGGATTCGTTGGCAAGGGCCTCGTCAACACCTACCACAAGGGCGACGGCACGACGGGCCGGCTTACCTCGCCCGAGTTTTCGATCGAGAGAGACTTCATCAATTGCAAAATCGGCGGCGGCAACAATCCCGGAAAGGAGTGCATCAACCTCCTCGTCGAAGGCATTATCGTCCGCACATCGACGGGCCTGAACGACGAGCGGCTAATGTGGGACGCCTGGGCGGTCAAGGATCTCGCCGGGAAGAAGGCTCAGATCCAGATCGTGGACGAGGCGACCGGGGGTTGGGGTCACGTCAACATCGACCAGATCGGCCAGTCCGACCGGATTCAGAACCGGAACGATCTGAGCGCGCGCCATGGGGACGCAAACCGAGACACCGGCACAATGACCCTGGCCCTGCTGGCCGATGGCGTCACGGGCGAAGACCAGAGCTATCCGCTAACGGGCAACCACGGCCAGACGATCACCCACGGACTTGACCTGAAACCCGGCGAAACCCACAAGGCGGTCTTCGTTTTCGCCTGGAGTTTCCCGAACCACCCGCACGGCCACAACTACGCCAACTACTTCAAGGACTCGGAGGCGGTCGCGCGGTACGTGGCTGACAACTACAAGCGGCTAAGCCGCGACACCAAGCTGTGGCGCGATACCTACTACGATTCGACCCTGCCTTACTGGCTGCTCGACCGGCTCCATATGACGATCGGGAACCTCTGCACGGGAACGACCGAGTGGTGGAAGTCCGGCCGATTCTGGTCTTGGGAGGGGGTGGTCTGCTGCTCTGGCACGTGTACCCACGTGTGGAACTACGAGCATTCGATGTCGCGCCTGTTTCCAGAACTCGAGCGAAACATCCGGCACAACCAAGATTTCGGCGTCGCCTACGACGAGGCGACCGGCCTCGTCGGATTCAGAAGCGACCGCGAGTATGCGGCGGACGGCCAGTGCGGGACCATCCTGAAGGCCTACCGCGAGCACCAAAACAGCGCCGACGACAAGTTTTTGAAGGAGCATTGGCCGCGCATCAAAGGCGCGCTTCTGTACCTGATTCATCACGACGGCAACGGCGACGGGCTCATCGAGGATTCTCAGCCCAACACCTACGACGTGGCCTTCTTCGGGGCGAACACCTTCGTCGGCTCGCTTTATCTGGCGGCTTTGCGCGCGGGCGAGGAGATGGCGAAGGAGGTCGGCGACGAGCCGTTCGCCGACCAATGCCAGGCATTCTTTAAGAGCGGCTCCGCCGCGACGATGGAGCAGCTATGGAACGGCGAGTATTTCATCCAGAAGGTCGACGAAACGAAGTTCCCGGAGTATCAATACGGCCCCGGCTGCCTCGCCGACCAGCTCTTCGGGCAAGGCTGGGCTCATCAGGTCGATCTTGGCTACATTTATCCGCGCGAGCAAGTCGTGAAGGGTTTGCAGGCGGTGTGGAAATACAATTGGGCGCCGGACGTGGCCGAGCAGAACCGGAAGTGGCCGCCGCAAAGGCCGTTCGCGGTTCCCGGCGAAGCCGGGCTCTTCACGTGCACATGGCCCATGGGCGGGCGCGAGAAGGAGCCGGTGCCGTATCGCGACGAGGTCTGGACCGGCATCGAGTATCAGGTCGCCGGGCACATGATCTGGGAGGGCATGGTCGACGAGGGGCTGTCGATCGTTCGCGGCGTGCATGAGCGCTACCACCCTCTGAAGCGCAATCCCTACAACGAGGTCGAATGCAGCGACCACTATTCGCGGGCGATGGCCTCGTGGGGCGTCTATACGGCCCTGCAGGGCTTTACCTACGACGGGCCGCATGGCCGCATCGGCTTCGCGCCACGAGTGACGCCGGAGAACTTCAGAGCCGCGTTCACGACGGCGGAGGGTTGGGGGACGTTCGCACAGAAGATCGAGGGTGGGAAGCATACGGCTTCGCTGAAGCTGGCATGGGGCAGGCTGCGGCTGAGCGAGATCTCATTGGCCTCAAACGCCAGTGGAGCGGTGGCGGCGGCGGTCGACGGCCGGAAGATCGGCTCGAAGTCCGCGCGAGCGAGAGGCAAGGTCGTCGCCACGCTCGATTCCGAGTTGACTCTGAAAGCGGGGCAGACGCTCTCAATCCAAATCGCCTGATCCCTGGCCTGAAGCTCGCTCTTGAGCTCAGGATCACGGGAAATAACCACCATGACCCACCCTCTATCAACCCTTTCCAACTTTCCTCACTTCCCGGGGGCCTATAGAGGAGGATAGTTGGAATGATAGTTGGCGAGGGGGTAGAGGATCGCGTTGAAGGCGGGTGCCATCCGAATAGCGCATGCCCGGTCGGAGCGGAATGAATTCCGCGGTCCCAGGATCGTCCTATCTGACATGCCGAGGAAGAAGAAACCGAAGAACGATCAACCTCCGGCTCCGCCGCCCGTGCCCTTCACGAGGCCGCACAGCGACAGGGTGCGCGAAAACAAGAAGGAGCGGCGGCGTCAGGCGAAGGACGAAGCCAAGGGAGAGGATTGAAGGTTTGAGGATTAGAGGATTGGGCCCGCATTCTTGATGAGCTCCAAACCTACAATCCTCCAATCCTTTTAGTCCTCCAATCCTCCTGGCGTCACTTCTCGTCACCCGGCATCAAGTGCTCGAGCACCATCTTGCAATGCGCCCGATCGATCTTGCCTTGAGCGTCGTAATGCAGCTCGATCACCCGATCGAATACGTCGCTCGGCCACTTCGTTTCGGGTACCAGCGCCTTGGCGTCCGCGCCCAGCGCGGTAAGCAGAGCCGGAATCTCCCCGTGGTGCCAGCAAATGAGGATGGCGGTCCCGTAGTCGTTGGAAGCGAGATCCTGGGCGAGGTCCGCGACGTCCGCATTCTTATAACGCATGTCGATCTTCATCCCAAGAGCCTGCGCATAGGGCTCGACGGTGAGCCGCTCGCGGTGGCTCTTCTTCGTGTCGGCGGTCGCGAAGATGTGGCTGGTCTTGAACGGCTTGCCTTCGATGCGGTAGTGCTCGAAGTAGCCGACGTAAGCTGCCGCCCTTTGCTGGCCGGCCGGCGTCAAACCCGTTCCAGAGTCTGGCTTCTCCGCATGGCGAATGATGAGGACGACCGCATTGGCCAGCGGCTTGTGGCTCTGCGTCAGGCTCGACGGCGAGACCGCGATCCCGGTAAGCAGCAGGCAAATCGTGAGCAGAATTCGAAGGCGGGCGCTTCGCATTTGGGAGATTCTACAACGAACAAGCTCCTTCGCGGCGCCCATTTCCCAATGGGCGAGCGAAGGTCGGGCTAACTAGCCTGCTTATCTAACCGCTAAATCGAGAAAGCGGGGCGGAAGTCGTCGACCCAGCCGGAGGGCGTGTACTCGCCGGAATGGCAGTCTACGACGTAGTTCTTCCGGTAATCGCCCGCGACGATCCGGTGCAAGGCTTCGATCAACCGGTCGACTTCCGCTTCCTCGTTGTAGAAGCCGAAGGAGATGCGGACGGCGCCAGGGATGTGGCTGCGGTCGTCCTGGAGGACGCTTTGGATCAGCTCCCGCTCGTCGTTTCCCACTACATGGAGCAGGAGCTTGATGTAGGGGTGGGCGCAGAAGCAGCCCGAGCGCACGCCGATTCCGTGCTCGTAGGCGAGGATCGCGGCGACCAGCGCGTGAGGCAGTCCCTTGACGTTGAACGGCACGACGGCGAGGCGGTCCGTGAAGTTATTCGGATCGCGGAGGCCGTAGACCTCGATCTCGGGCATGCCGTTTAGCGCGTTCAGCAGCTTTCCGGCAAGCCGGTTCTCGACCACCTCGATCTCGTCGAACCCGTGCTCTTGGAAGAAAGATATGGCCTCGGCGAGAGCGATCGCGCCGACTACATTTGGGCTCCCGGCCTCGTCGATGTCGGGATCGTCGGCCCAGAAGACCTGATCCTGGGTCACGATCTTCACGGTGCCTCCACCCCGGTATTCGGGCCCGACCGATTGGCGGAGTAGGTCGCGCCGGGCCACCAGCACGCCGGTCCCGAACGGTGCATACATCTTGTGGGCGGAAAAGGCGACGAAGTCGATCGAATCCGGCTCGCCGGGCTTGCCCAGGCGGACGGCTCGGTGAGGCACGAGCTGGGCGCCGTCGACCATGAAGTAAGCGCCAGCGGCGTGGACCATCTCGGCGATGTCGGCCAGCCGGTTAAGGTTACCGGTCACGTTCGATGCGCCAGCGATGCTGACGAGAAATAGGCTTCCCTTCGCCTCGGCGATCATCTGGCGGAGGGCGTCGAGGTCGAGGGAGCCGTCGGAAGGCTTCGTGGGGGCGAAGCGGAGGCAGGATTTGTCGCGCCAGGGCAAGTCGTTCGAATGATGCTCCATCGCGGAAACGATGATCACCGCATCTTCGGGAATCGCGAGGCGGTAGGAGAGCTTGTTAATGGCCTCGGTTGCGTTCTTCCCGAGGACGACCACATGGTGGTCGGGATCGTAGCCGACGAACTCGCCGGCCTTCCGGTGAGCGGCGTCGTAGGCATGGGTGGCGAGGCGCGACTTGTAGCCCGCACCTCGGTGCACGGAGGAATACCACGGCATGAACTCGTCGACCTTGCGCAGGACCCGCTTCAGGACGGGGGTTGAGGCCGCGTTGTCGAAGTTGACATAAGTCTTCTCCGACCCATCGAGGAGGGGAACTTGGGCGTCGACACCGACGACCTCGGACCTGAGCGGATTCATGCGCAGTTCACCTCCCAGATTCTAGGATCGCGGCTCGTCGGAGTCCATGACAGGTGTCATACGGGGCCGCAGGATGGGTATGGGACCGCGAATCGACGCGAAAGAGGGGTCCGTGCCTTCGCCCAAGGCTCGACTTCCTGGGGCCATTAGGGAGGCCTCAGACAATGGGCTGAGACAATCGCCCCCGCTCATGTCCGTCTGCCATCACCCCCTCAGCCGCATCGCCTCCAAGGTCCGCGCAAGCAACGCGGCGGAGGCATCGCATCGCGGGCGTTGTGGCTACCCGCTATTGGATCGAGATCTCGCCGCTCATGCCTGGCCCGAGGGAGGTCCCGTTGCCGGCCGCGCCGTGGAACTCGCAATGGTAGAAGGAAAGCTGGCTCCGGAAGGCGTGTTTTGGGGAACCGGCCAATCGAACGCGTCGTTTTGGCCGAGCCCTCCCGGAAACTGAGAATCGGAGTTAAGTCCAGCTTGGCCGGTATCCGAGGCAACCGTGTGATGAAGGGCGCCGGAATTCACCCAATGAATCGTGTCGCCCGCATGGGCGGTCACGACTCGAGGCGTAACGTCATATCGTTGCTCATCGTAACGGTGACGGGGTTGCCGCCCCCACCGCCTCCTCCGCCCCCACCGCCCCCACCGCCGGAGACGCCGGCGCCGCCGCTTCCGAGGCAGCCGCATAGGAGGCAAGCGGCGCTGACCGCGAACGCAACCACAACTCTCGTTTTCATGTGGCGACTGGTTGCCGAGAGTGGTCTGAACAGTTGGCGAGCCGGGCCATACGAGGTCCCTTGCGCTCGGACGCTTAAGCCTCAGGACTCGGGCTCGCGATCGCAGGGGCTGAGTGGCATCTCGGTCCTGAGATACTGTCGCGTTTTGTCAAGATGGGCAGTGGTGGCGCCTTTGCCCGCCAGGGCAGGCGGAGCGTGGTCCGGCT
>Ga0209415_10017929_pt1 | contig 11215 bp, 10 predicted proteins | sample PeaSoiSIISIP2007_FD_187696 | JGI IMG/M metagenome (GOLD analysis project Ga0209415, IMG submission 187696) | Peat soil microbial communities from Weissenstadt, Germany - SII-SIP-2007 (SPAdes) (version 2) | ecosystem: Environmental > Terrestrial > Soil > Wetlands > Peat | place: Germany...
GGCGGGCAAGCCCTTTTGTGGCCGACCCGGCTCGTGCGGCTCTCGAGGGACGATTCGTGGCTCGTTGGATCCCGGACGACGCCGAGACGGAGGCCGCGCTCCTCCACGAGATCGGTCTCCACGACGCGGAGGAGTTGTTCGCGGACGTCCCGCGCCGCGTGCGGCTAGGGCGGATGGGGGTCGGCGCGGGCCGGGAGGAGATCGACGTCGTCCGAACGATCGACAAGATGCTCGCCCGGAACCGGCCGTACACGGGCTTCGCCAACTTCCTCGGCGGCCGGATCGCACCCCGGTTCATCCCGGCGGCCGTCGACGCAATCCTCCTCCGGAGCGAGTTCTACACCTCGTACACGCCGTACCAGCCCGAGGCCAGCCAAGGGATGTTGCAGGCGCTGTTCGAGTTCCAGAGCCTCTGGGTCGAGCTCTCGGGCCTCGATGCCGCGAACGCGTCGCTCTACGATGGCGCCACGGCGGCCGGCGAGGCGCTGCTCCTCTCGCGCCGCATCCACGAGGGCGACCGGTACCTGGTCCCGGCGAGCCTGCCGTGGGAAGAAAAGAGCGTCCTCGCGAACTACGCCGCCGGCACCGGGATTCGGATCCAGGAGATCCCGTTCGACCCGGTCACGGGCCGCCTCGACGTGGATTGGACGAAGCGGGAGGCCAGATCGGGCGACGTGTTCGGCGTCCTCGTCGACGTCCCGAACGGGTTCGGCCATGTGGACGAGGGTCTCCTCGACCTCAAGTCCACCATCGGCGCCGTCCCACTGACCGTGGTCGCCGACCCGCTCGCGCTGACGGTGCTCGAGCCCCCGGGCGAGTGGGGGGCCGACATCGTCGTCGGAGAGGGCCAGGGGTTCGGCGCGAGTCCGTCGTTCGGCGGCCCCCTGCTCGGCCTGTTCGCCTGCCGGCGCGAACACCTCCGGTTCTCCCCGGGACGGATCGTCGGTGCCACTCGGGACGCCGATGGCCGACCGGCGTTCACCCTTACGCTCCAGACCCGCGAGCAGCACATCCGGCGGTCGCGGGCGACGTCGAACATCTGCACGAACCAGTCGCTCCTCGCGCTCGCCTTCGTCGTCTACGCGACGACGGTCGGACCTAAGGGGCTCGCCGACCTCGAGCGGACGCTCTCGGAGCGCGCGCGAACGCTCGCCGGGGCCCTCGCGGGGATCGACGGGCTGAAGGCCCCCCGGTTCGACTCCCCCTACCTGCACGAGTTCACGGTCGGAGTTACCCGGGGCACCGCGGCCGGGTTCCTCGACCGGCTTCGCCGGAAGAAGGTCCTCGGCGGCCACCCGCTCGCCGACCCTCGGCCCGGGGCGGTCAACCCGCTCGGCGAGGTGTACCTGACGGCGGCGACGGAGTTCTCCGGCGACAAGGAGATCGCGAAGTACGCGAAGGCCGCGCGCGCCGCCCTCGCGCACGTCCCGGGGGCGGCATGACGTTCCGCCAGGCGCGCTACGACGAGCCGCCGGTCTGGCAGCTCGCCGGGGCCGCCCGTCGCGCTCCCGAGCCGCCCGCCCCGATCCCGGGAATCCCGGACCGGTTCCGCCGCCGGCGGGCCGTCGACTGGCCGGAGCTCAGCGAGCTCGAGGTCGTCCGGCATTACACCCGTCTCTCGCAGATGAACTTCGGGATCGACTCGATGCCGTACCCGCTCGGTTCGTGCACGATGAAGTACAACCCGAAAGTCTCCGAGCAGCTCGCCCGGCGGGACGCGGCCGCCTCCCTCCATCCGTACCAACCGGTCGAGACCGTCCAGGGGGCGCTCGAGATCCTCTGGCGCCTCGAGACCGCGCTCGCGAAGGTCACCGGACTCCCCGAAGTTTCGCTCCAACCGGCGGCGGGGGCCCACGGCGAATACGCGGCGCTCCTCATGGTCCGGGCGTACTTCCGGGACCGCGGCGAGCTCGCCCAGCGCACCGAGGTCCTGCTCCCGGATACCGCCCATGGGACGAACCCGGCGTCGGCCCACATGGCCGGCTTCACGGCCCGGGAGATCCCGAGCGTCGACGGGTGCGTCGACGTCGCCGCCCTCAAGGCGGCGGTCAACGAGCACACCGCCGCGTTCATGCTGACGAACCCGAACACCGCCGGATTGTTCGAATCCGAGATCGGCGCGATCGCCGAGACGGTCCACGGCGTCGGGGGGATGCTGTACTACGACGGCGCGAACCTGAACGCGATCCTCGGCGTCACGAACCCCGGGCGGATGGGGTTCGACGTCGCGCACCTGAACCTCCACAAGACCTTCGCGACGCCGCACGGCGGCGGCGGGCCGGGCGCGGGGGTGCTCGCGGCCACGGAGACGCTCGGAGCGTACCTCCCCGTGCCGCGCGTGGTGAAGCAGGGCCGCGCGTTCCGGCTCGACTACGACCGGCCGAAATCGATCGGCAAGATCAAGACCGGCTACGGCAACTTCGGCCTCGACCTTCGGGCGTATGCGTTCCTCCTCTCCCACGGGGAGGAGGGACTCCGCCACATCAGCCGTCGGGCCGTCCTGAACGCGAACTACCTCGGAAAGAAGCTCGGCCACCTCCTCCCGCGTCCGTTCCGAACGCTCGTCAAGCACGAGTTCCTCCTCTCGGGCGCCCCGTTGAAGGCGAACGGCGTCCGGACTCTCGATCTCGCGAAGCGGCTGCTCGACGAGGGGTACCACGCGCCGACCGTCTACTTCCCGTCCCTCGTCGAGGAGGCGCTCATGATCGAGTTCCCGGAGACCGAAAGCCGACGGGAGCTCGACGGGTTCGCCGAAGCGTTCGACCGGGCGGTCCACGACACCCCCGAGCACCTGCACGACGCTCCCCATTCGACCTCGGTCCGCCGCGTCGACGAAGTCCTGGCGGCGCGCCAACTCCACCTATCGCGCAAGGACCTCCCGGCGACCCCGGCACAACCCTCTTGAGCCCACCGTCCGTGTGACGGGGGCATGAAAGACCGCGTCCGCAAGCTGTTCGGCCGGATTGACCCCCAGCCCGACGCCGTCGTCCTGGCGAACTCGATCGACCCCCACCTCGATCAGAGCTTCTTCTACCTGTTCGACGTCCCGTCGGGGCTGTTCGAGGGTTCGATCGCCGTCGCCCACCCCGACGGGTCCCTCGACGTCATCTCATCGGTCCTCGAGGCGGAAAGCGCGCACCAGGCGGCGAAGCACGACGCGTCGGTGACCGTCCACGAGATGAAGGACAACGCCGACCGCGAGCGGATCGTCCAGAAGATCCTCCCTCGTCCCGGCACGGTCGGTCTCAACTACCGCGAACTGACCCACGAGACGTTCCTGCAGATCGAGAAGGCGCTCCCCGGCGCGAAGTGGGTCGACGCCTCCCCGGCGATCCGGGCGACCCGCATGGTGAAGGACGCCTCCGAGATCGAGCGGCTCGAGCATGCCGCCACGATCGGCTCTGTGGTCGCGAAGAAGATCCCCTCGATGCTCCGTACCGGTCTCACCGACCTCGAGCTCGCGGCCGAGATCGAGTACGCTATGGGCCGGGAGGGCGGCTCGGGCCGAAGCTTCGCCACGATTGCCGGATTCGGTCCCGACGGCGCCGAGCCCCACTACGCCCCCCGCGGGCGGAAGCTCGAGCCCGGGATGTCGATCGTCTGCGACTTCGGGGCGCTCTACCGGCGGTATGCCTCCGACATCACCCGGTCGTTCCACTTTGGCCCGCGCGACGAGGAGATGAAGAACGTCCACGACACGGTCTTCGCGGCCCAGGAAGCAGCGCTGCGCGTGGTCCGGGCCGGGGCTCTCGGCAAGGAACCCCACCTCGCCGCCCAGAAGGTGATCGACGCCTCGCCGTTCAAGGGACGATTCACCCACGGACTCGGTCACTCGATCGGGCTCGCGGTCCACGACGGGTTCGGGATGAACGCGCTCGTCGAGGAACCGCTGCAGAGCGGCATGACCATCACGATCGAGCCCGGGGTCTACCTCCCGGGGAAGGGCGGCGTCCGCATCGAGGACGACATTGTGGTCACCCACGAGGGCTACCGGTTCCTGACGAAGGCACCCCGGGAGTACCTCGAGGTGGCCGCGTGAGAATCGGGGTCCTTACCGGAGGGGGGGACTGCCCGGGGCTCAACGCGGCCGTCCGCGCCGTGGTCTACCGGGCGTCGGCGAACGGCCACAACGTCGTCGGATTCCTCGACGGGTGGCGGGGGGTCCGAGACGACCTCGCCCGCGAGCTCGCTCCCGCGGACGTCTCGGAGGTCGTGGGCCGCGGCGGCACCATGCTCGGGAGCTCCCGGACGAACCCGTTCGCGAAGCCCGGCGATGCCGAGAAGCTGCTCGCCACGCTCGACCGGCGCGGCATCGACGCCCTCGTCGTCATCGGGGGGGACGACACGCTGAGCGCCGGCCGCGAGCTTGCGAAGCGCGGCCGCAAGGTCGTCGGCGTGCCGAAGACGATGGACAACGACGTCGCCGCGACCGACTGGACGTTCGGGTTCGACTCGGCCTCCACCGTCGCGGTCGACGCCCTCGAACGGCTCCGCGACACCGCGGGCAGCCACCACCGGGCGATCGTCCTCGAGGTGATGGGCCGCCACGCCGGCTGGGTCGCGCTCGCGACCGGCCTCGCCGGCGGCGCCGACTACACGCTGCTCCCCGAGGAGCCCTACGACGAGGAGCGACTCCTCCGGCACGTCCGCTCGGCCGTCGCCCGCAAGGGGTTCGCCCTCGTCGTGGTCTCCGAAGGCGTCGACCTCGGCCCCAAGAAGGGGACCGCCGGAGCGAAGGACGAGTTCGGCCACGAGCTCCTCAAGGAGCGCGAGGCCGGGCCGGAGGTCGCGCGGCGGATCGAATCGGGAACGGGGATCGAGACCCGGAGCGCCGTGATCGGTCACATCCAGCGCGGCGGCCCGCCCACCCTGTTCGACCGGATCCTCGCGACCCGGCTCGGGGCGAAGGCGGTCGACCTTCTCGTCGCCGGCCGTTCCGGCGAGGTCGCCGTCCTGCGGGGCGGCGAGGTCGTCGGCGTCCCGTTCGACGAGGCGCTCCGCGAGAACAAGCGCGTCGGTCCGGCGTGGATCGACCTCCTCCACACCTTCGACGCCTAGGCGGTCGATGCGGGTCCGCGCGCTCTGGTGGGACGCAGGGCGTCTCGCCCTCCTCGACCAGCGCGAACTCCCGGGACGGGAGGTCGTCCTACGACTGCGAACCACCGCGGAGGTCGCCCGAGCGATCCGCACGATGCAGGTCCGGGGCGCACCGGCCATCGGGGTGGCGGCCGCGTACGGAATGGCGCTCGCGGCCCGAGGCGGGCGCGCGGGACCGGAGGCGGCCGCGAAGCTCCTCCGCGCGACCCGACCCACCGCGTACGACCTCTTCGTCGGCGTCGAGACGGTCCGGGCGGCGTGGTCGTCCGGGCAGGATCCGCTCGCCGCGGCCCACGCGTATCGGGCCACGGTCGTCGAGGAGTGCCGGAAAATCGGTCTCGCCGGCGCCGAGCTGTTCCGACACCGGCCGAACGTCCTCACCCACTGCAATGCCGGCGCTCTCGCCACGGTCGAGTGGGGCACCGCCCTCGCGCCCCTCCGCGTCGCGAACGACCGGGGCGCGAAGCTGTTCGTCTACGTCGACGAGACCCGCCCGCTGCTCCAAGGGTCGAGGCTCACCGCCTGGGAGCTCGCGCGGGAGCGGATCCCGTTCGCCGTGATCGCCGACAACGCGGCCGGCCATTTCCTGAGAACCGGGGCGGTGGACGCGGTGATCGTCGGAGCGGATCGGATCGCGCGGAACGGGGACTTCGCGAACAAGATCGGGACGTACGAGAAGGCGGTCGTCGCGAAGGAGAACGGGGTCCCGTTCTACGTCGCGGCCCCCTGGTCGACGTTCGACGGCTCGAAGGCGACGGGCCGTTCGATCCCGGTCGAGGAGCGCGACCCTTCGGAGGTTCTCGAATGGGCCGGACGTCGGACGGCCCCGCGGTCGGCCAAGGCCCGGAACCCCGCGTTCGACGTGACGCCGGCGAAGTATGTGACCGCGTTCGTCACGCCGGACGGGGTCCTGCGGCCCTCCGACGTGGCCGGTCGTGTCCCGAGGACGCGACGGCCCGAGTGAGCCCTACTTCCGCCCCAGGAACGGGGCGAGCTCCTCCTGGTGGAGGCGGTAGAACGGGGACCGTACCTCGAGGAACGCGATCTCGTCGTCGGTGAGGAGGAGCCGGGGCGCCGGGTCGCCCGGCGCGAGCGTCTTCCAGTCGCCGGCGAGGAGGCTCGCGAACAGCCCCTCCCGGACGACGAGGTAGTTGTTCGTCCCGAGGTCGACCGGCCGGATCGCCGAGAACCGCGCCCCGACGGCGGCGAACGTGAAGAACGCCCGGCGGGCGATCCGCGCGGAGAGCGGCTTCTTCCGATTGAACGCCATCAGGTCGCCGACCGTCGCATGGCTCGCGATGATCTGGTCCCGCTGGACCGCGTAGATCCGGCGGACCCGCGCGAGCCGGCCCCCCCGGACGTACCGCATCTGGCGGGAGTAGGAGCCGAGGGTGGCCGACTGGCTTCCGGCGGCTCCCGTCGGATAGGCGACGACGCCGAACTTCGCGATCACACGCGAGTAGAGGTCGACGTCCTCGCCGCCGACGAGGTCGCGCCATCCCCCCACGGCCTCGACGGAGGTGCGGGGCAGGGCGCAGATCTCCGTGAACAGCATCTTCGACGAACCGAAGTTGGCGAATCGGGCGAGGAGCCGGCCGTAGCCGGTCCCGTAGACGAGGCTCGTGTCGAACGGGACGATCCACGTCCCGCGGCTCGCCTCGAACGCGAGCCGACGGCCGAGTCCCCGGTTCCGCTGCCGGTGCCGCACGATGCGGAGCCGCGGGTCCCGGCCCGATTCGGCGGCGAGCCACTCGGAAGCCCCGTCGTCGCTCGGCCCTTCGGCCACGACGACCTCGTACGAGCCGTCGACGGACCGTCCGAGCTCCGCGATGGAGCGGAGCGACTCCTCGATCCGGTCTCGAGTGTTGAGGTTCGTGGCGCAGAACGACAGGACCGGGACGACGGCGGCCACCGCACGGCCTACGGAGGTGGGACCATCAGGTTGGCGGCCCGGCGAGCGTCGCACGGCCCGCCAAAAACGTCAACGGATGCCCGAGGAAATGCTCGAGGCCGTGGACCGCCGAGCCAATCGCCCCCGCGAGGTTCCATCCGAGGAAGAAGAACACGATCAGCGCTCCGACGACGAGCGTGACGGTGACGAACCAAGCCTGGCCAGCGGTCGTGGGAGCCTCCGCGGAACCGCGGAACGCCGACTCCTCCTAGATAATGGGCCGGCTGCACGGGCACCGCCACGCGCCCGTCCGGAGGGCGCCGACGCGGGGATATCCTTCAAGCTGGGCCACGGAGTCCGACGCCGGTGGCGCGGGGGATTTCGTTCGACCGGGTCGCCGTCGTGTACGATTCGACCCGGTCGCTACCGCCGGGCGTCGAGAAGTCGGTCGTCGACCTCCTGGTGCGCCGGATCGGGAGCGAGAGAACGCTCGAGGTCGGGGTGGGAACCGCCCGGTGGGCCGGTCCGCTCGAGCAGCGCGGGGTCGCCATCGTCGGAGTCGACCTCGGACGGGCGATGCTCACGCAGGCCCGCCGCAAGGGGTTCCGCGGGGGGGTCCAAGGCGACCTCCTCCGATTGCCATTCCCCGACGGATCGTTCGACGGGGCGCTCGCGAACCACATCCTCCACCTCGTGGAAGACGTCCCCGCGGCCCTCGACGAGTTGGCCCGAGTCGTGCGGGGCCGAGTCCGAAGCGTGCTTCGGCACGAGACCGCGCGGCCGGACCTGTCGGAGCGGTACGTGGAGCTCGCCGAGCGGGACGGCGGCCGGGTCGGCCCCCCGGGGCTGGGGGAGCGAGAGCTCGCCCGTCGCCTGCCGCCCGATCTCCTCCGCGACGCCGCCGCCTACCACACGAGCGCCCCCGCGAGGACGGCCCTCGATGCGCTCGAGTCCCGGGCGTTCCGGGACACCTGGGCAGTTCCGGAGGTTCGCCACCGGGAGATCCTCACGGAGCTGCGGGCGCGCTTCGGCGATGCGGAGGTCCTCACCGACGTGCGGGTCGAGGTTGCCGAGTGGGAACGAACCCGCCTCGCCGCGTTCGCCGTCGCGCTACGGGCCGCGCAACCTCGGGGCCGCTCCGACTAACTCCGAGCGCCGGGCCGGCTCCACGGAGGGGGAGGCCCGACCCGTGGGGGTGCTCCGAGGCTCGCGCAAGATTCATGAGAGGAGGTGACTAGGCGGCGCGGGGCTGCCCTGGTAGTCTAGCGGTCTAGGATCTAAGTCTGTCGAGCTTGGGACTCGGGTTCGAACGTCGCCCGCGCGCGCGGACGGCCGGAACTCCCGACCAGGGCGTTCCCCACCCTGAGGGCGACGCCGAACGGCAACCGCTTTCCCGTTCGGTGCCCCTCGCACCCCCGTGACCGACCCGCCGTCGCCGCCGGCGCCGGCCCGGTCGTTCTCCACCGTCGTCGCGGGGGCTCTGAAGGACGCGCAGGAGCGCCAGCTCCTCGAGCGGATCCGGACCGCGCCCGTCCCGCGCCATCTCGCCATCATCATGGACGGCAACCGGCGGTTTGCGTCCGGTCACGGGATGCTGATCTCCGAGGGCCACGTCAGCGGCCGAGACAAGCTCGAGCAGCTCCTCGACTGGTGCCTCGAGGTCGGGGTCCGGATCCTCACCGTCTACGCGCTCTCGACCGAGAACCTCGCCCGGCCGAAGGAGGAGATCTCGGCGCTGATGGACCTGTTCCGGGACGGATTCCGTGACGTCGTGACCGACCCGCGGGTGCACAAGCACCACATCCGGGTCCGCGCGATCGGGAACGTCCGGCTCCTTCGGGCGGACGTCCAGGAGGCGATCCGGGCGGCCGAGGAGGCGACGAAGGGGTATTCCGAGTACCAGTACAACATCGCGATCGCCTACGGCGGCCGGGAGGAGATCCTCCTCGCGATCCGGGGAATCGCCGAGGATGTGGCGAAGGGGACCGTCCGGCCGGAGCAGATCGACGCCGACATGGTGTCGCGCCGACTCTACACCGCCGACCTTCCGGACCCCGACCTCGTGTTCCGGACGAGCGGCGAGGAGCGGATCTCGAACTTCCTGCTCTGGCAGACCGCGTACGCGGAGCTGTACTTCGCGGACGTGCTGTGGCCGGGACTTGCGAAGATCGATTTCCTGAAGGCGATCCAGGCGTTCCAGAACCGGCAGCGCCGGTACGGCAGCTGAACGGACGGCCGGGGCTGCGACTCGCTCCTTCACCGACGTCGGTCGAACCGGCCGAACCGCTGCTTCGTAGCGGGTTTGCGGAGAATCCAGACCAAGAGGAATGCCAGGATTCCGGTGACCGCGACCGGCACCAAGTCACCTTGCATGATCCCCTGGCCGAGCCGCGTCTCCCGCGCGCCCTGCTGTCCCTGCGGCTGGTCGATGCCGGGCCCGAACGGAGGCGTCCCGTTGCAACCGGTCGTCTGGGAGCCGTTCTCCTGGCAGTAGTGAACCCACTGGGCGTTCCCGGCCGCCGCCTCCGTGTTGGCGTCGGAAATCAACTGCTGACCCTCGAGAATCAGCTGCGCTCCGGCGAGAGCGAGCGTCCCGGCCACTCCACCGGAAACGGTGAGGGCGATCAGTACGATGGCGAGCTTCACGGCGGTACCTTCGCCCACCGAATGAATTGGAGAAGGCCGAGAGCTCCCATCGAGCCGAGGGGAATGAGCGACTCCAACGAGACCATCCCGCCGAGGTTCGCGAGCTGCTGGCCGGGGCAGTCGTTCCCGAGTTGATCGCACGGGACTTGCGGGTCGCAGGAAGGGTACGGCCCGGTTCCGTTGAACCCGTTGCCACACCCGTGCGAATTCTGTTGGTACACGCGGGCGTCGGCCGCCGACACTTGTGCCTCGCCGTCCGCGATCATCGCGACTCCCAGGGCCAAGAGCGACACGGTGGCGGCGGCCGCGACGAGCATCGCCAGAACGATCGGAAGGTCCCACCCGCGAAACCCGAACCGCCGAGCCATCCCCGGGAGAGGACACGGAGGTCGATGAGACCTCCGGTAGGATCCCTCGGCGACCCGTCGAGGGTCCGCCGGCGGGCTCGGACCGAAATGCTCGGAGTCCTAGGCGGTCGAGGGGATTCGACCGACGGAGTCGCCGGGTCGGCCCCGGGGAAGCCGAATGATAGCCATTAAATACAAGCGGAAATTCACCAGAGTTGGCAGTGTAGTCGCACCGCCGGAGAATTCCGAACCATGCTGGCAGGACAGACGCCGATTTTTGTGCTGAAGGAAGGGACGAAGCGCGAGCGGGGCCGCGGAGCGCTGTCGAACAACATCGCCGCCGCAAAGGCGATCGCGGACGCCGTGCGCTCGACGCTCGGACCGCGCGGGCTCGACAAGATGCTCGTCGACTCGATGGGGGACGTCGTCGTCACGAACGACGGGGTCACGATCCTCAAGGAGATGGACGTCGAGCACCCGGCCGCCAAGATGTTGGTCGAGGTCGCAAAGACCCAGGATCAGGAAGCGGGCGACGGCACCACGACGGCGGTCGTCCTCGCCGGCGAGCTGCTCAAGCGGGCCGAGAGCCTCGTCGAGCAGAACATCCACCCGACGCTGATCAGCCAGGGGTATCGCCTCGCGTCGCAGAAGGCGCTCGAGGTTCTCCAGAAGATCAGCGAGCCGGTCGAAGTGACCGACCACGCGACGCTGAAGCGCGTCGCGATCACCTCGATGGCTTCGAAGTCCGTCTCCTACAACCGCGAGAAGCTCGGCGACATCGCCGTCAAGGCGATCACCGCGGTCGCGGAGAAGACGGAGAAGGGCTACTACGTCGACCTCGACAACATCCAGCTGATCAAGAAGCAGGGTGGCTCGATGACCGACACCGAGCTCATCGAGGGTGTCATCGTCGACAAGGAGAAGGTCCACTCGGGAATGCCGAACCGCGTCGCCAGCCCGAAGATCGCCCTCCTGGACGCCGCGCTCGAGATCAAGAAGACCGAGATCGACGCGAAGATCGAGATCAACGACCCCGAGCAGCTGAACGCCTTCCTCCAGGAGGAGGAGAACATGCTGAAGCGGATGGTCGAGCAGGTGAAGAAGTCCGGAGCGAACGTCGTCTTCTGCCAGAAGGGCATCGACGACCTCGCCCAGCACTACCTCGCGAAGGACGGCATCTACGGCGTCCGCCGCGTCAAGAAGTCCGACATGGAGAAGCTCGCGAAGGCGACCG
>Ga0209415_10017930_pt1 | contig 11214 bp, 12 predicted proteins | sample PeaSoiSIISIP2007_FD_187696 | JGI IMG/M metagenome (GOLD analysis project Ga0209415, IMG submission 187696) | Peat soil microbial communities from Weissenstadt, Germany - SII-SIP-2007 (SPAdes) (version 2) | ecosystem: Environmental > Terrestrial > Soil > Wetlands > Peat | place: Germany...
TTCCGGACCTGGCGGGGTTGGCGGGAGTACGTCGCGTAAGACCGATGCCTGACCTGAATCATTCTAGCATTCTGCGATTGTCGGTCTCGCGGCACCGCCGCCCTACCGTAGCGCTGGCAGCCTGCCCTGAGCGAAGTCGAAGGGTCCTGCCGGCTGTTGCGAGCGCATCTTGCGCTCCTACCGTCCTCTGCCGCAACTCTCTCCGAACGATATGTGACTTTCGGTGCAAGAATCTTCCACCAAAGCCTTCCCTTCTGGTGACGGTTGTCGAACAATGGTGTTCTAGGCTGGTAGTCTTAGCGAATCAAAACTGAGAAGTCGCGCAGAAGAGCGAATGAACGTTCCTTCTGCCCAAACCGAAATGGCGCCCCCGTCCGCACAATCCGGCGTGATCCCGCTGAGTCAGGACATCGACCATTACTTCGAACTGGCCCTGTATCTGCTTGTTCTGACTGGCTTTGGTACGCTGGCGAGCACCGGCGGCCTCGACCTCCCGTCGACCGTTCTGGTGGGGGCCGCGCTGGCGGTCCGGGGCTACCTGCTGGCGAAGCGGCGGCAGTTCGTGATTTCTGAGCGCTGGACCACGCCGCTCGCGGTCTTCTACTTTGTCTTTTTCGCCGCCGACTACTTTGTTTTCTCCCGAAACTTCCTGCCCGCCACCGTGCACCTGGCATTGTTCGCGGTGGTGGTGCGGATGTTCTCGTTACGCCGCGAGCGCGACCACGTCACCATGGCGATCCTGGCGTTCCTGATGGTGCTGGCCGCGGCCGTGCTGACCGTCGACAGCGTCTTCCTGTTCGGCTTCGCCGTGTTCATGATGATGGCGGTGGGAACGTTTGTGCTGATGGAAATGCGGCGTTCCGGGCATGCGGCCAACATTCAGGCGCGGCATTCCAAAGATCCGCAGGAACATCGACACCTGGCCTTCGCGCTGGCGCGGGTCGCACCCGGGTTGATGTTGATGATTCTCATTGGCGGCGCGGCCGTGTTCTTCGTGATGCCGCGCATGTCGGCGGGATACATGGGCAGCTACTCGTTCGGCACCGACCTCTCGTCCGGGTTCAGTGATCACGTCCAGTTGGGGCAAATTGGACAGATCCAGCAGTCCAGCGCAGTGGTCATGCACATCCAGATTGACGGCGACTCGGTCGGCCGCTCCGACCTGCACTGGCGCGGCGTGACGCTGGCGAAATTCGACGGCCACACCTGGTCGAATCCTCGAGAACAGTTCCTTCTGCAGCACCAATCGGAAAACAGTTTTAAGGTGCCGCGAGCCAACGCGGCCCTGCGGTCTTACGTGACGTCGAGTCTGGAGCGCGAACATGTGATTCACTACCGCGTGCTCATGGAGCCGATCGGCACCAACGTCTTTTTCCTGGCACCCTGGGCCCGCAGCGTTAGCGGAAACTACCGCATGCTGGCCGCCGATGCCGGGGGCGCCGTCTACAACTTCGATTCCCAGCACGCCATCAGTCGCTACGAGGCGGACTCCGACATTGCGGTGGCGGCGCCTGCGGAACTGCGCACGGCGGGACGCAACTACCCCCCGCAGGTGACCGCGACCTATCTGCGTCTACCGGAGCTCGATCCCCGAGTGCCCCGCCTGGCCGCTCAGATCACAAATTCGGCCAGCAGCGATTTCGACAAAGCGGCCGCCATCGAGAACCATCTGCGGACGCGCTTCGGCTACACCCTGGAGTTGCCCCGCACCGCGGTGAAAGATCCCATCGCCAATTTTCTTTTCGAGCGCAAACAGGGACACTGCGAGTACTTCGCGTCGTCGATGGCCGTCATGTTGCGCACGCTGGGCATTCCCTCGCGCGTGGTCAACGGATTCCGCACCGACGAGTTCAACGACCTTACCGGAAACTACGTGGTACGCGCCAAAGATGCGCACGCCTGGGTAGAAGCGTACTTCCCTGGCTACGGATGGCAGACGTTCGATCCCACTCCGGCGGGCGCCAGCGGAACGCCGCAGAGCTGGAACCGCCTCGCGCTCTATGTCGACGCCATGGCATCATTCTGGCGCGATTGGGTGGTCAGCTACGACAGTTCGCACCAGTACTCGCTCGGTCAGGCCGCTTTCAGCGGCACTCGCGGCATGTGGGAAGGCGCTCGCAAGTGGGCGCGCACCCACTATGCGTCCATGCTGAAGTGGGCGCGGCGCAGTCAGGATCGCGTGGAACATTCCCCCGGCCGCTGGGCCTTCATCGGCGGGGCCATCTCGATCGTGCTTCTGCTGCTTGGAAACCTCGGCCGAATCGCGCGCCTGCTGCACGAAAAATGGTTGCACGCGCATCCCGAGCGGTCGCCCGAGCAGGCGGCCGCGATGTGGTATCAACGGATGGCTCGCACTCTGGCGCGGCGGGGAGTGAGCAAACCTGCGGCCCAAACGCCCCAGGAGTTCGTGAAGAAAATCGAGGACAGCCGGCTTCGTGAGCCGGTCGCGCGCTTTACCGCAGTCTACGAGTCTGCGCGCTTTGGAAATTCCGTGGACGACGCTCAGCGTCTGCCGGAGTTATACGAAGAAGTCGAGACGGCGACCCGTGCCCGCTAGAAACCACTAAGTAATCAACATCGCGTTGCATTGCAACCGGAGGTTAGGATCAGTGGGCACAACAGCAGAGTGGATCCGAGTTCTGGAAATAGGGGTGTTGTACGGAGTTCTCACGCTCTTGTGGGACGCCATCACCGAGGGCAAATCGTTCTGGAGGCTGCCGAACGTCGTCGCGACCGCTCTCGCCAGCTGTGGATTCGGGATGATCTGGGTGTTTGAGTGGCGGCTTCTGCACGGCCGGATCGCAATACTCTTCGTTGCTGTTGTCCTGGCAGTGTTTGCCGCTGGCTTTGCAGTCCGGCGAGCTAGAAAGCGGGCAGACCGCCTTCAGAACCGCCAGAACACCCCGCCGCCCACAAAATAGTTGTGCTGCCGCGTCTTCCCCGTAGGGGCAAGCGGAAAATCCGGCTCCCCGGACCAGAAGTCGCGGACTTCGCCGCGAATACTGAGCCTTTTCCAGACTTTCACGTCCAGACCGAGTCCCGCCTGGATCACCGCCGAGGTCGTGGACTTGCCCGGGTTTGTGCCCCCATAAATCAGCGTCGATGCTTCGCCGACGTGGCCAAAACCCACGCCCATGCTCACCCACGGAGAAACGGCGGTTGTGGGAAACAGATTCAGCCGTGCACCAGGCGTCACGAATAGCTCGCTGTACTGGGGAGGCACAACCGCCGACAGGTAAGCGCCGCCATTGATATCTTCATCGTGGTTGACCATCAGCACGGCTTCGCCGGAAAGCGCGAAGATCGGAGTAACGATAAACCGGCGGGCATATTCAACGTCAAAGCTGATTCCTTTGCCGGAGGCTATGATCGTATTCGCGGCTGCCCCGCTCTTGATTCCCTGGTTGCTGATGAAGGTGCCACCAAAGATACCGCCGAACTCATTCTTTTCATCTTGCGCAACCGCCGACGCCCCCAGCGTGGTCACTACCATCAGAACCGCAACCCAAAGACGTTTGCCAAACATTTCCCCTCCTGCGAGGTGGTTCTAAATTGTTACGGCGGTAAAACCTAGCCTAGCACGACCCCGGCTGTTTTGGACCCATGTGCATATCTTTTCTGGTGCCGGTGCCGGAGGGTGGCTTAAGAGACTGCGATGCCAGATGCTGTTCTGCGGGATGCTAAAATAGAAAGATTGCATGCCTGTGAAGGATCTCACCGTTAGCGGCCCCCTCGATCTCAGGACAGATATCAGGAAAGAGAAATCTGCCGAGAACTCGCAGCCCGCCCCTGCGAAGCTCGCACCTGCGCAAAAAGTAGGCTTCGTCAGCCTCGGCTGCCCCAAGAACCTCGTCGATAGCGAAGTCATGATGGGCCTGCTGGCGCGGGCGGGTGCCGAACTTACCCGCCGCGCCGAAGACGCCGACGTGATCGTGATCAACACCTGCTCGTTTATCGAGACGGCGCAGCAGGAGTCGATCAACACCATCCTCGAGATGGCCGCCCACAAAACCGGCGGCAAGGCAAAGAAACTCGTCGTCGCGGGATGCCTCGTGGAACGCTTTCGCGACCAGATCCGCAAAGACATTCCTGAAGTCGACGCCGTGGTGGGCACGGGCGAGTTAGAGCAGATTCTGGCTGCAACGGGTCTGGCGCCCGCACCGCTCACGAATGGCGGTCCGAGTAATTCCCCGTTCGTGGTGCTGCCTTCGCGGCCGGAAGGTGACGCGCGCGCAGCCCAAGGCCGGTTCTCCCGTGAATCATGGGCTCGCGAATCATGGACCGGGGCCATCGGCGATCTTCCCAACTATCTGTACGACGACGCCACGCCGCGCATTCTGGCGACGCCGAGCCACACGGCGTACATCAAGATTGCCGAAGGCTGCGACCATCCCTGCACGTTCTGCATTATTCCGCAACTGCGCGGCCAGTTCCGCTCGCGCCGTTTTGAATCCGTGATCGCCGAAGCCGAGCGCCTGGCACGGGGCGGCGTCCGCGAGATTACTCTGATCGGCCAGGACACCACCTGCTACGGCGAAGATTTCGGCCTGAAGGATGGCCTGGCTTTGCTATTGGAAAAACTCGCCGCCATCGAAGATCTGCGGTGGGTGCGTTTTCTCTACGCCTATCCCAATAAGATCACCGGCAAACTTTTGGACACGATCGCGCAGCACGAAAAAATCTGCTCCTACATGGACGTTCCTCTGCAGCACGCCTCCGCCTCGGTGTTGAAGCGCATGAAGCGCGGCGGCGGAGCCGATGTCTTCCTGCGTTCGATTGCCAAAATGCGCCGCACGGTCCCGGACCTGACCCTGCGCACGTCGTTCATCGTGGGTTTTCCGGGAGAGACTGAAAAGGAATTCGAAGAACTCTGCGCGTTCGTGCGCGAGGCCCAGTTTGACTGGATGGGCGCGTTCGCCTACTCCGATCAGGACGGCGCAGCAGCCCACACGCTGGAAAAGAAACTTTCGCCCCGCGAAATCGAGCGGCGACGCAAGCACCTGATGGCAATCCAGCGCCAAATCAGCAAGAAGAAAAAGAAGGCGCTGGTGGGGCTGGAGTTCGATCTGTTACTAGAAGGCGAGTCCGAAGAAACCGAGTTACTGCTCGAGGGCCGTACTCCCATGCACGCTCCCGAGATCGACGGCAAGGTCTTTGTGAACGACTTCCCAGAAGAACAGGACCCGCAGCCCGGCCAGTTCTATCGCTGCCAGATCACAGACGCGCACGATTACGATCTGGTGGCCAGAATTCTGTAGCCGCGGGTTTCTGCAAGCCGTTTCTGGCCAGATCATCGCTCTACAATACGAATCGTATGCCGCGCAAGCGTACCGTCAAACTCCGCTGCCCCATCTGCAAGAAGTCAGTCAAGAGCACCGACGCGGACTTCCCCTTCTGCAGCGACCGCTGCCGCCTCATCGATCTGGGCAAGTGGGCCAGCGGCCAATATGTGATCTCGTCTCCAGTCACAGACGCAGAGGAAGCAATCAGAGATCGCAATCCCGAAGACCCAGAGGACGAATCGTGAAACCCGATCGTAGCGCCGGCGTCCCGCCGGCTGTCGCGGGGGCGTCCCGCCCGTCCGCGCCGTTGTGGGCAACGTTGGTCGCAACTTTCTTCGGGATCGGACGCCTGCGCCCCGGACCCGGGACCTGGGGATCGATTGCGGCGCTCGTGCTTTGGGCCGCAATCGCGTATCTGTTATCGCCCTCGCTGCGGACCCCGGTCGCAATCGTCTTGGCCGTGCTCGTCACGCTCATCGGTATTCCGGCCGCCACTCTCGTCGCGAGAGCTTCGGCCGTGAAAGATCCCCAGTTTGTCGTGATCGATGAGGTTGCCGGGCAACTCATCACCCTCATCGCTGTCCCACTGGCGTGGCAAACTTTTCTCGCCGGTCTTATACTTTTCAGAGGCTTCGATATCGTCAAGCCCTCTCCGATACGGCAACTGGAAAGACTTCCAGAAGGCACCGGGATCGTGCTCGATGATGTAGCTGCAGGAATCTTCGCGTTGGTGGCAATGCATCTCCTGCTGCACTTTGGGATACTAAGCTAGTATCGAGCAATAGTAATTTTTCTCGGTACTCGGTACTCGGTACTCGCAACTCGGTACAGTCTTACCCCATGGGATTTTCCGACCGCATCCTCGGGAGAAAGAACCTTAACGGCGGACCGCGCATTGAAATGGTGACGCCCTCGCTGGCGCTGGCCGGAGGCGAACTCCGCATCACCGGCTCGGGCCTGCGCCCACACGAACTTCATCGTCCGAAAGTAAAATTTGGCGAGTTCGAAGGATCGGTCGTCGTCAGCTCTGACGGCTTTCTGGTCGCACGCGTCCCCGAAGGCGCGACCTCCGGTCCAGTCGTGGTGGCCACGGACGGTCACGTCAGCAATCCTCACACGGTCAAGGTTGCCGTGCCCATCGCCGAAAACCTTCACCCCGTGACCAGTCCCGCGCTTGACCCCGAAGGCAACATTTACGTCACGTTCTCGGGCTCGCGGGGCCAGAAAGTTCCAGTCGCGATCTACAAGATCGACACCAACTACAACCTCAAGCCCTTCGTGGTCGAGATGATGAACGCCACCGCCATCGCCTTCGACCGCCAGGGGCAGATGTACGTCTCTTCGCGCTTTGACGGCGCCGTGTACCGCGTCGCTCCGAACGGAACCATCACCACCTACGCGGAAGGCATGGGTGTGGCCACCGGGATTGCGTTTGATCGCGAGCAGAGTCTCTACGTTGGCGACCGCAACGGCACCATCTTCAAGATCGCGCGCGATCAGCAGGTCTTTGTTTTTGCCACGCTCGAGCTCAGCGTTTCCGCCTACCACCTGGCGTTCAGCCCGCAAGGCGATCTGTTCGTTACCGGGCCCACGGACCGCGTTTATAAAGTCGACCCCAACGGAACGGTGAGCACCTTCTACAAAGGTTTGGGAAGACCACAGGGACTCGCCTTCGACGTGGACGGCAATCTCTATGTCGCGGCGTCGCTGTCCGGTACGCGCGGCATCGTGAAGATTGCGCCCGACGGTCTGGCTAATCTTGAAGTGGCCGGCCAGGGATTAGTTGGTCTCGCGTTCGCTCCGGGGCGCTCCGTCATCCTCGCGACCACCCACACGGGCGGAGCGGCGTCTGGCAGCACCGGCGCCGTGCATCATCTTTCGTGGAACATTCAGGGCCTGCCGCTCATTCCGGAATAATCGGCTTTTGTTTTGTCATTCCGAACGCTTTCTGTTTGTCATTCCGAACGCCTTCTGTTTTTGTCATTCCGAACACGTCCTGTTTTGTCATTCCGAACGCCCTGTGTTTGTCATTCCGAACGAAGTGAGGAATCTGCTTTCTGCCTGCATCAGCAATACCGCCGCCCTCGCTGCCGCCCTTTTCATTTAAACTTCTAACGCGTGAACGCTGAGATCATTGCGGTGGGGTCAGAAATGCTCACGCCCTTCCGCATGGACACCAACTCGCTGTACCTCACCGAGCAGCTCAACCTGCTGGGAGTCGACGTAATTTTCAAGAGCATCGTCGGCGATGATCTGCGGCGCCTGGTCGCCGCGGCCCAGCACGGCCTGTTTCGCTCTGACATCGTGATCTTCAGTGGAGGTCTCGGCCCCACGGAAGACGACCTTACGCGAGAGGCGGTCGCGGAAGCACTCGGCCTGACTCTGCGGCGCGATCCCGAGATCCTGGATCGTCTGGAGAAGCGCTTTGCCGAGCGCGGCTGGAAGATGTCGCCCAACAACGGCAAGCAGGCTGACGTGCTCGAAGGCGCGACCATCCTTCCCAATCCAAATGGCACCGCGCCCGGACAATGGCTCAGCGGAGAATTCGACGGTCGCGAACACATCATCGTGCTGCTCCCCGGCCCTCCCCACGAAATGAAAGCCCTGTTCGAGGCCGAAGTTCGCGAGCGCCTGCGCGCCAAAGTCCCTCCGGCATTTCTAGCAGTGCGGACGCTGAAGATCGCCATGCTGGGCGAATCCGCGGTCGACGCACGTGTCGCACCCATCTACAGGCGTTACGCCGATGTCGAGACCACTATCCTGGCTGGCGCCGGAGAAATCGAACTGCACTTCAAAACCGTAGCGCCTACCCAGGACACCGCACAGCGCCGCGTCGATGAAGTTGCAGGGGTAGTCGAAGACGAACTGGACGACGCGGTCTACTCGCGCAACGGCGAATCGCTGGAGCAGATTGTCGGCTACTGGCTGCAGATGCGCAATGCTACGGTCGCCGTAGCGGAATCCTGCACCGGAGGCCTGCTCGCGGAACGCATCACCTCGATCAGCGGAAGCTCCCGCTACTTTCTAGGTGGCGCGGTCGTGTACTCCAACGCGCTGAAAACCGAACTTGCTGGCGTCCCCGCGGAAATGATTGACCGGCACGGAGCCGTTAGCCGCGAAGTGGCCGCCGCCCTGGCCGAAGGCATCCGCTACCGCTGTGAGTCGACGTTGGGCGTAGGCATCACAGGCGTGGCCGGTCCCACCGGAGGAACCGTCGAAAAGCCCGTGGGACTGGTGTTTCATGCCGTGGCGAGCAGCACCGGGACCGAAGTCGTGCAGCGCAGTTTTCCCGGCGACCGCAAACGCATCCGCCGCTTTGCCTCCACCATGGCGTTGGATATGGTGAGAAAGAAATTGATGTGACGATCGCTCTTGGCTCTGAGCTTTTGGCCGAGTGCTTGCGCAAAGTGCCTTAAGCTAAGAGCTAAGGGCCAATAGCCAAAAGCTTCTCTATGCGCCTCTTCACCGCTCTCGACATCGACGACGCCATCCGCGAGCGCATCGCCCGCTTCGTCGAAGGGGTCAGCGGCTTTGCTCCCGACGCGCGCTGGGCGAAGCTGGAATCGATGCACGTTACCTTGAAGTTTATCGGCGAGCAGCCGGAACCCGCGGTCGAACAGATCAAGCAGGCACTGACAACCATCGCAGCTGGGGCTGTGGACATTCACTTCCGCGGCTACGGTTTTTTCCCCACCGCAAAATCGGCGCGCGTATTCTGGATCGGCATGGAAGCTGGCCCTCAACTCGCCGCCCTAGCTGCGGCAGTCGACGACAAAATGGGAGCGCTGGGAATTCCAAAAGAAGACCGCGCCTTCAGTCCACACCTGACGCTGGCGCGCGGAGCAGGCGCTTCCGGTTCGCCGCGCCGGAGCAAGACTGACGCCCCGAATCGCAACTTCCGTCACATGCAGGAAAAACTGGCCGCCCTGCCTGCTCCGGAGTTTGGTGCAATGACGGCCCGCAAATTCTTTCTGTACCAAAGCCAGCTATCGCCGAAAGGATCAAAGTACACAAAACTGGCAGCATTTGATTTAAAGTAGCGCCGGTGACCCGGCTGCCGTCGCGAGAGCCTGCCCCGAGCTTGACGAAGGGGCGTCCCGCCCTCGCACCCGCGATCGCTGTGAAAACCAACGCTTGCTAAAGCCATGCCGAGATTCCTATTCATCGCCGCCGCAAGCTACCTCCTGGGATCGATCCCCTTCGGCTATCTTCTCGTGCTCATCTTCCGCGGCGAAGACGTTCGACAATCGGGCAGCGGCAACATCGGCGCCACCAACGTCTCACGCAAGTCTCCCGCACTCGGCGGGATGACGCTCCTGCTAGACGCCCTGAAAGGATCGTGTGCAGTCGCCGTCGGTATCAAGGCGAGCCTGCCACTATTCGAGAGCGTCTCGAGCTCCCAGATTCCGTCATGGCGTGAGTTCCTGCCGCCCTCGTCGCCCGACCTCGCGGTCTCGGCCGCTACCGCCGCGCTCTTCGCAGTCGTTGGCCACATGTTCCCGGTGTGGCTGAAGTTTCGCGGAGGCAAAGGCGTGGCCACGGGCCTGGGCGCATTCGTCATGATCGCCCCCAGAGCCGTGCTCCTATCCGCCGGAGTTTTTTTCCTGCTCGTGCTAATCTTCCGTTACGTTTCTTTGGGATCAATCGCCGCGGTCGTGGCCTTCCCCAATCTAGCATTCGCTCTGCAGGAATACGGCAGCAGTTATTTAGCTCTGCTGCTGATGGCACTGGCATCGCTCCTCATCGTCGTCAAGCACCGGGCCAACATCCGCCGCCTCCTCGCCGGCACAGAAAGCCGTTTCGGTCCGAGGTCCGCATAAGGGGCGCGCATGAGTGACATCGCCATCATCGGTGGAGGCGCGTGGGGCACAGGAATCGCCATCGTCCTCGGACGCAAGGGCACACACCGCGTCCGCTTGTGGGCTCATGAGACCGACGTCTGCGAGTCCATTACGCAGAAGCGGGTCAATGAGAAGTTTCTGCCCGGCTGCCGCATTCCTGACTCCGTCACCGCCAGCAACGATCTGGCTGCGACTCTCGAGGGCGCGCACATCGTGGTCAGCGTCATGCCTTCGCAGCATTGCCGCGCCCTGTTCGAACGCATGCGCCCGCTGATCCCGCCGCGAACTCTGATCGTCAGCGCTACCAAGGGTCTCGAAGAAGGCTCCCTGCAGCGCGTGACCGAGGTGATTGCCGAAGTGCTGAGGCGCGGCGACGGATCTGCTCCCGCCGTGGGTGCGCTCAGCGGACCTTCCTTCGCCCAGGAAGTCGCACGCGGTGACCCCACCGCGATCACCATCGCCTCGCAGGATTCCGCGCTTTTGCGCACCGTGCAACAGGAATTCAGCGACCCCAGCTTCCGCGTCTACACCAACAGCGACGTGGTAGGCGTGGAGTTGGGCGGAGCCTTGAAGAACATTGTCGCCATCGCCGCCGGAATCTGCGACGGTCTTGGCCTGGGCCATAACTCAGTCGCAGCCCTCATCACCCGCGGTCTGGCGGAGATGACCCGCCTGGTTGTGGCTTGTGGAGGCCGAACCGAAACCATGGCCGGCCTCGCCGGACTCGGCGATCTCGTCCTCACCTGCACCGGCGGCCTGTCGCGCAATCGCAGCGTCGGCGTGGAACTTGGTCGCGGACAGAAACTGCCAGAGATCATCGCGGGGATGCACGGTATGGTCGCTGAAGGAGTCTTCACCACCTCCGCCGCGGTCGGACTCGCTCATGCCCGCAAAGTAGAGATGCCCATCACCGAGCAGATGCACGCCATCTTGCATCAGGAAAAATCTCCCCGCGAAGCGATTCAGGTATTAATGTCGCGCTCCGGTAAAAGCGAGACGGGGGCTTGATAGTTCTTCCTTCGTGGACCTTTGATTTGATGAAACCGTCGGCTCCTCAGACCTGAGTAGACTTGGGAGTGTCAACCTCCAAG
>Ga0209415_10017931_pt1 | contig 11214 bp, 10 predicted proteins | sample PeaSoiSIISIP2007_FD_187696 | JGI IMG/M metagenome (GOLD analysis project Ga0209415, IMG submission 187696) | Peat soil microbial communities from Weissenstadt, Germany - SII-SIP-2007 (SPAdes) (version 2) | ecosystem: Environmental > Terrestrial > Soil > Wetlands > Peat | place: Germany...
CCTGCGGAAAACCGCTTCACCGGGGCAGTGCTCCTGGCCGAGGACCACGAAGTCAATCGCGAACTCTTCACCCTGCTTCTCGGCAAGATGGGCTGCACCGTCGTCACGGCGCGCGACGGCGTCGAGGCGGTGGAAATAGGAGCGGCGCGGCGAGACCGGTTCCGATACAATTCCCGCCACTGGCTGCCGTGACAGGGCGCGGCCGGCGCTGATTCAACTGGAGGAGGATGGACGTGAGTTTTTCGGAGCGATGGCAGGAGGTCCGCACCGGGTTTGAGCGGCCCTTCTGGGTCGCCAATATTACGGAGATGTTTGAGCGGCTTTCTTATTACGCCGTTTTTGCTTCACTGGCGAATTATCTCCACGAATCGCTGAAGTTCTCCACTCAAGATGCGTCGAACCTATCGGGGTTTTTCGGAGGAATGGTTTGGTTCCTGGCGATTATCGGGGGGACGGTAGCAGATAAGCTCGGGTTTCGCCGTGCGCTCTCTCTTGCCTACCTGTTTCTGACCACAGCCTATTTTTTGCTGGGTTCCTTGGGCGCTTCTTGGATGGCTGCTGCGCGCGGGTCCATGCCGCTCTGGCTGCTGGTTTTTCTGATTTTGATACTGCCCGCGCTTGGTGTAGCCATGGTGAAACCGAGCGTGGTGGGAACGACGGCGAGCGCTTCAAAAGAAAAGGTGCGCAGCCTGGGATACTCCATTTACTACACCTTAGTGAACGTGGGCGGCGCCGCCGGCCCGTTCATGGCATCGTATGTCCATCGCCATTGGGGCGTGGAGAATGTTTTCCGCGTAGCGGCGGCAAGCGTTCTGCTGATGGTATTCGCAGTACTCTTTTTTTTCCGTCAGCCCAGACGCGCCGGCGACGTGAGGCCCCCTACTATCGTTGAAGCGGCCCGCAATTTCTGGACGGTTGTTACCAATCCGAAATTCATGCTTTTCCTAATTATCTTCTCCGGATTCTGGATTGTTTATTGGCAGCAGTACATTGCACTGCCCCTGTACATTCACGATTACATTGATCCAAAAGCCGACGTGGAGAAAATCCTGATTACCGATGGGACGGCCGTAATCTTTCTGCAGATATTGATCACCTTTTTGACGCGAAAGATTCCTTCGTTCCGAGCGATTACAATCGGCACGCTAGTTGCATCGTTATGCTGGGTGATCGTCGGATCCCATCCGACTGTCTGGTTTTGCGTGTTCACGCTATTCGTTTTGGCGATCGGAGAAATGATTCTCTCGCCGCGCTACTACGAATACGTCTCGCGGCTGGCTCCGCCCGGCCAGCAGGGCACGTACATGGGCTTCGCGTTTTTGCCTATAGGGATTGGCTCGCTGGCAGGGGGATGGATTGCGGGCCACGTGATGCACCACTATGGCGAAGTGATGCATCAGCCGCAGCGGGTGTGGTGGTTTTTCACGGGGCTGGGCGTGCTGACGGCGATTCTATTGTGGATTTACGACCGCGTGGTGCGGCCCGGAGCGGCGGCAACAACTGGAACCTGACGAATGATGCGCATCGCCGCTGGAATCTCGATAGTTTTAATGGTCACAGCGCTGGTGGCTGCCGCCGGTGTCCAGAGCCAAAAACCGCAACAGAAATCGACGCCCGCCACCACTTCTGCACAGATTGCTTCCGGCAAACAGATCTACGCGTTGCAATGCTCCGTCTGCCACTTCGCGAATAGCACGGTGAAAAAGATTGGTCCGGGCATGAAGGGAATTTATTCGCGAGGGAAATACGCGGGCGGGGGAAAAGTGGACGACGAATCGATGCGCAAGTGGATCGAAAGCGGCGGCAAGGACATGCCCGCGTTTAAGGATTCGCTCAAGCCCAACGAGGTCCGCGACCTGCTGGTGTATCTGCGCACGCTATAGGAACCCGAGCCAAAAAACCCGGAAGACGTTGGGCAGCCGGGAAAATCCTGTACAAAAACAAAGCCCTCAGGCCTCCTGCGGGCATCGCTTGCTCCGTCACTGAAGGAGCAGCAAGTCCGAGGCACGCCCGAGGGCTTTTGAAATCACACCGCGCCTTGATCACAACATGATTGGCGGCACAATCCGCACCAGAGACACTTCCCCACCTGGGCTGGGGACTGACCCCGAAGCGGCCCACCGGCCAAATTGCGCCGGCGATTCCGCGTACAGCCCAGCAATTATCCCAACACCGCGTCTTTGAATGACTTCGCGGCGCGCAAGCGCACAACTGTCTTGGCCTTGATTTTGATTGCTTCACCGGTCTGCGGATTCCGGCCCATGCGCGCCTTGCGGTGCGCCTTCACAGCGCGCCCGATGTTCGGAATAACGAACTTGCCGGCGCCCCCCTTGCATTCTCTTACGGCGAGATTGAAAAGTTCTTCAAAAAAACCGACGATCTGCTTCTTCGATACGGGTTTCTCTTTTGTGCCGCACTTTTCCGCGAGTGTCGCCACAATCTTCGACTTGCTCATTGGCTTTGCCATCTATCGTAAATCTCCTTCTCTGGTGTGTTGGAGTTGAAAACTGACTCCGCAGGATTGGCCCTGCAGCCGAACGAACTATAGCCGCTCTATCCCGGCATGGCAAGCAGAAAACGCAAAATACCCGCTCAAAATGCGGTCTGGCGCAGTGGGGACAATTCTGGCGTTTTTGGTTCCCATTTTCCTCAATTGGGAATGACCGGGGAGAGTTGAGTCGGCGGCGGGGGGTATGTGCTGGCATGCAACAATAATGAGCAAGCGGGCATCTGCATAGTAGAATGGGCTGACGATATTTGCGCGCAGCGTCGCGGCCGCGTTGTCACATTTCCGCAACATTCCTCCAGCTCAATGGTCGCGGATTCTTGCTTGATCCCGCCCACAGGATGAGGGGGAAGCTCTTATGAGAAAAACCGCCTGGGCACTTGTGATTGGGATTTTGTGCTGCGGTATGGCTCATGCCCAGCAGGGATTGCCCGCTGCTACCACGCCTGATTCAATTCCACTTACACTTACCAAGGGGACGCCCCTCCGCGTCGCGCTTGAAAATGAGATCACCGTAAAGAAAGCCGGCCAGCCGGTGCAGGGGCGCGTGGTTGAACCCGTGTATGCCTTTGACCATCTGGTGATCCCGATTGGCAGCGAAGTGTTTGGGAAAGTTGTGGAGATTGAAGGAGTGGATAAGAAAAGACGAGTCGAGACATTAATGAATGCTGATTTCACTCCCGCACGTGGCGTGAAGCTTGAATTCGATGAACTGGTGCTGCCTGATGGGAAGCATATTCCACTTGAGACGGTGGTTACTCCGGGAACCGCTGAAGTGGTGCATCTGACCACTGCAAAGCCCCAGGAAAGCGAAAAGAAGAACATGGTTTCCAAAGAGCTGGAAGAGGCCCGGCGCGAAATCAACAAGGAATGGGAGGACGGCGTAAGCCAGGTCAAAACTCCTGGACGAATGCATCGGTTGGAGCGATTCCTGGTCGTTCAGCTTCCTGTTCATCCCCAGTACGTGGCTGCCGGGACGCGTTATAACGCTGAGTTACAGGCTCCGCTCGATTTCGGCGCAGAGCCCTTTTCCGCGGAAGCGATGCCCTTGCTGGGGACCCCGCCTCCAGCCGGTGAAATTGTGCACGCAATGCTGGTTACGCCCCTGAGTTCCGCTACCGCGAAACAAGGTTCGACTGTGGAAGCAGTCCTTTCTCAGCCGCTTTTTTCGCCGGACAATAAATTAATTCTGCCGGAAGGCACTCGACTGGAGGGGGCTGTTGTGCAGGCGCGCCCGGCGCGTGGGATGAAGCGAAATGGCGAGCTGCGCATCACTTTTCGTCAACTGATTCTCCCGGATGGAGTGGAAAGGAAAATAGATGCGGGCCTGGAGGGCGTGGAGGTGGGCCGAGAAGATAATATGGAGCTAGACGCGGAGGGCGGCGCACATTCCACCAATTCCAAAACGCGATATTTGTCGACGGGAATTTCCATTGCACTGGCAGCGACCTCCGCGTTGCCAGATTTCGACGCCGGAGCGCATGGCGCTACTGTGACTTCAAATTCCACGGGGCTGCGCGCCGCGGCCGGCGGAACCGGCTATCGCGCGGTCGGTATTGCGGTGAGCCTGTTGGTTCATTCGCGGGTATTTTCGGCGACATTGGGCGCTTATGGTGCGGGCATCTCCATTTATACTCACTTCCTGTCGCATGGGCAGGATGTGGTCTTTCCGAAAAATACTCCGATGGACATTGGTTTTGGCGAGCGCGGGACGAAGGTCGCGGCGGAAAAACTTCCAGGCCAAAATTAGTCGGGGGAGCTTCCTTTCGATCACTTGCGCTCCTGAGTTGAGCAGTGCCCTCTGTGCTATCCTGCCTAACAAATCTGTGTATTTGAGGAGAACCCATGCGTAATTTCCTGGAGATGGAACGCAGTTTCCAAATAAAACTTTCTATGGACCGCCGGCCCGTTGCCGTTGCGTTTCTTGATGCGGTGCCGCAGGGCGTCCCGGCGTTTTCCGGCACCATGCCCTCAGGGTGCAGTTTCTGGCGGCTGGCCGCAATGGGGCAGACGTTTTACACGGTTCCGTCCGATCACTTCAATTGCACGATTGGCAGCTCCACGCACAACATTGCGCTACCTTCCGAGCGCGAAAAGGAAGCGGATCAGACTCTCAAGTTGATGTTTAGCGTGGGATACATCAAACCGGAAGAAGTGGCTGGAATTCCGCGGCTCACAAAAACGCCGGTATCCGTTCTTTATGCGCCGCTTGGGGTCGCCCCTGTAGATCTGAAAACGGTTCCGAGCGCGGTGCTGTTTGCGTGCAAACCCTCCGCTGCAATGTTGCTCAATGAAGCAGCGATTCGTGCGGGCGTGGGCGGGGCCATGCCAATGTTGGGCCGGCCAACGTGCATGGGCCTGCCTCTAGCACTTCAAAGCGGGACACAGATGAGCCTGGGATGCATCGGGAATCGCACTTACACAGGCCTGGGGGAAAATGAGCTGTACGTTATTGTTGCAGGGAAAGATGTTGAGTTGGTGGCGTCGGCGATGGAGAGGATTGTTGCGGCGAACCATGCGCTGCAGGAATACGCGGAGGGGCGCCGCGCTCAACTTGCGACGGCTTGAGCAACCATCTTGAGAAAAAGTTCTTAACGAAATGACGAGCCCCCAGTCATGACCCTGGGGGCTTGGCAATTCTAAGGGTGCCTCCGGTTACTTCAATTCCGCCAGCCCCTTATAGAAATTCGCGACAGCGCGAATCCCGCCGAAATAGTTTTCGAGCGAGAGATGCTCATCCGGGGCATGCGCATTTTCATCCGGCAAACCGAAACCCAGCAGGATGCACGGGACCTTGAATGTGTCGTGCATCTGGGTCACGAAAGGAATGGAGCCGCCCTCGCGGATGAAAACCGCGCGTTTGCCGAAACCCTCTTCGAGCGCGTTGTGCGCTACTTCAAAAAATGGATGGGTGTAGGGTGCTTTCCAGGGCTTGCCCGTGCTCAATACTTCAAATTTGCAGGTGACAGTTTTTGGCAACAGCTTGCGAATATGCCGCTCGACCGCACGCGTAATTTTGTCGGGATCCTGATCGGGTACCAACCGGCAGGAGAACTTTGCATAGGCCTTGGAGGGGATCACGGTTTTCGAGCCTTCGCCCGTGTATCCTCCCCAGATTCCGTTCATCTCGAAGGTAGGCCGGCACCAGGCCCGTTCCGCAGCAGTGAAGCCCTTCTCTCCACAGAGACCCGGAGCACCCACTGTTTTCTTAAAGTCTTTCTCCTTGAACGGCAGTTTCGCCAAAGCCTTGCGCTCCGCGGCGCCCAGTTTTGCGACATGGTCATAAAAGCCAGGCACGGTTACACGGAAATTCTTGTCGTGCATCTTGGCAAAGAGTTCGCACAAAATCGTGAGGGGATTGGGCACGGCTCCGCCAAAAACGCCGGAATGCAAATCCTGCGCCGGGCCGGTGATTTCCACCTGGTAGTAAACCAGACCGCGCAATGCGTAAGTGACCGAAGGCACGCCCGGCCCCAGCATGGAGGTGTCCGAGACAACCAAAGCGTCGGCTTGAAGGCGCGCTTTGTTGGCCTGCACAAAGTCCCACAGGTTCGCGCTGCCGACTTCTTCCTCTCCCTCGATCAGAACTTTGATGTTGATGGGGAGCTTTCCCGCGGTCTTCATCAATGATTCCAGCGCTGCCAGATGGATGTGAACCTGTCCTTTGTCGTCGGCCGTGCCGCGGCCAAACAAATTGCCGTCACGCACGGTTGGTTCAAATGCGGGCGACGTCCACAAATCGAGCGGCTCAGGAGGTTGCACATCATAGTGTCCGTAGAAAAGCACCGTAGGTTTGCCGGCGGCTGTAAGAGACTCCGCATAAACCAGAGGATGTCCCTTGGTGGGAATGATTTCCACTTTACTCATCCCCACGCTGCGCAATTTGTCGGCCACCCAGCGCGACGCGCGTTCCAGGTCGCCCTTGCGTTCCGACTTGGTGCTGATGCTGGGGATGCGCAAAAACTCGCACAACTCCGCCAGATGAGCGTCGCGATGCGCTTCTATATATTGAGCCAAGCCATTCTGTGATGAACTCATGCGCGACTCCTTGGGAGGGTGAGCGATTCGAGGCGCAGCCGAGATTCCGGGGCGGGGCCGGGGATCGCGTACAACAGTTCCGAGACACGGTTATTCTATTGATTCTCGGGAGGCCACTGCAAGACGCAAGAAAGTACACAGGCCAATTGGCCAGCGTCGATGGGCAACCTGTACCAAAGGACATCTCTTTTCAGATTGGAACTGTCTCGCCCAGGTTCCATTGACCACTGCATTTTATTATCCGAACATGGTCACACTATGACTGAGGTTATTCACGATGTCCCACGACGCAGCTCCAGAGTCTTCATGCGCATCCGCGTTGTAGCTGCTGGGAAGAACGCTCGCGGACGCAAGTTCAAAGAAGCATGCAACACGATCGTTGTGAATGCTCACGGCGGGCTGATCCTCCTGCAGCAAGAGGTGGAGATGGGTGCGATGGTCGTGCTCACTAATCCCTTCACCTGGGAAGAGTTGGAGTCCCGCGTGGTTTTTGTAGGCGAGGACGGTGACAAAGGCCAACGCGTGGGCCTGGAATTTCTTAACCCCGCGCCGCGCTTCTGGGGCGTTGAGTTCACTCCTCCCGATTGGCAATCCGACCAGGAACGCCGGGAACCCCAGGCCGCGAACTAGATTTCTCCTTCAATGCGGCCAAATCGTGAAGTCACGCATGGCCATGCGCACGATTTTCCCGTTTATTCTGGTTAGCGCATCATTTAGCTCCAGAAGATTCCCTCTGCACAGCGGCAATTCGTGCTCGTCGGGCTGGTAGACAGTTCCAATCTTGTAGTCCAGGTACGGTGTTCGAGTCTCCTCGATGTGGTTCCCCAAAATGTGCGCCACGATCTTGCCGTTTGTGAAATCCACCAGGCGCTGGATGCTGCGCGTAAAGGCGTCTCCGTCCGCGACATAAAGCCGCCCCGGATATAGCGTGTCCCCACTGAAAAGAATTCCCGTTTGGCGGTCATAAATTGCGATGGAGGAAGCTTCATGTCCTGGGATGGGGATCACATCCAGGACACGAGCGCCCAAGTCGTACTGAACGATTTCCTCCGGCCAGTTCTTGAATCCAAAGAAGGCCTGAACGTCGGCGGGTTTCAGACCCACTACCGTTGCACCCGGAAGCAATTTCAGCTGAGCGTCTCCTGCGATGTGATCGCCATGAGCATGAGTGTGAGCCACGACCAGCGGGATGGACTCGCGGTTATTCCGCTTCAACCATTGGTCCACGACGGTCGTCACCACGTCGGCGACATCCGTTCTCCCGGCGCCAGTATCGAGCATCAGCACTTTTTCCTTGCCGAACAAGAGATATAAGAAGGGCTTCTCGTAATTCGAACATCCCGACTCGCGCAGGATGTAGAAGTCTTCGTTGTAGGAATGGATCTGAAATTTCGGATCGACGGGGCAGTCCGGCCCGCTTGCTTGCCAACGGTCGGGCAGTACGCCGCTGCGGACTCCACCTCCATCGGGCCGCGCGGCTTGCGCGAGAACTCCCTTTGGCGTTGCCAGGGAAAGCCCTGCTGCGAGCAGAATCATGCAAAGCTTCGCAGATACTTTTGTGATGATTGCGGTGTATTGAAACACCATTTGCATTCCCCTTTGAGCGAACCAACCGCTTTCTGCCCAGAATTGACCTATCCAAGATCGACGCCGCAGAATAACACATGGCCCCAAGCAGGTCTGGCTCGGAGAGTTTCTGATGCGCGTCAGATATTCCGTTTAGATTTGGCCGTGCAGGCGATAGCCAGCTAAACTTGGAAAACGCGCAAGGGGAAGGGGCAATTGAAGGTGGGCGGTTGAGCGATTAATTCGCTGGTTCGCAATCGATGAATCGAGCAAATTCCCTTGCTATTCGGAGGAATATGATGAAGGCCGTGCTCGCAATTCTGGCACTTTTCACCGTCATGGCGATTCCTACTGTGTCGCAGGCCGCCCCTGTCACGACTGGCGGCGAACTCAACGGATGGTGCAAGATTTTCAACCGCGATGTGATGCCTTCTGACCCGGGTCAGGCGTTCAATGGAGGGCTGTGCCAGGGCTTCATAAATGGCTGGATGCAAGGGGTTTCAAACCTTTCCTGGAGTGACGAGAAGGGCGGGGTACACATCGTTACAGTAGCGGATGCCTTTTCGGTCGCACAACTGGCCAAAGTGTTCGTCGCTTACGTGGACAGGCACTCTGAAGTGGAAAATAAACCAGCCGACTACGCATTGGCGAAAGCCATACAGGACGAAGAACTACTCGCATCACCCCTTCGATCGACTAAGGAAATGCCGCCTTCTCGCGGAGCCCCGAGGATAACCCAAGTCTCTCGCATAGTTGTGCCCTATACACCGGACTCGAGCGGCCTTTTGGAAGTAGCCGTTACCATAAACGGCACACCAGGCGAAGCCATTCTTGATACTGGAGCCAGTGAAGTAACGGGAAACTTCGGCAAATATGGAATTGAAAGAACCGGTGAAAAGAAATTCTCGGTGGCCACTGGAGATACCAAGCTCGTTGGCACAGGGTTTGCCGTGGTGTGCGTGCAACATGTGTGCCTCAAAGTGGCGACCGACGATACATCAGCCAGCACAGCCTCCTTATTGGGCCAATCATTCATAAAATTGTTCCAATCGGTGACGATTGATCGTGCGAATCATACAATCACGTTCATGCCCGGTCCTCCCAAGGTAAAGTAGCAACGGGAAGATGCGTCGCGTGATACAAACCTCAATTCCCCGGGTGGGAACGAAGAAAAAGTAAGCGAGTGAAACCCGACCCATCGCAAATTGGCGGGTGAGTGACGGTGTACGCTAGAATTGAACCAAGGAGGGGTGGCCGAGCGGTTGAAGGCGGCGGTCTTGAAAACCGTTGGACCCGAAAGGGTCTCGTGGGTTCGAATCCCACCCCCTCCGCCAGACAGTCATGCTTTTTCTCCGTCTCCGGTTCGTTCTGCCCAAAAGTGCGAATTTGCCGCCCATAATGCGCGACTGTCGCAGAGGCCATCAATTTCTCTGTCGGCTAAACGCGGAGAAGGAGCTTGAATTGTCGGATTATTCTCCGCGGGATTCCGAGCAGGGCCTTTCCGCACTATAAGGGTCCGACAAGTTCGAATTCACTTTCCTCCGCCACGCAGTCATGCTTTTTCTCCGTCTCCGGTTCGTTCTGCCCGAAAACGCGAATTTGCGGCCCATAATGCGCGAATGTGGCAAGGGCGATCATGCTCACTATCGGCTTCAAGCGGAGAAGGAGCGTGAATTGCGGGATTATTCTCCACGGGATGTCGAGGAGGGCCTTTCCACAATATAAGGGTCCCACAAGTTCAAATTCACTTTCCTCTGCCATATAACCACGCTTGACTTGCTCAGTACACACGACTACTTTATTGAGGATGCGCTTTTTCCGCCCAGTATTGATAGCTGTTCTTGGATTGACCCTCGCAGGATATGCATTCGATTGTGGTGCGATGACTACGCCTGAACAGGCGATGCACTGCTGTAAATCAATGCCGTGTTCTTCACCGGGGCACTACGGTCAAGACTGCTGCAAAGCCACACCAACGGTGCACGTTCCGTTCTTGCAGCCATCCCTTATGCGTAGCGTTTCATATTCGCACGCCTTGGTCGCTGTTTTAGTAGTGGACGATCAGTCATTCAGAATAGATGCATCTGCGCGCACCATCGCAGAGCATTCCCACGCTCCTCCGGTCGTTTACTCAGCGGCTCCTCAACCTCTCCGTATTTAGTTCGTCCTCCAGTCGAAACTGGGCTCGAAGGATTCGTGTGCCCGGAAATCGGTGTCTGAGTCTGGAGGGGAATCTGTGAAATTGCTACTCTCGGTTTTTCCTAAGAGAAGGACATGCGTGTTCGCGTTGACCTTAGTGGTTTTTGGTGCGGAAGCCGCAAGGGGGCAAGGCCCTGCCCCCGAGACGGCCCCACCCCTGTTCCCCGGTGGCGGACTCATCTCGTACAACTCTATTTTCGCGACTCGCGGACTGTTGCCGGATTCAATGGGGAAGATCCTTCCGACAGCCCGGGCTACTTTTTCACACGAAGGCGATTTCAATTTCACCTGGGGTTTCTACCGCAATTTTGATTTGACGATTCTCGTCCCCATTATAACGAATCACTTTGGAAGCGCGGGCGAACCGACCGTTGGAGGAACAGGGCTTGGCGACGCGATGGTGCTGGTAAAGTACCGATTCCTTCGGCGGGACTCACCACGAGGAACTACACAGGCATCGGTCACATTCGGTCCTAAGATTCCGACGGGCCGAACAAATCTGACCGCTGGAAATGGCGACCTTTTGCCCGCGAGTTTGCAGCCCGGGTCGGGTTCGACCGACTACTTTCTAGCCGCGAATTTGACTTACACAGGGCTTTTCAAAATCAAGCGTCTGGTCGCTGACGAAGACTTTCACGCACTTTTACGTACACAGGGAACGCAGGCAACTCGCCTTGGCAGCGACATTGAATCGCGATTCTGGCTCTCTTACCGGCCCTATGAATCGAAGAACGTCGCCCGGGAATGGTTCATTGGCCCCGTCCTGACGTGGCTACACTCTCAGGACGACCTCATCGCGGGAGTCACTCAGAATGGGAGCGGAGGCGACGTGTTGCTGGCCGGAGTCACGACCTACGTGGGAGTGCGTCCTGGAATGCACGTCTGGTTCGGAATGGATTGGGACG
>Ga0209415_10017932_pt1 | contig 11213 bp, 4 predicted proteins | sample PeaSoiSIISIP2007_FD_187696 | JGI IMG/M metagenome (GOLD analysis project Ga0209415, IMG submission 187696) | Peat soil microbial communities from Weissenstadt, Germany - SII-SIP-2007 (SPAdes) (version 2) | ecosystem: Environmental > Terrestrial > Soil > Wetlands > Peat | place: Germany...
ACACGAACTTTCAGGTGCTCTGGTACTTCGATGCGTTCCAGCATGACGGAGGGGCGCCGCAGTTAGACATTAACCGCGCCGCCACGCTGAGCGAAACCTGTGCGTCCCACACGTCACAAGAAACGGACGGCTGCGGAACTCTGTTCCTAGTCGGAACCCCTGGCGTGACGTCTGTTGCCAATGACTGGCTGCATGAAAATTGCCTTTATTACGATCCGGTAGACGGCAATATGATCGTCTCTTCGCGCCACCAGGATTGGCTCTTTAAGGTCAAGTATCAAAATGGAGCGGGCAGTGGAAATATTTTGTGGCGCATGGGTCTCGGTGGTGATTTCACGTTCAACAACACGAACAACGATCCCTACCCATGGTTCTCCCATCAACACGATGCCGGGATTGAGAACACCTCTACGAATCTGATGACGGTGTTCGACAACGGGAACACCCGCATCGCCCGTCCGCCGATCGGGTTAGGCGGCGGAAACAGCCGTGGCATGGCGCTCATCGTGGACGAGGCCCACATGACCGTCACGCCTGTACTCAGCCAGGATCTAGGCTACTTCGGTTATGCTCTGGGCAGCGCGCAGTTGCTTGCAAATGGGAACTACTTCTTCGGATTAGGCCTTGTCACACCGCCGACGCCGCCAGCGAGCTACGCGGTCGAGGTGTTGCCAACAGCCGGCACCGTGAACGGATCAGTCATCTGGAATCTGCAGAGCTCCAAATCTTACCGCACCTGGCTGATGCCGAATATGTACATGCCTCCTACTACTTAGAATCCTGAGTTAGAAATGCGTTGCATAAGTGCAGGCTTGGGTATGTGCACGGGACGTCCCAAGAGCCGGTAGGGCCAAAAAACTCGTCGGATCCATCATGCCCAGCGCGGTGTCGACGTTGATGGAATTCCGGACTGGCGTAATGTCCAAAAACTGGATATCAGTGAGACACAGGCCTTATGCCCGATTGGGCCTACGTCCGCCAACGACGGCGACCTCGCAAGGTGCAAGAATTCGATCGTACTAGACCCCGGCGCCGCAGGCCCTGCATGGCTGATTTCATGTTTGGTCGCGCATCAGAGTATTTCACCCAACCGCACAGGATCGGATTGATCGTCTCGATCACTCCGCCAACGGGCTGGGAACGGGAAGTAATCTCGCACAGTCTCCACCGTGACGCGAGTGTTGAGAAAGTGATCCAACTCGCGCAACGTGCGACTCTCCTTTCGATAGCGGTGACCCATGGCGTGCCTTTGAGCGAGCAACTGATCAACGTTTTGCGCAACCGGGATTTGCAGGCCCTCCTGTATCCAGCGGTCCCTGCCTCGGACCGGGACGCCGGCCCCGCTCCGCCGCCTTCAGGCGCAAGTTGCGCATGCTGTGCGCGATTCACAGGCAGCGGATACAATCGCTTCCAGGGGATCGCATGGCACGAACCTATTCACCGCCGCAGATCATGACATTGTAACCGGTGAAGCGCTGCACGCCTCCTGCCAGAGAGGGCGAACCTCTGATCTTCTGCGCCAGCCAATACCAGCAGTTAGGGCAAGGGCGGGTGGAGACAAAGCGCCGCGCCAGCAGCACATTCGAAGACGCCCCGAAGTCGTGCCCGCACGCCGGTCGAAGACGACTTAAAGTTGTGCACGGGATCGACATCGACTTGGAAATTCCCTGGCCGCCGTGCACTGGAGCCAGCAGCCGGGTCGAAGACGACCGGGAGTCGTGCCAGCAGTCTGGTCGAAGACGCCAGCGGAGTCGTGCCTGGGACAACATCCACTCGTCGACTCACGGGCGGGGGGCCCCTGGGACAACATCCGGTGGAACACAGCCGGACGGGGGGCAACATCGACTCGAAGACTACCGGACGGGTGGCGCTATGGGCGCCGTGGCGTCAGCGACGAGGCATTCGGAACCCCCAGCCACACCTGCAAGCCGAAATACGGATTGACCGTTCCCACGAACAGACCATTAACTGGAGGAGGAGTGACTGAGAAAGTGCGAAATCCATAGTTAAATTCGTCCTCGAAGCCGTTAATGTCGATCGCCGAGAAATGCACTCCGTCACAAGAGGACCAGAGGTCGGCACCCAGTTCCGGAGCCACTAACGCCGCGAGCTGCGGATCGCTCCGAAATATGGTGCTTGCGTCGGACGTGCCGACGTAAAGACAGCCGTTGTAATCTGCCATGCGCCAGAACTGATTATTCAATCTCCAACCGAACCCCGGCCCCAGGCCGCTCAGCGGCGTCTTTTCCCCGCCCGGCGTACTGCGCGGAGCCCCCACGATCAAATCCCATGAATTATCCGAGTTGATCCGATACAACTCGGCGCCACCGATGGTAAAAGGATTGTTCGGTTCGACGCCAAGGCCTGCCAGATACAGGCTCCCATTGTACTCCAGCATATGTAGGATTTCCTGGTTCGGATATGTGTTGTAACCGCCATTGGTAATAACCTGCGTATAGGTATAGGGAGGCTGAGCGTTTGTGTAATATACTTCGAAACCCGTTTGTTCGTTCCGAAACGCGACATACAGGTAGCCGTTATATACCGCTATTTGGCACACCTGCATACCGGGCGTGGGCGGAGGAATCACTTGGAAAGCGTTGTCCCCTTGCTGTGGATTGGCCGATTCCAGAAGTTGCCAGCTCGATCCTGGCGCTCCAGCAATGAAGCCTGCGGCCGCGACAATGTAAAAGTTGCCGTTGTAAGTGACGATGTCCCTGAAGGACTGATTATGCAAAGTCCCCAGAAACGTGCCCGGACTTTGCGGCACCGGGAGGAAATTCACCCCGTCAGTCGAGCGCAGCAAGCGCGCTCCCGGCACTTTAGGCCACAGATCAGAGGCACTGGCGCCGCTGACATACAAGGCCTGGGTACCATCCTTTTCGGTAAACACGCCCATGCCCCGAAATCCCGTGTCGGGAGCTGTATATGCTTTATAGCCTGGTATGAGGACGTCCAAAGGGGACTGAAACACCCTGGTCCATGCGCCGGTAACCGGGTTCCACGACCAGATCTCCGCCTGCAGCAATGGAGGCAATTCCGAAATAAGCGGCGGGCAAGAGATGGCCGGATCGGTAGGAGGGTACGGATTAGCCGAGTTCTGGATGTGGCTCTGGGCCGCGTCCGTACAGCTTTGTGCGCGGTCGGTACCCACCAAAAGCTGCCCGTTAAACCATTGCATCGCCCAGGCATAGCCGTTCTGGCGATCGCCATCAAAGCCCTGCAGGGAGACTTGCATGAAGTCGTCCCGGGCTAAAGAAACAGACTGGGCTTGCCCCATCTGGGAAAGCAACAGCAGCAGCGGCAGAGCCCCTAGCCCCGCCCACCTCATTGTAGAACGTTCCTGAATCATCATCACCCCTTTTTCCATTGCACGGTTGAGACGCTGTACGGCCCGATGACAACGGGATTCCCCGAGGTCACCGTCTTAATTTGAACGGTATTGGGCGCGGAAGCCGTGTTGCTGACGATCTTGTCGGAGTTCGAGACATAAGTGACGGTGAGCGTTCGCGCCAACTTCGTTCCGTCTATCTGGATCGTTATTTTCGAAGGGTATCCAGACTTGTTAGTAATTAGCAGATAGTTCGTCCCGTTGTCACCCTGGTATGCCTGCGAATAGATAGCTGGAATCGGGTTACCATCGTATCCCTGAATGGGCACAGCAGCGCCACCGCTCACGGTGGTAGGCCAGATGTGAGTGCTGTTGTTAATCGCCTGGTTGGCTACCGCTAGTGCCAAGGCGGGAGCAGATGCGTAAAACTGGAAGGGAGTGTTCGGGTCGGTCGCTGTATTCGTCCAATAGTTCGGGTCCGCGGTAACCTGGCCGGTCAAATAACTTTCGTAATCGTTGACCGCCCGTATCAACCCATAGTTGACGGAGTTGCCCATGTAGAGCGCGTGCGCCGCAACACCCCGCACGTTCGGGCAGGTGGACATCCGTGCAATGTACTCGGCCATGAAGATCCCGTTGTAGAGCGTGGGCGTAAACGGGAGATTATTCAGCGCCGACGCGTTCAATTCGGTTACGAAAATTGGAGTGTTCGCGCCTACCAGTGGGACCAGATAGGAATTCACGTAATCCACTGTTCCATGAGCCAGCACTCCGTTTAGGATCTGGCCGGCGGTAGTATTACCGACGCGACTCGAAAGGGGATACATGTGAAAGGAGACCGCGTTCCAGTAATGAGGTACATAGGCTGTCATACCGTTGTCCCAGGCCGTGTAGTTAACTGGTGGTCCCGTAAACTGTCCAGCGTAGAAAAGTCCGACGGTGGCACTCGGATTGGCGGAAAAGATGTCGTTGAAATACGGGAAATTCATGGCAGCCGCATAAGAAGCGGACGACGGGAAAATGAGCGGAAACAGGTACGGCTCATTCGCCAGCTCCCATTCCAGGACATTTAAGCCGTATCCCTTGGCGGCGGTAACCATATTGGCGGCGCTGGAGGGATTGGTATCCGTGTAGGCGTTGAACGTAATAACGGTGTTGGCGCCCAGGCTGTTTACGAAGCCGGCGAAGTCAGAGAGGTAAACGCCGCCCTTTGCCTGAGTAAGCTGCTGAGCCGTGACAAGCTCGCTGGCGGTGAAAGGGTCAACCAGTGGGGGATTGCTGGACATCAGCTCGTTCAACCAGACGGTATTGGTGTGACCCGCCTGCCAGTCAAACGGCATGGATGCCGTACCCGCCGGAAACCGGATCCAGCCAGGTTTGAGCAGCGCGACGGCGCTGAGAAACTTGGGGTCGTAATACTCCACACCGTTGCGTGGTTGCGGAGCGCTGAAACCGCTGAATTTGGCGGGGATGACCGAGGATGTCTTGGTATTGATGTTGATCACGGCAGGCGCGGGATTGGCCGAAGTGATGCTGCAGTCAGCGCTGCCCGTCCCGGCAGGAGTGCCGGTCGAGTCGGCAGCGCTGGAGGTAAAGGAGAAAGTCCCGACCGCGATGGGGATGCCGGTGATGCTTCCGGTAGTATTGTTCAGTGACAGCACCGCCGGCAAGGAACCCGCAGTAATGGAGTAGGTGTAAGGCGGTACGCCGCCACTGGCTGCCAGAGAGGAAGCATACGGCGCGCCGTCTTGCGCGGTATTGAGGGGACAGGCCAGCGTTACAGGCGCTGGCGCAATGGTGATGCCGCGATGGCTGGATGCAATATCGGTGCCAGTGGAGTCTACAACAGCCGCTATAAATGAAAAGGTTCCAGCCGTCGTTGGCACTCCCGCGATGGCGCCTGTCGAGGACGTCAGGGATAGCCCTGGCGGCAGCGAACCCGAGGTGATGGAAAAGGTGTATGGCGGCACACCGCCAGAGCCGGCTAACGAGGATGCATAAGTCACCCCAGTCCGGCCTGCGCTGGCTGCGTACGAAAGCGTGAGAGCGGGAAGCGCGATAGTCACCGTGCAGTTGCTCGTGGCCGTGTCCGCGCCTGTCGAGTCCACCGCCATGACGGTGAAAGAGAACGCGCCCGCAGTATTCGGAGTCCCGGTGATGGCTCCCGTGGAAGTGTTGAGCGATAGTCCCGGCGGCAGCGAACCCGAGGTGATGGAAAAGGTGTATGGCGGCACACCGCCAGAGCCGGTTAGCGAGGAGGCATAAGTCACTCCAACCTGGCCGGAACTGGAGGCGCAAGCCAGCGTCATAGGCGACGGACTACTGACCACTGCCAGACTGTATAAACTTGGCATACGCCAACTGCGGTAGGCAGGATTGTTGCCTTCGAACTCATACACCACGGACGTACTTGGGGTAACTTCAATGCTCTGCTCGTAACTCTGGGCGCCTGGGTTTAGAAATCCGGGTTCGAAGGCGTAATCGCCGTTTTGAAGCAACTGCGCGGTTCCCAGCGCCGGAGAGTAGCCGTCCAGATTGACATTCAGACTGAGGGAAACCTGCATCTTCGTCTGATCGACATTGAGCACCTGCCCGCGGCTGTTTTCGCCGGGAAAACTCAAAACCCGCGTGTTGCCGTTGTCGAAGAGCGAAAGGACCTGCTGGCCGCCATATTGGAACTCCACGTCATGCTGTCCGGAAAACCACGGATAAGGATCGGTCGAGTTCATGGTGAAATCGCCGTCGACTCCTAGCCGCCAAAGGATGTCGCCGGTGCCTTTGCCGTTGCTGTAGTCGATCTTCAACACCCAGTCCTGGTCACGGAGGGAGACCAGCAGGCTGCCGTCCGAAGGCTGGTATTGGGCGCTGTTGCCGTGAAGCCAATCCACGGCGGTATTGGCAATCAATACCTGGGGACAACCCAAGTTCTGAAGGCAGGACAAGCCAACTCCACAGGACTCGCCGCGAACCGCGGCACGATTGATATCAAGCTGCGTGCCGCCGCCGGCATGGTCATAGGCGTCCCAGTGCCAAACGACCTGAAAGTTTTCATCCAGCTCGATAATCATCAGGCCGACGATGTCGATGGGGCCGCTGGAACCCTGCGTCCCCGCGGGATAGATCCGCTGCACGGAGCCGAACGTAATGGTATGGCCGTTCGGCAGCCGTGTGGCCTCATGATGGAAATTGCTAATGGGGTCCGTTCCAGCGGCTACCAGTTGCTCGGATACGCGATCGGCGTTGGTTTGGCGGATAATGTTGCCGGCCAGGTCGACCTCGCGAACCACCTCCTGATACACGCTGTTTCCGAAACTGCCCGTACCTGTCCCAGAGCCCTGCGAGATCATCAGGAGGGTGGTTCCCAAACTATTCCCGGGAACGATGCGCGCGGTTTGCGGATGATCGAGCGCATAGTACCAGAGCACGCGGCCCTCCAAATTCGTAGCCTCGGGGTAAGCCCCAGTAGGAAAACAGGTCCTAGGCCCTATTGGTGAGAATCCAGTAAACAGGACGCGGCTGCCGAGGTCCGCTTGGGGCGAAGGCTGCACTAATGCCTCTACGCGCGGGAACGTGATGGTGGAGGGAAGAGGGCCCGTGGTGAATGGCAGGATCGTGGAGTTCGGTACGATCGTACTTCCGGTCTCGACCTCGTAGTGCATGTTATAAGTACTGCTGGCCAGCATCCCGGCGATATAGAAATTCATGGTGCCGGCATGACACGGTCGGAGATTCGTGTAGGTCATCTCCGTCGAACCGCTCAATTTGAAGCCCACCCGGATGGAACTTCCGAGCGGACAGCTGGGCGCGGTGAATAACGCGATCAGAGGGTGGGCCGTGGCGGTCACCACGGGCTGGCGACCGGTGACCAGAGGTTTGACCGTAAAAGAGAATACGGCTTGAGCCGTTTCACCGGCCAGATAGTCTCTGGCGGTCACCCGGATCCGATAAGTGCCTTCCACAATGTTGGGCGTCCAATTCAGGGTGTTTCCGAGATTGAAGTCGCTGATCAAAGAGAAGGGTTGATTGGAACCCGGCAGTGCGACTTCGAACTTGTAGGTCACTGGGCCGGAGTTTGAGTCAGTCGCGGAGGCAGTCCATGTGATCACGGTGCCCAGGAACTGAGGTGACGCCGGCGAAGGTATGAGCTGGACTTGGATGGTGGCATACAAGGGCGTGCTGAGGCAACCGCAGACTGCCAGAATTACCGCCGGCAACCATCGACTCCGCCCAAGCGAACAGGTGTCACCTCGTCTCTGCAAGGCTCTTCTCCCTTTTGGTTGCGATGGGCACCGCTGGAATGTGCTCCAAGGTGGCCCAGACTCCGCAAGCGTCTTAGAATTATGCGTGGTCTGCGAGGAAAATGCAAGGCGGCGGCCCGTGGCGACTTCCGCCATGAATCTTAATGTTTAAGAGTGTTAAATCTAACCGCAGCTATCACTTAGCAAGTTTGCAGCCAGATCTGGAAGCCGGCGAGCGCCTAATGGAGCTAGTACTTTACACCGTCCGGCGCGATACTGCGCGGCCCCGGAGGTGTTGTATACTTTCTCTCTACGCGCGCCTGAAAAGTACGGGGGAATTCTGTGTATTGGAAAATTCAACACTGTTTGCCGGAATCACATCTACGGCTTTCCGCTATCCTGCGAAAATCCGCTCTTATGGCTGTTCTTGTGCCAGTGACGCTCTGCGCACAGCTCGCAAACTTCACCGCACGGAGAGACACTCAGACCCCCAAGGGCCCCATCTCGATTGCGGCAGGCGATCTGAACAAGGACGGATCTGTCGACTTGGCCGTCATCAATTCTGGCTCGAGTACTATTACTTTTTTGAAAGGCAATGGTACCGGTTTTTTCAAAGCGGGCGGCACGCTCACGGCGGGCACCAATCCCCTGAGCGTGGCGATTGCGGACCTGAATGGGGATGGAAATGCGGATCTCGTGGTCACCAATTACGGCACCGGCACGTCTAATGCTCCCGGTCCCGGCACCGTTTCTGTTTTTTTAGGGAATGGCAACTTGACCTTTCAGCCGGCGGTCAACTACGCGGCAGGAACTAACCCGGATGCTATTGCAGTGGCTGACGTGAACCGCGATGGCAAATTGGATCTGGTGGTCATCAACAAGCAAGTGGAGGGAACCGTGTCGGTTCTTCTCGGCAACGGCGATGGTACCTTCCAGGCCCCCACAAGCTCTTCTACCGGCGGGGACAATCCGGTGTCGATTACCTTGGGCGATTTCAACGGCGATGGCAAGCTGGACGCAGCCATTGCCGACAGGTTCGCCGGGGATGTCTTCATCCTTTTGGGTAAAGGGGATGGCACCTTTCAGCCGCCATCGCTGATCGCCGTGGGGGGTGGGCCCGCCTCCATAGTCACCGCCGACTTTAATCACGACGGGAAGCTGGATCTGGCGGTGGCCGGCTCTTTCTTCAACTCCGTTTATGTGTTGCTGGGCAACGGCGATGGGACCTTCCAGCCAAAGGTGAGATATGTCGCCGACAACGGCCCGCTCTCTCTGGTGGTGGCCGATTTCAACGGCGATGGCAACCTGGATCTGGCGGTGGCCGACGATCTAGCGAACGATATCGCAGTGCTCCATGGAAATGGCGATGGTACCTTCCAGCCAGCCACTTTATGGACTACGGGCACGGCGCCCCAGTGCCTGGTGGTGGCTTCTTTTCACAGCGCCAGCATCTCGGACCTGGCCGTGGCCAATAACGGGTCGGCCACTGTTTCTGTCTTTCCTAGCAACAATAACGGCACATTTCAGGTGGCTCCAAGCTTCGCGGCAGGCGTTACCAGTCCACAATCGATTACCAGCGCGGACTTCAACCGTGATGGCAAGCTGGATGTAGCGGTAGCCGCATCTGCTTCCGGAATCGCGGTCCTGCTAGGGAATGGCGACGGCACTTTTCAGGCGCCTCTGGCGGCATCCAGCGTCGGGCAGACCGCGATCGCGACGGCTGATTTCAATAGCGACAACATACCGGACCTGGTAACTACCAATACTTCCCTTGGCTTGGTGACGATCTGGTTGGGCAAAGGTGACGGAACGTTCCAGCCACCTGTCTCCTACCCAGCCGGGCCGAACCCGGTTTATGTCATCACGGTCGATTTCAGAAAAAACGGCAAGTACGATCTGGCGGTAGTTAACCAAACTAATACCGGCACTGTTTCGATTTTGCTGGGCAATGGGAATGGGACTTTCAATCCGGCCAAGACTTTTGCGGTGGGTTCGCTACCCGCGGCTCTGGCAACCGGCGACACGAGGTCCAACGGGAAACTTGATTTGGTGGTGGCCAACTCCGGCTCCAATAATGTCTCGGTGCTGCTGGGCAATGGCGATGGAACGTTCCAGCCCGCCGTGAATTATGCCGTGGGCGCTAAACCAACCTCGATCTCCACTGCCGACTTCACTGCCGTCAAGAAAGTGGATCTGGTGGTGGCCAATAGCCAAGGCAAGAGTCTTTCGGTTTTGTTAGGCAACAATGACGGCACCTTTGGCCCCGCCAGTACGATCACGAGCGAAGTGTCGCCGATTTATGTGGCTGTGAGCGATTTCAACGGCGACGGCAACCAAGACGTGGCTGTGCTTAGCGCCCTTGAAGGCAGCGTGGATATCCGGTTGGGGAACGGCAACGGCACCTTCCAGAGCCCTATGCGCTTCGGCGCGAGTACCAACCCGCTTTCCATGGGGGTGGGCTTTTTCAGCCGTCCCAAATGGCCGGACATTGTGGTCGCCAACAGCGGCTCGAACAACATCTCGAGTTTGGTCAACGTCGTACCATAGCCAAAGCGGAATTGTTGCAAACGGTAAATTGGGAGCGGATCCAGTCTGTTTCAGGTTCAGTACTTGGTCAGTTTCGTTAGCGCGGCCTCCCATCCGAAGGTCTGATGGATGAGCAGCACCTTGCTTGGCATTCACCTTAGCAAGCTGTTTAATTGCGGAAAAACAAAAGACGTGGTGGATAGTTCCTGTGGAGGAGACGGTGCCCCGGGACGACATCCTGATCTACCAAACTTACCTCCCTTGATAGGACAACTGCTAAAGAACGCTAGCGAAGAGGCGCGCTGCACGGTGGGTAAGCCAACGGCGGCATGTAAAGGTACAATCTATCCCGAGGATGGATTGCCTTACCGGATCAGAAAATTAGGACCAGGCGGATGAAGATGCCGTCGCCCGCTGTTGTCCTGTTACTCTGTGCATTCCCAGTTATCTCGCTGGCTCAATCAACAACGGTTACGACTAACTCTTACTTTCCACTTTCCGGGCCACCGACCATTACGGCAGTCGTTAATGCAGCAGGCGGATCGACTAGAGGCCCGAACACGTGAGTAACTATCTTACGGTACTAATCTTGCGCTTCCGGGAGACATTCGGACGTGGAAAGCTTCCGATTTCATCGCGGAGCAACTGCCAACGTCGCTCGATGGGATTGTCGTATCGATGGACGGATCGGGCGAAAATACTTACCTGTCTTAGGATCAATCGCGTTTTTGTCATGTCAATCCTCTTGCTGTAAGTTGCTACTCTCAGCCACTCAGACGCGTTCGGCGCACGTGGATTACGTGGACCACGATGGATCTTCTTCAATCTGGAAATACCGATTCGCGAGGGGTTTGCTCAGGGCATCTTTGCCTCTTCTTACCCTTCTTAATCGAGAATTCCCGCTCCTGCCGCGTCTCATTTTCTGATTCGGAAGGCATCGAACACGCGGCAACGCTATTGCGGCGACTCCTGCCGGAAGCGGATGCGGCAACGACAGGCGCTACCAAGCATCCGCGCCAGGTAAGCGGGCAAGGAAACAGACCTGTCGGTAGTTAGTCAAGATGTCCGCTTTCATTCACACATGATCTGTCCGGTTTCTCCTTTTCAGCCCGTCGATC
>Ga0209415_10017933_pt1 | contig 11213 bp, 8 predicted proteins | sample PeaSoiSIISIP2007_FD_187696 | JGI IMG/M metagenome (GOLD analysis project Ga0209415, IMG submission 187696) | Peat soil microbial communities from Weissenstadt, Germany - SII-SIP-2007 (SPAdes) (version 2) | ecosystem: Environmental > Terrestrial > Soil > Wetlands > Peat | place: Germany...
GGGTCAGGCTCGCCAAGCAGAACGCTGCTGGCGCAACTCCGTCCAAGCCGTAGAGCTAGCCTCCAGCTAACTTTGTTGGGCGCAAGCGCCGGTCTTTCTCGTTTTGAAGGGGCGCACCTTTAGGTCGCCGTCACAAGCCCCCTAATTTCTCTCATTCCGAGCGAGCTTCAGCCCGCGACCAATGGGACTCTCCCCCAAACTGTCAGCCCTGTTCAGGAGTAACACTCGCGGCATCCACCGTTCTCCCGATAGCTTCGCGCAGTGACACGCGCGGCGCCCATCCGGTTTGCGTGCGAATGCGGCGCGTGTCGTACCAGCGATTCTGCAGAGCGCGGCGCAGCTGATGTGTAGACAGGCGAAGATCGCCCATGGGAACGATTGGCCGCAGCGCTTCCATGATTGGCGATGCGAGGTACAGCGGCCAAGGGGACGAGAATCGCGCCCTGGAATGGTCGACCGCGCTCTTCAGCTGGTGATACTGCGCCAGCGTCAAGTCGTCGTCGTCCAGAACGTTGAACTGCCGCAGCCCTGTGCCCGAGGCCGCTGCGACTTGCATGGCCTCGATCAGGTTCTCGACATAATTCAGCGGGAAGCGATTCTGCGGATCGCCGAAGACAACATCCGTATTGCCCAGGCGGAATGCGAAAATGCCACTCGGTAGCGGCCGGCCAGGGCCGAAGATAATTCCCTCGCGCAGGATCACTGTAGGCAGGCCGGTTCGCTGGGCAAAGGAACTCACCAGGCGGTCCGCGGCAATCTTCGATTGTGCGTAGGGATCGCGCAGCTCGGGCTTGTCGTCGAAGGGAGTGTCCTCATCGATGCGCGCGCCTTCCTCGACCGGGCCGTAGACCGCCAGCGAACTCGCATAGACGAACTGACCAGTGCCTTGCTGCGCGCAGGCGGCTAAGACCCGCTCAGTTCCTGCAACGTTCGCCGCGAAATAATCGCTCATCGCCGCGGCGCCAACCTTGGCGGCAAGATGATAGACGACGTCGGCTCCTCTAACGGCATGGGAAATCGAATCGGCATCGTCGAGATCGCCGCTAACGATCTCGACACCGGCGGCCTGCAATGCGTTAGCACGCGGGGATGGGCGCGCCAGCACGCACACTGTCTCCCCTTTCGCGAGCAGGTCGCGCACCAGATATCCGCCCAGAAAGCCTGTACCGCCGGTCACACATACGCGCATAGTTGGGAACCCAATCGGGGGCCAGTGAACACAAACGTAAACCCACAACGGGTGGAGCACCGCTTCAGCGGTGCATTTCGGCTGTTCAGATGCTTCGGCTTTAGCCGCTGAGATAAAGAGGAAGCCTCACCTCAGGCGCTAAAGCCCTCTTCAAGACAGCGGGTCTACTGTACGCCTGAAAGGCATGCTCCACCCCTGCAACCCTCGCGACCGATGCTGTCCCATGTGTCCTCGACCGAGCTTTGCCCGTGTGTTAGATTACACTTTCGTTTTCCAGTCGAGTTGCGGCCCAGGAAAGTCCCGCAGTTCTTCCGGCCAAACCGGGTTTATTCAGTGAAGCGGCTTAACCCTATACTCCGAGAGAAAAAGCATTGCGGATCGCAGGCTACATAGTCCTGATGGTGGCCGCCATTCCCGGCGTGTACTACCTGCTGGCGATCTACAGCTCCGCGCGCTACTTCCGCGTGGCCCGGCGCGAGAATCCGCCGAACACCGACTTCACGCCGCCCATAAGCTGCCTGAAACCGATCCGCGGGCTCGACGAGGACGCTTACGAAAACTACGTCAGCTTCTGCCGCCAGGATTATCCGGAATACGAAATCATCTTCTGCGTCGATCTTGACGACCCGGCGCTACCCATACTGGAAAAACTGATTGCGGACTTCCCCGAGCGCAAGATTCGCCTGCTGTATGGCTCCGGACGCAACGCCATCAACGACAAAGTGGCGCGGCTGGTGCGACTGGTAAGCGAGGCGCAATACGAACTGCTTGTCATTACCGATGGCGACATTCGTGTCGGCCCCGACTACCTGCGCGCGGTCGCGCATCCCTTCCGCGATCCCAAGGTCGGCGGTGCGACTACTCTCTACGTTTCCACCGAGGAGACGTCCTTCGTACAGGAACTGCAATCGGTGGGGATGATCTCCGATTTTTTCGCGGGAATCCTGGTGGCGTGGCAGCTCGATGGCATCAAGTTCATGTTTGGGCAATCGATCGTGACCACGCGCCAGCGCATCGCCGGATTTGGCGGATACGAGGTCATCGAGAACCGCCCCGCGGACGACCTCAACGTGGGCCGCCTGGTCGCAGCGCAGGGTTATGAGGTCAAGCTGCTGCCGTATATTGTGAAAACCGTCGCCGACTTTCAGTCGCTGAAAGACCTTTTCTACAAGCGCGTTCGCTGGATGACGGTGATGCGCCTGATGCGCCGCCGCGGACATCAAGGCCTGATCTTCACCTGGGGCCTGATCTGGGCGCTGATCGCAGTGGCCATCCATCCGACGTTACCAATCGCGATTGGATACCTGGGCGGTTACGTTGTGCTGCGTGTCGTGCTCACTTGGCTGATCGGAATATACGGGATGCGCCAGAAGGGACTGTGGCCGAAGATGCTGCTGATCCCGCTGTGGGATGCAGTGGCGTTCATGATCTGGGTCGCCAGCTTCGGCCGCAACGTCATCCGCTGGCGCGGCTGCGACTATTACATTCGCGATGGAATTCTGGTACCTGTGAATCCCGCGAATACGCCGCACGGGAAGTAAAGGTTTCGATTTCCTATGGTGCAACACAAAGCGAAAATTGCGATTGCCGGCGCCGGAATTTATGGCGGCACGACTGCCATCCGCCTGGCCGAGCAAGGCCACGACGTTCACCTCTTCGATCCACTCGCCATTCTGAACGCAGCCTCTGGGATCAACCAGTTTCGCATTCATTCCGGATACCACTATCCGCGCAGTCCCGAGACCATCCGCGAGACTATGGGAGCGCGGGCAGAGTTTCTCCAGACCTTCGCGCCGGCCATCGTCCGCAACAGCCGGCACTATTACGCCATCCCGCACGAAGGCTCGCAGACCCCGCCGGAGCTGTTCGAGCAGATGATGGCCGAGCACAACATCCCCTTGCAGCCCTGCCGGCCGGAGTGGATGAACTTCGATTTCATCGACAAGTGCTACCAGGTCGAGGAACACATCTACGATCCCGAGATCCTGCGCGATGTCCTGACGAAACAGATCGAGTCGCTCGGCATCAGCTTCCATAAGCAGGAATTCATTCCGTCAATGCGACCTGACTACGACTTCGTGGTGTGGGCGACGTATGGGCTCGGCCCCTCGCGCGGACTGTTCAAGTCGGTAAAGTACCAAGTGGCGGAAAAAATCCTGATCCAGTTGCCGGCGCAGTTATGCGGCATCTCGCTGGTGGTGGTCGATGGCCCGTTCACCGCCTTCGATCCCTACGGCAGTTCGGAGCGCTCGCTTTGGGGATCTGCCAAACACAGCAACCACTGGACCACTACCGACCCCAACGATCCCATCCCTGAGCAGTACCGTCCGTTGCTGAATGGGCCCGGTTTTGAGCCAATCTCGTGGACCAGATTCGAAGCGATGCGCCAGGATGCGACGCTGGCGGTGCCTGCCTCGGCGGATGCGACTTATCTTGGATCGCGCTTCACCATTCGCGTCGTGGAGAACAATCCCAAGCAGGATCGCAGGACGTTGTACGTGCAGGAGACTGCGCCGGGTGAGATTCACATCTTCTCGGGTAAGGTGGTCAGCGCGGTTAAGGCGGCCCGACTGGTGAGCGAACGAATCGCCCAGGGGTGAAAGTCAGGAAAGTTCAGCTCTGTATCACGCCAGTAGTCTCGCCGCTTCCTTGGCGAAGTAGGTCAGCGTAATCGACGCGCCCGCGCGCTGGATACACAGCAGCGATTCCATCATCACGCGCTCGTAATCGATCCAGCCGTTGAGCGCGGCGGCCTTGATCATGGCGTACTCGCCACTGACCTGATACGCGGACAGCGGCACATCGAAGCGCAGCCTCGCCTCGTGTAGTACGTCGAGGTAGGGCATCGCCGGCTTCACCATGATCATGTCTGCGCCTTCGTCCAGGTCGAGCTCAATCTCGCGCATGGCTTCGCGCAGATTGGCAGGATCCATCTGGTAGGAGCGGCGATCGCCGAAGTGCGGCGCCGAATCGGCAGCCTCGCGAAAGGGTCCGTAGAAGCCGCTGGCGAACTTCGCCGCATAAGAAAGAATTGGAGTGTTCTGGAAGCCGTTTTCATCGAGCGCCGTGCGGATGGCGCCCACGCGGCCGTCCATCATGTCGGAGGGCGCAATGATGTCCATGCCCGCCTTCGCTTGCGAAACCGCAGTCCTCGCCAGCAACTCCAGCGTAGGATCGTTCAGAATCTCGTAGTCCTCGGCCGCCGTCGCGACCACACCGGTCGCAGCCGCTATGGCTGCGCCCAGCGACTGTGCGCCGGGAGAAATCACGACCTTGCCTTTCGACTCCAGCTCGCGGACAAACTCCATGGCCTCGCCCCGCGCTTTCGCGTTCGGATCGGAGGTATCGACCAGGCCGCAATGTCCGTGCGACATGTACTCGCACAGGCAGACGTCGCCCATCAGCAGCAGACCCGGCACTTCGCGCTTGATGGCGCGCGCCGCCTTCTGCACGATTCCGTCCTCGGCCCACGCGCCGGTAGCGACCTCATCCTTCGACTCCGGCAGCCCGAACAAGATGACGCTGGGAATGCCCAGCGACTTCACTTCGGCACACTCCTTCACCGCCTCGTCGATCGACAAGTTGTACACCCCGGGCATGGAGCGCACTTCCTTGCGAATCCCTTCGCCGGGACAGACGAACAACGGATACACAAAGCCTTCTGGGCTGAGGCGCGTTTCGCGGACAAAAGAACGCATCGCTTCTGAGCGACGCAGGCGGCGGGGACGATCGGTTGGGAACGGCATAACACTAAAATTCTAGCACCGCGAGAGTGGCTCCGACCCGCAAATCGATTCCGCAGTTGGCTTTCGCAGTTGAACAAACTCGAGCGCGTCTTCCTGCCAGCACCGGTACCGCGTTGAAACGGCGACGAATTCTGGCAACGAATTTCCGGCCGCGCGCTTCGCTACTGGATCATTGAAGCTTGCTGCCGGGAAGATCTACAAGCAAGAGAAAAGCCCCGGAGCAGGAGGTACCTCCGGGGCGTGATCTACAACTCGATCTATGTCAGGAAGAACTCGCGAGTGATCTTGGTCCACTGCTCATCGGGCATGGTGCTAGCCAGATCGTCGATTGCCACGCCACCGTCCTGCGCCAGGGCCCCGAGAGCACTCGGTATCACTCGTTGCAGCCGCATCGAAGATTCCTCGGTCCACCAGCGGGCCAGCGCGCCGCCCAGCAGGTTGCGGAAGTTGGTCTTCGAATCGGGGGACTGAACCGTTATCATCCAGCCGTCGCCGTATGGGTCCTTTGTCGCCAGCGATGGATCGTTGACTACCGCCTCGTTGATGTCGGCCACGCTGCCCTCGATCGGGGAAACCATGTCGACCTTCACGCCATTGCGTATGACGCTCCACACCTTTTGCCCTTGGCGAATCCACTGCCCGCGTTGCGGCAGCGTGACATGCTCCACTTTGCCAACCAGCTTCGAGGCAAAGTCGTCGATGCCGATTCGCACCAGGTTCGGGCTCTCGCTCAGCGCCCAGGTATGTCCGGGGTGATAGCGCAAATTCTCGGGTACGGAGAAACCGCCGACGAGGCTGGGTTTCAACCGCGGCGCAGTTGCCATGTCTTTGCTCATCGCAGGCGCGACCTGCAGAGCAGGATGCTTGGCTTTCGCGTAGAAGAAGTCAATGGTCAGAAAGATGGCGAACATCATAAGAACGAGTAGGACTGTCATGGCGTGCCTCCTGTTTATTAACCTTGTCGCGCTTTCTCTTTCCTGCGCTGACACTTTTCATAAGGCATTCGTCGTACCAAAAGCTATCGGAGGCGAAGCTCGTTGTGATTTGCGTCTGTAACTTATAGAAGTTACAGATCGTTGCGCGGCGGTGTTGTGCAACTCATCGAGCTGGAAGGTGTATTCTGCAACAGCGATTCTTGTTGCATTGTGCATCGGAGATGCGCGCCTGAGACGATTTCATCCTAGTGATTGAACAGTTGCGGCTTGCTGAATCAGTGGTTTACGTCGTTTGTTTGGCTGGTGGAGAGCAGTGTTGCGATTCGCATCTGCATTGATGCGCTTTGCTACAACCGCAAAGGAAGACAACAGGTGCTTGACCACATTTTTTTCGGCAGTCGGGTGCTTAAGGGGTCGACCGAGGCCGCTCTCGCTCCGCACAGTCTCCATACGCAACAGCAATCATTCGTACCGCAGCGCCACCAGCGGGTCGACGCGAGCGGCGGAGCGGGCTGGAATCCACGTGGCCACGAGTGCAACGGCCACGAGAAATAACACCACCGCCATGAAGGTCAGCGGATCTGCGGGGCCGATGCCAAACAGCAGGCTCGCCATTAAACGTGCGATCAGCAGCGAAGCCAGCAGTCCCGCGCTTGCGCCAATGGCAACCATTCGGGCGCCGCTGCCGGTTATGAGTTTCAGCACATCAGCGCGCGTGGCGCCCAGGGCCATTCGCACCCCGATCTCTTGCGTGCGCTGTGTGACCATGAACGAGATCACTCCGTAGATTCCGATCGCCGCCAGCAATACGCCGACGAGAGCAAATAGTCCCAGCAAGGCAGTTTCGAAGCGCGGCCGGCCAGCCATCTGGCTCACCCGCTGGTCCATGGTTTGAATGTTGACCGGTAGCGTAGGATCGAGGCCTGCAATCTCCGCGCGAACCCAGTCGCCCATCGCCCGCGGTGGCATCGACGTCTGGATGATCACCGCGGAGTCGCGGCTCCAATCCTCAGCGCGATTGCGGCGCAGGCGATAGTACTCCGGTTCGTCGTCCGCGGTCAGCCCGTTATTCTTCACATCCTTAGCAACGCCGACGACCGTATACCACGGCCCATCGAGACCGGGTTGCAGGTGCTGACCGACCGGATTTTGGCCGGGAAACATGCGCTCGGCAAGCAGCTTACTGACGATGATGAAGTGGTCGTTGGAGCTTTCGTCTTCCACGCCGAATGGACGTCCTTCAACGATCGGGATGGCGAGCGTGCGAAAGTAGTCAGCCGTGACCCAGCGCCACGCCACGGTACCGCCGGTGCCTTCGGCGGGAAGCGGCCGTCCGGCAACACGGATGGCAGCGAGGATGTGGTCGTGGTGCCAGCCTCCGGGCGGAAGCGAGTCGCTGATCGCGAGAACATTGACGCCCGGCAGGCGGCGCAGCCGGGATTCCAGTTGCTGGACGAACGCCATCTGCTGTTCCGGCTTGGGATAGCGCTGATAGCCCAGCGAGATCGATGCGGTGAGCACGCTGGTGGTGTGCATTCCCAGCGGCTGATTGCGCAGGTTCCAAAAGCTGCGTAGCAGGAGGCTGGCGCAGGAGAGCAGGATCAGGCTCACGGCGATTTGCACGATCACCAGTGATTGCCGCAAGCCGTGATGTCGGATGCCCGCTGATGCGCGTCCCGCCAGGGCCTCAGCACGCGGCTGCTGCAGCGCCGGGACGATCCCGAACAGGATGCCGCAGATCACCGAGACGGCGATGGTAAAGAAAACAATCCGCAGGTCGAGGCCCGCCCGTTGGAGGAACGGAATGCCTTCCGGGGCGATCGCGACAAACACATGCAACAGCGTCAGCGCCAACAGACTACCTGCAAGAGCGCCGGCGAACGCCAGCATCAGGCTCTCCGTCAGCGTCTGCAAAACCAGGCGAGAGCGGCTTGCGCCCAGCGCCGAGCGCACCGCCAACTCGCGTTCGCGCGCCGCGGCCCGCGCCAGCAGCAGACTTGCCACGTTGGCGCATGCGATCAAGAGCACAGCAACCACCGCCGCCAGCAGGACCCACGCAGCCAGCCGCGCGTCATGGACTTGCCGGTCGCGCAGCGGACGCACCCGCAGGTGAATCTCCTTGCGGAACTGCGGCGGCGCGGCATTCAGCGCTTGCTGAAACTCCGGCTGCAATGCGGCGCTGGCCTGTTCGATGGTGACTCCCGGCTTCAGGCGCGCGAACACAAACATCACCGCTCCGGGCATTGCCTTGCGCTGCGCAGCTTCGTCGAGCCCCTGCGGACCTAGCACGTCGACGTGTTGCAGCGTGGGAAACTCAAATTCGGGCGGCAACACCCCGATCACGCGGGTAGTCTGCCCATCGATGGAGATCGTCTTGCCGACAATTGCGGCGTCGCTTCCGTAATGCGAGCGCCAGAGGTCATAGGAGACCAGCGCGACGTTAGGCGCGTTCGGCCGGTCTTCATCGGCAGTGAAGTTACGCCCTAGCATCGGTTCAATGCCAAGCGCCGGCAGGAATGTGGACTCAACCCCGGCACAGCTGAGTCGCGCCGGATTGTGCTCCGTTAAGTCGCATTGATCGACGCCAACGGTCGAAGTGAACGCCTGGAACGGAGTCTGGTGATCGCGCCATTCGTAGTACGAGCTGCCGAGCATGAACTCCTGCGGCTCAATCGGCGCCACCAAGCCAACCGAAACCAGGCGGTCCGAGTTGGCGTAAGGAAGGCCCCGGAACAGGATGCGATCGACAACGCTGAATACCGCCGTGGTCGTGCCAATCCCGATCGCCAGCGTAAGAATCGCAGTGACGGCAAACATCGGGCTGCGCCGGAATCCGCGCAGACCATAACGTACGTCATAGAACAATGTTTCGAAGAAGGACAGCGGCCGCTGCTCGTGACACGCTTCGCGCGTGCTTTCCACACCGCCGAAGGCGATGATGGCTTGCCGGTGCGCCTCATCTGGAGTCATGCCGGCCGCGATGTTGGCCTCGGTTTGCTTCTCGATATGGAAGCGCAACTCCTCATCCACTTCGGCGGGAGAGTGCCCCGGCAGTAGCGATCGCAAACGGTGTAGCACCCGCTTCAACACCATGCCTCCTCAAATCCGCCCCAGGATAAGTGCGATAGCGCCGGAGACGCGCTCCCAGTTCGCCAGTTCGGCTTCCAGTTGCTTCTTGCCTTTGCGGGTCAGCGAGTAAAACCTGGCGCGGCGGTTATTGTCGGACGCGGCCCACTCGGAGCTGATCCAGCCCTGCGCCTCCAGGCGGTGCAGCGCAGGATAGAGCGAGCCCTGCCCGACCTGTAGGACATCCTTCGATACCTGCTGGATGCGTTGCGCGATGCCCCATCCGTGCATGGGCTCCAGGGCGAGGGTCTTCAGGATGAGCAGATCGAGCGTTCCCTGCAAGAGTTCGGATGATTGCGGCGACAAAACAAGTCTCCTGTCGACTGTCGACAATAATATATGTTCTTGTCGAGTGTCAACAGGAGAGGGAAAATCGCTCGGTTACGGTCCATGAGAAATGGCCGAAATCCTTAGCGCTTCGCCGTTGCCTTTCCACTGACGTGTTTGTGCAACCGGGAAGCCTTGCACCCAGATGATCTCGTCCTCGTGGATGGCCACCGGCCATTGCGGACGCTGCTCCGCCGCAATGTGCTTCTCCGCGAACAAGCGTTTCAGCTTCTCCTCTGAACGGTTGTGCGCGGGCCAGAAGCGGTCTCCCGGGCGCCAGTTGCGAACGACCAATTTCGCGCCCACCAGGTCGGGTTCGAGGAGTTCTTCCTGCGGGAGTTCCCGGGCGAATTGCTCGGGCACAATCTCCGCCCGCAATGACAATCTCAGCTCCGCGATTTGAATTTCACCGGGAACCGGCAACGTGTACCAGTACGCTGAAGCAGCTTCCTGCCCAGCCGCACGCCACTGCAACGATTCTCTTCTGCGCACCACGAAGCGGCCGCCCGGAAGTTCTGCCCGGGTTAGCTCGCCCAGCGCGCAGCGCCGCAGCTTTTCGACGTGCGCGAAGTCCAGCGTCACACCTTCACTTTCAGCGAAGCGCTTGACCACTCGCCGCTGCAGCGCCAGGGGCAATTGCGCGAAGCCCTCCAGGCCGAACTGGTTCGGGCTTGTGCGGGCGGCTGCCTCGCGCTCGGCGAACTGTCGCCAGTAGTCCTCTTCGGCGCGCGAAGTATCGGCAACATCGTTTAACAAGCGACGGATCTTGGGGTTGTACTCGCGCTCCAGCAGGGGCAGCAATTCGTGGCGCAAGCGATTGCGCAGAAAGCGATGGTCGAGGTTGCTTTCGTCCTCTCGCCAGCTCTGAGCGAGCGACTCAAGGTAGTTCTCGACATCCTCACGCGAAACGCCCAGCAGGGGCCGGACGATGCGAAGGGTTACGTCCGGAGAAACCGTGCTTTGAAGGGGCGCAGCTTCAGCTGCGCCGGCAACCGCCATTTCCTGAAGAGGGGCTTTAGCCCCGGAGCTGCCGCCGGGAGTCGCTAAATCCAAAATCGGGTAAATCCCCGCCAGGCCCTTGGTTCCCGCGCCGCGCAGGAACTTCAGCAGAACAGTCTCGGCCTGATCGTCCAAAGTGTGCGCGGCTGCAACCGAATCCAAGCGCTGCTGTTCGGCAAGCTGTGCGAACCAGCGATAACGCAGATCGCGTCCGGCCGCCTCGATTCCCAGCTTGGTGGCGAAGGCGTGGTCGCGGACGTTGCCATGTCCCGCGAAGAAGTCCAGGCAGTACTCTCTGGCCAACTCGGCGACAAACGCCTCGTCTGCGTCCGATTGCTCGCCCCGCAAGCCGTGATTGAAGTGCGCTACCGTGAGCACGATGCCCAATTCCGCCCGAAGTTCCAGCAGCACGCGCAGGAGGGCAACCGAGTCCGCGCCGCCGGAAACGGCTACGGCTAGGCGGTCGCCCGCTCGGATCAGGGCCTGTTCGCGGATATATCGCAGCACCTTGTCTCGCACGGATTTATAGTAAGGCAAACCGCTATGTTCGAGACACCAGATCACCTGCGACTAAACGTGTTTCTCAGCGTTGTTGCTGCTGTAGCAATCGTATCCAGCTTTGGCCTACTTCCAGTTCAACTGAACGCTTCAGACACAGACAACCCTCTTTGCCGGAAGGATCCTCGCGTAATTGCAGCTTGCTTCCAGGTTCACGGCCGCTTATCAAACTGGAACGGCAATCCCACAAGTCGGATCTGGATCATCGGAACCAAGAGGATGCTAGGCCTGCGTGAAGATACCTCGCTGCCCAAGGCGCTCGAGGATAAACTCGGAAATTTTGACGACGAGGTCTACGGAGATTTTCAGTTCTGCCCATTTACGCCAGCTAAG
>Ga0209415_10017935_pt1 | contig 11212 bp, 11 predicted proteins | sample PeaSoiSIISIP2007_FD_187696 | JGI IMG/M metagenome (GOLD analysis project Ga0209415, IMG submission 187696) | Peat soil microbial communities from Weissenstadt, Germany - SII-SIP-2007 (SPAdes) (version 2) | ecosystem: Environmental > Terrestrial > Soil > Wetlands > Peat | place: Germany...
TCAGTAAACATCGCGCACAACGCAGCGGGCCGCGATTGTTTTCACTCACCAGCGAGCGCGTCCCGCGCTGTGCGCTCCAAAGTGACGGCCCGCAAAACGGAGTGCGGCGAGTTGTTACTGGCTGAAATGAGGGGGGTGCGCCGCACCCTTTCGGGCTATCCGTCCGCCCACACTCTGATAAAGTTCTTGCCCGGAAGTTGCCGGACCAATCCAGACATCTCGAGCTCGAACAGGATGGCGATGATTTCCGAAGGCGAACAGCCTTCCATCGTGTCCACCAGGTGGTCGAGCGGTACCGGCGCATCCGGCCTGAGTACCGCCAAAACCGACCGGGCGACCCCCTGGGCCGCTGGATGGACGGTCATGGACCCTACAGATGCTTGACCTTGGCCGGAAGTTTCACTTACTTCGTTCTCATTTAGTTTCAACTGCTTACGGCACTGATCCGCGAGGCGACGGCGATCCTCAGCCTTCAATTCCACCACCACGTCGTTCCATTCCTGAACCAGTTTCGCCCCTTGTTTGATGAGCAGATTCGGTCCCCAGCTCATTTTTGAAGTGATGTTTCCCGGCACGGCGAACACTTCCCGGTTCTGCTCGGCAGCCAGCTTCGCGGTGATCGCGGATCCGGAGTATTCGCCCCCTTCCACCACCAGCACGCCTGCGCTCATGCCGCTGATGATCCGGTTCCGGATCGGAAAGTTTTGAGGATACGGCGGCGCGCCCATGGGGAACTCGGAGATTACCAGACCCTCGGTCGCAATCTGCTCCGCCAATTTGCGGTTCTCCGACGGATACACCTGGTCGACGCCGTAGCCGAAAACGGCGATGGTGCCGCCCCCCGAATCGAGGCCGGGCTTGAGCCCCGATGGAAGCACGGCCCGGTGCGCGGCGGTATCGATGCCCCGCGCCATCCCGCTCACTACCGTCAGTCCCGCGCCGGCCAGATCCCGGGCCAGCCGTTCCGCTACAGTTGTGCCATAGGGGGTAGGCCGGCGAGTCCCCACAATCGCGATCATGAGCGTCGCGAGCAGTTCCACCCGGCCCCGCGCGTAGAGAAGCGGCGGTGGATCGTAAATCTCGCGAAGCCTCGGAGGATAGCGCGCGTCGGTGATGGGGATCAGCAGCGCGCCGGTTTCGGCGGCCTTCTTCTGCTGATCGACGGCGTCCTCGAAGGCGCATCCGCTTGAAATGCTCTGAGCGACGCTCGTGGATAAACTCGCCGCTTCGAGTTCGGAGCGCGACGCGCGGAAGATCGCCTGTGGCGTCTTGAAGATTTCGATCAACTGCCCGGCTTTGCGGGTACCGAGTCCCGGCGCCATTCGCAATGCGAGCCAGTGTAAGGCTTCCTCCGGCGAAAGCGGATCGGGCACGGCCGATCGTGTGTAGACGGAGGCCGTACTGGCGGGGTCCGGCCCAGTGAAATGCGGTTGCATGATTCTAGAGCCCGCAAAGGGTGCGGCGCACCCCCCTCATCACAAGTCAAGTAACGCTGCCGCCGCGGTCCGTTTTGCGGGTGTTACTTAGGAGTGGCGGGCGTCGATTGTAATTCTCAAAAGCGTGAAGCGGACCCCTTCCTGGTCCGGGCCAGGGAGCTGGCAGGAGTCACCGCTGACGATCGACGGATGCTTCCAAGGATGCATCTTATCGGAGAGCATAGCGGCATGGCATGCGATACGCTGGAACCATATGGCTCAAGCGACTTACGAAGACGTGAACCTGATTCTGCGCCTATACGAAATGCGGCGGGAAGAGAAGATGCGGGCGGCCCGTGCCTGGTTCATCAAGAATTTCAAAGTGAAATCGCTGGCGGAGATGCAGCAGCTTTGCCCTCCGGGCTCGGATGAAAACGCCAGCATGCGGCAGATGGTCAGCTACTGGGACATGGTGGCGTCCTTCATCAACGCGGGCGTCCTCAATCCGGAACTTTTCTTTCAAAGCGGCACTGAACTGCTGACGGTTTGGGTTCGAATCGAACCGATTCTACCCGAGGTCCGCGCCGCGTTCAAGAATCCGAATACGTGGGCCAATCTGGAGAAGGCCGGGAAGGCCTTCGCCGCCCATCTTGGCGCGGACACCTACGCGGGGTTCGTGGCCCGTACACGAGGTTAGCTCCCGGTGCGCCAGGAACCGGATTACTTCGGCGAGCAGGAATTGAATTTGCTCTACGTCGCCAAGCGCCTCAAGGAGGCTCTGAGCCTGGAGCAAGCGCTGACCGATGCGGGTCTGGATTATCTGGTCGAGCCGGACAAATATCACGGCGGTGTGGTCTTCCGGACCGAGCGCGTGGGCGCGTTCTTTTACGTGACGCCGTCGAGTGAGAGCGCCGCGCGCCAGGCTCTCGAAAGGTCCGGGTTTCGGCCCTATGCGGATGCGTAGATGCCGTGCGTTTCTAAGTAACCGCCCGCAAAACGGAGCGCGGCGCCAGCGTTACTTGGCTTGTAATAAAGGAGCGCGGCGCCAGCGTTACTTGGCTTGTAATGAGGGGGGTGCGCCGCACCCTTTGCGGGCTATGGAATCGGCAGCGGCGCGGTTCCCACGGGAATCGTGACGATGTTGCTGGTGTAGGCGCTCTGTGAAATCGTGACCTGGGTCAGCGGGTTCGCGCTCAGCCCGGAATTCAACTGCAGTACCACGGCGTAGACGCTGAACGATCCGGGCACCAATCCCGCACCGATCACGGTGGGGGCGGTTCCGCCCACGAACGATGAGACCGTATCGTTGGTGGAGTTAACGGCTGGTCCCTGATACTGGGAACCGTCGTTGATGGCTAGCTGGGCCTCCTGGGGGCCCACGATGCCGAGTCCAGTGCCATAAACAATGATCTGTTCGCCGGGCTCCGCCGGGTTGTCCGGCGTGATAGGCGCGCCGGCGACGTTCGCGCAGCAAAGCGCCGTGTTCGTGGCCGACAGCACAATACTCGCGGTCCCGCCCGAGGTCGCGGCAGCCTGGGTCGCGGAGAGGGCGAGACCGTTGCCGAGCGGCCCTGGGATCTTCGACTGCAACACGATCTGCGTGAAGGCGGCAGCCACGGAGGCGATTGCGGGCGCCTCAGGATCGGCGTCGATCAGGCTCACGAAGGCTTGCACCACGGTGGTCAGCGTATCCGTGGCTTGGATCGTATAGGTGTAGGTATGATCCCCCAGGGTGATGGTGCCGACGTCGCCCGCCGCGATCGATCCGTTCACTGAAACCACGCCGCTCGCGTAGCTCGATCCATGAACGGCCATGCCCGGACGCGGATCGCTTCCCGGTTTAGCGAAGATGCCCGGATTGTCTGGAGCGATCGGGAGGCCGACCGCGTCGCTGACCGTTACGCTACCGTCATTATGCTGCGTGCGAACGTACAAGCTGGAGCTGTTGGTATCGACGATCTCAAACGGAAGCTGGACGTTGATCTGGGTGGGGGAAACAAACTCAATTGGCGTCCGGATTCCGTCCACGTAGACCTCGACGTTGCCGAGCGTCACGGGGAGGTTGGCCTGGGTCAGATCCGCCGCCGCGACCGTGTCCGCCAGATTCACGCCGAAGATGCTCGCAAGAGCGCCGGGAGCTAGCGTAGCCGCGCTACCTCCTCCAGTTAGCGTGGCGCCGCTGTCCGTCGCGGTAATCGTCGCGTTGCTCGAAACCGTCGTTGTGAGCGATACGTTGTTCCCAGCGGGACCGGACTGTCGCGCCGTCAGGATCATGACTCCGTAACCCAGCTCCTCGGCCGCGAAAACGTTCGGGTCTCCAGCCCCGCCGTTGGACGCATTGATCTGGGTCACCAGCGCCTGAGCGACCGTGTCGAATGTGTCGGCCTTTAGAATTTTGTAGGTGTAGGCGGTGCCTGTCACAAGCGCGGGCGTGGACCCGGCGTTGTTGCCGATGGTCAACGTCACCGTGTCGTCGGCCGTAATCGTACCGGCCATCGTGACCGTGCCCACCGCGTAGATCGCCAGGCTGGCCGTGTTCACGATCCCATTGGCGGCGATGCTGGGAGTCTCGGGTGTAAATACCAGAACCCGGTAATTCGTGGGATCCGCAACGTACAGATTCTGGCCGTCCCAGGCGAGAGACGTCGGCGTCGGCGTGCTGTTCGAAGCGGAGTAGGTGAGGTTCGGAGTGAAGATGCTGGTGTTGCTGGTCACGATATCCGAAAACTCATCCGGTTCCCCGAGAATGACATCCGCCCGGGTCGCGTTCTGGGTCGGGATCGTTTCATATACCAGCACGCGATCGTTGCCGCCATCCGCGATATACAGACGCGTCCCGTCCGACAACGCGAAACGGGGGAAATTCAGCGTCGCGGCGCACAGCACCGGATAGAGAGGATTGCCGCTCGAGTCCGTGCCGTTCGATGCGCACAGATTCGTGGTATCGTTCGCGGTGGAACCGGCGAAAGTCAGTTGGCCTACTTCGACGTCGGCCGGCTGCTGGTTCTGAGTGGGTATCTCATTCCAGATCAGCACGCGATTGAACCCCAGGTCGGTAACGAACAGGTGGGTCCCGTCACTCGTCACCGAAACCGGACTGAGCATCGTGTTGGCCGCCCCCGTCAAATTCTGCTGGGTCAGATCCAGTTGAGGCGCTGTCGTGAAGTTGGGTTGTCCCAGCACCAGATCGGCGGGCTGATTGTTGTGGGTGGGAATGGAGTTCCAGATCATCACACGATTGTTCTGGGTATCGGCGACGTACAGCTTCCCGTTTTGGATCCACACTCCTTGCGGCGCCCGGAAGCTCTGCTGGTTCACTACGACCGGCCCGATCGTGACGAAATCCGGCTGGCCTAGCACGAGATCGGCCGGTTGGCCGTTGGTCGAGGGGATCGACTTCCAGATCAGGACCCGATTATTTGCCGTATCCGCTACCACGAGAATGTTGCCGTCGGAGGCAACCGCAGTCGGGAGGCGCATCCCGTTCGCCGCGACGGTATACGTGGTCGTTAAAAAGTCGGGCTCGCCCAGTACGGTTGTGGCTTGACCGCCGCAAACGTTACAGCTTCCCTCGGACGCAACTCCATAACCGACCGCGATCTCGTCGGCTGGCTGAGGTAAAGTCTGCAAAACAGTGGAGAAGAGCAGAACGCGGTTGTTCGCCGGGATAAGGCCCATGCGGTTCGAGTCCGCCACAAACAGAGTATTCGCGGCGTACGCCAAGCCACTGAGGGCGCCTAGCGTGATGCTGTCGGCTCCCGAGTTCTGGCTGGTAAAGGTAGTCTGCCCAATGACTAAGCGCGCCGCTTGATTGGTGAAGTAATCCCCTCCCAGGGTCAGACCCGCACACAGTGAAAAAACCGCACAGAGTTTCAGCATCAGAAAGAATAGGGGATTGAGTTATTCAGTATAACAGCCTATGGACGCGCTCTGGCTGGAGCGGGTTGCGTGCCAACGGCGCACCCTGGTAGAGCTCGCCCGGCCAGTTTCGGGAACTGGTTGGCGGAACGCCGGTTATTGGGGCCCGAACGTAATGTCTGTTTCGGCGCCGAACTTGCGATAGTTGCGGAACTCGATACGGTTGCGCATGCAGGCGCTGGTGCCTCGCACGCAACTCAGGACTTCGGCATCCACCGGCAGCAGGTACAGGTCGGGTGTAGACAGCCGGACGAAATCGTAGTCCGCGGCCGTCTCCACCGTGTCAAAGGGAAACAGCGGCGGCATATTGCGGCCTTGTTGCTCGACCCGCAGCACCCGCGACGTCTCCTTGTCGATCCAGATGGTGCCCCGATATGCGGTGTAGTAGAGCTGCGCCGGGGACTCGATCCGCCACCGGGAGCGCTCCCGTGACACTTCAAACTTAAAGACCACCGTGGCGCGGTGGTTGATGGCCTCCGTGCCGCTCCGCCGGAAAGTCGCCGCGGTCCCGGGGTCGAACAGGCTGTCGAGCAGCGTGGCGAACTCACCGGTCGAGCGCGCGCCCTCGATGTCATCCATCGAAGTCTTCACCGCCTTATTGCCGACCATGATATTGCGGTAACTCTCCCGGCCATCCTCGTAGGCGACATCGGCGGTCACCACGTCCTGCGCCTGCCAGCCCGCCTTCGGATTCTCGCTCTGGTACCGGGTGGTCACCTGTTTGCAAAAGAAGTTCGGGAGCGAACCGGAGTACTCCGCGGCTACGTCCCGGGCTTTCTGAATCACTGGATCTTCCTCGATAGGAATGATTGCGGCCGCTCGTGAAGTCCCGGTCGCACCCGGGGCCGTCATTCCCGGGGCCGTTACTCCAGGGTCCAGGGCGATCTCGGCCGGCTCGGGATCCCTCGGTTTCGTGAGGATCGCCGGCCCGCCCGAGGATTCCCCTCCGCTCGCTGAAGCGCGCGTCGGCTGACGCGTGGGAGCAGGGGCCCCCCGGCGGAGCACCGGACGCCCAGGATCGTCCGCATCCGGGGCCGGATCGGGAGGCCGCATCATTGTCGTTGGACGATCGTCCACAGGCTCGGCAGCTCTTGCATCCGCGGTTGCCGCGCCGTTCGCCGCCGTTCCATCCGGCGCGTTCCCGTTGGGTGGGGCCTCTTTGGACGGTGTCTGGGCAGCCGTCGGGGCGCTCGACGCGTCACCAGAGGCGGTGTCGTTCTTTCGCCTCAAAACGGGACGATCGTCGCCCGGTTCCCGCTGCACCGATCCACTCGCCGACCTGGCCGCCGGCGCCACCGCTTTCAGCCGGGGCAGGTCCCAGGTCTCGGCCGCGGCCGCGCGCTCGTCGGCCGTGCCGGCCTTTTGGAACCTCACCGATACGGCCGTCAGATAGCCTTGATCGTCCTCGGTGGAATCCACGTTCAAGTGGTCTCCTCCGGCGAAGCTGTCGAGCGTCGAAGACTTGCCGTCCTTCATGACCTCGGCCCTGTCGCCGATCCGGTAGGTCATGATGCGATGATCGTCGGCCTGGAGCACGAACTGGCCGCCGGCCACCACTCGCAGCATGCCCGAGGTGGTGGTCGTCGCAGGTGAATTGTTGCGATTCCGGCTCTGCGACGGCTGCTGACGGCCCCGGTTGCCTCCGTTGCCGTTGGGCGGATACTGTCCCGGATCTTGCCCAGGAGGATATCGTCCGCGTTGGCCAGGATATTGTCCCGGATACTGGCCCGGATACTGGGCCAGCGCGGACCAGCCGAGCGCACATAAAATCAGCGTCAGGCGAAGCGCATTCATGCTTTCATGATGACGCTTTTTACGCGTCCATGGGGTACAGGTTCCGATGCTCAAAATCGCCTGACTCCCGTCCCACCGGATCGCGTACCATGGAATTTCCGTTCTGAAGATTTCGATGACGAAACCGAAAGCCAAGCCGGTCGAGTACAAAGACGCCGGTGTCAACATTGACGAAGCGGACCGCGCGGTCGCCTCCATCCGCACCCTGGCTCGGCGCACTTTCACCAAGGGGGTGCTCACCGACATCGGGAGCTTCGGCGGCGGGTTTCGGCTGCAGGGCTATCGCGACCCCGTGCTCGTGTCCTCAGCCGACGGCGTCGGCACCAAGATCAAACTGGCTTTCCTCACGGGCCGCCACTCGACCATCGGCGAAGACTTGGTAAACCACTGCGTCAATGACATCGGCGTCCAGGGCGCGGTCCCTCTATTTTTTCTCGATTACTTCGCGGTGGGGAAATTGGACGCGCGCGTCGCCTCCAAAGTGATCTCCGGTATCGCGCGGGGGTGCGAGGCGAACCTTTGCGCGCTGATCGGAGGCGAGACCGCCGAGATGCCCGGTCTCTACGCGCCGGGCGAGTACGACCTGGCCGGCTTCATCGTCGGCGCGGTGGAGCACAAGCGCCTGCTCACCGGATCGACCATCCGCGCGGGCGACGTACTCATCGGATTACCTTCAACGGGCCTGCATACCAACGGTTATTCGCTCGCCCGCAAGCTCCTGTTCGAAGTGGCCGGCCACTCGCCGAATACGAAATTGACCGAGTTCGAGGGCACGCTGGTCGACGAACTGCTGCAGCTTCATCGCAGCTATCTGAAGCCCCTCCGCGCTCTGCACGACGCCGGTTTGCTCAAAGGGGCGGCGCACATCACCGGCGGAGGGATCACCGATAACACACCGCGCATCCTTCCTAAAGGGCTGGGCGCGGAGATCGACCGAAGCGCCTGGCCGGTGCTGCCTATTTTCGAACTCCTGCGCCGCATCGGCCGGATTCCAGAACAGGACTGGCGGCGGACCTTCAACCTCGGAATCGGAATGATCCTGGTGGTTTCGCCGCGGAAGCTTTCCCAGGCCTCGAAAATACTCGGTAGTCTCAAGGAAACCTGGTATCGAATCGGCCAGGTAATCCCCGTCGCGCGCGGTAACCGCGTCGTGTACACCGGACGCGCATCCGCAAAAACCGAGCCGTGACCGTGAGCGAGTTAACCGAGCCGTGACCGTGAGGGAGCGGTAATTGGAACAACGTCGCATTAACAGAGCCGTGACCGTAAGGGAGCGGAAGTTCTGAAAAGATGCTTTCATTAAAAACCGCTCCCTCACGGTCACGGCTCGGTAGCTCGAAAGTTCGCTCGTAAGCTTCGAATGGCAACTACCGGCGCCGATAACAATCACGCAAAAAAACGCCTCGGCATTCTCATCTCCGGCCGTGGCTCGAACTTCCTGGCGATTGCCGGCTCGGTTGCCGCCGGGCTTATCGATGCCGAGATCGCGGTTGTGATTTCGAATCGCCCGGAAGCGCCCGGTATCGCGGCCGCGAAAGAGCGCGGGCTGAACGCCGTGACTCTTCCTTCCCGAGGTCTCGATCGCGAAGTGTACGACCGCCGGCTGGTCGCCGAGTTGCGCGAGAACCGTGTCGACCTGGTCTGCCTCGCCGGGTACATGCGCATCTTGAGTGGGTATTTCATCCAGCAATTCCCGCTGCGGATTATGAACATTCACCCGTCGCTGCTCCCCGCTTTTCCGGGACTCGACGCCCAGCACCAGGCGTTCGAACATGGCGTGAAGGTGACAGGATGCACCGCGCACTTTGTCGATGAGGGTCTCGATTCGGGCCCGATCATCAAGCAGGCCGTCGTTCCCGTGCTGGATGACGATACCGCCGATTCGCTCGCGACCCGCATTCTCCAGGAAGAGCACCGCATTTACTCGGAGGCGATCGCATTGGTGATCTCCGGGCGGTTTCGCATCGAAGGTCGCAGAGTGATCGGGACATGAAAAAAGGGACGCGGGAACATCTCGTCCGTAGCCGGTGTCCTTCTATAGGAGATCAATCGTGCGCATCTCCCCGCTTGCGATCTTTTTAGCTATAACCGGTGGATTGGGTCAAGCTCAACAAGTATCCGCTTCAGATCTAATCAAGCAATTGTCGCCCGCACCGGGTCCGTTTGCTGGGCTCTTCGAGTGTGGCCTGATGGAGATGGAGGCTGCGAAAAGTCGAGCGATAGCAGAGACGTTAGTGCGCATGGGACCTTCGGTTCTTCCGGACATTGAAAACGCGCTTGACTCAATCGGGGAGAGCGGCAAGAAGTTTTCGGTGAGTGCTCCCTGGTTGCTGTATGCCTTCGCCAAGATCAAGGGTCTAGAAGCGTACCCGAGGCTACACCGGATGGCTGACGATCTTGAGTGGAACTTCATGCGGTACGCCCTGGACAACGCCTTGGCCCTTTCCCTAGGTCTGACATCTTACCTTCATGGTTCACTTGAACCAGCTGACTTTGCCTGCCGAGGCCCACAGCCTCGAGGTGCCCTGGACAATTTGATTTTGACGTGGGAGAGGAATGACCGGACGAGGCTCGAAGCGAGTCTTAGTCCCAGTACGAGGGCGATCCTACATTCCCTGCTTAAGAAAAAAAGGTGGACTAACCTGAGAGACGACCTTTGGCACGGACGGGATGGCGACGGTGCTGTGATGGGATATCGCTTCGATTATCCGGGCCGATGGGGAGAGCCAGAGGAGCCGCTTGATCCCGAAGACGCCCAGCAGTATTCGACAAAGATTCTTCCGAAAGTGGAGGTCAATACCTTCTTTATGACCGGCTCCGGTCAGGACTGTGGGGAGTTTACGATAAAGTTTCTCTGGATAGAAGGTAGCCAATTGCGCGGCAGGTATGTGATCGACAGCTCCAACCTTGAAGAGTTGCTCGGCTCGATAGCATCCTGTGCGAGCCGCTGACGCCGTTGAAGGGGACCAAGGAGGCGATCTCACTTGTGATCTCCGGCAGTTTCGCATCGAAGGCCGCCGGGTCATCGGGACATGAAGACCGGACGCAGGAGGATAAATTATGCAGAAGCGCAAGTTGGGAAAAAGCAACCTGGAAGTTTCAGCCCTCGGCCTCGGCTGCATGGGAATGAGCTTTTCCTACGGCCCGCCCAAAGACAAGCAGGAGATGACTTCTCTTCTCCGGGCTGCCGTGGAACGCGGCATCACATTTTTCGACACTGCCGAGGTCTACGGCCCGTACTTGAACGAAGAACTGGTGGGCGAAGCCCTGGCTCCCTTCCGCAAGCAAGTGGTGATCGCCACCAAATTCGGTTTCGACCTCAGTCCCGATCTCGATCCCCGCGGGATCAGGGGCGCGCCGGGTCTGGACAGCCGGCCGGAGCGCATCAAGCAGGCGGTCGAGGGCTCGCTCAAGCGGCTGAAGGTTGCGTCATCGACCTGCTTTATCAGCATCGGGTTGACCCGAACGTGCCCATCGAAGACGTGGCCGGGGCGGTAAAGGAGCTGATCCATCAGGGCAAGGTCAAACACTTCGGGCTATCCGAAGCGGGCGTGCAAACCATCCGCCGCGCACATGCGGTCCAGCCGCTCACTGCTCTCCAGAGCGAATACTCGCTGTGGTTGAGACGCCCGGAAGCCGAAGTGATACCGGCCCTGGAGGAACTCGGCATCGGCTTTGTCCCGTACAGCCCTCTGGGCAAGGGCTTTCTTACAGGCAAGATCGACGAAGGCACGAAGTTCGACAGCTCCGACTTCCGCAGCACGCTTCCTCGTTTCACGCATGAAGCTATCAAAGCGAATCAGGCCCTGATCGGTTTGCTGACGAGCATCGGGGAACGGAAAAAGGCGACGCCGGCGCAGATCGCGCTCGCGTGGCTGCTCGCCCAGAAGCCGTGGATTGTTCCGATCCCAGGTACGACGAAGCTGCAGCGCTTGGACGAAAATATCGGGGCACTCTCCGTCGAACTCACGGCTGGTGATCTGCGTGACATCGATGTCGCCGCCTCCAAGATCACGGTCCAAGGGGCTCGCTACCCCGAAAGGCTGGAACAAATGACCGGTCGGTAAGATTCATTCAATAACGAG
>Ga0209415_10017936_pt1 | contig 11212 bp, 12 predicted proteins | sample PeaSoiSIISIP2007_FD_187696 | JGI IMG/M metagenome (GOLD analysis project Ga0209415, IMG submission 187696) | Peat soil microbial communities from Weissenstadt, Germany - SII-SIP-2007 (SPAdes) (version 2) | ecosystem: Environmental > Terrestrial > Soil > Wetlands > Peat | place: Germany...
AGTTCATGGGAAGGGCTTCCGCGCTGAGGCGAACCCTGGTCCGAACCCGCCGCCATCCGCCTCGCCAGCACAGGGGCTTTTCTCCAGCAATACCAGGCCATCAGGAGAAAAACCGCGCAGGGCAATATGGAGGAAAACATCAGAGCATCGACGATTTCCTGCTGGTATGGAGCTCTGCCCGTGATCAAACGCGACGCCACGAATCCGACGAAGCCGGCTCCGTCAACCAGCCCATAGGCAAGCATCCACAGCGCGAAGATTCGGCACCAAACCACCGCAACCATCGGGGGAGGCGGCAATCCCGCATATCCGAGAACCGGAGCGGATGCGGGTGCTTCATCTCGCGCGGGATCAATCTGCGACATGCTCATAGAGTATCGCCTCGCGGCCAACCCGTCGCAACACAAGGGAATTGGTTTCGAGTTTCGTCATTCGGATTTCGAATTTGATTCGTCATTCGGATTTCGAATTTCGGATTTCGCATTTCGGGTTTCCCGCTAAAATGGAATTATGGCCTCATATCTCGTCATCGGCCCTCACCCCGACGATCAGGAACTCGGCATGGGCGGCACGATCGCCCGGCTGGTCGAGCAGGGCCATCGCGTTCATCTGGTGGACATGACCAACGGCGAGCCGACGCCTCTGGGTTCGCCGGAGATTCGCCAACGCGAATCCGCCGCCGCCGCCAAAATCCTCGGCGTCCAGCGAACGCAAGTTGGTCTGATCAATCGCCAAGTGACTCACGATCTGGCCAGCCGGCACAAGCTGGCCGCCGTGATCCGCGTGCATCGGCCGGACGCGCTTTTCCTGCCGTATCCGCTGGATGCCCATCCCGATCACGTCGCCGTCACGCGCATCGGCGAGGATGCCCGCTTCGACGCCAAGCTCACCCACAGCGCCATCCCCGGCGATCCCTGCTATCCCAAGCGAATCCTCTATTACTTCTGCACCCATTTGCGCATGTCCTTTCAGCCGACCTTCTGCATCGACGTCAGCGCTCAGATCGAGAAGAAAATGGCCGCCGTCCTGGCCTATGAATCGCAGTTCGTCCGGAACCACAGCCCCGTGCCCGAGATGGTCAAGACCCTGACCGCCTATTTCGGCAGCCGGATCGGCGTCGCCCATGCCGAGCCGTTCTTTAGCCACGAGGTACTGGGACTGAATGGGTTGGATCAGTTGACATAACAGATTGCCAATTGCCAATTGCCTATTTCCTATTGAAGGAAAAAACGATCGCAGCGTCTCCTCCTCCAATAGGCAATAGGAAATAGGCAATAGGCAATAGAACCTGAATGGAGAAGTAGCTAGGGGACTTGAACCGAGACGGGCGGGGCGGGCAGCACGATCGGGATCAACTCGGAAACGTGCCGGATGACGTAATCCGCGGCCGAATGCGCTGGCGCCGCCGGCCCCCGCTGCTTCAGCGCCGTCTGCATTCCCAGCCGCGCGGCGCCCACGATGTCATATTTCACCACGTCGCCGACGAACAGCGTTTCGCGCGGCTCGGCGCCCAGGGCGATCAGGGCGTGTTTGAAGATCGATGGGTGCGGCTTGCGTTTGCCGAATTCGCTCGAATAAACCCGAACCGGGAAATATTCCAGCAGGCCCAATTCCTCCAGATGCCGGTCCAGAAGCATCGACGTGAACCAGGTATTGGAGACGATTCCCATCCTGATGCCGGCGTCGCGGAAGCGCTGGAGCGTGGGGATGACGTCCGGTTCGATGCTGCCGTATTCGACGATGCCCTTGTACCAGAGCCACGCCAGCTCGCCCATGAACTGGTCGGTATCCGGGGCGCCCAGGCGTCGGGTTCGGCGGCGCATGAGCGTGACGATGTTGAACTCGCCCCCTCGCAGCCACGCCAGGAGAATGCCAAGCCGGACCGCTGCGAGGTTGCCGTAGCGGTATCGCGTCAGCGACCCAAGCCGGCAACCGCTCTCCCTCAGCCGCTGATAGCTCGCCCGCACGCCCCGGTCGATAATGGAGCTGATGTCCATTGGACGAAAGTCCACCAGCGTATCCCCAAGATCGAACAGCACCGCTCGGATCATAAGATTGCCTATTTCCTATTTCCTATTGCCTATTGCCTATTGGAACTCCGAAGTCCGCAATTGCCTCTTCTTTCAATAGGCAATAGGAAATAGGCAATAGGCAATTTGCCAAGGCCCGTCACAATCACGCACCACGCCCGCGATCAATTTACTCTTGATCTCCTTGCCCGGCAAAGTTCATTGGTCATTGGGCATTGGTCATTTGCAAGACAATTCGGGATCGGCGATACCAATGACAAGTGACATGCCGTTTTTCATAATTCTTTCCCGTTGGCTGCACCTGATTTCCGCCTGCCTGGCCGTCGGCGGAGTATTGTTCATTCGCTTTGTTCTCCCGCGGGGATTAATGCTCCTGGACGAACCACTCCGCCAGCAAGTCCTGCTGGCGGTCCGGCGGAGATTCAAATTGGTCGTTCACGCGGCGATCTTCCTTTTGCTCGTCACGGGCATTTACAACACCTGTCTGGCATGGGACAAATACCAACTGGATAAAGCCGTGCTCCACGCGTTGTGGGGCACTCACGTTTTTCTGGCGGCGTGCGCGATGGCGATCTTGCTGTACGTGCTGGCCGGGCCCCAGCCGCCCAGGTCGCATCGCAAGCTGATGGCCTTGAACTTCGCGATCCTCCTGCTGGTGGTTGCCGCGGCATCCACGCTCAAATGGGCCCGCGAACGCGCCGTCGCCCAGCATCACGCGACCGTCGCCCAACTTCCCGCGGCAATCGCGGTTTCGGACAAGCCATGACCACTTATTTCCTTTACATGCTGATATTCCTGTTCGCCCGGTATCTTCACATCGTTTGCGCGACCGTGCTGATCGGCGGAACGTTGTTCTACGAGATGGTCGTTCCCCCGGCCATCGACGAACTGAAACAAGAGCAGCAGTTGTTCATTTTCGCCCGGGCCAGATGGTTCTTTAAGTGGATCGTCTGGGCGTCCGCGGCGATCATCCTCATCAGCGGGGTGGTCGGCACCTACGGACACTGGGCGGAATACAACCAGGAATCGGCTTACCAATTGCCCGCGGATGGCCGCGGCCCCGTGCAGGCCATTCCGTTGTCGCCGATGGCACGCCCCAGTTCCTGGTGGGCCGCCCATGCCAGCTGCGGCATCCTCGCCCTCATCATCGCCGTCAGCCTGACCATCGGCAAAGTGCCCCCCAGCCAGCCCATCCGCTGGATGCGCTTGAACCTCATCATCCTGCTGCTTGTGATGTTCCTGGCGACGGCGACCCGGCAAACGCGCCTGGAGACCGGCTCCGCCAACCACCCCAAAGCCAACCCGGAATGGTCCGAATCAGTTCCGCGATGAACGGCGCGGCCGATCCATCTTCCCCGCCCCCGCTGTTGGAAGAAACGGGCCAGTCCCTCGCTCCCGGCGTGAGCCTCGCCCCCGGGGTCAGCCTCGCTTCCGGCGGACTTCGGATGAACTTCTCTCGCGGCGGCGGGCCGGGCGGTCAGAACGTCAATAAGCTCAACACCAAGGCGGAGGCGTGGATTGCCCTCGGTCGGATTTCCGGGTTGTCGGCCGCGGCGCTCGGCCGGCTTCGCACGCTGGGCGGTCGCCGGATTACGGCCGCCGATGAATTGCACCTTGTCAGCGACGTCCACCGCACGCAGGAAGGGAACCGGCGCGAGATTTTCAGCCGCCTGCGGGACCTGATCGTTCTGGCCCAGAAGGAGCCCAAACGCCGCCGCAAGACCCGCCCCACCGCCGCCTCGCGCCGCCGACGCCTCGAATCCAAACGCCGCCGATCGCAAGCCAAGGCCGCACGCGGCGGCCGAGGCTGGGATTGACCCCCCAAAAAACAAAAACCCACGGCAGTTGCGGAGGCTTCGCCTTCCGCGCCCTGGGCGCTAGATCGATCCGACCCCGAATTTAGTTAGTGATCCTCGCCGAAGTCCCCTTCGTCGTCGTCATCGTCGTCGTCGTCATAATCGTCGTCATCTTCATCGGGATTGTCGAACTCGTCCTCCTCTTCATCGTCTTCATCCTCTTCGTCTTCGTCCTCTTCCTCTTCCTCCTCCTCTTCCTCATCCTCGAAATCGTCCTCGTCGAGGTCCTCGTCAAGTTCTTCTTCCTCTTCTTCCTCCTCCTCTTCTTCTTCCTCCTCTGCCTCGACTCCTTCGCCTTCCTCCTCTTCCTCTTCCGCGTCGTCTTCCTTTTCTTCGTCTTCACTCTTTTCGTCGGTCCCGTCGCGAGGTTTGCGCTTGGCGGCCTGTGGAACCGGCCCCATCAATTCCAGCCACCACAAATCCGACGTTTCCACGCGCGGAGCGATCAAACCCATTCTCGTCAGCGCCGTCAAAACCACCGATCCCCGGCCACCCTGATTTGATTCGAGACTCATAAACATTCCCAATTTACCTGCCGATATTTCTTCGAACGCCAGACGGCCCAAGATTGGCCAATCGGGCGGTATTGGAACGAGCCGGTCCGGTCGCGTCAAGGGCCAAAATCACCTTGCCGACAACTGCTTTGCGGACCTATTTGGTTCGACCGCGGCGAAGGCGCAAAGCGTTGCCGATGACGGTGACATCGGATAGCGCCATGGCGGCGGCGGCGATGAGGGGATTGAGCAATCCAAGTGCCGCCAGCGGGATCGCCAGCACGTTGTACGCGAACGCCAGGAAAAAATTCTGACGGATGACGCGCATGATCCGTCGGGAAAGGCGGATCGTGGCGCCGACGCCCAGGAGGCTGCCCCCCACCAGCACGATTCCTCCGGTTTCCTTGGCGACATCCGCGCCGGAGCCGATGGCGATGCCCAAATCCGCCGCCGCCAGCGCCGCGGCGTCGTTGATTCCATCCCCCACCATCGCCACCACCGCCCCGCGGCCATTGGGCCGCGATTGCTGCAATTGGCGGATGATCGCCGCCTTCTCCCCGGGCTTGACGCCGGCGCGAACCTGGTCGATCCCAACCTCGCGGGCCACCGCCCCGGCAGAAGCCGCCGTGTCTCCCGTCAACAGCAGTGTCCGCAGATTCATCCGGTGCAACTCGGCGATCGCCGCCTTCGATTCCGATTTGACCGCGTCGGAAAACAAGATCGATCCCAAATCGCGAACCTCCCCATCCCTCACCTCTCCGACGTAAACCGCCGTGCCGGAATCGGCTGCATCCTGGGAAATGGATAGCCCGTGCTCGACCAAGAGCGCCCGGCTGCCGACGACGAATTTCTTTCCGTCGATTTCGGCGACGACGCCCAGGCCCGGGACATTGTTGAAAGATTGGGGTTCGCAAATCGCCGCCCCGTCGGCGCGGGCTTTGGCCACGATGGCCTTGGCCAGAGGATGCGCGCTGAACTGCTCCGCCGATGCCGCCAGCCCCAGCAGCGTTTGCGCCGAGACTCCGTCCACGGCGGCGATGGCGCCCACGGTTGGGCGGCCCTCGGTGACGGTGCCGGTCTTGTCCAAAACGACCGTGTCGATGCGCTCGGCCATTTGCAGGGCGTCGATGTCGCGGATGAGAATCCCGCGCCGCGCCCCCTCGCCGGCGCCGACCATGATCGCCGCCGGCAACGCCAGCCCCAGCGCGCACGGGCACGCGATGATCAATACGCTGCAAACCGCGTTGGCCAGCATCCCCAGCGTTCGGCCCACCGGCCAATGATTCCAAGCCCCAAACCCGTACCACCCCACCGCCGCCAGCAAGGCGACGATCAAAACCGCCGGCACGAAAACGGCCGCGATCCGATCGGCCAGACGTTGCACGGGCGGCTTGGCGGATTGAGCGCCTTCCACCATCCGCACGATCTGCGCCAGCGCCGATTCCTGGCCGACGCGAGTCGCCCTGACCGTCAGCCGACCATCCGTGTTCATCGTCCCCCCCACCACTTCATCGCCTACGTCGCGCAGCACGGGCAACGGTTCGCCGGTGATCATCGATTCATCCACGCCCGACCGGCCGGCGAGGATCACGCCGTCCACCGGCACGCGGTCGCCCGGCCGAACCAGGATGCGATCGCCCCGGCGAATCTCCGCCAGCGCAACCTCGCGGGGAGTCTGGGTATCGTCCAGACGCAGGGCCGTCGGCGGCGAAAGAACCATCAATTCGCGGATGGCATGCCCGGCCAAATCGCGGGCACGCGCTTCCAGCCAATGGCCCAGGCTGATCAGCGCCAGCAGGCCCGTCGATTCCATCAGATAAATCGCCTGCGGCGGGCCCCACAGCCCCATCCATTTCCCCGCCAGCGCGATGACGCTGTATCCGTACGCAACCGTTGCCCCCATGGCGATGAGCGTATCCATGTTGCTCGTGCCACGGCGAAGAGCGCGAAAGGCGCTGGCGTAAAATCCCCGGCCGATGTACGCGATCGCAATCGTGCTGGTTGCAAGCGCCGCCCAGGTCATCCATGCCGGCTCATTTCCGGAGATCAGCCGAATGATCCAATGCGCCAATTCCAGTGGGAACCACAGCACGATCCCGGCCATCGCGCGCCGAAACCAAATCCCGGAATGATCGTGATGCCGATGGTCATCAGTGCGCCCGGCCGTGGCGGGATATCCCGATTCGGTGATGGCCTCGGCGACCGCCTGGGCCGTGGTTTTGTCGGGATCGAGTTTCACCGCGGCCGTCCCGGTGGCCAGATTCACCCGGCAATCCTCCACGCCCGGCGTCGACATCGCCGCCTTCTGAACGTGCGCCACGCAACTGGCGCAGCTCATTCCCTCGACTTGCAGAGTGATTTCATCCGAATTCATCGCCCGCGATTATAGGCGGAAATGGTCATCAACGCCGGATGGACGACGAACGCCGTTGCCCAGGTCACGCCGCTTCGCCGCTCCATCGGTTATCGTCAAATACTTTACCGCGAAGGAGCGAAGCAGCGGAGTTTCGCGAAGTCAGATGAATAGTTCTTCGCGAAACTTCGCTGCTTCGCTCCTTCGCGGTAAAACTTTTTGGTTGCGGGCGAATCCTGCGCTGAGTTCACTTCTTGAAATAGGCCGTGTTCTTTTCGATGAACGACGCCCATTCCGCCGGGAGGTCTTCCTGGGGGAAGATGGCGGTCACGGGGCACTCATCGACGCACAGCCCGCAATCGATGCACGTGGCGGGATCGATGAAGAGTTGATCGGCGGCGGCAAAATCGGCCTCGTCCTTCGTGGGATGAATGCAATCAACGGGGCAAACCGCCACGCAAGCGGTGTCTTTGGTGCCGATGCACGGCTCGGCAATTATGTGGGCCATGTCACAAACTCCTTCAGCCGGGGATTATAGTGACATATCCATCCCCTGCAAACACGCTTCCCCGTGAGCGATGCAAAGTCAGATATGGCGAAGGGGGTGCCAGTTGATATCATGGCCAGCCGCTTAAACGGGCATGGGCTGAGTAGGAACGCAGATGAGGATCGGGCGGATGAGCGGGCTGATCTTGGTGGCAGTGGTCGCAATGCTGCCACGCGTTGCCTTGGCGGGGATGCCGAATCTGGAACTCAACGAGATCGCGCGGCTGCGCTTTGAAACCCTCTCGTTCTTCCTCATGATCCTGCTGGCGTCGGCGGGGCTGATCCAACTCATCTGGAATCGCGCCCTGCGGCCGACCCTCCCTCGTCTGCCGCGACTGGGCTATTGGCGGGCGCTGGGCCTGGTGGTGCTATGGGGGCTGCTGTTTATCATCGTGCTCACCATGATCTCCGGCGCGCGTGAACTGATGACCCCCGGCGCCTGGGAACATAACGGGGCGACCTACCGGCTCAAGGACGGGTCGAAATGAAGGGATCTCGCAAGACATTTTTGTGGATCGCCGGGATTCTTCTATTGCTAACTCCGTGCGCGTGCCTGGGAATCAACCCGGCATGGCTAATTCTCGAAATGGCGGCTTTTTTGGCGTTTGGGTGGATCGGCTTTCTCTGGCGAGTGGTGCCGCAGGTCCAAATGCGCTGGGACAACGCCGCGAGTGCCGCCCTATGCGTCATGGCGCTGGTGATCGGCTCGCATTTGTTTCTGCGCTGGCTGTACAACCAGACCAGCGGCGATGGCACGTCGCCAGACGCCCGCCGTTGGCCCTGGCGGTGGACGCTATCCGGAGCCGGTTTGGTCCTGCTCATGTTTTCGGCTGGAATTGGCGCCATCGGCGTCGTCCATCAGACAGCATGGCTAGCTACGTCGCCGGTGCCACTGATCGATGAACAGGGGAGGGAAACTGTCAATCGCATCCGATGCGCCTCCAATCTCCGACAGATCGGCCAAGCCCTACAACGGTACGCCGACGACAATGGCGGGCATTATCCCGGTGATTTCCTGACCCTAAGCCTCAACGAGGATTTGCCAAGCATGATCTTCGTCTGTCCATCCAGCAACGACGAGCCGGCCGGCGTAACGACGCAAGAAGTTACCGACAACTTCAACAAACCAAATCACTGTTCGTACAGTTTTTTCGGCCAAGGGCTTTCGACGCCGGTCGCCTCCAACCGCGTGATTGCCGCCGAGAACCTGGAAAACCACGGTGGCCAGGGGATGAACATCCTTTTCGGCGACGGCCATGTCGAGTTTGAAAATAAAGACGAGGCGGCCAAACTATTGGCGACAGTGGCCCCCACTACGCAACCCACGACGCACGGCCAGTAGATGTTTGGGGCGAAACTCATGCTCACATTCCCCAAACCAGCGGTTGCGGTGAAGAACAATCGCATTTTGTTTGGCAGCGGCACTTGTGCGGTGCTTCCGCGCGAAATCTCGCAGACGATCAAGTCGCCGCCGCAATCAGCGACTTCCCCGTCATCTCCTTCGGCTGCGGCAGCCCCATCATTTGTAGCGCCGTCGGCGCGACGTCCGCCAGCCGGCCGCCGGCAAGCAATTTCCGGCCCTTGAATTCGTCGTCCACCACGATCAGTTCCACGTCGTAGGTGGTGTGCGCCGTGTGCGGGCCGCCGGTGGCCGGGTCGATCATCTGCTCGCAGTTGCCGTGGTCCGCCAGCACGATCGCGGTCCCGCCACGTTTCTTCACCGCCTCGAGGATTTTCCCGACGCATTCATCCACGACCTCGACGGCCTTGATGGCCGCCGCCAGCACGCCGGTGTGGCCCACCATGTCGCCGTTGGCGAAGTTCACCACGATCAGATCGTAGGCGCCGCCGTCGATTCGCCGCAGCACCTCGTCGCACACGCCGTAGGCGCTCATCTCGGGCTTCTGGTCGTAGGTGGCGACGTCCTTGGGCGACGGGATGATCTGCCGGTCTTCGCCCGGGAACGGCTCCTCGCGGTAATCGTTGAAAAAAAATGTGACGTGCGGAAATTTCTCCGTTTCGGCGCAGCGGAATTGTTTCAGGCCCAGCGAACTCACGTATTGTCCGAGGATGTTCTCCATCTTCGGCGGCTTCGGATAGGCGACGTGAACCGGCAGGCCCTTCTCGTACGCCGTCATCGTGCAATAAAAAAGATCCAGCTTGGGTCCACGGTCGAAGCCGTTGAAATCCGGCAGCACGAATGCCTTGGTGATTTCGCGCGGCCGGTCGCCGCGGTAGTTGTAGAAGATGATCGAATCGCCGCCCTTCACCACCGCGCGCGGCGTCTTCCCGTCGTCGCAAACCACCGAGGGCGTCACAAACTCGTCGCCGGACATGTTCGGCTCCGTCGGATGATCGTAATAATTCTGCACCGCCTGCTCGGCCGAGATGCATTTCGTCCCCGCGCCGAACACGATGGCGCGGTACGCCTTCTCCACGCGCGGCCAGCGGTTGTCCCGGTCCATCGCCCAGTATCGGCCGCTCACCGTGGCAATCTTCCCGACCCCCAACTCGCGCATTTTCGCCTCGATTTTCCGGATAAATCCGATCCCGCTGTTGGGCGGCGTGTCCCGGCCATCCGTGAAGGCGTGCAGGAAAACCCGACCCAGCCCGCGCCGCCGGCAAAGCTCCAGGCAGCCGTACAAATGATCCAGCAGCGCGTGCACCCCCGCATCGCTCACCAGACCGAACAGATGCAACGCCCCCTTCGTTTCCATCGCCCGGCCCACCGCCTGGTTCAGCATCGCGTTCTGGTAAAACTCGCCCGAGCGGATTTGCTTGGTGATGGCCACCGATTCCTGATCGACGATCCGCCCCGCTCCGATGTTCTGATGTCCCACCTCGCTGTTGCCCATCGTCCCCTCGGGCAGGCCCACGTCGAACCCGCTCGTGTGGATCAGCGTCGTCGGATATTCCGCCATGATCCGATCGGCCACGGGATGCTTGGCGAGATAAACGGCGTTGGCGCTGTTCCATTTCGGATAGGGATTTTTCCCCCACCCGTCGCGCACGATGATGATACACGGACGATTTTTCACGGTCGGCATAATGTCCTTTCACAAAACCTACCGGCAATCTTACTCGACGAATCCAAAAAAAAGCGTTGACTCGAAATTTTTACCAGCGTACATTTGTATTCCGGTAAAGAGAGGAGGTGATACCGTTATGAAGAAGAAGGCCGCTAAGAAGAAGAAGAAGACGACCAAGAGGAAGTAACGCGGCACGATCCGCGACCGGGCGCGTGGCTCCAAACGAATCGCCCGTCGACTTGGTTTGTTCGCACGACACAAATTTTACCTCTGCGGCCTCGGCTCCAAAACAAGGCCACGGAATAACGAAGAAAGCTTCCCTGCCACGGCGGAAGCTTTCTTCATTTCTGGAGGAAGTTGCAAGTGCAAGTTGCGAGTGAATGCGGGGCCCTTGCTCGCAACCCCCCACTCGCTTTTATTCCCGATTCTTCTCTGCGAGCTCTGCGCCTCTGCGCGAAACATCCTTCTTACGCTCGCCGCCGGCGCACCAGCAGCCCCGCCGACCCAAGGCCGATCAATGCCAGCGAGGCCGGCTCGGGAATCGCCACTTCGAAGACGGTGCCATCGCCATAGGCGCCGCCGCTGCTCGTTGTGCCATAAAGGGCGTGGCCGGATAGGGTCAGACCGCCTGTCGGACCGGATCCATTGACCCCATTGAACGACGTCAAGTCCATCGGAATTCCACCGGTAACTGGCACCGCAAATACCACTCCATCGTCGCTGGCGCCGCCATACGCGGTGGTTCCAAACAACGTGTTGCCGTACAGAGTGAGGCCGGCCAAAGGATCGGATCCGTCGCTACCATTGAACGATGCTATCACCGTGAGGAATGCCATTCGGTTAGTTCATAAGTCCGCGCCCTTGCGCGCGTTATGAAGTTAGCGCGAAATAAGGCCTCCTGCGA
>Ga0209415_10017937_pt1 | contig 11212 bp, 14 predicted proteins | sample PeaSoiSIISIP2007_FD_187696 | JGI IMG/M metagenome (GOLD analysis project Ga0209415, IMG submission 187696) | Peat soil microbial communities from Weissenstadt, Germany - SII-SIP-2007 (SPAdes) (version 2) | ecosystem: Environmental > Terrestrial > Soil > Wetlands > Peat | place: Germany...
TGCATAGAATGTTATGCACACCTCACAATCGGAGTGCGATGGCCAGCACCGGCTGAAAGCCTCTCTGGCCGGGAGCGCCTGCGGAGGCCAATCCTCACTAATCTTTTGGCCAGCTCTCGCCCGCGCATCCGGGCAGTCTTCTATTAGGCTCTAGCAGCGACAACACCGCGCCAATTTCCGTCGGCCAACCCGTCGCGTTTGGACCCAAATCGTCCCAGACACCGGCGCGCCCCTGCTCTAAGTCTGCCATAGTTCAAATCAGCACAGCTTCCATCTGCTGCGCTTCCTCCCGAACAAGCAAGGCCGAACTCCCTGCGCCCAGTCGGGCAACGGAGCAGAGTTGGAAGGACGGTTAGGTGTCGGAAGGCTTTTTCGTGCTGGCAGGTCTTGCCCCGTGGCTTATAGCAGCCACAAGATCTCGCCTCCGTTGCTCCTCTTCTTCCCGCTCCGTAACGATGGCCTCAGCCTTTTTCTCCACGTACTTACAAAACACGTACATAAACAGGGATAGGGCAATCGGAGGCACGAAAGAGACGAAAGAAATGGATAGGAGCCTTGGGTTCATAAGATCCGCGAGCAGCGCGATTAAGAACCACCCCCCCGCACCCAGGGAGAGAAGGAATGCGGCAAAAGCAATCCCTTCGAGTCGCTTCTTTCTCTTCTCTTTGTGATCTTTCGCCATTCTTTCCTGGCTTTGCTTAGCGTAACGTGGATGCCTCGCGGATTGGTGTTGCAAAATCTTAGTGCCCTATCGACAAGTGCGCTGGCGCCGAGCATTCGCGTGAACCCGAGCGCTTCACGCCGGGGCACTTGCGATAGGGTGATTTGGGCGAGGTCGTATTGCCTTAGCCAACGCGCCCGCCTGCTTTCGCATTCGCCTCACCCCATCCGCCAGGATGGCGACCACTTGCACCAAGAGATCGTTTCGATGATCCAGCAGATGCATGAGGCGCCTTCGGTCGACCAATGCGAACTCGGATCCTCTACCGTCTCTGCGGTGGGACTGTAGGGCTGATCGTGGGCAGAGTGTGAGGACATGACCTTCTCCGACGCCCGCCGCAGTAATAGTTTCCGTACTTCCTCTCGGTTTCATGTTTGTCGTCCGCCTGACAAAACATACATATGCGTCTTCACGGGAACCTTGCCCTTCCCGAAACAATAGCCAGCCAGGTGGCACCCGCACAACGCGCACTCCCCCACGCAGCGGGGACATTGTACCTCCCAGATCCCCGGCTCCAGTCGGACGCAAGGCACATGTTTCCGACACTCCTCGCAGTAGATGTAATCTACGTTGTGCTGCAGCTCACTGAATCGCATGATGATCTCCTTGCGTGCCCCGTATCACCAGGTTTCTTCCTGCCCGTTTCCGTTCACCACAAAGCGACCGTGCAAGCCGGGGTGCTGAGGGCTGCACACCTGCAAACAGAGGAAAGTCAGCGTGCCCGGGTGCGTGGCGTCGAATTCGACGTCCACGGTGTGGCCTGCGGGCATGTCGACCGGGCCGAGCCGCAGCAGGGGAATGGCGAAGCTGTGCAGCACATCCGCGCTGCGCAAGCGCACCACCACGTGGTCTCCCTGGTTGAGAGGAATATCGCCGATGCGGGCGGGCTTGCGCCACCAGTAGGTCAGGCCAACGACATCGTCCTGGGTCCAGACGCCGCCCTGAGCAACGGCAGTCAAGGTGATGATTTTCGTGCCGGTTGGGTAGCGATGGACAGAAGTGACGTGCCGCCAGTGCCACAGCACCACTGGCAGGCCGACTAGCACCAAAAGTACGGCCAAGACCCCTGCAATTTCCTTCCAAGTCATACTTCGCGTCATAAGCATCACCCGATGAAAAGTTTGAGGAATACCAGGGTTACGCCCACCAACAGCGCTGCAGGCGGAAGCAGGCTGCGGTGGAGTTGAGCGGGATCCGTGAAAATCTGGCGGCCGACTTTGTGCAATCCGCGCAGGCCGTAGTAGAGCCCCACCAGCAGGATAGGGACCTGCAGGAACGGCACCCACTGCGGCCAGAGCGGAGTCCAGGGAAAATCGGCGGTGCCGAAAAGGTTCATCCCCCAGCCAAGCGGGTCAGAGGCCACCGAGATGATGTACGACCCATTCACCATCATCAGGGGTACGCTGAAGGCGATCCAGGCCAGCAATCCCATAGGTACCAGCATGTAGGCGTACTTGAGGAAAAGCTCCTTGGTGGGCACAGTGTCGGCGCGTGCATACCACTTGGCAAGGCGAATTGAGAGATAGAAGAGCCCTGGGAAGATCACGAGGGCCAGCAGCGCCTGGGAGGCGGCGAACAGTCCAAAGCCGCCCCAGTCATGCATCTCGGAAAGATTCGCCCAGTTTTTGAATCGTCCCCAAGGACCCAACAGCATAACGGAGTAGGTGAGCGCCAGCACCAGCATGATGCAGGCCTTCCACACCTCATCGTAGCCCCGCAGAATTACGTCACTGGAAGAAAACGGCCGCACAAACAGAGAGATGTTGTCGTTGGGGCAGCTTTTTACGCATTCGAAGCACAGGCCGCAGTAGTTGTTACGGTCCAGTTTGCCCATGTAGACGTTCCAGGGGCAGGCCCAGCCTTTCTCGCTGCCCCGGATGCAAGACTTCGTCTTGCACTTCAGGCATGTATCCTTGTCCGCGGAGCGTAGTTCGACGGTGGACGTCATCGCATAGAGACTAAGAAATCCGCTGATGGGACATACATAGTTGCAGAAAGTACGAAGACGATAAAACAGCGCCAACGCCGTTGCTACAAGAAACAGGGTGCCAAACACCGCCGCGCTCACGATGGGTCGCGTCACCAGCAAAGCGCTGAACGTGGCCAGAAAGAGAAACCCGATGTTTTGCGTCCAGATGTTACTCAGCTGTTTGGGCCAGCGCTTCTGCAAGCCGAAGAACTTGTTTTCGGTTCCCGGACTCTGGCCGGAGCGCACGTTGATCACTGCGCGGCGCTGCGCCCAGTCACCGAAGAACGGCAGCGGGCAGATGGTGCACCAGACCCGGGAACCAAAGGGGACCAGCAGAGCAATCAGGAGAAACCACCACAGAATCCACACGAACACGATGATGATGTTGCGGTTGCCCACGGGCGTGCCAAACAGCCCCGCGATCAGAAACAAGTAGAACATGAAGAGATTAGGGAGCATGACGAGGAATTGAAAGCTGCGCACCCGCACCAAGCGTTTCAACCAGGGCCAGCGGGCAAAGACGTCGAACCGCCAGGCTGTGTCCTCCGAAACTTTCACGGGAACGGCCGCTTGCGCCGCCGGGCTTACGGTTGCCATCGCGTCACCTGGTAATAGAGTTTTTGGCATTGCGCTTCTCCGCTAACTTCTCGTTCAGCACGCGCACGTGGGTCTCCTCAAACTCGCCCAGTTCCCGGTAAACCTTTTGCAGTTCGGGGTCGGAGGTGCGTGCCACCTCCTGGCGATAGAAGTCACGCGCCTCCTGTTCCGCGCGTAGTCCGGTTTCGAGGGCTTGCACGACGGTCATGGAATCGAAAATCAGTGCCTCGGGGTCGTGCAAATCCGGCGCTTCAATTACCTCCTTGGGCTGCTCCGCGAGGGTGGGCACCGGGCCGAAACGTTCCTGGTACTGCTCCGTGAGCTGGGCGCCATGCTGACGCTCTTCGGCGGCCATCTCGCAAAAAATCGCCTCCACCGAATCTTCGCAACCCTGGAAGAGCTGCGCCAGGCTCTCATAGATTGCCGCGTTGCGGGCTTCGATCTGGATGGCGCGCAGCAGGACCGCGCGGCCGGCGGTCGCCGGAGTGACGTTCATGCTCCTCCTCCTGCCGTGGCACGGCGAAAAAACAGCAACATCCCCGCGACCAGACCTACCGATAGACCCACCGAAGTAGAGAACAGGTAGTTTGGGCTGACGATGAGCTCTCCCTGCATGAAGGGGTGCATATAGCCGCAGGTCTGAGAGCAGCGGTAGCGAAACTTGCCTGGGCGGTTGGCGACAAAGCTGATTTCCTCCACCGCCTGGTAGTCGCCTCCGCTCGAAGGGTGCCGCATCCAGAATGTCGTGTCTTCCGGGCGAGCCTTGGCATCCAGGTCATAGCCCTCGAGATAAAAGCCGTGGGTGACGTCGCTGGCCAGCAAGCGTATGTGCACGCGGTCGCCGCGACTTACGCGCAGGATGTTTGGCTCGTACGCATACTTATGTGCGGTGATGGTGAAACTGCGCTCCCGGGGCACGACCTGGCGCCAATGCGCCGACGCAAATCCCACCAGCCCGCCCACAAACAAGAGGCTACCGAGCAGCAAGTAGTTCGAAATAAGCTTGGCTTTCATCTACGTTCCTCCCGCACACGGCGGTTCAGAAGTCCACAGTCACGCTGCCGCTCGCCGGCACCTTTACGTTCTGCTTCTTTACCTTGCGGTCGTACCACGCCTTAATTACGTAATCGCCGGGCGGGACGCCAGCCAGACGGAACTCGCCGTTGCCGTTCGGCCGGGCAAAGTAGGGGTTCTGAAGCACCAGAACGTGGGCTTCCATCTCGGGGTGGATGTTGCACAGCAGGCTCACTTGCCCCGGTTTGGTGAACGTGTGCTCGCGGACCATGTCCTTGGAGAACGATCCCAGATTGAACTCGTCGCCGCCTACGCCCAGGACGTTATGCGCCAGGTTGTCGCTATTGTGGAACTCCACTGTCGAACCTTGCACCACGGGGAGTACGAAAGGAGTGAAGACCTTATTTTGCTGATCCATTTTTACGTGGGTGGCGGGGAAGCTTCCCGGCACCGTCTCGATGTACACGACCGCCCGGTCGGGTTTCGGGACGGCGACCTTGCCCACCACTTCTCCCGCCCAGAGCCACCCGCAGAAACTGGCCACCATAATTGCCAGCATCAAGCACCTGATCTTTGTCATTGTCCCTCTCCTCCTCTTTGACCTCACTTAACTTCAAAAATCGACTGTGACCGAGCCGGTCGCGGGCACATCTATGCTCCGCTCTTGGGCGGCAGTGTCCTCCCGCCAGTAGTGCAACCGATGCCGGCCCCCAGGCACATCGCTGATGCGATACATGCCATCAACGCCCGGCGACGCAAAAAACGGGTTCTTCACCACCACGACGTAGCCGGACATCTCCAGGTGAACATTGCAAAGCAGTTCCACCACGCCTGGCTTGTCGAATATCAGCCGCCGGGTTATGCCATTGGGGTATAGGCCGAAGTTGAAGCGCTTGGGCTCGGAGATGGAAAACACGTTGTGGGCAAGCGGGTCGTGGTTGGGGAACTCCACCGTCGCGCCAGCCTGCACCGCCAGCACGTGCGGGACGAAACGCAACGCCTTCTGCTCCATGACAGCGAGTCGTTGCGGAGCCGGGAACGAGCCCTCGATGTCATCTATCCAGATGACTGTGTTCAACGGATTGGTCCCACGCACACGGCCCTCAATGGTCCCGGCCAGCAATCCTCGCCCGCACAGCAACCCGGTCAACAGCACTGCCGGTAATAAGGTTTGCGCTAGGCGCGGCATTTGCGGCTTCTTTTTGGTTAGTCCTTTGCAAGCCTGGTGCCCAGGTCACGTCCAAGCTCGCGTCTGTGCAAGTGCCTGTTTATTAAGGCAATTAGCAGACGTGGAAACTGTAGGTTAGAGGTCCCAACTGTTACCCGCGGGTTACAGTTAAAAGGAGGTGTGACCCTGGGGTACCAATCGACGGGCCGCGGTTAAGCCTAGTGGAACTCGCGCACATCGAGGTCGAAACGTCGGAGCAGTTCATAAACCGACTTTCGGCTGATGTGGGCTTCGCGCGCAACGGCGGAGATGTTGCCGTTGTGTTGCCGGAGAAGCGCTGCGAGGTATTGCTTACCCTGCGCTTCCACCCATTGCTCTCGAGCGGCCTTATACCCCACGGCGCCGTGGATCTCCTCTTCCAGACGCGCTTGCTCGTGAATGTAGTCGGGTAGCTCCTCGGGCCGTATGGTGCGGCCGTCGCAGAGGACCACGGCTCGCTCGATCACGTTGTGCAGCTCGCGGACGTTGCCGGGCCAGCGGTACTGGTCGAGCAGTGCTGAGGCTTCCGGTGCGATTGCGAGCGGACCTTTATTGGTTGCACGGGAGAACTCTTCGAGGAAATGCCGCACCAGGATGGCAACGTCGCCACGCCGGTCGCGCAGCGGAGGAAGACAGATGGTCACGACGTTCAAACGATAGAGCAGGTCCTGGCGGAAGCGGCCCTGCCGAACTTCGGCGTTCAGATCGCGGCTGGTGGAGGAAAGGATGCGGATGTCCACGCTTACCAGGCGCTCCGCGCCCAAACGACGGAACGTGCGCTCCTGCAGCGTGCGCAGCAGCTTGGCTTGCAGTTCGGGGCTCAACTCCCCGATCTCGTCGAGGAAAAGTGTGCCGCCATCGGCCAGCTCCAAAAGCCCCCGCTTGCTCTGGTGCGCGCCGGTGAAAGCCCCCTTCTCATAACCGAACAGTTCGCTTTCCAGCAGGGTGGAAGGCAGGGCGGCGCAATCTACGGTTATGAAAGGTCCGTCCGCGCGGGCGCTGTTAGGATGGATGGCGCGGGCGACGAGCTCCTTGCCGGTGCCGCTCTCGCCCGTGATCAGCACGTTCGCCTCCGACGGAGCAACCTTCGCCAAAGTGGCCAGTACCATCTCCAGCGAGGAGCTGGAGCCAATGATTTGATGTGCCGGGCAGCATTGCTTCAATTCATGGCGCAGGTGCACGTTCTCCCGCAATAGTCTCTTGTGCTCCAGCGCTTTCCCGACGGCGGCCGTCAACTGGTCGGAGGTAAAGGGCTTGGTAAGGTAGTTGAATGCGCCCTTTTTGACCGCGTCCACGGCGGACTCAATGCTGCCGTAAGCAGTGAAGATCAACGCAACCAGGTCGGAATCGGCTGCGATTGCCTCTGCCAGTACCTCGAGACCGTTTTTTTTCGGCATTTTCAGATCGATGAGCGCCACGTCGAAAGACCGTTGGCGCAGCAGGGCGAGGCCGGCGTCTCCGCCGCAGGCAGTTTCGACATCGCATCCGGCGTCTTCCAGGATCGTACGGCAACTCTGCAGGATGGCATCGTCGTCGTCAATGATCAGAATGCGTCCCTTCATGTCTAACCGCCTCCTGCCGGCAGCGTGACACATAAAGTGGTGCCCACACCCTGCTGGCTCTCAGCCCAGATTTGTCCGCCGTGGTCCTTGACGATCCCGTGACTGATAGAAAGACCCAGGCCTGTGCCGCATCCTGGCTCCTTGGTGGTGAAGAAGGGGTCGAAGACGCGGGGAAGCTCTGCGGGAGGAATACCACAGCCGGTGTCCGTGACTTCGACGCGCACTCCTGCGTCGGGCACCGGGGCCGAGCAGGCACGCAGCGTCAGCAGCCCTCCTTGGGGCATAGCGTCAATGGCGTTGTTGAGCAGGTTCACGAATACCTCGGTTAGCCGGCCGGCATCGCCCAGGACGGGCGGCAGATTGGCTTGTATGTCGCGTTGCACGCGGATGGCGCTGTCCCGCAGGCGAAACTCGGTGAGCTGAGCGGCGGTCTCCAACAACTCTCCTACGTCTACCCGGCTGACTTCCAGGTGGGAGTGGCGGGCAAACGTCAATAGGTTGCTGACGATACGCGATACGCGCTCGGCTTGTTGTGCGATGAGTTGCAGGCTCTTGCGCTGGCGCGGTTCCGACTCGCCATTGTTCTTTCCGGCGAGGTGGCTGGCGAGGGACAGGATACTGGTGATGGGGGTATTGATCTCGTGGGCCATCCCGCCGGCCAGTTCTCCGATGGACGCCAGCTTGGCGGCTTGCGCCAGTTGCTGCTGGGTGTCTTGCAGTTCCGCGAATTGCTGGCGAAGGCGGCGGTCGGCGTCGTTGACGATGATCCCCACGACGCCAGTGGCCAATCCCACCACAACCGTGAACAGCGAGTAGATCATGATGAGGTATTTGCCGATGTATTCATTGATGAAATCCATCGTGCCCAGAAACTCGACTCCGTCGCTCGATCCGGGCGCACCGCCGAGGGCCAGGCGCACCATCCGGAAGCTGCCCGCGCGGCCCAGCGCCGGGGGCGAGGGCGCTTGCGCCGCGACGGCCACGATCTCCTCGTGGATCTCCCAATTGGCTGCGTAGCGGAAGCTGGCGCGCCGGCCATCGAGGTAAATGTCCACCTCGCGCAGCTCGGGGAGCGTGCCGAAACCCGATATGACCCGCCGCAGCACCTCCTTGTGACGGAAAATGTCCTCCAGGCTCTCGCCTTGGGCGCGGTAGTACACGACGTGTCCGCGAATGAACTCGGCCAAGTCCATGGAGCGCTCTTCCGTCAGCCGCAGGTATTGGTATTTCTCCATGCTGGCAGTCATGAGCATGATGAGGCTGGCGAGAATGATGAACGTCAGGTTCAGGCGCACGAAGATGCGATCCAGCAGGTTGCGCGAGTGCTCGCCGGCTGCCCAGGCGAACGCGAACAGGGCAAACGAGAGCACATGCTGTTCCGCGTTCCAGAAGAGGATTCCTGCCTTGTCGGGCACGAGCGACGGCGCGTGATGCAGAAGCAAAGAAATCCCCATGAATCCAAGGGCAGTCAGGTTGGACCGCCAGCCACCGGACCTCGCCCTGAGCACCGCTCGCATGCCGAACACGATGGCTATGAATGCGAGCGAGTCGATCAGCACCAAGGGAACAGAACGAGTGGATTCCCCCCAGGGCACCCGGAGGCGGGAAAGCAGGGAATCCAACAGCACCAGCCCAGCGACTAGAGCGCAGGCGCGTTGCAAGCGTCGGCCGAGAAACCGGTCGCGAGCTTGGCGGTCCTGCCATAAAGCCGCGATTACGAGCAGCAGGCCGCAGGCCATGAGTCCGCGGGAAAAGCGCTCCAGACCTCTCCACTCTAATTCCTTACGGAAGAAGAACTCGAGGCCAAAATGGAGGGTGGCTAGGCCGAATTGCAGCACCAGGAGGGAGAAGCCGCCGGGCAATAACCACGTGCGTACCGGGCTGGCATCGGCACGCGCCATGCGGAGCTGATGCAGCCACACCAGCAGCGTCAAGCCAGCCAGCAACAGATGGAAGAGACTGAAGATGAACTGGGTCTCCGCCGTACGGTTCGCCAGCTGCCAGAAGAGAGATTCCATAAGGGCACCGGAGTGCCTGGGCCCCGGACATAAATCCGCGGGTTCTCACGCCGACGGAAAAAGACAGCCCCAGATACCCATATGCGTCGCCCGGACACCCACGTCAGTGACCGCGGTCACGCCTAAGTGTGATGTATAACACTTTGTCGCTTTGCTCGTGAGCGCGATTTGTGTGGCGACGGCGGGAAGAAAAACTGAAAGCTCACGTTTGACCTCTCTCTGCTGTGGCGATACGATGGCGGCCGGCCACGAAATAGTGCGGGCTCACACAAAGTGGCTTCCTGTGCTCCAGAATTTGCTTTAGGCATGATGAAACTCAGCGACCCAATCAGTTCGGTTCTGAAGAACAAGGGGGGCGAAGCATGGTCGGTGACCCCAGAGCAGACGGTCTACGAGGCGATAGAAAGGATGGCCGACAAAGGGGTCGGTGCGCTGCTGGTGATTTCCGACGGTAAGATGGTCGGCGTCATCTCGGAGCGTGATTACGCCCGCAAGGTCATTCTCAAGGGGAAAATCCTCGAAGGAGACCACGGTCAAGGAGATCATGACTAGCCCGGTCATCTTCGTGACTGCGAAGCACACCGTGGACGAGTGCATGATCATCATGACCGACAATCGGGTACGTCATCTTCCTGTCCTGGAAGACGAGAAGGTTGTAGGGGTCATCTCGATCGGCGACTTGGTGAAGTGGATCATCTCAGAGCAAGCGGAGGCCATCCAGCACCTGGAGAATTACATCGGCGGGAAGTACCCCGCCTGAGGTGAGTTTCACTAATATCGCGCCGGCGAGGCGGAATGTCGGAGTTTCTTAGGACTTCAGAGCAGCGAACAATTTATTGAGGCTGTCCTTGGCGTCCCCGCATAGCATCATGCATTTCGGGTTGTAGTAGAGTTCGTTGTCCACACCGGCGGCGCATGCCGCGCTTGAGGACAACGATCGACTTGGCACGGTCGACCTCCAAGATCGGCATCCCGTAGAGCGGGCTGTTTTTGTTGTTCTTGGCAGCTGAAGCCGCGAATACGGCGCGGGCAAGATCCCGCCAAAAACGCCGCAAGATCTGGGCCCGCGCGCAAGCGGTACCTGCGGCACGCAGACGCAGCTCCTGCATCAGCACGTAAGCGGCAGCGGTCAACAGCACCCGGAACTGGTTGGCCCAGAAATCGCTGCAACTGGTGCGGTCGATCTGTAAGTCGTGCAGTTCTTTGATGCGATTCTCGATTTCGCCGCGCTGGCAGTAAACCTGCTCATAGATCCACTGCGGACTCTGTTTTAGGTTGGTGATAACGAAGCGCGGATTGTCTTTGGGCGGTTTGCCATCGGCACGGACGACCTCGGCCTTGGTGATGACGCGGCGTTGTCGCGGCCAGCTCCGGGCCGCATACTGGGCCTCCCCGTAGACGTGTTCGGTCTCTCCACTCTGCCGGGAGAGCTTGCGGGCTTGGCGCATCGCCGGCTCGGCCTTGCGCTTCAAGACGGCATTCTTGGCCATCGCAACCACGTATTCGAGGTTGGGCTCGGCATCCAGAAAGTCCAGCACATCGGGATGCGCGAAGCCGCCATCGAGCCGCACGCGAATGCGCACGCCGGGAAGAAAGTGGCGGATCAGCAACACCAGGCGGCGCAGAACCCCCACGGCGCCCACCGCGGCGGTGACGTTGCCCGGGCGCAGAACAGCAGCGCACAGATACTGCTCGGCTTCATCGTTGAAGCTGACAAAGCCCATCACCGGCAGTTAGCACCAGGTATCGTAATGGCCGTTGAAGAACGACAACTGCTGAGCACCGTGGGTGGGATCGTCGGTCGGGTCCAGATCGAGGGTGACGCGGCGAACGCGCCCGCGCAACCGCTCGGCATGACGCCGGATCACGCTGGCGGCCAAGGCCTCACTCAGGCGATAGGAGTTCCTTGGGCCCGACGGCGTTTTCAAAGCGCGACAGCGTACGTAGGGCTCTTGCCGAAGACCACGTACGTCTTCCGGGCAGTGTTGCACATCGTTGCTGGCCCGAAGCGACGGCCCAGGCGGGCCTGCTTTTTGTTACGATCTTTCGTCCGGCTTCACGAAATGGTCGAACGAGGTCGGTCCCTTGGAGCTGTAGGTGGCGATCAGATCGTCGGTGCGATCC
>Ga0209415_10017939_pt1 | contig 11211 bp, 11 predicted proteins | sample PeaSoiSIISIP2007_FD_187696 | JGI IMG/M metagenome (GOLD analysis project Ga0209415, IMG submission 187696) | Peat soil microbial communities from Weissenstadt, Germany - SII-SIP-2007 (SPAdes) (version 2) | ecosystem: Environmental > Terrestrial > Soil > Wetlands > Peat | place: Germany...
AACGGGACACTGCGACAAGCGAAACGGACCTCGAGAGCCTCGAGGTCGATCTCCGCGTCGCCCGCCGCAGCGAGCGCGCGCACGTCAGGCTCGGCCAGAACCACCGCGAGCAGCCCGATCTTGCAGCAGTTGTTGTAGAAGATGTCACCGAAGCTCGGCGCCACGACGGCGCGGAAGCCGTAGTCCTCGATCGCCCACGGGGCGTGCTCGCGCGAGGAGCCGCAGCCGAAATTGCGCCCGCTGGTGAGGATCGGGTTGCGCGGCAGATCCCAACCGGGCTCCTTGGCCCAGTCGTAGAAGAGGAACTCGCCGAAGCCGGTGCGCTCGATCCGCTTGAGGAACTGCTTGGGGATGATCTGGTCGGTGTCGACGTCGCTGCGATCGAGATCGCTGACCCCCCCTGCGATCACGGTGATCGGCTCCACCTGCTCAGCTCCAGTCGCGGATATCGACGAAATGCCCTTCGATCGCGGCCGCCGCCGCCATCTCGGGGGACACCAGGTGAGTCCGCCCGCCGCGCCCCTGGCGCCCTTCGAAGTTGCGGTTGGAGGTCGATGCGCAGCGCTCGCCCGGGGCGAGGATGTCGGGGTTCATCCCCAGGCACATCGAGCACCCTGCGGTCCGCCAGTCGAAGCCGGCGGCGCGGAACAGTTCGTCGAGGCCTTCGGCTTCGGCCTGGGCGCTGACCTGCGCGGAGCCGGGCACCACCATGGCGCGCACGTGATCGGCGACGCGACGTCCGCGGATCACCGACGCGGCGGCCCGCAGGTCGCCGATCCGCGAGTTGGTGCAAGAGCCGATGAACACGCGGTCAAGGCGGATCTCGGCGATCGGCGTTCCCGCCTCGAGGTCCATGTAGGCGAGCGCGCGCTCCGCGGCGTCGCGGTCGGCCGGCGCGTCGAAATCCCCCGGGTCCGGAACGCGGCCGGCGACGCCGACCACCATGCCCGGGTTGGTTCCCCACGTCACCTGTGGGGAGACCGCGGCGACGTCGACGATCACCTCGCGGTCGAAGCTCGCGCCGGCGTCGCTGCGCAGCCCGCTCCAGGCGTCGATCGCCGCTCTCAACGCCGCACCAGAGGGCGCACCGGGGCGCGCGGTACGCTCGAACCAGTCGAACGTGACCTCGTCCGGCGCGATCATGCCGGCCCGCCCGCCGGCCTCGATCGTCATGTTGCAGACCGTCATCCGGCCCTCCATCGACAGCTCGCGGATCGCCTCGCCGGCGAACTCGACCACGTGCCCGACGGCTCCGTCGACGCCGATCTGGCCGATCGTCGCGAGGATCAGGTCCTTCGCCGTGACGCCGAAGCCGCTACGGCCCTCGTAGGTGATGCGCATCGCCCGTGGCTTGGTCTGCACCAGACACTGCGTCGCCAGCACGTGCTCGACCTCGCTCGTGCCGATCCCGAACGCCAGCGCGCCGAAGGCGCCGTGCGTGGCGGTGTGCGAGTCGCCGCAGACGATCGTCATGCCCGGCTGGGTGACGCCCAGCTCGGGCCCGATGACGTGCACGATTCCCTGGCGGTCCGAGCCCACCGAGTAGACGGGAATCGCGAACTGCTCGCAGTTGCGTTCGAGTGCCTGCACCTGCACGCGCGAGAGCTCGTCAACGATCGCGGCAGCGCGGGGAGTGCCGTCCGTGGGCACGTTGTGGTCGGCGGTGGCAAGCGTCCGATCCGCACGCCGGACGCCGCGACCCGCCAGGCGCAGCGCCTCGAAGGCCTGCGGACTGGTCACCTCGTGCACCAGGTGAAGGTCGATGTAGAGCAGCCCGGGGACGACCTCATGGGCTTCCCAGATCTTGTCGAGCAGGGTCTGTGGCATGGTCTCTCCCGGGCCCACTAGCTCCTCCGCAGACCGGCCGCGACGACCGCCAGCAGGCGAGCCTGCGCGGGTCCGGGATTCTCGAAATGGTGCGGCAGATCGGCGTCGAAGGTGACGCAATCACCGGCTGCGAGCGGGTAGGGTCGCCCGTCGCAGAGCAGGATCACCTCACCCGTCTGCACCAGCGCGGTCTCGCGCGAGCCCGGCTCGTGCATCGGCGGGTCGTCCGAAGCGCCGGTGACGGCGCCGGGAGCGAGCGTGTGCAGCGAGAGCTCGGCGCGCTGCCCAGGGATCGGAGCCGTGAGGATCTCTGCGCGGTGGCCGCGACGCGCATTGCCGCCCACTCGCCGCTCTCCAGCCCGCACGATCGTCACCGAGCCGCCCTCGTCGAGCCGCAGCAGTTGCGAGAGGCGCAACTCGAGGCCCGCTGCGATTCGCGAGGCCACGTGCAGCGTGGGGCTCGTCTCGCCGCGCTCGACCTGCGAGAGCATCGCCGAGCTGACGCCGCAGCGCAGTGCGAGCTCGCGCAGCGACAGCCCCATCGCCTCGCGCAGCGCGCGCACCCGTGGCCCCACCGCCGTCGGGTCGTAGAGATCGTGCGCCTCGGGAACCGCCATACGTGCGTATGTTATCACGGACAGACGGTAGGGGCCGGGCCGTCGGTTCAGGGTGCGGGGGCGAGATCGGCGGCCGCTGCGGTCGTCTCCTCGCCACGCGCCAGCGTCGTCAGCGCTCGCAGGTAGGCCCGTGCCGCGGCCTCGATGACGTCGGTCGCCACACCCTGCCCCGACGCCGAGCGCTCACCGAGCGTGACGACCACGGAGACCTCGCCGAGCGCGTCCTGGCCCTCGGTGACGGCGTCGATCCGGAACTCGCGCAGGCTGGCATCCATGCCCGCCGCCGCGTTGATCGCACCGAAGACCGAATCGACGGACCCGTCGCCGCTGCATTCGCCGCCCACGCTCGCTCCCGCCGGCGTGCGGAGACGGACGCTCGCGCGGGGCTCGCGGTCGCTGCCGGCCGACAGCTCGTAGCTCTCGAGCGCGAACCCGGCGATGTTCTCGCGCAGCTCGTCGGTGACAAGCGCCTCGAGGTCCATCGCGCTGACCGTCTTCTTGCGATCGGCGATCTCCTTGAAGCGCTTGAAGGCGGTGTTCAGAGCCTGGCCCTGAACCTCGATGCCGAGGTTCTCCAGCGCTTGACGCAGCGCGTGGCGGCCGGAATGCTTGCCGAGCACGAGCGAGTTGGCCGCCAGGCCGACGCTCGTGGCCTCCATGATCTCGTAGGTCGTCCGCTCCTTGAGCACGCCGTCCTGGTGGATGCCGGATTCGTGCGCGAAGGCGTTGCGCCCGACGACCGCCTTGTTCGGCGGCACGGCGTAGCCGGTCAGGCGCGACACCAGCCGACTCGTGCGCGCGATCTCGCGCGTGTTGATCGCGGTACGCAGGCCGATGTCGTCGGCCCGGGTCGCCAGGAGCATCACGATCTCCTCCAGCGACGCGTTTCCGGCGCGCTCGCCGATGCCGTTGATCGCGCACTCGACCTGCCTCGCGCCGGCTCGCACACCGGCAAAGGAGTTCGCGACCGCCAGCCCAAGATCGTCGTGGCAGTGAACCGACAGCACGACGCCGTGCAGTGCCGGCACAAGCTCGTAGAGCCGTTCGAGCCAGGCGGCGTACTCGTGCGGCATCGCGTAACCGACGGTGTCGGGGATGTTGATCGTCGTCGCACCCTCCTCGATTGCAGCCGCGACGACCTCCGCGGTGAACTCGATCTCGGAGCGCGTCGCGTCCATCGGCGAGAACTCGACGTCCTCGACGAACTCGCGCGCGTGGGCGACAGCCGCGCGCGCCTGGCCCAGCACGTCCTCGCGCGTCGACTGCAGCTGGTGGACGATGTGGATGTCGGAGGTCGAGATGAAGGTGTGAATCCGCGGCCGCTCGGCGTCGGCGACCGCGCCGGCGGCGGATTCGATGTCGGCGAAGTGCGTGCGCGCCAGGCCGGCGATCACCGGTCCCTGCACCCGGCGCGCGATGCCCTGCACGGCCTCGTAGTCGCCGGGTGAGGCGATCGGGAAGCCCGCCTCGATCACGTCCACGCCGAGGCGGGCCAGCTGCTGGGCGATCTCGAGCTTCTCGGCGGCATTCAGCGAAATGCCGGGTGACTGCTCGCCGTCGCGCAGCGTCGTGTCGAAGATCAGTACTCGGTCGGTGGGACTGTCCATGATGCTCCTCCTTTGGGCTTCTCCTACGGCTTCTTCTCGGCTTCGGATGCGGCTACGCGGCCGCCACGCGCTATTCCCCCCGAGGGGGGAGGAGGAGAAGCAGGAGAGACTTCGGGAACATCATCGCCGCAGAGCTTAGTGAAACGCGGCGCGCGCCGCCACGCCTGCAACCCCACCCCGGCCGGCGCGCGCGATCAGTGCAGGATGTTGACGGCCCTCGCGACGACCATCCCAATCGTCACCAGCGAGGCCAGCGACTGCACGAGCATCAGCATCTTCGCCGTTGGACTGAGCGGCATCGTGTCGGTCGGGCTGAACGCCGAGGCGTTGGTGAACGACGTGTAGAGGTAATCGACGTAGCCCGCACGCCAGTCGATGCCGCCGAGGTGAACGTCTGTCATCTGGGGAAACAGGAAGTCCGGCGCGCGCAGTTGCGCCTGGCGGCGCGCGATCGGCCCGCCGCGGTCGAGCTCCCAGTACCAGACCGTGAAGAGCAGGATGTTGGTGATCCAGATCTCGACGCCGGCGAGCACCAGCGGACGCCCGAGCGTCGCCGGGCCGTGCAGCAACCGGTGAATCAGCAGGACCAGGTTGAGCAGGTTGCTCGCGCTGACCAGCCCGATCAGCGCGAGCGCCAGGCGCCGCCGACGCGGAGCCTCGCTTCCCATGCGCGGCGTCAGCACGACCAGCGCCACGAACAGCACGCCCTCGATCGCCGGGATCACCCACACGGCGTGGATCGTCAGGTAGCTGGGCAGATCGAGGCTCAGCAGGATCGCCGCGAGAACCGTCAGCTGGGCGGGCCAGAACGGATCGCGGCGGGCGAACGCCTCGGCCTCGCGTCGGGTCGCGCTCACCCCAGCGTGACGCTCCGCCCGCTGACGAACTCGGCTGCCGCGAGGACCTCCGCCACCACCGCGTCCGGCACCGGCTCGTGCGTCGTCACGACCATCGCCGCCAGGCGACCGTCGACGCGATCGCGCCCGTCGGCCTGACGGCCGACCGCGGCCGAGGAGATGTTGATGCCGCTGCGGCCGAAGACCGTCCCGACGTGGCCGATCATGCCGGGCACGTCGCGGTAGCGAAAGACGGAGACGTGCTGCTCCAACTCGACCATGAAGCGGTGATCCCAGACCTCGGCGAGGTGCGGCACGTGCCCGGGGCCGACGCCGGTTCCGGCGACTGCCACGCGCTCGCCGCCGGCGACGACGGTTACGCGAATCAGCTCGTTGAAATCCTCCGCTTCGCGGCTGGACTTCTCCTCGATCACGATGCCTCGCTCCTGGGCGAACGATGCGGCGTTGACGTAGTTGACGTCCTGCTCCGTGCGGCCGCGCATCGCGCCGCTGATCACCGCCAGCGTCAGCAAACGCGTGTCGAGGTCGGCGATGCGCCCCAGGAACGCGGCCTCGATGCGCTCCACCGAGCTCCCCTCGGCGAGCCCCATGGCGAGATGGCCGAGGTGCTCGGCGAGCGGCAGGAACGGCGCGAGCTGCTCCATCGCCTCGGCCCCGACCGAGGGGATGTTGACCGCCGTCGTGACCGCCCCGCCGGTCAGGGCAAGCACGATCTGCTCGGCGCTCTGAAAGCCCGCTCGGTCGGTCGCCTCGGCCGTCGACGCGCCCAGATGCGGTGTGACGACGACGTTCGGGTAGCCGCTGAACAGCGGGTAGTCGGTGATCGGCTCGCTCGGGAACACATCGAGCGCGGCGCCGGCGATCTTGCCGCTGTCGAGACCGGCCTGCAGTGCCGCGTCGTCGATCAGCGGCCCGCGCGCCACGTTGAGGATGCGAACGCCGTCGCGCATCTTGGCGATCGCCTTGGCGTCGATGAGGCCTCGCGTCTCGTCGGTCACCGGGAGATGGATCGTGAGGAACTCGGCGCGCGCGTAGACCTCGTCGATGTTCGCGGCCTTCTCGACGCCCAGCTCGCGGTAGCGCTCCGCGGACACCAGCGGGTCGAATGCGATCACGCGCATGCCGAAGCCGCGCGCGCGTGTGGCGACGAGCTGTCCGATCCGGCCGAAGCCGACGATCCCGAGCTGCTTGTCACACAGCTCGACGCCGGAGAACTTGGAGCGCTCCCAGCGTCCCGCCGTCAGCGATGCATGGGCCTGCGGGATGTTGCGGGCGAGCGCGAGCAGCAGCGCCATCGTGTGCTCGGCCGCGGTGACGACGTTGGACTGCGGCGCGTTGGCAACCACGATGCCGCGCCGCGTCGCCGCCGGTACGTCGACGTTGTCGACGCCCACACCGGCCCGCCCGATGACCCGCAGCCGATCGCCGCGCCCGATCAGCTCGGCGGTCAGCTTGGTCGCCGAGCGGATCAGGATCGCGTCGAACTCGCCGATGCGCTCGGCCAGTTGCTCGACCGACCAGTCGAAGCCGGTCTCCACGTCGAAGTGCTCGCGCAGCAGGGCGATGCCGGACTCGCCGACATCCTCGCGGACCAGCACCCGGGCGCTCATGCGAGACGCTCCAGCACATAGTCGATGCAGCCGGTCAGCGCCCGCACATCGTCGGGCTCGACCCCCGGGTAGGTGGCGATGCGCAGCTGGTTGCGGCCCAGCTTGCGGTAGGGCTCGACATCGACGATGCCGTTGGCCCGCAGCGTCCCCGCCAGCTCAGCGGCGTCGATCGCCTCGTCGAAGTCGATCGTCGCGACGACCAGCGAACGAGCGGCCGGATCCACGACGAACGGGGTCGTCGCCGGGCCGCGCTCCGCCCACTCGTAGATGTGGCTCGAGGATTCGCGGGTGCGGCTGACGCACCAGTCGAGGCCGCCCGCGGCGAGCATCCAGTCCAGCTGCTCCGCCATCAGGTAGAGCGTGGCGATTGCCGGCGTGTTGACGGTCTGGTTCTTGCGCGAGTTCTCGATCGCGTCCGCGAGCGAAAGGAACGCCGGAATGAAGCGCCCGGAATCGGCGATCCGGGCTGTGCGCTCGAGCGCCGCAGGGCTGAGCAGCGCGAGCCACAACCCACCGTCGGAGCCGAAGCTCTTCTGCGGGGCGAAGTAGTACGCGTCGACCGCCAGCGGGTCGAGCGGCAGGCCGGCTGCGCCCGAGGTGCCGTCGATGACGACCAGCGCGCCGGCGGCGTCCGCAGGCCGCGAAACGTCGATCATCACACCGGTCGACGTCTCGTTGTGGGCCCAGGCGAGCACGTCGGCCTGCGCCGAGCCGGTCGGTCGCGGGGCGTTCCCCGGTTCGGCGGAGACGACGATCGGATCGGCGAGGAACGGCGCCCGTTTCGTGACGGCCGCGAACTTGCCGGAGAACTCGCCGTTGACCAGATGCAGGGCGCGCTCGGAGATCAGGCTGAAAGCCGCGACGTCCCAGAAGGCGCTGGCGCCGCCGTTTCCGAGCGCGACGATGTAGTCGTCGGGCAGTGAGAACAGTTCGCGAAGTCCCTCGCGCACGCGGCCGACCAGGCCGCGCACCGGCGCCTGGCGGTGTGAGGTGCCCAGCAGCGACGCGCCGTCGGTCGCGAGACCGGCGAGCTGCACCGGGCGGATCTTGGACGGCCCGCTGCCGAAGCGGCCGTCGGCCGGCTTCAGTGCCGCCGGGATGCTGATGGTGGTTGCGTTCTCGGTGTGTGTCGATGGCGTCATGGGGTTCCTCGCTGTCGAAGTGCGGAGGTGCCCAGGCGCGCGGCGGTGCCAGCCGCCGCTCCCCGTGGGTTTCGTCCCACCCGAACGCCAGTCACGACGGCACCCGGATTGTAGTCGGTCTCCGAACGGATGTGGGACCTCGCCGAGCGTGCCGGTGCCCGGCGCTAGTGGAGTGGCGAACGCTCGGCGATCGTTGCGCGCCAGCCGCGCGGCAGTCGCGTGGGACGCACTCCGCTCGGCGTCGTGGCCGCCAGGACGCAGTACTCGGGGGCGGGGCCGAGCGCCAGCTGCCGCTGCCACAAGCCTGCGTGCTCCGCGTCCATACCGTCGCCCAGCAGCGCCGCGAGCAGCGGCGACTCGACGCCGCGGGGCGTCTCGATCCAGACGGCGAGGCGCACCGCCGCGAGTGACGGTGCCCCCTCGAGCAGCCGGTAGAGGCCGGCCGTTGCGGGCCCGGCCTGGCGGGCGGCCGCATCGTGGGCGCTGCGATGGCCGCGGCCCACCGCGGCCTCGCCGAGCACGCCGAGCGCCGCGAAGTCCTCGACCACGTACCAATCCTCGAACGCCGGCTCCTCCCCCAGCCAGTTGGGGGGCGGGGCGCGGAAGGAGCTCGACGCCACGAACCCCGCCGGGGGACGCGCGGCGATCGAGCGGTGAAAGCGAGCGACCGCATCGGCGTATGTCTCCGACTCGACCCCTGGAGCGGGCCGGTGCCAGAAGACGTACGCGAGCATCAGAAGCTCGGCTTGATCCAGCCCATGTGTGAGCGCAGCTCGCTGCCGACGTCCTCGACCTGGGTGTGCGCCTGCTCGGCCCGCATGCGCTTGAAGTTCTCCTGGCCGGCGCGGTTCTCGGCTATCCATTCGCGGGCGAACGCGCCGGACTGGATCTCCGCGAGGATCTCCTTCATGTGCTCGCGCGTCTCGGCCGTGATGACGCGGCTGCCGCGCGTGTAGTCGCCGTACTCGGCGGTGTTGGAGATCGAGAAGCGCATCCCGGCGAGGCCCTTCTCGTACATCAGATCGACGATCAGCTTCAGTTCGTGGAGGCACTCGAAGTAGGCCATCTCCGGGTCGTAGCCGGCCTCGACGAGCGTCTCGAAGCCCGCCTGGACGAGCGCCGACGCGCCGCCGCACAGCACGGCCTGCTCGCCGAACAGGTCGGTTTCGGTCTCATCCTTGAAGGTCGTCTCGATCACGCCGCCGCGCGTGCAGCCGATCCCCTTCGCGTAGGCCAGCGCGAGCGCCCTCGCCTCCCCGGTCGCGTCCTGCGCCACGGCCACCAGGCCCGGCACGCCGGAGCCCTGGACGAACTCCCGGCGCACCAGGTGTCCCGGGCCCTTCGGCGCGATCAGCACCACGTCGACGCCGGCCGGCGGGACGATCTCGCCGTAGTGGATCGAGAACCCGTGGCCGAACGCCAGCAGATTGCCCTCGGCGATGCCGTCGCGGACCTGCTCCTCCCAGACCTGGTGGTGGAGCTCGTCGGGTGCGAGGATCATCACGATGTCGCCGCGGCTCGCCGCCTCGACGACCCCGAGCACCTCCAGCCCCGCCTCGCTCGCGGCCGCGACCGAGCCGGAGCCCTCGCGCAGCCCGACGACGACGTCCACGCCCGAATCCTTCAGGTTCAGGGCGTGCGCGTGTCCCTGGGATCCGTAGCCGATGATCGCCACGGTCTTGCCGTCGAGCCTGCCGAGGTCTGCGTCGTCGTCGTAGATCATGCGCGGCAGGCTAGCGGGTCGCGCCGGACGGCCGCGGTCACGCCTCGGCGGCTGCCACCAGCGTGCGGCCGGGGACGCGGAGCGCGCCATCCGGGGCGGTGTGGGCGGCCAGCCGCTGCGCGAGATCGGCCTCGACCGCCTCGGTTGTCGGCTCGTCGGCCCGCTCGAACGCCGTGCGCGTGCTCGTTGAGAGATCGAGGTGCGTCGCCCACCAGCTGTCGAACTCGGGCGCGTCGCGAGAGATGTCGACCGCCTCGACAACGATCTCCGCGAAGCCCGCCTCCTCGAGCATCGAGCGAAGCAGCGCCGCGTCGCCCAGCGCGAAGGGCCCGGCCACGCCCGGCTGCGGCGGCTCCGCAAGGCCGTGGTCGACCATCACCGCGCCAGGGATCGCGAGCCACGGGTTGCGCTCGGCCGCGTCCCAGACCGCGAGCGTGACGCGCCCACCGCTGCGCAGCACCCGCCGGGTCTCGCGCAGCGCCGCCGCGGGGTCCACCATCAGCATGTAGCCCCAGCGGCACAGCACGGCGTCGACGCTCGCGAGCTCGAGGTCGATCCACTCCCCGCCGAGCACGCGGTAGGACACGTTCGTCAGGCCGAGCTCCTCCCCGCGCGAGCGCGCCAGCTCGAGCATCGCGTCGGACTGGTCGCTGCAGATCAGCTCCCCTCCCGGCTCGATCAGCTTCGCCGCCAGGAACCCGACCTCGCCCGGCCCGGCCGCGAGGTCCAGCACCCTCTGCCCCGGCGCCAGCCGCGCGGCCGCGATCATCCAATCCGCGACCGGGGCGCTCTGCTCGCTCCAAAGCGGTCGCTGGCGCGCCCAGCCGGGCGCCGCCGCCTCCCAGCGCTCCAGACTCTCGCGACGCTCGGCGTCGTGGTCGCGCCCGGCGCGATCCCGATCTGGTCCCTCAGCGGACAGAACAGCACCAATGGCGTGGTCTTGGCGGTGTTTCCGGGCGGCCGCGCACGCGAGTCGTAGGCGACGGCGACGAGCCGGTAGTCGTTGCGGCCGTCCGGGCACGGCCGCGCGTCGGAGAACAGGAGCGCGACCGGGTAGCGACGCACCGCGCGCGGCAGGCAGGCGGACGGACAACTCTCGACCCGCATGACGCCGGCGGCCCGCGCCAGCGGCCCGCCAAAGGTGCTCCAGCGCAGCCTCGCGAACGCGAGGCTGGGGTTGTTGCACGAGATCCAGATCGTCGAAGGCCGAACCTCTGAGCGGTCACAGTCGCCGACCACCCGGCGCGAGCCACCGGAGCCGTATGCCGCCGCGGTGGCCGCCAGCGTCAGCACGACCGTCGCGCTCAGCAGGCGTGCGTGCACGCGGGACTAGCCGGGTAGCGGGCAGGAGAGCTGGAAGGTCGAGACGGCCCCGCGCGGTCGGCTCGCGAGGAAGGTGAACGCGGCCCTGCGGTAGTCGTGGTGCCCGTCGGGGCAGACCTTCGCGTTCGTCAGCGTGACACTGATCGGGTAGGAGTGGAACCTGCCGGCTGCGCAGTCTGGGGTGCAGTCGTTGACGTAGTAGTCACCGCCGGCGCGCGCGGTCGGACCGCCGAAGGACGCCCAGCGCAGGTGGGTGAGCGAGAGGTTGTCGTCGGCGCAGGCGAGCGTGATCGTCGCCGGTCGCACCTGGGACTTGGTGCAGTTCCCGACCACTCTGCGCGCGTTGGGCGACGCGAGCGCGCTCACCGCCAGCGCGCCCACCAACCCGCAGGCCAGCAAGAGAACTGTTGCGCGCGTTCGCACCCTTCGACCCTATGACCTCGGCTCGCGCGCGTCAACCGCGAGGCGCGGTCGCGCCAGCTTGCCCGACGGCGTCCGCGGCAGG
>Ga0209415_10017940_pt1 | contig 11210 bp, 10 predicted proteins | sample PeaSoiSIISIP2007_FD_187696 | JGI IMG/M metagenome (GOLD analysis project Ga0209415, IMG submission 187696) | Peat soil microbial communities from Weissenstadt, Germany - SII-SIP-2007 (SPAdes) (version 2) | ecosystem: Environmental > Terrestrial > Soil > Wetlands > Peat | place: Germany...
AGGACCCGAGCGCCCTGCTGGAACTGCTCAAAAGTGTGCCATTCGTCAACGGCGGCCTGTTCACAAGCATAGCTGGCCAGCCTGGTCCCTTCGGGCATCCTCCAGAGAGTGATGTGTCCTCTCGCTGTAGAAGTCACCAGCGTGCGCCCATCGCTGGAAAAGGCCAACCCCATGCACTCGTTATCCAGCCGGATTTCGGTAGCCCTCTGTGGCGTCGACGAATTCCAGAGATGCAAGGTAAAGTGCTCTTGCCCGGAAGCGGAGAAATTGGCGCCGGTGAAGGCCAGCAGCGGTTCCGTGGGTGAAAAGGCCGCACGGATGAGTTCTTCGTTTTCCGCCAAGCGGACCAACTCTTGCCGCGTTCTCAAATCCCATACCGACAGACCGCCTTGGTGATACACGCCAACTGCCAGCCGGTTGCCATCGGCCGAAACGGCCACCGAGCTGATCCCGCTGGATTGCTGGCACAGGGTGAACAGCGCGTCACTGCGCGCCTGCTGCCAGAGATAACGCCACTCCCATCCGCGCAGGTCCCTCTGGCCCGGCTTGGGCCGCTGCCCGTCCAGCAGGTCCAACGCGTGGCCGAGATTGTCCTCGTCGAGCGCCTGCTTGGCGACATTCATGTCCGCTGCGTAGGCGCGCTGGCGGGCGGCGAGTTCGGCGTGTCTTGCTCGCACCGCCTCCCAGGTGCTGGCCAACACACCGGCGGCGAGGGCCACGAGGACCGCCGCCGCCGCGGCGAAGCCCGCCCACTGGCGGCGCACGGTCTTCTGAAATGCATAGAGCCGGCTGGGAGGACGGGCGACTACCGGCTCGTGGTTCAGATGACGCTTGAGATCGGCGGCCAGACCGTTGGCCGTCTCATAGCGGCGCGTTCGGTCCTTCTCCAGGCATTTCATCACAATCCAGTCCAGGTCGCCGCGCACCTCGTGCAGCCGCCGACGTGCGGCGGCGCTGCCGATTTCTGCCCTCTGCTTTCTGCCTTCTGTTTTCGCCGAGACCCCGTTCGCGTCCGCGGCGAGGGCCGCTTGGGTCAGCCGCGTCGAGGGGCGGGGAGGCTGCTTCTCGCGAATGGTGCGGCGGATTTCATCGAGGCTGGCGCGGGCCAGTTCCTCGGGTTCGAAGGGCAGGCGGCCGGTGAGCAATTCGTAGAGCAGGACGCCCAGGCTGTAGATGTCGGTGCGGGTGTCGATGTCCAGCGCCCCCAGTTCGGCCTGCTCCGGGCTGAGGTAGGCCGGGGTGCCGATGAATTGGCCGACGACGGTGAACCCGGTCGCGTCGGTCGGGCGCGCCTCGGTCGCTTTGGCGATGCCGAAATCAATCACTTTGGGCACGGCCTGGCCGTCGAGTTCGGTCACGAGAATGTTTGACGGTTTGAGGTCGCGGTGGATGACCCCCTTCTGGTGCGCGTGTTGGACCGCCTGACAGACCTTGATGAACAACTCCAACCGCTCCCGCACCGACAGGGCGTGCCGGTCACAGTAATCGGTGATCCTGAGGCCGCGGACCAGCTCCATAACGAAATAGGGCCGCCCCGCCTGGCTGGCCCCGGCGTCGAAGACCCGCGCGATGCCCGGATGATCCATCAACGCCAGGGCCTGCCGCTCGGCCTCGAACCGGGCGATGAAGGCCTGCGTGTCCATGCCCAGTTTGATGACTTTGATCGCGACGGGGCGATTGAGGCTAACCTGGCGGGCGCGATAAACGATGCCCATCCCGCCGCGGCCTATTTCCTCCAGCAATTGGTAGTCGCCGAATTCGCTCCGGGGCGGGGCTTCGAATGGTCCGGTGGCATCGGTCGGACCGTCGGCCTCGGCGGGATCTTCTCCGGACGGCGGTTCCACGTCGCCTAGCTGCGCAAAGAGACAGCGCGGGCACAGGCCCTCGGCTGCGGTCGGCGGCAGGGTCGCCCCGCATTTTGGGCAAGTTGGCGATGAGGGCTGGCTGTTCAACGCTGGCGCATCACTTATCTTCAGAAGCGAAACGGACCGGAGGTTCCGAGGAATCCATGGAGTTCTCAACTCGTCATCAATTCGACCAGGTAGCGCAGTTCCTCGTCAATGTCCGCGCGCGTGGCTGCGGTGTGGGCGATCTCTTCCCGGAACAGTTCGCGAAAGCGCCGCCGCATCCGATGCACCGCCGACTTGACGCCTTGCTCGCTGATTCGCAGCCGGGCGGCGACCGTCGCATAGCCGGCGGCATCCGGTTCTCCCAGCAGGAAGGGCTTAAGCTCATCAAACCGCGAGGGCTGGCGCGGGTGGCCGAATTCGGCGCGCAACCGCCGCAGGACCAGCTCCAACATCGTCTGGGCCCAGCGTTGGTCAAAGGCACGTTCCGGGGTGGCGGCTTCGCGGTCTTCAAGGCCGAAACGCTCCTCGGCGTGGGTCGTTTGGAGCGACACGAAGGTGAGACCGCCGCCGCGCTTGAGCCGCCCAGCCTTGTCCCATTCATTGGCCAGAAAATGGTCGAGCGAACACAGCAGGAAGGTGCGGAATTTGCCTTTCTCCGGCGCCACGCTGTCCAGGGAGCGCTTTTCCAGAAGGCGGGCGAAAAAGCCTTGCGTCAGGTCTTCGGCCTCATGGGGATCGTATCCCTTGCGCCGCACGAAGCTGTAAAGCGGATACCAATAGGTGCGGCAAAGCCGCTCCAGCGCGTCGGCAGCCTCTGCCGAGGCCGCGTTTCCCGCCGCCAGGACCGAGCTCCAGTGTGTCGTGGCGAACCATGGCCCTCGCGTTTCCCGCGCCGGTTCCGACTCTGTTCCGTTCATAGACCCGCGGCCTCAAGCCCCTAGCTGACATCGCTTATAGATTATATTATAGCATCTGCCTACGCACCCTGCAACTGTCGCACTGCCTGGCAATGGCGGCGTGAATGCACCGGTGACGATGCCGCCGGCCCTCGAGAGCACGATGAGCTCTTCGGACGATCCAGAGCCGCCGGCGCTGCTGGGTGGGAATTCTCGAAGCGGCGTTGCGTCGGTGTTCGCCATCCTGCCCTGATCATTCAAAGTCCGGCATCTCGAAGAGTTCCTTTAGAGCAAACGAGAACCCAGGCAGCAATGGGCCGCCGTCCAGCCGCTCGTCTTCGTGCAAGATGTTGGGGTGGTCGGGTGAGTCATAGACTGAAACGGTGCGCTCTTTGGGGTTCACCACCCAGGCCAAGCGGGTCCCGTCCGCGAAGTATTGCGCCAACTTCTGCCGGAGTCTTCTCCGGCTTTCCCCGGGCGAGAGCACCTCTACAGCCAGATCCGGCGCGCCCTGAAAGAACTTCGAGGGAGTTTCCTTTCGCCCGCGGAGGCGCTCCTTGCCAACGAACGAAACGTCCGGCGAAAGGCAGTCGCCGTTCTTCAGACGAAAGCCGGTGCTCGAATCCACCACCACACCCAATCGGTGCTCGATCACAAAAGCCAACAGTGCCGCTAACAGGCGCGACGAAATACAGCCATGTTGAAAACCGGTCGGACTCACGACCAAATCTCCCCCCAGGAGTTCATATTTCCGGCCATCACGTGGCAACGCCATGAGCGCTTCGTCCGTCCACTCTTTTCTTTCCACAACGCCATGCATACGCGCTCAGTGTAGTCTGAGCAGTGTCCTTTCGCCATAACTTAAAGAACTCGAAATCAGCACCGGAGTATCGACCGCAGTCGTCATTTGCCGCGCGGGTGCGGAGGCAGCCCCACCGGCCCGCGCAACTCCTCCAACCATTGGCGGGTAGTCCGGGTTGCCAATTCCTCCTTCGCAATTCCAATGACCGTACGCATGCGTTCCGGATCGACTGCCTTAGTCGCCTTGAGACAATGTGCCCGCTCGTCGAACTCCAGCACCGTGCCGGCGTGGAGCTTGAGCCGGCGCCGGATGGGCAACGGGATGGTGATCTGGCCTTTACTTGTTACCGTCGCCTTCATCGTCTCAAAGGTAAGGAAACGAGTAAGGAAATCAAGCTTGAAGACGCGCCTTCAATTGTTCCGCACAAACAATTTCCCCGGCAGTTGCCGGACGAGCCGTTTCATCTCCAGGCTCAGCAGCGCCACGGAAACGGCTGAGGCCGGCAGGCCGCTTTTGCGGATCGCGTCATCGATGTCGATCTCCTCGTTGCTCAGCGTGTCATAGACCTTCTGCTCGCTCTCGCTCAGTTCCAGCGCGGGCAGCACCCCGGTGTCGCCTGCGGAAGGCGGCTTGTTGCTCGCGGGAAACAGATACTCGAACTCGCTCAATATGTCCTCGGCCCCTTCGCACAGCTTGGCGCCCTTTTTGATCAGGTCATGGCACCCTTTGCTGCGGGGCGAATCGATGCGGCCGGGCACGGCGAAGACCTGGCGCCCGTATTCGTTGGCGAAGTTGGCCGTGATGAGCGCGCCGCTCGTCAGGTTGGCCTCGACCACTACCGTGCCCAGGGTCATGCCGGCGACGATGCGGTTGCGGATCGGGAAGGATTGCTTGTCGCCGGGGCGGTTGAAAGGGAATTGGGTGATGATGGCGCCATTGGCGGCGATTTGCTCGAAGAGCTTCGCGTTCTCCGGAGGCGTAACGAGATTAATGCCTGTCCCCAGCACCGCAATGGTGCGTCCCTTGGCAGCCAAGGCCCCCTGGTGCGCCGCCGAGTCAATACCGCGCGCCGCGCCGCTCACGACCGTCACGCCCAGATAAGCCAGTTGATAGCCCAGCTTCCGGGCGGCTTCCATGCCATAGTGCGTGGTCATCCGCGAGCCCACCATCGCCACCGCGTTCTTGTCCTTGGGCAGCATTTGGCCTTTGACGTAGAGCACCGGCGGCGGGTCGTAAATCTGCCGCAGCAGTGCGGGGTACTCCTCGTCCTGCTGCGCGACGACCCGGCAGCCGAACTCCGCAATTCGCTTCAATTCCGCGTCCAGTCCGATTGTTTTTTCCCAATTGGCGATGGCCTCCGCGGTCTCCTGGCCGATGGCCCGGACCTGCAGCAACTGCTGCCGGGAGGCGCTGAGCACGGCCGGCGCATCCCCAAAATGCTCGAGCAGCGCCCGCACCCGGATCGGGCCAATGCCTTCGATCAGGTTCAGCGCCACCAGTGCCTCGCGATAGTCCATGGCCGCAGTACTAGCCAAACCGGCCCGGCGCCGCAAGGCTTCAGGGCCAATTCATGAAAGGGGCGGGGACGGCTTCGTCCCCGCTTCTTGTCGGCCCGCAGGAAGAGGAAGCGGGGACGAAGCCGTCCCCGCCCCTGGCCTTGCTGGTTCATGAATTGGCCCTGCGCAAGGCTTACCGCGCCGCACAACAAATGTATCGCCGTCTCGCGGCCGGCAGGCTAACTTCGCGCCCGGTATGCCAAAACTAAATCAATACAAATTCTGTTTCGGTCCCTGGAATATCAGCGAAGGTCAGGATCCCTACGGACCCCCGACCCGCTCCCCCCAGACCTTCGATTGGAAGCTGGCTCAACTCAAACAACTCGGCTTCGACGCCATGATGTTTCATGATGACGACGCGGTGCCGGACATCGATGGCAAGTCCGATGCGCAGCTCCGCACCGAAGCCAAGGCGCTGAAAAAGAAACTGCACGACGCCGGCGTCGCCCCGGAGATGGTCGCCCCGCGGCTCTGGTTCAGCCCGATGACCATCGACGGCGCTTACACAAGCAACGACCCGAAGTGCCGCCACTACGCCATCCAGCGCTCGCTCCGGTGCATCGACATCGCCAACTACCTGGGCACTGACCTTATCGTCCTCTGGCTCGCCCGCGAAGGCACCTACCTGCGCGAATCCAAGAACGGCCGCCGCAGTTTCGATCTCCTGGTCGAGGCCCTGGACAAAATGCTCGCTCACGACAAGCGCATCCGCCTCGCCATCGAACCCAAACCCAACGAACCGATGGACCATGCCTACCTGCCCACCATCGGCCACGCGCTCGCCATCGCCCAATTGACCCGCGACCCAAAGCGCGTCGGCTGCCTCATCGAGTCCGCCCACGCCATCCTCGCCGGCCTTGACCCCGCCGACGAAATCGACTTCGCCATGACCTTCGGCAAGCTCTGGTCCCTCCACCTCAACGACCAGAACGGGCTCAAATTCGACCAGGACAAACCCTTCGGCAGCTCCAACCTGCGCGTCGCCTTCAACCAGGTCCGCGCCCTCGAACGCAACCACTACGGCGCTCAGGGCCAATTCGTCGCCTTCGACGTCCACCCCTACCGCACGACCAAACCCGACCACTGGCTCGACCACCTCGAAAACAGCCGCCGCACCTTCCTGCGCCTCCTCGAAAAGTCCCGCTCCTTCGACGACCACCAGGCCGCCCAACTCATCACCGAGCGCGATTACGCCACGCTCGATCAGATGGTCCTCGACCACTTGCTGGGCGACTGAACGTACCGGGTTATGCCTAAGACACCCAGTCCCCCTGGCTTGACTCGTCACTCGCGCGGCGAGTGTGTCCACACTCGACCCTCGACCCTCGACCCTCAATCCTCGACTTCCTTGACCCCTCACTCGCGCCGCGAGTTTGTCCGCCGCCTCGCCGGCGCCGGTGTTGCCTGGTCCGTTCTGCCGCCGGGCCGGCGGCTGCTCGGGGCTGAAACGCCGCCGCTTCCGGAGGTGGCCTTGACGTTCCCGGGCCCTTGGCAGTTCCTGGCGCCTAAGAGCGCGATCATCCTGGTCAGCGATCAGCAATTGGAGGACTTGCAGGACCCGGACAAAGGGGTCGATCTGAGCGTGAGCAGCGCTCCCAACCTCACCACGTTGCGCAAAATCTGCGAGGGCGCCAAGGCCCAGGCCGTCCGCACGGTTATCCTCGCGTTCGACGAATTCTGGTCTCAATACCGCGCGGGTCAGGGCGGCAAACCGCGCCAGTTGTTGCCCGATACCGCGGCCTACGTCCAACGCCTGGCCAGGATCAGTCAGACGCTCAAGCAATACGGACTCGGGCTCGAGCTGAGCTTGTTGAGTCCGCTCGAGCTCGGTCGCGGCTACCGCCAAAAGACCGGCGAGAGCGGGCGTTGGGTGCAGTATCGCGAGGGCTATCGCGACCCGGCCACCGGCCGCTTTACCGTCTCGCTTTGGGAGCAGCGCACTTGGACCAACAACAAAGGGACCATCGAACTCGAGCGCGCGGGGGTGCGCCTCTTCGCCTTTCGCGAGCACCGCGTCGGCGGCTCCAATTTTTACCGCGTGGACCCCGCGGCCATAAGGGAATTGAAGTCCGCCCCGCAAATCGACCTCGACGAGTCGGCCCAGGCCAGCACCCGCGCCCGCCGGCTCACGCTCCGGGGCCAGGGAGAAACCGAAGTCGGAGCCCTGGACCGCGTTCTGGCCGTGGTGAGCTACGCGACTCCGGAGATGGATTATTTCAGCCCTCAGACCCGGCCCTTCCTCGAGGGCCTCGTCAAAGAATACCACGCCGCCGGCGTGCCGCTCAACGGCCTCTATGCCGACGAGATGCACATCCAGCAGGATTGGGGCTACGCCAGCCACCATGACGACGGCCAACTCACCTTCCGCTACCTGACCCGCCACCTGGCCGCCCGGTTCGCCGAGCTTCACGGACCGGAATTTGAGGACTTCGAGAAATACCTGGTCTACTTCGCCTACGGCCAGCACGGCTTCCTGCCGACGCTCGAGGCGCGCCTGCCGGCGCAACATGTCCTGGGTGAGGGGGCGGAGGCGATTCAGAAGACCTTCCTGCTCCGACGCCGCTACTTCGAGCTGCTGGATCAGACCGTCGTGGACCTGTTCGCCGGCGCCAAGGAGTTCGCCGAAAAAACCTACGGCCACGAGCTTGAGGCGCGCGCCCACGCGACCTGGGCCGAAAGTCCCACCTGCGACTTCTGGCAGACCGGCGGCCTGCCCCAGAATCCCCGCAAATACGAGTACACCCCCGATTTCCTTTGGTCCAACACCGTGCATCAGGCCGCCTCCGCTTGCGACGATTATTTCGCCTGGAATGATTTCCTCACCGGCGGCGGCAACGACCATGCCGAGGGCGGCTGGTCGGATCGCGATTATTATGGAATCGCCCTGGCCTGTTCCACCGGCATCCTCAATCGCACCCCGTACGCTTACGCCGCAGCGTGGGGCATGCCCGCGGAGGTCTTGCGCCGGCACCAGGCCGTTTGCGACGCCTTCGGAGCGTCCGCCGATCCCTGGTTCCAGGCGGTGCAGGACGCGCAGCACCGGGACACGGACGTCCTCATGCTCTATCCCCTCTCCCTCGTCGCCTGCGAGGAGCGGTTCGGTTCCTGGATGGTTCAGTATGGATACGCCAATTACGTCACGCCGCAAAAGTTGCTCCAGCAAGCCCGAGTGGGCGCCGATGGCCGCATCGAAATGGCCGGCCGCAAATTCGGCACGCTGGCCGTCCTGTTTGAACCGTTGCCGCCGGCGGGGCTCTTGGGCTTGCTCGAGGAATTTGTACGAAACGGCGGCAAACTGATTTGGTCGGGCCCCCCGCCGCGCCTTGACCTTTCCGCCCAGCCGGTATTGGCTCGGTGGCAGAGGCTCTTTGGCGTCCGCGCGCCCCGGTTTGGCCTGGAAGGCCAAATCGCCGGCGGCTCGAGCATCCACTTCGCCGGCCGGCTCGCCCAAGTGCCGCCCCAACCCATCCTCACCGACTTCCTCGTCGACCTCGTCTATCCGGTCGAACCGCACGCCGAAGCCGAGGTCGTGGCCCGGCTCGGCCAGAAAATCGTCGGGGTCCACCGGCCCTCGACTCGAAATGGAGGCGCCACCTTTCTTGGGTTCCGTCCGCGCGACGACCAATCCGCTTCCCTGGGCGAAGAGGCGCGGACGTGGTTCGAGCTTTTGCTCGCCCTCGGCGCCTACCCCGGCACCGGACCCGCGCCCGCCCTCAACGACAACCCCGACGTCGTTTCCCGCACGAGCCCTTACGTCGCCTGCCGATTTCCCAATGGCGCTACCGCCCTCGCCGCGCATTACCGTTCCCATGAAGAGAGTTGGCCCGGCGGTTTCCATCGCGATGCGGCCCAGGATGCCGAGATTCTCGCCCGGAACCCTCTGCCCCCGGCCACGCTGGCCCTTCGCGATTTTAGAGTCAACGGACATCGGGTCACGTTCGACGGCGAGCTGGCGATGGCCTTTCGGCTCGACGACACCGGTTCGCTGATCGCCTTTGCCGGACACAACTGCCGGAGCATCATTCTGGACGGACGCGAGTTCGTGTTCGCCAGCAGCCCTCTCGCCCTCGTGGCCTGGGCCCCCGTCCTCCCGCAACGACGCGTCCCCGGCGGCGCCACCCTCGAAATCTGGTCCCACGGCGAGGCCGACCTGACCCTGCCGCTCCCCGCCGGAGTGAACCGCGGCGCGCTGCGCTTCCAAGGCTCGAGGATCGATGCCTTCGGCGAGGCGATCCCCTGCGATTGCTCGGGCGGCGTTTTGCGTTTCAAGTCCCGGAATGATTGGCCCCAGAAACACCTGTTTTTTGTATGAAGAGAAAGACTCGCAAGTCCAGTGATCCCGATCTGCGGCCGGACTACGATTTCTCCCGAGGCGTGCGGGGCAAGTACGCCCGGCGTTACCCCCACGGCGCCAATGTGGTGGTGCTCGAGCCGGACGTGGCCAAGGCCTTTCCCAACTCCGCAGCCGTGAACAGTTCCCTGCGCGCCCTCGCCGCCTTGCTTCGACAGCAAGCCAAGGTGCTCGCCACAAAGTAGGAAGGCGCACTTGGGAACCGCCCAGGTTCTCGGCCGGCACTACGGACGCCCCCGTGCGATCAGGAAACAAACCCGCAGAAAACGGGAGGATCGGTAGTTTCATACGGTTGGAGCTCGATGGGTTTGGTTCGGATATTTTACCCAACATGCCGCGTGAGGGCACACGGCCTACAAGGTTGAATCTCTTGATTCCTGCCCCCGTTCACCCCATACTGCCGCAATGAGCAAGCGGCATCAAATCGCCCTCGCCATTTGCATCGTGGCCATCGTTGGGGTGATTTTGTGGCCGCTGACGAGCCTGAGGGAACCGGTTTATGACGGCAAGCACCCCGTCATCTATAAGGGCAAGCCCCTGGAAGCCTGGTTTTACGGTTCGAATCCAAGGTTGTTCTTCTCCAGAAGAACGATGCAGCCAGCCGAGGAAGCTTTCCGGGCCCTTGGCACTAACGCGTTTCCATTTCTGCTTTCGACGCTCAAGCACAACCGTGGCAACGGAGCCCTCTACGAGAAGGCGTATCGAATTATGCCTGCCTGGATGAAGAACCGGCTGCCTTACCCACTTTCATCTGACGTCATCAAAGCAATAACTTTAGATTATCTTGAGGGAATGGCCCGGAACCTTGGCAGTGAGCAGCTTGACGCTGTAGCCGATTCTGTGCCCAGTTTCCACAACCCGCGCCTAACAATGCATTTCCTAAGTTCGAGGTGGCTGCGTGAGATGTATGAGGTCGCTCCGCGCTGGCCGAAGCTTCACCGGAAACTCCTCAACGACGATGACCCTGGCATTCGGTTGGAGGCGGCTATGTGCTTGGCCGAATCTGCCTTTGTCTCCGACCCTGACAAGCCGAGACTTTTCTCAATCCTAATCGCTGGGCTGCAAGGCAAGGCAGACCGGAAACGAAACCTCGAGATTGGCGGCCACTATCATTTCAGGCAACCACCTCCGGGCGGCTTAGGAGAGCTGGTTTCCCAACACGAGGACAAGGCGCTTCAGACGCGGATCTGGTCGGCATTGGAAAGACTTAAGCCTTGCCTAACCCCTGAAGAGAACGCTCGCCTCAGCCAAGTGGAAAGACCCAAGCCGAATGAGCCACAGCAGATTGATAGTAGAATACATTTCATTTCGCCGGATGTTGACCTTCATTATTAGAGTCGCCCAGGTCCTAAAGTGCCTCAATGAAAGTTCGCTTTCAATGGGAATGCCAACTCGGCGGCCTTCACTACCGCGGAGTGCGCCCGCCCCCGGGCGCGGCAGGCGCGGATTTTCCCCGCGCCGCCGTACTACCGAGCGCTGGCCGGAGTTCTTCGTGAAGCATCTGGGCGAACCTGCCCTGGAAATTGTCGAGCTGCGGGCCGTCGGGCTCGCCAAGGCCGAAGAATCCCCGGTATTCGTGCGGATGACGGGCAGCGGGCGTCCACGGCTGCACCTCGCCGGTTACGGAAGCGGAGGTGGGAACAAGGGCACATTGTTGCTGCCGTTGAGATCCGTGCGCCATGGAAGACGGTTGCGAAAGTAGATGACTTCGTCACCATAGAATCGAGCAAGGGCATATTGGCCGCTGCCATCTGG